>WNFS01002398.1_pt1 | contig 16935 bp, 15 predicted proteins | sample 5400141 | NCBI WGS metagenome assembly WNFS01 (sample SAMN13153358, study PRJNA577476) | soil metagenome | isolation source: 60 cm saprolite under Madrone tree | place: USA:California | collected 2016-06-14
CGACGGGCGTCCAGATCGACAATCCGACAGCTCTCGCGGTTGGCCCTGATGGTTTGGTGTATGTAAGCGAATCGGCTCAGCCGGAAATCAAAGTGTACGACGCTGCCGGAACTCTGCAACGTACGGTTGCCGTGCCCACCGATATGGATCCGCAGCTCACCGGCATCGCCGTGGATCGCAAATTCATCTTTGCAGTAGGCACGAGCCACCCTTCGGTTTACGTCTGGGCGCTCGATGGTTCCTATCGTCTCACCCAGGATCTGTCCGCGTGGGTTCCCGGAGCAGGCTCTACAGTCACCCGCAAAATCGTCGTCACTCCCGCCGGAGAGCTGCTTCTCCTGGACACCGCCGCCGCCCGCGTTTTCAGATTTCGCCTACACCTCCAGTAGCACGGGCTTTAGCCTGTGCGAGGCCAAATCCCTGGTCCCTGCTAGAATCCAGGGACCCACGGAGGCGCGCCGAATGACGCTGCACATCAGCGAAGCCGAGGTTCAGCAGGTTCTCACCATGCCCATGGCCCTCCAGGCCGTCGAAGAAATTTCCCGCAAACAAGCCACCGGCGAAGTCCTCGTTCATCCGCGCCGCCGCTTCGAGCTCCCCTCCGGCGCCTTTTTTCACTACATGGCCGCAGCCGATTTCACCGCCGGCTTTCTGGCCATGAAGCAATACACGTTCGTCCGCGGCAAGATCCGCTTCCTGGTCCCGTTATACGAGATTGCCAGCGGCGATCTCGTCGCCATGATCGAAGCCGATTACATGGGCCAACTGCGCACCGGTGCCGCGTCCGGTGTAGCCACAAAATATTTGGCTCGCCGCGACGCTTCTGTGGTCGCGATCATCGGGACCGGCGGCCAAGCCAAAACACAACTCGAAGCAATCGCCGCCGTGCGCAAGCTCTCCTCCGCGCGCGTCTATGGCCGCAACGCGGACCGCCGCAAGCGCTTCGCGGAGGAAATGTCGCAAAAAATCGGTGTTCCCGTCGAGCCCGCCGACTCTTCCTCGGAGGCGGCGCGCGGCGCGCACATTATTTGCACCGCGACAACGGCGTCGCAGCCTGTGCTGATCGGTGCGGACCTCGCCTCCGGATTGCACATCAACGCCATCGGCGCAAATCACGCCAACAAACGCGAACTCGATGACGAAGCGGTCGCCAGTGCGGACGTCATTGTCGTGGACTCCATCGACCAATCGCGCCAGGAAGCCGGCGATCTGATCATCGCGTTCAAAGGGGACGAAATCTGCTGGACCGGTGTAAAGAAACTATCCGATGTGGTCGCCGGAAAAGTCGGCGGCAGAACCAGCGACACCGAAGTGACCCTGTTCAAGTCCAACGGAATCGGGTCGTGGGATCTAGCCGTAGCAATGCTCGTCTACGCGCGAGCCAAAGGTCTAGGGCGCCCCTTGCCCTTCTGGTCTGAATGACTGTGGCCTCGAGCTGGTGTCACGTATGTGTAGAAATCCGTTCCACCAAAAAAATCTAATTGGATCTTCGGAGAAGAATCGGCCTGAATTAGCGTCGTAGTATCTGGCGCGATACTATTTATTTTTACTTATTTTTGCGGCAATCCCGTAAAACTCCCTCAGATCGGATTGCTCTCCAAGAAACGCCAGACTTAGAGTGCCCGTTGAAGCACACTCCATCGACATGACGGCTGTGTTTGGCATAGCCACGACATCATGTAGTTCGTTGCCGCCGACGCACATAAGCGTTTCATCGTCGAAGCGTATCGCCTGTTCTTCTACTACTCTAAGCCCTTTTTGCTCCCGCCATTGGACGTTAAACTTCTTCCAAGCGTCGATGTCGCCGACCGCGTTTCGCAACAATGACGCGGTAATCACGGGGTTGGCGCGTAGAATAAGATCGGTGCGCTCCTTTGCAGCTATGCTGACCAGCTGCACGGAACTAGATCCGATCTTTTCGACAACCCAATGATCCGGAACAGGAACTTGATATTTCCCAAGCGATACGACATTCCCATGAGTCCAGTGCCATACCTTTGCGAGTATTTCGTATCGCTTGGCGTAGCAGAGAAATCCCGATAACACAACAAGACCAAGCACGAACAACGCGCGCGAAGATCGCTTTCCATCGGTAGTCATTTCTGGCTTCTCTGATAAATGTTCTGAATGCCCTGGGAGATTTGCGGCCAATTGCCCGCGATGCGTGAATCAGCACCCATTCTGATCTTAATCCAACACCTTAAGAGTGTTGCTACTGAGCTCTAGCTTTGGAGGAGAACTATGCCGCCGTACAAATGTTGTCAGCAGAAAGAACGGAGCCATCAAGAGAACGGCAATTAGAAGTAAGGTCCGCCCCCGCAGACCGATCATGAACGCTGCAAAAACTGAAACTGCCATGGTAACGCATAAATCGATGACTGTATCCGACTTCGCGACGCGCAATTCGGTTTGACAATTGATACAGTTGAATGGAGTACCGAAACGAACGACCTTTAGATACTCCAGCTTCGCTCCGCACACGGGGCAACTCGGAAGAGGGCCGTGCAGCAATGTTCGGTCCTTTGTCACGGTTTTCTCCAAGTGTTGTCGGCAACGTAATCGTACACCGACGGGACGACGTTAACGGCCATGTTAAGCAGCATGCCGACTCTCGTCGCTCCTATCGTTGGACTCGGGGAAATCAGGGACAGACGGAACGCTTTCCGGTTTCTCCGAGGGCGCTCATTTCCGATCCGGCCGAATCTTCCTCCGCAACTTCTTATGCAAACGCGCCTGCACTTCCATTGGAAAATCCACCAAATCCGAATCGTAGTACAAATGGACCGTAAGCCTCGTCTGCTGCACCAAAATCGTGCAATCCGGACACTCCCGCAGGTGCAGCTCGATCTCCTCCACTACCGTGGCTTCCAGCTCGCCGTCGATGTAACTGGAAACGCGCCGAATTACGCCGTTGCAGTTCAATGCGTTCCGTCCTGTCGAAAGTGGCGATCCAATTTCTGCCGCAGCTTGAGGCGCGCGCGCAACAGTCGCGACTTCACCGCCGCCTCGGAGATTCCCACTGCCTCCGCGGTTTCCTGTGTAGAGAGTCCTTCCACGTCGCGCAGCACAAAAACCACCCGAAAATCCGGGGCTAGGTCATCAATCACGCCGCGCAAAATATCGCGCATTTCCGTTTGCGCGTAGCGCTGTTCCGGACTCGGTCCCCAATCTTGAATTTGCTGCGGGATGAAATCGTCCTCGCCCTCAATCGGTTCGTCCAGCGAAACTTGATTGGGCCGGCGCTTGCGCAGACGCATCAGCGCTTCGTTCGCAGCGATGCGCACCAGCCAGGTGTAAAAGCGCGAGTCTTCGTGAAATTTGTCCAGGTGTGAATACGCCTTCATGAATGCATCCTGCATCGCGTCTTCCGCGTCCTCGCGGTTGCGCGTGATGTTCATGGTCAGACGAAATATTTTTCGCTCGTAGCGGTTCACCAGTTCTTCGAAAGCGGAGATATCGCCCGATTTTGCCGCGGCCACCAGCAAATGCTCATCTTCGCGGGCGATTTTGGAGGGAAGGCGGTGTGGGTTCGGCGTGCTCAAGGTAAGCGTTTTTGCCAGGTTGGCGAGTAACCCCGGTTGGATGCTTTGCACCGCTAAAGTAGCACAATACAACGCCGCACCTCGAAGCTATACACTTGGATGACCCGGCCGGCGCCCGCGATTCAGAAATAACGGCCTCCCCGCGCCGCCCTGTGGGTACGTGACAATTTGCGCAGCATTATCGAACCATGTGTGCCGCGCGAGCCGCGGAAAAGGTAAGCTAGCGGAATGCGCACCCTGCCCGACCATCTTCGAAAAGGCATGAAGCTGGTTATAATCGGCTGTCATCCGACGGAGTCGTCCGTGCGCGTGGGGCATTATTATGCCGGCCGCGACAACGAGTTTTGGCCGCTGATTTTCGAGGGTGGCGTGGTGCCGGAACCGTTTGATTATCGCGACGACAAGCGCGTGATCGAATTTGGCATTGGGCTTACGGATTTGGTGAAGCGCCCGTCGAAAACGGCGGCGGAGCTTGCGCGCGAGGATTTTGCGGAAGGGCGCATCGTGCTGTCGCAGAAGCTGGAAGAATTTGCCCCGCGCGTAGTGGCGTTTAATGGCAAAATGACCTACGAATTATTTGCGCAGAGAAAATGCAAATTCGGATTGCAGAAGGAATCGTTGTATGGAGCGCGCGTATACGTGCTGCCGGCCACGCCTGGCCTCGACATGAAAAGCAAAAGCGAAAAACTGCAGCACTTCCGTAAATTGGCGCAACTGGTGAAGCGCGTGGAAAAGGAACGCGAAAGCGGCGCGCATGTGATGGAGCACGCATGAGCACATCAGCACAACCTGGGCAGGAAAATCGCTTGGTCCTGGAAAAGCGCGAAGGCGGCGTCGCCACATTGATGTTGAACCGGCCGGAGCGTATGAATGCGCTCAACAAAGATTTGGTTCTGGCCCTGAACGACGCGTTGGCGCGCGTGGAAGCGGATCAGGAAATTAATGTGGTGGTGCTGGCGGGCGCCGGGCGCGCGTTTTGCGCGGGCGGCGATTTGCAGGCGATCGGCAGGGGGAAGCAGGAAAACGATGTGACCGAATTGCAGCCTGTTCTGCGTTCGGGTATGCAACTGGTTCTGAAGATTCGCACCATGCGGCCGCCGGTGATCGCCGCGGTGCACGGCGCAGCGGCGGGCGCGGGCATGAATATCGCGCTGGCCGCGGATCTTCGCATTGCTTCCGAAGACGCGATGTTCGGACAGAATTTTGCGAAGGTGGGATTGTTTCCGGATTACGGCGGGACATTTTTTCTCCCGCAGTTGGTGGGGCCGGCGAAAGCGGCGGAAATGCTTTATACCGGTGACATGATCAATGCGGCGGAGGCGCTGCGGCTCGGCATCGTGAATCGCGTGGTGCCGCTGGCGCAACTGGAGAGCGAAGTGCACGCGCTGGCGCAGAAAATCGCGCAGGGCCCGGCGATTGCGATTCGCGCGGTGAAGCAAACTTTGTTCGGCCGCGACAAGGAAGAGCTGATGGCGCTGCTGAACCTCGAAGTCGAGCAGCAGATGAAATGCTTTCCCTCCGAGGATTGCGGAGAAGGCATTCGCGCTTTTTTCGAGAAGCGGCCGCCGAAATTTCAAGGCAAGTAGCCTCATTTTTTCCTTCGCAAGTTTTCCCCAGCAATTTCTCGCCTTGCGGTTTCCAGCCTATAATTGGCCCCGAATTTGAAATGGGGAATTTCGCATGAATGATCTGGAGATTACTCCGGCCGAGGCGAAACAGCGGCTGGAGCGCGGCGACGGCGTTCTGCTGGTGGACGTGCGCGAGCCGTGGGAATTTGAGATTTGCCGCATCGCCGGCGCGAAGCTGATTCCCATGGGCACGATTCCCGCGAATTTGCAGGCGCTGGACACCGATGACGAAGTGATTTGCTACTGCCATCACGGAATGCGCAGCCTGGACGTGGCGGTTTGGCTGCGCGGCCAGGGAGTGGCGCGCGCGAAATCGCTGGCCGGCGGAATTGATCGCTGGTCCGCCGAGATTGATTCCACTGTTCCACGGTACTAGCGCGCCTGCCGCGGCTTGCGCCGCTGGGACGCGCTTAAGCGCACTACAACTTTTGCAGCGCGTGACACGCACGGATATGGCAAGCGAGATCCAAACGATTGCGGTGATTGGGGCTGGCGACCAAGGTCGCGAGATGGCTTGTTGCGCGCTGCTGGCCGGATACCGAACCATCCTTGAGGATGTGTCCGAGAGCAGGCTGGAGCAAGCTGCGGCGTGGATGGCGAACGGCGCGAATGTTGGCGCTGAGGCGCGCACGCGGCTCGTTCTCGCGAGCAAAATCGAAGAGGCCGTGCGCGAGGCGGATCTGATTGTCGAGGCGGTGGCCGAAGAGATGGAGATGAAGATCGAGATGTTCACCATCTTCGACAAATTTGCCAAGCCAGGCGCTGTCTTCGCGAGCAGCTCGCTTTCCCTTTCGATCGCGGAGCTGGCGGCGGTAACGTTTTGTCCGGAGCGTTGCATCGGCCTGCGCTTTGTTGCCAGGGCTGGGAAAGAGAACGCGCTGGAATTGGTGTGCACGCCGAAGACTTCCGAAGAAACTGTTTCGCGGTGCCGGGAGGTTGGCCGGCGCATGGGCAAAGAGGTCATGGTGGTGGCCGAAAGGGAATTCACGGAATCACGATGAGCCAGCCGAGCGGGAAGGAAATTGCGTCGCGCGTGGTGATCCAGCAGGGCGACCTGACGGAGATGGACACCGACGCGATCGTGAACGCCGCAAACAACGATCTCGTTCTGGGCGCGGGAGTTGCGGGAGCGATCCGCCGCAAGGGCGGCGATGCGATCCAGCGCGAATGCGACGCGATTGGCAGCATCCCGCTGGGATTCGCGGCCATCACCTCGGGCGGGAAGCTTAAGGCCAGGTATGTGATCCACGCGGCGAGCATGGGGCTGGGGAGCCTGACCACGGCGGAGAGCTTGCGGCGCTCCACGGCGCATGCGCTGCGGCTTGCGGCGGAACGCGGCCTGAAGACGATTGCGTTCCCGGCCGTCGGCACGGGCATCGCGGGATTCCCGATGAAGGAGTGCGCGGAGATCATGCTGCATGAGGCGGCAGAGCATCTGCGCAATGGGAGTTCGCTCGAAACCATTTATTTTGTGCTGTTTGACGAGCAGGCCACGGGGATTTTCGAGTGCGCCTGGAAGCGCTTGCAGGAGTAAGCGCCCGTTTGTCTGCAGTACCCCCCTACCACCCCCGTCGACAACAAAAGAGTGCGCACTCGATTGATTGCAAAAGGGATAGCGGCGCGCCGTTGCGCAAAAGAGTGCGTAATTGCATGAAACTGCTGGGTTTACAGGGATGTGATAAGAAACAAAGGAGTTGGAACGTGAAGGGCAAAGGATACCGCCGAGACGCAGAGGGCATTGAGTCGACGCAGAGATCGGAAAAAGGCGCGGGGGGCGGGCGAAACGTTGCTGGGGCGCCGATTCCATGTGGAATAGTAGCGCAGAACTTGAAGATTGTCAATAGGAATCTTTTACTTCTAAGGTACTCGTTCGAACGGATTGCTAAGTCATTCAAACGCGGAGAGTTGTAACGAAGATGGGGTGAAAAGGTAACCATGGGGAAGACCCAGAGCAAAACCGAGGTGCGGGGCAAGCGAGTCAGGGGAATGGCACGAATTGCTCGAGCTGGTCAGGGCGCTTGCGTAGTTAGTTGCTGCGAAGGTGACTCTAAACCCGCACACGCAAAAACCTGCGTATGCGGCACCCAATTCTCTGCACCAGCCTGTCGGCCACCTCTCACTATGGAGCCACATTGGTCCCCAACGCTAAACGAAACGCTCCGGCGCATTGTGGACCCGAACAGAGGTCTACTCTCGAATAATCAAGTAGCCAAAGCTATGAAAAAGACGCTGCAGGATGAGCAGGACCTCTTTGCGTTGAACTTATACACGCACAACCCCGCCTACCATCCATCTGAGCCGCGCCTAAGACTGAGCTGGAAGAACTTTGACGCATTCCTTCGTCTCGTTGGCGCGTAGATGACCGACCACCCAAGCCCGCTACGCTATCCCGGTGGAAAGACCTCTGTCGCGCCCTTCCTTGCCAAGACAATCCGGCTCAATGGACTTGAAGACGGCATCTACGCCGAACCTTTTGCAGGAGGGAGCGGGGCAGCGCTTAAGCTACTTTTCTGGGAAATTGTGTCGGAGATCCACCTTAACGATAAGGACCTCTCTATCTTTAGCTTCTGGAAATCGATTTTGGAGGAACCGGACGAATTTCTCCGCCTACTTCGAGCTTGTAAGGTTAACGTAAGAACCTGGAGTCAACAAAAATCTATACTGCGCGAGGCCTCAAAATGTTCGATGCTCGAGCGTGGATTTGCGACCTTTTTTTTAAACAGATGCAACCATTCTGGGGTCCTCAACGGTGGCCCAATCGGGGGGCTGGCTCAGAAAGGCGATTATAAGATTGACGCCAGATTCAACAAGACAGCACTTGCTAGAAGAATTGAAACAATTCAACTCTACAGGGAACGCATCAAAATATCGCGACTAGACGCCATAGATTTCCTTAAGCGTCAGTTCACAGACGAAAAAGTGGGTCGCCAAAAATGCCTCGTATACCTGGACCCGCCATACCTCGCCAAGGCGCAACGTTTGTACCCGCTATATTTCGAGCACCAAGACCATGTAAGGCTCGCTGATTACCTAAATCGCTCTGCACATTTTCCTTGGATTATTTCCTACGACGACGCCACTCCAATCCGGAAACTGTATGCGGTCAGGAGATTATCCGTCTTGAAGAAATATTCCTTACACTCAGCAAGAGTTGGTCGGGAACTCCTCATTTCTAGCGCCACGTGCATTCTCCCGCGACACTCGTCGGGCCACGATTATTTCGGGCACCAAGCGACATGAATCCGGCGACGGGGCGCCTCCGCCAGAATATAAGGAACGTTGGGACGACATCATGAGTTCAGATAGACGGAGGCATGGCTCGTTTGAGGATCGGTTTGTGGCGTTCGTGGACATTCTGGGTTTTCGCGACATCGTCTCGCGTATGCAAAAGGAGCACGGACTCTTTTCAACGGTCCGTGATGCCCTGAAGACTAGCCGTCGTTTCAAGAGCCCACACGCAGAAACGGCGTATTGGGCACCCGCAGGAGCGAAAGCGAAAGAGAAAGTCGGCCTGCTGTGGCCCCAGCGGCTAAAGCCTTGTTGATTTTGCGTCAGTTACGGCACGGCTGAAAGCCGTGCCTGACGACGACTCAAAGGCGAGGCTTCACCAAGCTAGGTTGCGGCGACAGCGGCTGCGGTCTGGTCCAGGATGGTGGCTGCGCGGCCCACTTCGGATACGCCGAAGATCACCAATGGCGCATTCGTAGTTGGCTCTACGCCGCAGTAGGCGTAGTGGATGTTGATGTTGGCGTCGCCGAGCTTGGAGGCGGCGCGCGCTAATTCCCCGGGGCCGTGGGGGAGCTTGGCCTGGGCGACTTCGCCTTCGGCGTAGCTGATGCCTTCCTTGTCGAGGATGGCTGCGGCAGCGGAGGGATTGTCGACGACCATGCAGACGAGGATGGTTTTCTCCGATGGGATAGATTGAAAGGCGAGGATGTTGACGCCGCGGTCGGCGAGTGCGCGGCAAACTTTTCCCAGGGAGCCGGGACGATTGTCCATGCGAATGGTGAGTTCCTCGTTGATGGGCATTGGAGACCTCCTGCGTTCGCAGCAAATCGAATAGCGTAGAGGTTCGACGTGGTTGGCGCACGAATCTTACGACTAGCTTCAGGTTGATGCAAGGAAACATACGGGAGAATTGGGTGTATACTCCGGCTGAGCAAAAAAGCGAACGATATCTTCGGATGAGGAGTCTCAGCGACCGGGAAACCAACATTCATTCATTTGAGCCTGGCCGGCGTTTCGGTCCTCGCGGCTCGGCCGGCTCTCAATCAGTGGGGGCGTGATGAAGCAAACCTTTGCTATCAGCATCGGAGGCGCGGCTGGACAGGGTGTCGCGACACCGGGCGACATTTTCGCGAAGATCTTCAGCCGGCGGGGCCTTAACCTCAACGCCTACAACGCTTATCAGTCCATCATTCGCGGGGGCCACACTTTTCTGACCATTCGCACCGGCCCGGATAAGGTCACCAACATGGGTGACCGCATCGACCTCTTCATTCCCCTCAACCAGGACAGCATGGATCGGCACCTGAAGCTGCTAACGGCAGGCGCCGCGTGTATCTATAATGCCGAGACGATAAAGGCCGGCGCGGCCGCGGACGGCGTGCAGCTCTGCCCGCTTCCGGTTTCGGAGTTGGCGGACATCACGCGCAATAAAGTGGCGCAGAATACGCTGGCGATCGGCGCCGGTCTGCACATGATGGGCATTGGCTTTCCGGCATTAGAGGAGGTGCTGCGGGAGCAGTTCAAGAAAAAGGGCGAGGCCGTCGTGGCCGAAAACATTGGGGTGGCGCGGGCGGGCTACGACTATGCAGCCGCGCATTTTACGGCTTTCGCGAATCCGCTGCCCAAGACGGAGAACAAGTACGCGATCTTGAGTGGCAATGTGGCGATGGCCATGGGCGGTGCGGCAGCAGGTGTGAAGTTTTATTGTGCTTATCCGATGAGTCCTTCGACCGGCGTGCTGCACTGGATGGCGGCGCACGCGCGCAAAGCTGGCATCATGGTGCGGCAGGTGGAGGACGAGATTGGCGTGATCAACATGGCCATCGGCGCGGCTCAGGCCGGGGTGCGCGCCATGTGCGCTACGTCGGGCGGCGGCTTCGCGCTGATGAGCGAGGGACTCGGGATGTCCGCCATGATCGAAACGCCCGTCGTAGTGATCAACTGTCAGCGCGCGGGCCCGTCGACCGGCGTTCCGACAAAGACCGAGCAGGGCGACCTTTGGCAGATGCTGGGCGCCGCCTTCGGGGATTATCCGCGGATCATCGCAGCGCCATTGGACATCGGCGATTGCTTCAAGCTCATTCCCGAGCTGTTCAATCTCGCCGACCGCTTCCAGTGTCCTGGACTCGTGCTTTGCGATTTGCTGCTATCGGAAGGCAGGCTCAGCGTCCATCCGAACGACCTGGATTTCAGCCCGGCCATCGATCGCGGGGAGCTCATCACCAGCGCCAACGGTAATGGCGCACACTCTGCGGCCTCCACGAACGGCGGCTACAAACGCTACAAAATCACCGACAGCGGCGTTTCACCGCGTGCGATTCCGGGTTTGCCGGGGCACATTCACACCGTGGCCACTGACGAACACCAGGAAGACGGCGTGCTCATCAGCGATGAGTTCACCAATCCCGTGAAGCGGCGCGCCATGATGGAGAAGCGGATGCGCAAGGTCGCCGGCATTGAAGCGGCGGTGGCGCCGCCCGCGCTTTTAGGCCCGCGCGACGCAGATGTGACCTTGATTGGCTGGGGTTCGACCAAAGGCGTGATCGAGGAGGCTTGCGAACTCCTCAACGAACAAGGAATCTCCGCCAATCAGCTACAGATCCGCTGGCTGGTGCCGCTGCATGGCGAAGCCATTCTCGAAATCCTACGAGATTCGCGGCACACCATCATCGTGGAGAACAACTACAGCGGGCAGTTTGCGCGCTACCTGCGGAGCGAAACCAGCTTTGTGCCCAGCGGCAACATTCGCAAGTACGACGGCGAACCTTTCATGCCGCACCATATTGTCGACGCCGTGAAGGAACAGCTCGGCGGGAACACAAAGCTCTCCGTTCCCATGCACGAGATTATGGTCTGAGGAGGAGACGCAGATGGCGACCAGCGTACAGCGTGCAAGTCAACTGACGATGGCGGACCTGAAAGGCAAAGTCGATCCCGACTGGTGCCCAGGTTGCGGGGATTTCGGTGTGCTGGCGGCGCTGCAAAAGGCGTTGGTGGAGCTGCAGATACCGACGCACAACGTCGTGACCATCAGCGGCATCGGCTGCTCCTCAAACCTGCCCGGTTACATCAACACTTATGGGATGCACACGCTGCACGGGCGGGCATTGGCGGTGGCCACCGGGTTGAAACTGGCCAATCACGAGCTGACGGTGATTGTGACCGGAGGCGACGGAGACGGATTCGGGATAGGCGGGAACCATTTCGTGCACACCATGCGGCGCAACGTCGACCTGCTGTATATCGTGATGGACAACCAAATCTACGGCCTGACCACCGGGCAGACTTCGCCGACCAGCCGCGTGGGCATGAAAACGAAAAGCATGCCGTTCGGCAACATCGAAGCGCCGGTCAACCCCATTTCCCTCGCTCTAGCCGCAGGCGCCACTTTCGTCGCGCGCGGCTTCAGCGGCGAACAGAAGCATCTCACCGAACTCATTAAGCAAGGTATCGAGCACAAGGGCTTCTCGTTCCTCGATGTGTTCAGCCCCTGCGTCACTTACAATCTCGACAATACATATCAGTGGTTCCGTCCACGCGTGAAGAAACTCGAGGACGATTCCGCTTACGACGCAGGTGAGTGGACCGCCGCGATGGAGAAATCTTTGCTGTGGGGCGAGGAAATCCCCATCGGCAAATTCTTCGAGCGCACGGACCTCCCCAGCCTTCACGCAGCCGAGCCGGTGCTGAACGAAGGCCCGCTGGTTCATCGCGACCCCAGGGTGCCTCCCGACGCGGCCCGCTCGTTCATAGACGAGCTGATCTAGCGACGAGCCGCCGCGACAAATCACTAATGTAGTGCGAGATGTGTCATCGACAGTCGGTGGGGTGCGTTCGCACAGCCAGAAATGGCTGTGCCACAGTTACCGGGCCTAGTTGGGGGCGGGGTCGGCGCGTTTTTTTAGGACGGGGCGGTCGTTGGTTGGGGGAGCCTGCGGCACGACTGCTGCTCCTGGCGGTGCGCCGGTGGTGGGAGCGGCAGCGGAGATGCCGCCTTCGGAGTAGGCCTTCTTCAGGAGCTGCTCGGCGACTTGCTGGGCGCCGCCGGTGTCGTCATTGGTTTGCTTGGCTTTGCTGTATTCGTTGACGGCGCGGGCACGCTGGCCGAGAAGGTCAAAGATTTTGCCGAGATAGACGTGGCTCCAGACTTCGGTCCATTTCTCGGCAGCTTCTGGAACGGTTTGCAGGGCGTCGCGGAAGGCGTTGGCGGCGGCCTGGTAATTCTTTTGGTAGAAGAAGGCTTCGCCCATGCGGAAGTTGGCGAGCGGGCGACTGGGCTGGATAGAAAGCGCGCGCTGATACTGGCCGATGGCGTCGTAATAGCGGCCCTGCTCGGCGAGTTCTTCACCGCGGGCGATGGCGGCGCGGGCGCGCAGCGTGGAGCTACCCTTCAGGATGACGTTATTGGGATCGATCTTGATGCCGCCCGGTTTGGGACGGCCGAAAGTTTCCACGGTAAATTCGGATTCGGTGCCGATGACGTCGATCGTCTTGGTTTCGGGATTACCTTCGGTGTCGATGCGCAGGTCGACCGGCATGTGGAAGGTGTCGAGGGGCTGCTTGATCTTGCCGACGACGCGAAAACCCTGATGCGTGCGGTAGACGACGTATTCGATGGTGAAATCGGGCACGCCGGTGGAATTGAGCCACTGCGCAAAAAAGCTGCGGAGATCCGGCGGCGGCTGTCCAGCCTTGGCGGAAGCTTGGGCGTGCTGCGCGGCGAGGGCTTCGAAGTTTTCGATGGTGGCGCTGCCCTCGGCGTATTTGAAGTAGAAATCGTGCAAGAGGGATTTGAAGGCGACGTCGCCCATTTGCGCACGCACCATGTGGAAGATCAAGGCGCCTTTGTTCATCACGACGGAGCGATAATCGGCGGAATAGGGAGCAAGGCGGGCGGCTTGGGCGATGGGCGCGGCTTCCTCGTACATTAAGGAGCCGACGGCGAATTCGTCGACGGCTTTTAGGCCTGCTTCCTTGCCGGCATTTTGCTCGGCGTAAAGAGCTTCGGAATAGCGCGCCAAGCCATCGCTGATCCACACATCTCCACGCGTGGCGGGCAGAACGGCGTTGCCCCACCATTGCGAGGCGACCAGGCGCGCGATGGTGCGGTCGGAGCCTCTGGGATCCCAAATGCGCTTGCTGAGTAGCAGCAGGCCTGGCCCGGCGAAATCGCGGAGCGTGCCGTCTGGAAGCTGGGCGAGGGTGAATTCTGGACGGGGCAGAGGGCCGAACATATCGGAAAACACCGTTGTGGAGCGCGCCACGTCGTCAGCGAATTTTTGTGCGTCACCGCTTGCTTCGCGAGGAGCGTACACGTTGACGCTTATGCCTTCGGCTTGTTTGGGATTGAGTTGCAGATTGCCGGCGACGAAGGTGCCGTGCGGCGCGGGCGTGTCGCACTGGAATGTGTAGATGAGACGATTCCCTTCGACGGAGTTCCTGCCGGGAGTCGGCGTGGGCGAGGCGGCTTTGCCGGTGCCGGCTACCGCGAACGCTTCCGGAACGTTGAGGCGGAAGGTGGCGGTGTAGCGGTTGGAGGGATAGTTGGTGAGCGGGAACCAGCGCGCGGGGAGAAGCAGGAAGGCGCCATCGCGGTTGATGGCTGCGGCGCGGACGCCGGGGACGGGACTGTTTTCTTCATTGGCGAGGGGACCGGCGTAGGTGAAGGTGAGAGTCACTTTGGCGCCGGGCGCAACGGGAGAAAGCAGATTGACGATTAGGTTGAGGGGATTTTGGTTGTCGCGCTCAAAGCCGAGCGTCTTGCCTTCCGCCGCGCAGGGGCACGCAAGGGAGGAGGAGCAGAGAGGCGAGGAGGGAAACGGTTCTGAATTTGCTACAACGGGTCATCGGACCCCTTTCATTTTGGCGCAATGGTCGCGTCCTGCATGAGCATCGCCGGCTAAAGCCGGCCGGGGACGCGCTGAAGCGCGCCCCTACAACTTTCGCAACGTCCCCGTAAGCCTCGACGGCTGCAGGGCATGCTTGTCCCCTGTATAGGATAGCAGAGACGTCACTTCGCGTTGCCATGCGGGGGGCTGACTTGTGCTTGCGCTTCGGCAATTAGTTCGAGGATGGCGTCGGCGGCGCGCTCGACCGCGCCGGGAGAGCCGAGGCGCTGGCGGACTTCGGCAAGGTCTCGGCGGAGAGATTCGCGGGCGCTTTGGTCGTTCAGCAGGCGAAAGACCTCGGAGGCTATGCGGCTGGGAGTGAAATCGTTTTGGATGAGTTCGGGGACGGCACGTTTTCCGGCGATTAGATTAACCATGCTGAAGAAAGGCGTGCGCACGAGAGGCTTGGCAAGCAGTGCGGTGAGAGGCGTGACGCGATAGACGACGACCATGGGGACGTCGAGCAGGGCGGCTTCGATGGTGGCGGTGCCGCTGGAGACGATGGCGGCATCGGCGGCGGCGAGGGCGTTGTAAGTTTCTCCGACCACGATTTTCAGAGGGAGTTGCCGGGGCCAGGCTTCGCGGAGTGATGCGAGATTCGCTCCGGGGGCGGCGGCGAGGACGAATTGTGCCGGCGATTCGCGATGGATGCGCAGGCAAGCATCGCGCAGAACCGGGAGGTGCTGGCGAAGTTCGGCGGCCCGGCTGCCGGGCAGGATGGTGACGAGTTTTTTCTGGGGATCGAGGTTTTGCTCGCGGAAAAATGCGTGGCGATCGAGCGAAGCATGCACCGCGCCGACCAGCGGGTGGCCGATGAATTTTACGGGGACTCCGGCATCGCCGTAGAATTTTTCTTCGAACGGGAAAATGCAGAGGGCTTGCGCGAAGCGGCGGCGCACGAGGCGGACGCGCCAGGGGCGCCAGGCCCAGAATTGCGGACAGATGTAATAAATGTTTTTGATGCCGCGGCGTTTGAGTTTGCGGGCTAGACGCAAGTGGAAGCCGGGAAAATCGGTGAGGATGGCGAAGGCGGGTTTGCGGCGCTCGGCTTCGGCGACGATGTGGCGCATGGCGCGGACGAGTGAGGGAAGATGACCGAGGATTTCTGTGATGCCGACGACGGAGACTTCGGAGTAGTTGGTGACGACGTCGACACCGGCGGCGCGCATTTGCGGGCCACCCATACCGAAAATTTCGAGGTCGGCGCGCTGCTTTAGCGCAGCGGCGAGGCGGGCGGCGTACATGTCACCGCTGGCTTCACCCGCGGAGAGCAGAAGAGAGGTCATGATAGTGAACCCCGCAAGACGCTGAAATCTTGCCGAGATGTGGCGCAGCAGTGCTGCGCCCCTACAGGAGCGGCGAATATTTGAGCGATGCTAGCTGGCATGCGGTGAGAAAGCGCTCAATCGCTGGCGGGAAGAGGAAAAGGCAGCGGCGAGCCGGGCTGGGGACGCGCGGAGTCGTCGGGCAGGTGCAGCTCCTGCTCTTTGTATTGGAGTTGGTAGAGGCGGTAGTAGATGCCGCGCTGGGCGAGGAGCTCCTGATGCGCGCCTTGCTCGCGGAGGCGGCCCTTGTGGAAGACGAGGATGCGGTCGGCGTGTTGAATGGTGCTGAGGCGGTGTGCGATGACGAGCGCGGTGCGGCCGCTGAGGAGGCGGTCGAGGGCATCGCGGATTTGCAGCTCGGTTTTGGTGTCCACGCTGGAGGTGGCTTCGTCGAGGATGAGGAAGCGCGGATTGTGCGCCAGGGCACGGGCAAAATTGATGAGCTGGCGCTGGCCGACGGAGAGCGTGGAGCCACGTTCGTTGACGCTGGCGCCGACGCCTTCGGGGAGCGATTCGATGAAATCGGCGAGGCCGATTTCGCAGATGGCGTTCTCGACGGTGTCGCGGTCGATGTCGGGGGTGCCGAGGCGCACGTTGGATTCGATGGTGCCGGTGAATAGGAAGGGGTCCTGAAGAACGATGCCGAACAGGCGGCGCAGATCCTGGAGATTGATTTTGCGGATGTCAATGCCGTCGAGCAGGATTTGGCCGCGCTGAATGTCGTAGAAGCGAAGCAGGAGAGAGATGAGCGTGGTCTTGCCGGCGCCGGTGTGGCCGACGATGGCGAGGGTTTGGCCAGGCTCGACGCGGAAGGAGACATCGCGGAGGACCCAGTCGTCTTCGCGAGGGTTCGGAATGGGGCGATAGCTGAACCAGACGTTGCGAAATTCGATTTCGCCGCGGGGATTCTCGAGGCGAATGGCGTCGGGCGGTGAGGAAACGTTGGCGGGCTCATCGAGCAGTTTGAAAATGCGCTCGGAGGCGGCCATGGCGGACTGCAGAATGTTGAATTTCTCGCTGAGGTCCTGGATGGGGCGGAAGAAACGCGTGGCGTACATGGTGAAAGCGGTGAGCTTGCCGAGGGTGAGTGTGGAAGCGAGCACACGATTGCCGCCGGCCCAATAGATTAAGGCGATGGCGAAGACACTGAGAATTTCCACTGCGGGATAGAAGAGCGCGTAAGAGAGGATGGCATCGCGCCAGGCGAGCATGTTGTCTTGATTGCGCTTGGCGAAATCGGCGCGGGCTTTTTGCTCGCGGTTGAAGATCTGCACGATGCTCATGCCGGAAATATATTCCTGCAGGAAGGAGTTAATCTTGGCGA
>WNFS01001623.1_pt1 | contig 16904 bp, 16 predicted proteins | sample 5400141 | NCBI WGS metagenome assembly WNFS01 (sample SAMN13153358, study PRJNA577476) | soil metagenome | isolation source: 60 cm saprolite under Madrone tree | place: USA:California | collected 2016-06-14
ACGACTTGCGCTCGGTTTGCGCGGCATTGAACATTCCGGCGGCGCCCCTACCGCAGTATAACCGTTCGACCCGGGAACATTATTCGAAGTATTACGATGACGAACTGCGTGGCCTGGTAGCAGAACGCTCTGCCCCGGAGATCGAGCGCTTTGGTTATACCTTCGATTGAGTCGATCAGAATTATTACAATTTTCCAAGCGTCACATATTCGCCGTTCGGGGAGCGGAACCACTCTGGCAACTCAATGCCACTCGCCAGCATGCTCTCGTAGCAATTTTGGGTAATCACACCCCTCTGCGTGCTTTCTCCAAAGACGGCGAAATTTTCCTTGGTCACAAATAACCGATGCTCAGCCAGTTTCGGTACGTCGTTTTTTAGCTCATCCATCGCCTTGGCACTGGGAATGTGGTCCGGAAGATGAGTGAACAGGTATCGCAGTACTTTGGCGCGCAGGAGCTGGTGAATCCAAATTTGGAACCAGGCTTTACGCTCGAAGTAAACGTCGCCGAAGGGGTTCTTAATTTTGCGAGGGTAAAGAGCAAGTTTGGGATTACTCAGCGTTACTCTGCATCTGCAAAACAAAAGACCGCTTACTTCTGGCGAACGCATGGCGTGAGAAATCAGACTCGCAATCTTGTCCGTCACGAGCTGAATCGGATATTTGTCGTCCACGCACCAATAAATCCATTCCTCATCATCGATATCCGCAAGCAAATGCAGAACCGTTGCCTTAATATCTGCGGGCGACGTGAGATATTTGATCCGTTTGCTATCGACGCCGCCAAGCTCCTGATAGGGAATATGAAAAACAAATGGATGGTCCGGCCACAATCGTTCGTACTGAACGATTAAATGCTGCGTGATCGCTCGGTATCGATCATAGGTTAGAACGATCGCCTTTATTCTATTTGGCGAACTCATAACCAAATCGGTCAACATCTACTTTGAACTTGGTTGCGATAATATCTTTTGTTCTGGCTGTGTAATACTCCGTATAGTGTCGCGCTCGCGGGTTGGCTCGTCGATGCGGCAATATCTCGGTGATCCCGAGTTTCTGCGCCACAAAAGCCCAGTCCTCGTCGAGTCGTTCAAATTTTCCAATGAAATCGGCGAGCACATTTCCATTGGGATCGACAAACCAATCCAGCTGATAGCGATGCGGAGAAGAGTGAACGCAAGTGCTGCTGCTATACTGGATCCAGTCGACAAATTGCTCGAAAGTCATTTTGTCTCTGAGCTGCACCGCTTCCGTGCGTTCATAAAGTGAGACGACGCGGTCCCACGGATTACGAACAAATCCGAATTTGAAATAGGTTTCGAATTGCTTTCGCCCGATTTCGAGTCGTCGCTCCTTGGGAAGTCCGAGATAGAGAACTTCAAGAATTCGGTTCTTTCGCCCGCCATAATGCGTCCAATAATTTTCCATCTGGTTTTTAATCTGCCATAAATTCAGATGCGGCTTCCACGCTTTACCCAGAATCGCTCGAATGCTGGTCGAGCCGGTCTTTGGCACCTCTACGAAAATGCATTTATATTTGTGGCAGATCACGTCAGTTTCCTTGTGATTTTATACCATTTTGGCGTTAGCGCGCCCGCGTGCACGTCCAAAATCGGTCCTGAGAACTTTCGGACCTGCTTCTGCATTGAAAAATCTTGCGGCCAATGGAGAATGAAGGTCCAAGCGGGTCGGTAGCTCAATCGGTAGAGCAGCGCCCTTTTAAGGCGTTGGTTCCGGGTTCGAGTCCCGGCCGACCCAATTTTCCAATCTTATTCGGTGATCGGCAGATTAGAGAGCAAGCAATCCGCTTCCCCTACAGTTTCAATTCCAGAAACACCAGCAAATCGCGCAGCGAGTTTTTTTCTCGATCCAACTCAAACACCGACAGCCCGACCGCCGCGGCTGCTTTCCAGTCGCGTTCGGCATCGTCACCGGCGTGCAGCACTTGATCGGGTTCAAGCTGAATAATTTTAAGCGCGCGGCGAAAAATCTCCGGATCGGGTTTATCGGCGCCGATCTCACTGGAAACAAAAACGTAGGCGAAAAATTTGGAAATGCCGAGGTGCTCGAGAATAAATCGCAAACGTCCGTCAAAATTTGAAATCACTGCAAGCTGAAAGCGCGGCTCCAATTTCTCCAAGACACCAAAAACCTCCGGATAAAGCTCCCAAACACCGGCCTCTGCGAAATGTTCGTAGGCCACCTCGAAGAAGTTGTCGCGATCAGGTTCACTCAATGAGGGCGCTACCTGATCAAGCACAAGATTGACAAGCTCGCGCCACCAACCTTTGTCGTCATTTTCGCGCGGCCCATCGATCGCAGCGCGCGGCGGCATTCTTTTCCAAGCGGTGAAGAACGCGCGATCGAGCTGCTGCGCATCGAATGTCAATCCCACTTCCTTGGCGACCAGTGCATAATGATCGCCAACTGTCTTGCTTAGATAAAAGAGTGTTCCGACCGCATCAAAAAAGATCGCTTTTAACCGTTTCTCTTTGTTTTTTGTACTCATGAACGCGACCGATCGATGGAAAATCGTTTTGACGCTGATTGCAATCTTTGTCGCAGGCGCGGTGACCGGCGGGTTTCTCACGATCCGCGCGATGAAATATGAGATGCCGCGGCGAATTGAGGTGCCACCTGGAACGCCTTTTTCGGTGGATCGCTGGCTCGCATATTTACATCTCACGCCGGACCAAGATCAGAAGCTGAGGCCGATTATCGAGCAAGCGGATAATGAATTACGCAATCTGCGCGCGCTGGATTTGCGTGAGATAGAAGGAATTCTCGATCGTGCGCAAGATCGAATGAATGCGGTTTTGACGCCGGACCAGCGGGAACGATTGCGGCAAATGCTGGAAGAACGGAAGCAACGGCCTGAGCAATGTTTCAACGTTCCCGAACCCTAGCGACATGGTGAGACTTAAAGGCTGACGAAGCGAAGTCGTGGCTAGAGCCGGCAACACCGAGAGAAATGCGATCGCTCTGCAGAGCGCCCACATCTTCATTTTTTGCTTTGCAAATTGGTTCTCCGGTTTTTCATGATGCAGCGTGATGAACATTAACGACGAGCTGCGCGTCTCACCAAAACGGGCGCAATCCGCAGGCGAAGAACTGGCGAACACGATCAGTCATGGAATCGGATTATGTGCCGCGTTAATCGGCGCGCCGATTCTGCTGCTGGAAGCTCATCGGAGCGGTCCCGGCTTTTTCTTCGGCACAGTGATTTTTGCGGTCACGATGTCGATGTTGTATCTCGGATCGACGCTTTACCATGCGTGGCCGCAAACGCGGGGGAAATCGATTTTGCAGGTGCTGGACCACTCGGCGATTTTTTTGTTGATCGCTGGAACATACACACCGTTCACGCTGGGCCCACTTCGCGGTTTTTGGGGCGGAACCATACTCGTACTTGTTTGGGCGCTCGCGATTTTTGGCGTGACCTTGAAGGCGACGCACGGCGCCTCGCGTCATTCGAAACTCGGGATGACGCTTTATCTTGGCACGGGGTGGTTGGCGCTTATCGTGATTCGGCCTTTCACGTTGGCGATTCCGCCCACTGCGCTGTTCTGGCTGGTAGCCGGTGGTGTCGCCTATACCGCCGGCGTGCTCTTTTTCGTGAACCAACGTCTGCGCTATAGCCATTTCATTTGGCATTTGTTCGTCCTCGCCGGTACGAGCTGCCATTTTCTCGCGCTTCTCTCCTGCTGTGCGACTTAAGAGTGCAAGCCGGTTGAATCCATCAGATTTCTCGCACGGCGAAGCAGGTGATTGGACAAGAGGAATCGACGGGCGGATTAATCCGCATGCTGCCGGTTGAGCACAACGATCCAATTAACGCGAAGATTCTCGCGATTTCGGAGGACAAAATCGAAGGCTTCGTTCGCGAGCCATTCGAGGAAATTGCGAGGCGTTCCGGCGTCGATGTTGATGTTGTGATGGCGCATATCGCGGCAATGCTGCGCGCAGGCACTATTCGCCGCGTCCGGCAAACTTTGCTCGCGACCAATCTTGCCGAGGGCGCACTCGTTGCGTGGAAAGTTCCAGAGGATAAGATCGAGAATGCCTTCGATTGGATGTTCCAACGCGATCCGTTTTCGGGTCACGTGGTTCTTCGCTCCACCGACACAGTTACCGCGGGATCAGATTACAAGTTGTGGACAACGGTGAAAGTGCCGCATGGTTTTTCGCTGCAGCAACACTGCGAACTGTTGTCGAAGAAAGTCGGCGCAGAGCGTTTTCGCCTGATGCCGGCGAAAGGAATCTTCACTCTCGGAGTTGGACATGTTCGGCGAAAAATGATCGAGCCCGGAAGCAAGGCTGATAAGCCGGCAAGGATGATTGCAGTGCAAGTTGTCGATCTTGGCGAGGATGAGTGGAAAGTTTTGCTCACCCTCAAACGCGAATTCACGCCGGAAGAAATTCGATCAACCCCGTGGGCGGCACGCGCGGAAGAAGCGGGGATCTCGGTTGATGAGTTTTATCGCGTCGCCGAAGACTTAAACGCCCGAAAGATTATCGGGCGGTTTTCGACGTTCCTGGAGCACGTCAAACCATCGGCTGGCGGTGTTCGTGTCACGCGATTCAACGCACTTTTTCATTGGGCGGTGCCGTCCGGACGCGAAATTGAAGCCGGAGGCGAAGTCGGCCGGCATCACATTCTCACGCACTGTTATTGGCGCGAAGCGGGCTCCGAATTCAAGAACGTCAACATCATGGCCGTGGCACACGGTACCGACAGACAACTGCTCCTTAAACACAAAGCGGCCATAGATCGGCATCTTCATGCGACCGGTATCCCGATTTCTTATACGAATGTTTTCTGGGGCGGACGCAGCGAGATTAAGCCCTCCGAAATCTCGCCGCACGTCTACCGTGAATGGCTGCGCAAGATGACTTCCTAGTGCGTTCCGCAAAGCTACGGCGCGAAAATTTCGCGATAAGTCTGGTCTAAACTTCGCAAAACTGTGGCGGCAAACTTCTGGCGATCGATGTGTCGACCCAAGGCCATCGCCAGCGAAATTGCCCGAGCTTGCAGCTCGCCGGGAAAATCTTGCGACGATTGATTCACATTAATTCCGACACCGACAATCGCTAGATGCTGCGCTCCTTCTTGCGCGCGCATCTCAACGAGCACGCCTGCGACCTTGCGTCGATTAATGTGGACGTCGTTGGGCAGCTTGATGGTTGGCTCTAGCGAAAATTCCGTTCGAATCGTGTTCGCCACGGCTCCCGCCGCCCACGCAGTGAGCCCGGCCGATTCGTGGATGTCGATCTTCGGACGCAGCAAGATGGAGAAGCAAAGCCCTTTTCGGGCGGGCGATTCCCAGCGATTACCTCGCTGACCGCGACCGGCAGTTTGCTGTTCGGCGAAGAGAACGAGTCCCTCTTTCGAATCTCGCGCCATTTCCAAAATCGCATCGTTGGTCGAGGCGGTCTGTTGGAGCACAATGACCTCGCGTCCAACGAGCGCGTCACCAAGATCTGCCTGCAGCTCATCGGCGATTAAGCGATCCAAAGTTTCAACCGGGGACATGGGTCATTTCGAGGCAGATATCGATTGCGCGCGCTCTGTGGGTGAGACTGCCAACCGAGATGTAATCAACCCCAGTGGCGGCAATGCGGTTCACGTTTTTTAGAGTGATGCCCCCACTTGCTTCAAATTCGATGTTGTCTTTTCTCAGCGCGATCGCCTCGCGAATTTGGGCCGGCGCCATATTATCGAGGAGGATGACGTCGATACCCTCAACTTCAACGAAGGCACGAACTTGTTCCAAATCATCTGCTTCCACTTCGATACGGATGTTTGGCCGCTCCTGACGAAGCTGGCGGATTCGTTCGGCGAAGCTGGAAAGTCCCTCGAAAGTAGTCAGATGGTTATCTTTCACGAGTACCATGTCGTATAAGCCGAACCGGTGATTTCCTCCGCCGCCGGCGACGACCGCGGCCTTTTCCAATGCTCGCAGGCCGGGGGTTGTTTTCCGCGTGTCCAAAATTTTGGCGGGATGATTCCCGATCGCGTCGACAAATTGGCGCGTCAGCGTTGCGATGCCACAGAGACGTTGCAAAAAATTCAATGCCACACGTTCCGCCTTCAGAATCGAACGCGCCAATCCGCGGACCTCGATAATCACATCGCTGGGGGCAGCTTCGGTGCCGTCTCCGCGAATAATCTGCGTGTCAGTTGACGGATCAACTTGCCGGAAAACTTCACTAGCCACTCCGGAACCGGCAACAACTGCGTTTTCACGCGCAATGATGCGTCCCGTGGCGTTCAAACCGTCCGGCACAAAGAATTCGGTCGTGATATCTCCTCCGCCAATGTCTTCTTTGAGCGCGGCGGCAATTGGGTCGTAGCGATTCGGTTTCATCGGATCGGGCTGCTTCTTTTGCTTCATAAACGCATCGCTCACGCACGTATGTTTTCAAATCGGCGTGTAGACCGCCACGATAAATGCAAAGCGCGAGCATGTCTTCGCTGGAAATTCACTGCGGATGAGCAGAAGAGCCCAATGCCGAACAGGTTAGATCACCGTATGAAAACATCACAGGGGCACAACTCGCAGACCGGCAGTTGAGTCACTGGCTCAGGAAAAAAAAGATTCGGGCAGCGCACGCTAAGGAGAAACAATGAATTCAAGAACACGTGCCACCGCCCGAATCGCCTTAACCTGTTAAGATAGACAACGGGGCTTGGCCCGTGTTCGATTTTTTTCTCCTTAAATGTAATAAATTCGAACCGCCTGGCAGGCCGGGTTTCTTATTCTCTGTAACTGCGGCCGTTAGCATCGTATATCTTCCCAGGACAGCTCACAACAAGCTGCCCTGCGGTCCAGCGCCAGCGCGCACGGCCTCGTCGCGGACTTCTTGGAGAAGCGATTTGAATTCACACTTCTCCATGGCTTCGATCAGTTTGGGATAATCGGGCTTAATCCTGAGTTCCTCGATTTTCAAAGGTAGCTTCATGTCGCAGTCGAGTTCGACCATTTTTCGGTTTTGCAAAATCTGATCCCGCGCGTTGATCAGCTTTTCCCGTGTGCGCTGATTTTTCACCTTGTCGATATTGGCCAGCAAAGATTCAAGGTTGCCGTATTCGCGAATCAGCGCCGCCGCCGTTTTGCGGCCCAAGCCGATTCCGGGAATGTTGTCAACCGAATCACCGGTCAGGGCGAGGACATCGCCGATAAGCTTCGGGGGAACGTCCCATTTCGTTGTCACTTCTGGCTCGCCGAGAAGCGCGAACTGTTTTTTCGGTGATGCGAGATCGGCCTTCGCGGTTGTGTAAACTTTCACGTACGGGCCGACCAACTGAAATAAATCCTTGTCGTTCGTGGCCAGCACTACTTCCACGCCCTGTTTGCGAGCGGCGAACGCGTAGCAACCCATCAGATCATCAGCTTCGGTATTGGCCAGCGAAATACTTCGAAAACCAAGCAGTGGCGTAAGTTTTTGGATAAAGTCGAGCTGCGGGATCATCGGCGTTGGCATCTCCTTGCGCGTCTTCTTGTACGCAGGCTGTAGTTCCATTCGTTTTTGCGGTAAACCTTCGTCCCAAACCACCGCGCCTAGTTCCGGCTGCAAATGTTTGATCATCAGGCGCAGGGTTTTTGTAAATCCGAAGATCGCGTTCGTCGGTTCACCGCGGGAATTAGACAAATTCTGGATCGCGAAAAACGAGCGATAAACGTAGTAATGACCGTCGATCAAAAGCAACTTCATCTGAAGAACAGGATTAACGCGATTACCGCGATTTGAAAGTGGTTCTTCGCTCTAGTCTTGCGCGCGATTCCGGCTTAAATGAGCAAAATGGTCGAAGAATGGATCGTGCGCGTGCAGGGTAAAGAGTACGGTCCAGTGGACATTGACACGCTGCGCCAATGGAAAATGGAGGGCCGTCTCCTTCCAGCAAATGAAGCGCGTGCCGTGGATGTCGATCTTTGGACCACAGCGGCGGAAATTCCCGGTCTTTTCGAATCGGCCGACGTAACGGCTGCGCCTGTCGCCAGTCGCTTGGCAGAAATGCCCCTGCAACCGCGTCGGAGCTTTACTGAGATTCTCGTCGAGACCTTTCGTATTTATCGCAAAGGCTTCGTGCGATTTCTGGGGCTTACGCTGCTTGTTGCGGTCCCTTCCCTCTGCGCGCAGTTAACCAGTTCCACGTTAAGCGCGTCGCCGAACATGGAAATGGATTTTCGCACGCTGGCCGCGGCGGGATTCAGCTTTTGCATGATGCTCCTCAGTCTCGCGGCATGGCCGGTTTTTATTGCCGGGATTCAAGTTCTCACGGCTGAACTCGCTGCTGGTCGTTCCGTAAAAATGTTTTCTCTCCTGCAAAACGCGCTCAAATTTTGGCCGCGCGTCGCGATGCTCTGCATTCTTGTCTATGGCGCCTATCTTTTTTGGACCGTTCTGCCGGTAGGCGTCATTCTCATGATCGCGCTGGCTGGTCCTTCCGTGCTTTTGTTCTTTCTCGCCCTGCTCGTGCTGGCTTTTCAGGTTTGGATCGTCGGCCGGTTGCTTATAAATTTTTTGTTCTGGCAGCAATTCGCGGTTCTCGAGGGGTCCGACGCTGGAAACGCGTTGCACCAGAGTAAAAAGCTCGCCCGGAGTCGGCGCGATTTTCCCTGGTTTCGACGCCCGATGTGGCGAGGCATTTTTATCGCTTCAATCTGGTTTGCGTTTGTGTTTGCGATCAACATCGGATCAGAGTGGCACTCGATTCAGCATTATTTTCATGAGCTGACCACTTCTCAGGATCCGCAGGCTCTCATTCAGGCGCTTACAACTACTTCAAAGTCTCAAGCATTTAACCTCGTCGGCTTTAGCCTCGGCCTCGTCCAGACTCTCCTCCGACCATTGCTTGGAATCGCGTTTGTCCTCCTGTACTTCGAAAGCAAGATTGACATCGATGCGTAGGGGCGGTTCGCCGAACACGCCCGCGGCGAAGGTCGGGTCAATCGCCCTGCCTGCTTTGTTTGAGCGTTAGAGAACGAGGCTTTCAGCGAACAAATTTGCGCTTGTTCAGTCCGCTTCCCCGTGAAACGGTCGTCGCCATGCAGCTTTTCACGTCGTTCCGACGAGCAAAGCAAGAAATAGACACACTGAACGCCTCTATCGGCTGCAAGAAGTATAGAGGTGGTATGAACAGAAATAGCTTCGCTGCATGTACCCTAGTCTTGGTATGCGTGGTGATATCGATTGATGTTAACCAGGTGATGGCTGCTAACATGCGCAGTTTCATAGAGGCTGTTAGGAGAAAGGCGCCCGTCGTCTACGTCGGCTCTGTTAGAGAAGTGCACTTGCTGACACGGACGAAGTTCGACATTAAGGCACGGGCATTTGTGAGTGTCTCAGCTGTCATGCGGGGTCCAGTCACCAAGCCTCCTGAGGCTATCGTCGAATACTCAAGCTATGATGACAAAACACCAATCTTAGCGGGTGGCCCGCAGTATCAGCTGCGGCCTGGCGTTGTGGTTGTGATCTTTGCTGACTCGTTTAAAAGCACAGTCCCCCCTGGATATCTTTTGCAGGGTAACCGCGAGGAGTTGCTGCAACGGGTTGAAACACTCCGCGATAGCCTGAGCCAGATGTCCCCCGACCAACTTAAATTACATGAGATTAACGAAGAAGATCGTCATATCCAACTCGCATTGTACGAAAAGCTGTGTAGCTATCTCCGTACACCCTAAATAAGGGGATATCTTGTCCAAAGGATTGTTCCGGCCAATGTTCTCGCTGGTTACTAGTAGGTTTAACTAATCGCTGCAGCCGATGGCAGCTGCTCCGAATGTAAAAAGACCAAATTAGAAAAGTAGAAAACCATCTTTGCCCCCTTGGGCAGCAAGAAATGACGTACTCAGGCGACCAGGTTGTTGCGTCTGTCGAAGCGACTTTTCCAAAGAGTGGTTGGGCGCGCGTACTCGACTTACTCGAGAGTTACGGCGTGGAATCATACGAGCGGGAACGCAAGCGGGTGCAGCTCGCCATCCTGAAGCTCAGTGCCGGAAGCGAAGAGAAGGTGCGCGAGTACGTGGCTGTGGCGAAGCGTGATTATCGCGATGTGCTGTTTTGGGCGGAATATCCGGAAGAATCGAGATTGGACACGCCGGAGAAAAGGGAAAAGCTGAGAAAAATGTTCGAGAACTTTGGGATCGAACCGCCGAGCGATCTTTGATCTACAGATTGCACGAAATCAAAGCGCCGCTGCCGCGCGCGCGAGCGCGTAACCAATAAAGCCGCTTGCGGGCAGGGTAAAAAGCCAGGTCCAGATGATTCGCTCGACGACTGTCCATTTCATGCCGCTGAAACGTTTCACCGCGCCGACGCCCATGATGGAAGTGGAGATGACGTGCGTGGTGGAGAGGGGGATGCCGTAATAACTGGCTGCCTGAATGATGAGCGCGGCGCTCGTCTCTGCCGCGAATCCATGCACGGGCTGCAATTTTACCATGCGGTGACCGAGTGTGCGGATGATGCGCCAACCACCCGCGGCCGTACCCACTGCCATGGTCGCGGCGCAGAGACCTATGACCCAGGCGGGCAACGCGAAGGTCGGCGTTTTAAGAAAACCCAACCAGCCAGGCAGGTGATCGAAGCTGCCCGCTTTTGTGCCGGTAAAGAGAGCGAGTGCGATGATGCCCATTGTTTTCTGCGCGTCATTGCTGCCGTGGCTATGTGCCATCCAGGCCGCGCTGAAGATTTGCAGTTTCCCAAAAAGCGAATGGATGAAGTGTGGCGTGAAGCGATGCAAGGCGACAAAAAGCAAAAACATCAGCAGCCCCCCGAAAATGAAACCTGCGAATGGGGAGGTGATCATGGGCACAATGACTTTTGGCCACACACCAGCGTTCCATTTTATGACCGACCAATTGCCGCGTGCCGTGGCAACCGCCGCACCGCAAAGTCCGCCGATGAGTGCGTGACTCGAACTCGAAGGCAAACCGAACCACCAGGTGGTGATGTTCCAAGCGAACGCGGCGATGACCGCGCAGAGCACCGTCGACATTGTGACCACGTTTGTGTCCACCAGTCCTTGGCCAATGGTCGATGCTACGGCGCCGCCGAGGAGAGCACCAGTGAGATTGAAAAACGCCGCCATTGCAATCGCCTGACGCGGCGTAAGCACTTTGGTCGAGACCACAGTCGCGATCGCATTCGCGGCGTCGTGAAAGCCGTTGCTGTATTCAAAAATGACCGCCGCGAGGACGACGGAAAGAAAGATAAGCATAGCCGCAGCCGGCTACGAATACTTGAGCGCCACTTGCAGGATGATATTTCCCGCGTCCCGGCAGCGGTCGATCACCTTTTCGATCAACTCGAAGAGATCGCGCAGAAAAATCACCTGCTTCGTCTTGTAATCGCCCTGGTAAAGGTCGCGCAGTAGATCGAGCTCAAGTTTGTCAGCATCGCCTTCAATCGACTGGAGCTTGGCATTCATCTCGCGCGCCGTCGCCGTGTCAGTGCCTTTGCGCAATTGTTTCACCATAGCCAGCACTGTTTCGGCGGCTTGATCGAGAAGCTCGACTTGCCTGCGAAAATCGCGGCCGTGCAAATCCTCCGGACAGATCAAAACGCGTTCGCCGATTTTTTCCACCGTCTTCGGTATTTTATAAAGTGCGGCCGCCAATGCCTGAATGTCTTCGCGTTCCAAAGGGGTCACAAAGGTTTTGCAAAGCTGCTCCGTCAGCTCCTGGGTGATTTGCTTATCTTTGCGTCGACTACGCACGAATTCTTCCAGACTCTGCGGTGAATCTTTTTGCTCGAGCCGCTCCAGGAGCGCGATCAAGTGATGCACGCTCGCGTCTGCCTCTTGCGCACTCGCCTCCAGCAAATCATAAAACTTCTGGTCGTGTCCCAGAATTTTTTGGATCGAGAACATAACCCATCTCAGTTGTAGCCGGGGTCGGTGACCCCGGCCAGTCCATTTCTCACCCGAACGCTAGACCCGCGATCGGCGATTACTGCGACAGTTAGAGCATTGCACCGCGCATGATTACCAGCGCGATGCTGAAATAAATAATGAGTCCGGTAACATCGACGAGAGTGGCAACGAACGGAGCAGACGAAGTTGCCGGATCGGCGCCGAGGCGCCGCAAAATAAATGGCAGCATTGATCCGGAAAGAGAGCCCCACAGAACGACTCCGACGAGCGCAATGCCGACTGTGAGCGCCACCAGCGGCCAATGCGGACCATACAATTGTCTATGGAAGTAATGATCTCCAACGATTGACCAGATCGCGACCCGTGCCGTACCGATTGCGCCCAGAATCGCGCCTAACGAAAAGCCAGCGCGAATCTCGCGGCTCGCCACCCGCCACCAGTCGCGCAAGCGAAGTTCGCCCAGCGCCATTGCCCGAATGATCAATGTCGATGCTTGCGATCCGGAATTGCCGCCACTGGAGATGATCAACGGTAAAAATAACGCCAGGACCACCGCCTTGGCGATTTCATCCTGATAATTTGCCATTGCGGTCGCGGTAAGCATTTCGCCCAGGAACAGAATCACGAGCCAGCCGGCGCGTTTGCGCACCATTCGCCAGAGCGGAATGCGCATATACGGCTCTTCCAACGCCTCCATGCCGCCGAATTTTTGGATATCCTCGGTCGCTTCTGCTTCGGCGACATCGAGCATGTCATCGATCGTTACGATCCCGACGAGGATGCCGTTCGAATCAACGACCGGCAATGCGGTGCGGTCGTACTTTCGGAATACGTTCAGCGCGTCCTGCTGCGAATCACTCACGTTCAGCGCGACGAATGTTCGGTCGCGGATGTCGCTCACCTTGACGGTGAGCGGCTTGAGCAAGAACTCGCGCATGCGGATGTCGTCGATCAATTTGCCGCGCTCATCGACGACATAGACGACATTGAGCGTCTCACTGTCCTGGCCATGTTCGCGCACAAAATCGAGCACTTGCTGGACCGTCCAATCTTCGGGCACAGCGATGAAATCCGGGGTCATCAACCGGCCCACACTGCCCTCCGGATATCCGAGCAACGATTGTGCGACGTGACGTTCCTCTGGCGTTAGCAGTCGGATTAATTGCCGCGCCGCCGCACTCGGCAATTCTTCCAACAGCGCAGTGCGATCGTCTGGCGACATTTCATTCAGAATGCCGACCACCTGCTCGTGCGCCATGGCACGCAGCAATTTCTGCTGCGAATCGACATCGAGATATTCAAAAACATCCGCTGCCAGCGCGTGAGGCAGGACGCGAAAGATGATGACCTGTTCATCCTCCGGCACATCGAGAATCACTTCCGCGACGTCGGCCGGCGGCCACTCGCGAAATACCTCACGCAGCGCCCCGAAGTTACGGGCATCGATCATGCTCCTGATTTCTGGCTCTAAGATTTTGCCGACCATAAGCGAATTTTCATGCGCAACAGCCGCCGAGTTTTAACACCGCGACTCGCACAGCGCAATCAAGCCTTGTCATTCCCGAGAAGTCGCGGAATTTCTTTACTACGATTCTCCAGCGGGGCTGGGGCTCCGCTTGGAATTTGAGTGAAAGCGGTCAATATGATTGGCATGCCCGCGACTTTAACCGGTCCTTTGATTCGGCGTGAGATCGGCGACGATCACATTTGCCTGCTTACGTTCGATCGCCCCGAATCGGGAGCGAACATCTTCGACGCCGCCACTCTCGCCGAGTTGAATGAGCAGATCGATTTCGTTGAGAATGACGCTTCGTTGCGTGGGTTAGTCATCACCTCGGCGAAAAAATCGATCTTCATCGCCGGCGCGGATTTGAAGACGCTTTTGCAACAAGCGCAAGCCGGCGATATGCGCGTTTTTATCGCCGAAGGGCAGCGCGTTCTAAATCGAATCGTCGCGCTGAAAATTCCGACCGTTGCCGCAATCCATGGGGCGTGCGCTGGCGGAGGCTATGAAGTCACGCTGGCATGCGATCACCGAATCGCGACGGATGATCCAGCGACGCGGATCGGACTTCCTGAAACGACGCTCGGGCTAATTCCCGCGTGGGGCGGGTGTACGCGCTTGCCGCGCTTGATCGGTCCGGAACGCGCTGCCGAAGTGATTTCGAAAGGAAAACTTTATCCCGCACAAGAAGCGTTGAAGATCGGACTCATCGACGAAATCACCCTGCGTGATCAGCTTGTCGATTTAGCTCGGAAAAAGTTGCGTGAGGGAAAACGTAAAGTCTCGGTCGCGCCGAAGATCGACCAGGAAATTCCTGCCCCAGGCAATCACAATCCAGCTCCCGCCCGCGCTCTCGAAATCATAAAAAAAGGCCTTTTTACTTCGACCGAGCAATCGCTCGCCTTTGAGCTGGATGCGATCGTCGATCTTGGCAAAACAGAATCGACTCAAAACCTGATCCGCAATTTCTTCCTGGCTGAGAAATACAAGAAAGGACCTTCGAGAGTTCCTGCGCAGAAGGTTGTGCACGCTGCCGTGATTGGCGCGGGCGTAATGGGTTCGGGTATCGCGCAATGGCTCAGCTCTCATGTAGTCACTGTGATTCTCCGCGATATAGCCCGGGAGCAAATCGACCGCGGCCTGGCCAATATCGAGAGAACTTACGCTGATGCTGTGAAGCGGGGCTTGATGAGGAAGGAAAAAGCGAAGGAGGGTCGCGCCCGGATCGTGGCCTCCACCGCACCAATGGAATTGCGCGATGTGCAATTTGTCATCGAGGCCGCCTCGGAAAAGATCGAGATCAAAAAAGAAATCTTTCTGGAGCTGGCGATGCAAGCCGGTCCAAAAACGATCATCGCCACAAACACGTCCGCCCTGCCAATCGGCGAGCTGGCCGATGCGACGGTTTCGCCCGAACACGTGATCGGTCTTCATTTTTTTAATCCGGTGAGCCGGATGAAGCTGGTTGAAGTTGTCGTTGCCAAACAAACTTCAGACGACACCCGCGAGCGAACGCTCGCCTTCGCGCGACAAATCGGGAAGCTGCCCGTGCTCGTGCACGACAGTCCAGGTTTTCTCGTCAACCGCGTTTTGTTTCCTTACTTGCTTGACGCCGCTGAACTTTTCGAAAGCGGCGTGGACGCGGACAAAATCGACAAGGCGCTTGTGCAATGGGGGATGCCGATGGGACCATTGCGGCTAATCGATGAAATCGGCGTCGATATCACCGTCGATATTAGCAACACACTCGAGAAAGCCTACGGGCAACGCGATCACGTTCCCGCCGTCCTGCTTTGGTTGCGCGACGGCCAGATGCTCGGGCGCAAAACAGGCGCTGGTTTTTATAAATACGAAGGCAAAACGCAAACGCCTAACGATTCGCTCAGGCAATGGCGGCGTGGATTGCATGGCGACCCAGAAGGCGCTGAAGGGCCGATCATTCCGCCGGACTGGCATCGCGATCCGCGATTGAGGCTCAGCGAAGACGAACTGGCTCATCGGCTAATCTTTCTGATGGTCAACGAAGCCGCGCGTTGTGTGGAAGAGAAAGTAGTCGATTCGCCCGAGGACGCGGACTACGGAATGATCCTAGGAACCGGTTTCGCGCCGTTCCGCGGCGGGCCATTGCGTTTCGCGGAACATTTCGGACTCAAGAAGATCGTCGAGGAAATGGAACGGTTGGCGCGAAGCGAGGAAAAGTTTTTGCCCTGCGACATATTAAAAAAGCATGCACGCGACGAAACGAGATTTTATGAAAGCTGATACGCGCTCGGAGGATAGGCATCCTACCTGTCTCGGGCGACGGGCTTCCAGCCTGTCGGATCGTGTCGGCAAGCTAGAAGCTCGCCGGCTGAGACAATCTGGAAGATTATCCTCCGAATGAAGTCGCCGCTCGACGCGCCCGAAAAACAGATCGCCGAGGAAACCAGCGCCAAGCCGGAAAAACTAACGTCCGCCGTCATCGACACATCGAAAATGTCGAAAGGCAAACGCGAGGCGCTCGAGTTGGCCGAAGCGTCACGCGACCCGCTGGATGATCGCGGCAGTTTTGCGAGCAATCTTTTCATCGGTCGCTACGATTTCGATCGGATTTACCCCTGGCCGGCGCAAAGCTCAGAAGATCGCGCGGCGGGCGCAGATTTCTTGCAGAAGCTCGAAACTTATTTGCGCGATCATGTCGATCCGGACGAGATCGATCGCACAGGTGAAATTCCACCTGAAAATTTCAAGGGACTCGCGGAGATCGGAGCGTTTGGAATCAAGGTGCCGAAGAAATACGGCGGACTCGGTTTGTCACAATATAATTATGGGCGGGGGGCGGTTTTGCTCGGCAGTTGGGATGGAAACGTGGCCGCGCTCGTTTCCGCGCATCAATCAATCGGAGTCGCGCAACCGCTGCTGCTTTTCGGCACGGAAGCGCAGAAACAAAAATATCTGCCGCGCGTCGCGGCCGGCGAAATTTCTGCGTTCGCCTTGACCGAATCGCACGCCGGCTCCGATCCGGCGACGATGAGTCTTCGCGCAGAACCAACTCCTGATGGCTCTGAGTTCGTTTTGAATGGCGAGAAACTTTGGTGCACCAACGGCGTGAAAGCGGGCGTGCTGGTGGTAATGGCGCGTACGCAGCCAAAGATGGTCGGCGGCAAGGAGCGAAAACAAATCACGGCTTTCATTGTCGATGTCGACACACCGGGGCTTAAGATCGCTTACCGCTGCCGCTTCATGGGATTGCGCGCACTCTACAACGCGGTCGTCAATTTCAAAGACGTGCGTGTGCCGCGTGAGAACATCATCGGCGGCGAAGGTAAGGGACTCAAAGTCGCCCTCACGACCTTGAACACGGGGCGGCTCACGCTTCCGGCAGCGTGCGTGGGAGTTTCGAAACGGCTACTCGAAATTTCGCGCAAATGGGCGAGCGAACGCGTTCAGTGGGGCGTGCCGATCGGTCAACACGCTGCGATCGCGGGGAAAATTGCGGACATGGCGGGCAACGTTTTCGCGATGGAAGCGATGACATTTCTCA
>WNFS01002752.1_pt1 | contig 16901 bp, 12 predicted proteins | sample 5400141 | NCBI WGS metagenome assembly WNFS01 (sample SAMN13153358, study PRJNA577476) | soil metagenome | isolation source: 60 cm saprolite under Madrone tree | place: USA:California | collected 2016-06-14
GCGTCGCATCGGGAAGCGCCGCCAGCACCATGTCGCCCGGCAACTGGCGCACGAAATCCTTCAGCGGCTTGAGCGCGAAGTCCTGCCGCTTGGCGGCGGCAAGGTCGACATCGCCGCGGCCGGTATCGAAGGTGACCGCCTGCGCCCACACCTTGTATTTGCCGGTGGCGAGCGGTGGGAAATAGTAGTTGCCGCTGTCATCGGTGAAAACGGAGGTGACGATGTTGGAGCCGTCGAGGCGGGCCGAAACCGTGACGCCGCCCAGCGCAGCGCCGTCGGCGGATTTGATGGTGCCGCTCAGCACCGCATCGGCAGCGCCGGCCGTCATCGGCGTGAGCGCCGTCGCCGACATGGCGGCGGCGAATACCGTACCGATTATCGTGAAAGTTCTTGGACTCTTCATGGATCGATCTCCTGATTAACCGGTGGCGCGGATCGTACGGAGTTAGGCCGAGGGCATTACAAGCCGGCCTTAACGGTTTACCGCCGGACATTTACTTTCAGCCCATTTACCTGGCGCCGGCCGGTGCGGGCGGCGGCGCTATGGTCTTGATGTACTGGACGATGGAGCCGATTTGCGGGGGCTCGAAATAATAGCGGAAGCCCGGCATGCGCGGCGTGCCGTTGCTGATGTATTCGCGGATCAGCTCTTCGTCGCCGCCCAAGGTCTCGCGCGACAGCACCGGTCCGTATTGCCGCGTGCGCTGCTGGACCACAGTGTGGCAGACGCCGCAGGATTGGCTGAAAAGGCGCAATCCTTCGCGTTGGGCATCGTTGAACGACGCATCGGGCGGCGCGCCTTGCGCAAAAACCCTTAACGCCGATGCAACCACGAATGCCGCAGCCAAAACCCCTCGTGGCATTTTGCCGATCCTCCGACTATTTGCAGCCTTCTCGCGAGCTTGATTGCACCAATCTTACTCCATGGGGCGGCGGCGTCGAGAGGGGGCGGGGCGCGGTAGATGCGGGCGAATTGTGCAATGCTGGGGGCGGCCGCGACCGTTCTCCGGAATCAAACCCTCGGACCTCATCCTGAGGAGGCCGCGCTCTTGGCGCGGCCGTCTCGAAGGATGGCCGCGGGCACGATCTCGCCGGTGGCCGTCCTTCGAGACGCGCGCAAGAGCGCGCTCCTCAGGACGAGGCTGATGGATGATCAAGCCCAGTTGATGCCTAGGTCACCCCCGCAGCGCAGGTGCGCCAGTCACTTCCATGCACAGCCGATCGTGGTGTTCGCGGCCATACTCGTCAACAACGCGCACCATGATGCAGTGCGTACCGGCTTTAAGATCGACGGGAAGGCGCGCCGTCCAAATGTGAGAGCACGGCTCAACCTCGGCCCACGGCTTCCTCGTCGCTTGGTTTCTGGCAAATACCTCCCGGACAAAAGGATCCGGCCGGGTTTCGCGTCGCATCGTCACTGGGGGAAATTCGCCGATCCGGTATTCGACAGCGGTCCGCGGGCCACCGTCGAAGACGTTGACGATCACCTCGGTCATGCGCAGTCGATCCTGGCGGATTGGAGCCCCGAAAAACTGGCCCATCTCGAATTCGTCTTGGGTCGGAACATGGTCCGCACTGACAAGAACGATGCGCATCTGCCGACCCTCGGGCTCCTTGGCAGCGCGAAACCGGGTCGTAAAGCGATCGCCGTCGACGCTTAGGATGTGGAAGCCGTTGGGATTGCCATCGGGACAATCCGCGACCGCAACCCCCCGACGGTCGTAGGGGCCGCTCCACCAGGAGCCCGAGAGCGCCGTCATCACCTGATGATGATGCGGCCGGCGTGCCGCCATCGGGTTTTCGAAACCGAAATAGTGGTGCTCGGTCGTGTGGGTATGCCCGGAGAAGCTGACGCTCGGGCGATCGCCGATGATCTTGATGAGCTCGGAGGCGTCCGACGTGTTGATGGTGGGATCGTGCGGGTCGAGATAGCTGCGCAATGGAATGTGCATGGCGGCAACGACGAGCCGGTTCGTCGGGGTCTCCCTCAGCACCGCGGAGACAAAGGCAAGCTGCTGCGCGCCAAACCGCCCCTCATACTTGCCGCTGCCCAGATAGTCGACATTATCGAGCATCAGAAATAGCGCGCCGCCATATTCGAAGGCATAGTAATTTGGACCGAACACGCGTTTGAATGTTTCGCTGGAATATTTCCGGCCCGGCGCATGGAAATTTAGATCATGGTTGCCCGCAATATTGTACCAAGGTATGCCGATCTGACCGATGACGCGGTTATAGCGATCATAAAGCGACAAATCGTCGGACATGAGGTCGCCCAAGGTCATGCCGAATGCGGCGCCTGTTCCGATCAATCCATTCACCACGTCCATACGAACGTAGTCGATTGCCGCCGCGCAGTCCGCGTGGGTGTCGGTAAACAAGATCACATCGAATTGGTCCGGCTCATCGGCCTTTGTCAGTGCGAAGTCGACGGAGTGGGGCAATTCCCCGGTCGGATCGATGCCGCGCTGGTGCAGCCGCAGCTCTGCCGGTGTCCCGTCCGGCCGATGAATATAATAGAAGCGCGGCAGCATGCCGTCTCGATCGATCGGCACGTTGTAACCCGTCGGCTTGATCACAAAGACAATGGTCTCGTCGTCGACCGGTAGTCGGTATCGGCCCTCGCTGTCGGTCCGCACAACGTCGCGACCGTTCGATACGAGGACGCCGGCAATCCCCGGATCGCACGGCCGACGGGAGCCGGCGCCGGAAAGGGCCTCGAAGACCACGCCGGTTACCATGCGTTGAGGACGTTGACCGCCGTCGACCGGGAGCGCAGGCGTGTTCGACGGCGTTGCGGTGGAAAGCGCAATGGCCGCGCCGCCCTTGACCAGATGCCGGCGGGTTAACAGGAATTCGCCCTCCATTGCGGCCCTTCCGGACAAGCCGGCGAAGCGTGAAGCGTCATGTTGCAGGTAAATCGCGATGCCCGCATTTCGTTCGCAATGCGCCAGGAGATTGCCGATGCACCGAGTCGATCGGTTCTTCAATCATTGCGAATTGACTTTCCGAAGATGCCTGCTGATTCTGACGGCGACTCAACACTTATGCGACAGCATGATGAATCACCGTCTCGCGTTTCATGCGGCCAGCTCGCGTTGAGGTGTCGGAGGTCACTTCCCACAAGGGCTCTCGCCGGGGCGTCTGCGCGATTGCCGTACCACGCGATCAACGGTGAGAAGTCAGGCGCCTGCTTTGCATAAATCGGACTAACGGGCCATTCGCGCGGGCGTCACGAGGATGTCATCCCATCGCAACATCATCCCGTTCCAATACCCGCGTAGGGATACCCTACGTCAAAATCTTTTTTCCAACGAACTTTTGAAAAAACGGGAGAGCGCGATGAATTGCTTACGTTTCTCTCGCAAGTTGCTGGCGCCGGTCCTGCTCGGGGGCACCTCTCTTGCGATCGCATGCGGAAATGCACAAGCCGCAGCGCCGCTGCAGGCGTCCTGCCATCTTCACTCGGCGGGCAACAAGATCAAGCGGGTCGTTCATCTCCAATTCGACAACGTCCATCTGCGACGCGACAATCCCAACGTGCCGTCGGATCTCGAGCAGATGCCGCATCTGCTCAACTTCCTGCTCGACAACGGCACGGTCAGCGGCAATCATTTCACGCCGCTTATTTCGCATACCGCACAGGATATCGTGACGGCCTTGACCGGCCTCTATGGCGAGCGGTTCGGTTGGGCGGTCGCGAACAGCTACGGTTTTTTCCGCACCGACGGATCGGTGGGCTTCAGCAGTTCGTTCCTATATTGGACTGCGACGGCCGCAGACGGTCACCCGCAGATGACGAACGAGCTGGGCAAGATTGCGCCAGCACCGTGGGTGGCGTACACCCGCGCCGGCTGTGACTTCGGTGCATTTTCGACGGCCAATATCGAATTCGAAAGCATTCCGGCCGATGTCAATACCGTGTTCGGGGCGACATCGCCGGAAGGCATCGAAGCCAACGACTCCAAACAGCGGGACAAGGCAAACGCCGACTTTCTTGGCATCGCCATCCATTGCGCGCAGGGCAGCGCGCTTTGCAACAACAGCCACGGCAGGCCGGATCTCCTCCCCGATGAGCCTCGCGGCTATACGGGCTTCAACGCGCTCTTCGGCAATTTCCATGTGCAGCCGGTGATATCGTCCGGCGGTCCGATCAAGGACCTCGACGGCAATGTCATCAAGACCGCTGCCGGCAATCCCGGATTCCCTGGCTTCGATCCGACCGCGTCGCAATCGCTCGGCTACGTGGCGACAATGCTGGAAGCGGGTGTTCCGGTCGTCTACTTCTATATTTCCGACGCCCACGACAACCACGTCGCACGTACCGCTTTCGGCCCCGGCGAAGCCGGATATGTGGCCCAGCTTGCCGCCTACGATGCGGCGTTCAAGAAATTCTTCGATCGGCTGGCGGCCGACGGCATCACCAAGGACAATACCTTGTTCGTGGTCACGGCGGACGAAAACGACCATTTCGTCGGCGGACCGCCGAGCCCCTCGAACTGCGACGGCATCCACGTGCCGTGCACCTACGCCAACATCGGCGAGATCAGCACCTTCGTCGATCGGCTCCTGCTCACGCAGAGGCGCAATACGACGCCGTTCGCCCTTCACTTCGATGATGCGCCGAACTTCTACATCATCGGCAATCCGGCGCCGACCGATCCCGTCACCCGCACTTTGGAGCACGACGTCAACGCCCTCACGACGGTCAATCCGATCACCGGCAAGACCGACCGCCTCTCGGCCTTGCTTGCCGACCGGGCGGAAATGAAGCTCCTGCATATGGTCCCGTCGCTCCCGGACCGGGTTCCGACCTTCACGATGTTTGGCAACGAGGACTACTTCAACCAGACCTCGAACGCCTCGACCGGTCAGGGCAAGGACTGCTCGCAGCCCCCCGCGTGCGTGTTCGAAAATCCGGGATTTGCCTGGAACCACGGCGACTTCCAAAAAGACATCACGCGCACCTGGTTCGGGATGGTCGGCCCCGGGGTGCGCAGGCAGGGTAGAAACGATGCCGTGTTCTCCGATCACACCGATCTTCGCCCGACCATGATGGCGCTTCTCGGCTTGAAAGACGACTACGTCCACGACGGCCGCGTGCTGGTCGAGAAGCTTGAATCGCGTGCGCTGCCGGATGCCCTCGAAGACAGCCGCGACGAATACGTCGAGCTGGCCCGGGCCTTTAAGCAGATTAACGCAACGAAAGGGTCGGTCGGTCGCAATAGCCTGGTGGCGGCCAATCGGGCGATCACAAGCGATGATAAGACTTACGGGAAATTTCTTGCCAAGATTGGCAAGATCACCGATGAACGTAACGAATTGGCGAGCGACATGATCGCTCTCCTCAACGGCGCCGCGTTCGCCAACAAGCGCCTTCGTGAGCATGAAGACCTTGTCGAACGCGCGCGCAGACTGATCGACAAGGTTGAAGATATGGCGGAACGCAGGGAGTAGGCTTCGCCGCACGTCCGGTTCTGAGGGAGGGGGCGACGAACCGATCGGCGCTCCCTACCCCCCGATCGGTAAACCACGACCGCAGCTAATGGACTGCCCGGTCAAACCGGGGCAATTACATTACCGAACGACCAAGCCGGAAAACGCTCTAGCCAGGAGCATCACAGATGACACGAAGAGCAGCCATTTGCCTCGGAACGGCCGTGTTTCTGGTTGCAACCGGAACGGCCGACGCCCAGACAATTTATCCATTGAACAGGGCTGAAATCCTCTCCGGATCGAAATTCGATCTCAAGGTCGAATTTCCCGCTGCGCCGTCCGCCGCAGCCATGCGGGTCACCATCAACGGCGCCGACGCGGCGTCGGTCACCGGCAAAAGCCCATCCGTCATCGAGCGGGAGGACGGCGGCGATTATTCAGCCTTCTGGATTCGCGATATTGCCCTGACCAAGCCGGGCAAATATGTGGTTGAGGGCACCGCGAACAGCAGCACCGCGAGCGTGACCTGGAACGTGTTCGATACGCCGCCCGCGCAGGCCAAAAACGTCATCCTCTTCATCGGCGACGGCATGACCATCGCGCATCGGACGGCGGCGCGCATCTTGTCGAAAGGTCTGGTCGAGGGCCGCTACGGCGGCGAACTGGCGATCGACGACATGCCCTACATGGCGCTCGTCTCCACGTCCGGAACGGATTCGGTCGTGACCGACAGCGCCAATAGCATGAGCGCCTACGCGACCGGGCATAAGACCTGCGTCAATGCGATGGGCGTCTATTGCGCCCGAAACAAAAATACGTTGCAACACCCGCGCGTAGAAACCATTGCGGAAATCGTGAAACGGCTGCGCGGCATGTCGATCGGCGTCGTCACCAACACGGAAATCGAGGACGCCACGCCCGCCGGAATGGTGGCGCACACCCGGATTACGATGATATCGTGAAGATGTTTTTCGCCGTGCAGCCCGAGGTGATCATGGGTGGCGGTTCACCCAATTTCCTCCCCGTATCGTCCGGCGGGAAACGCACGGACAACGTAAACTACGTCAATAGTTTCACGGACGCCGGGTATAAATTGGTCTCGACCAAGACGGAACTCGCGGCGGCGAGCGGTGCGCCCAAGCTGCTCGGCCTGTTCAACACCGGAAACATCGATGGGGCGCTCGACCGCTTCTTCCTGAAGAAGGGCACGGTGGCGAAGTTTCCTGATCAGCCGGATTTGACCGACCAGGTCCGTGCGGCCCTCGACATCCTGTCGAGAAACGACAAGGGCTTCGTATTGATGGTCGAGTCAGGACGCATCGACAAATACAGCCACTCGCTCGATTGGGAGCGTTCCGTCTACGATACCATCATGCTCGACAACGCCGTGACGCTCGCCAAAGAGTTTGCGGCCGCGCGCAACGACACGATGATTATCGTTGTCGCCGATCACGCGCACCCGACGGCGATCGTGGGTACCTACGACGACGACCGCCCGGGTCAGCAACTGCGCGACAAGCTTGGACTCTATCAGGATGCGACACCGCCGAACTATCCGGCCCCGAACGCCGCCGGCTATCCCGAGCGGGTCGACGTGTCGCGGCGCCTTGCGTTTGTATTCGGCGCGTTCCCGGACTATTGCGACACCGGCCATCCCTACCTCGACGGGGAAAACGTCCCTGCGGTTTCAGGGCCGAACCGCGACTTCGTGGCGAATGAAAAATACTGCAATGTGCCGGGCGGCGCGCGCCGCACCGGCAATCTGCCCTTCAACGCCAACAGCGGCGTTCATGCGGCCGATGACGTGGTGTTGACAGCGAGCGGACCTGGAGCGGAGCTGTTCCACGGCCGCATCGACAACACGCGGGTGTTTCGAATCATGGCTACGGCCCTCGGGCTCGGTGGCAGTTGAGCGACAACGGTTAGGGCGCTGGCGCGTCGGTCGCAATGCTCATCTGGTGGCCGCGCCAGACGAAGTCGGTGCCGATCCAGGCGTCGAACCAAAGGACGGGAAGGAGCAGGTCACGCAGCAAAGCCTGAAGCGCATAGAGCGGCGGCAAAGGCCACTGCGCCGCTTTTGCCAGAGCGATTTCGGCGCCGTACCAGACGAGGGCAAGCGGCACGACAGCGGCGAAGACGGCAACGTCGGCGGCGCACGCCGCATATCCGGCCGCGATGAGCGGGAAGAGCGCACCGCCAATGATCTCCGGTATGAAGTAGCATGGAAAGCTTGAGCGGCGCAGTCGCGCCCAGCGGGTTTGCCGCCGCCACACCTCCATCATCCGGCGCCGACCGAGCGGCTGTTCGAAAGGCGGAGCCGTGAGCCGCACGCGAAGGCCGGCCGCTCTCACAATCTTGGTCGAAGCCGCATCTTCGGCAAGCTCGGCGCCCAGCGCACTGATGCCGCCGGCGGCTTCGAGATCCGCACGCCGCCACAGCATGGTCTTGCCTTGAGCAAAACCGAGGCCGAGCGCGTCAGCAACATACTGGGCCCGCACCTGGTAGGTATTGAGGAATGCGCATTCGAGTCCGGCCCAGAATCCGACCGGCCGGCACCCGACCGGCGGCGAGCAGACAAGGCCGGTGTCCGGCTGCCAAGCCGCAAGCAGACGACGGATATAATCGGGCGGCATGAGCACGTTGGAGTCCGCCATGACGATCCACTCGTGCTTTGCGGCCCGCCAGCCCTTGACGCAATTGTTGAGCTTGGGATTTTGGCTGACGCGATCGTCGCCGACGAGGAGCCGCGCATCAGAATGCGGGTGAGCTGCGATTAGTCGCTGCACCACCGCAATGGCCGGGTCGCGCGTCGATGCGACGCAGAAGATGAGTTCGTATTTCGGGTAATCGAGTTCAAACGACGTGCGCAGCGTCTCTTCGAGGAAATTGTCGAGGCCGCAGACCGGCCGCACGATGCTCACGGCCGGGACCGTGGCCCCCTCCCTTTCCTCCCCCGCTAGCCGGGGACCAAAGGAAGCGGGTTTCAACTGCGCCGCCGGTCTCGGCCGGCATCGCCGCGCCGCGATGATGATGCTGACGATATGGAACACGAAAGCGGTGCCGCAGAATGACGCAGCTACCACGGCCGGAACTGTCATGGGCGTAAGCCAATAGGTGTTTCGAATGACAGCCTCGTGACAGCCTGTCATTCAGTCGCAACACGGACATTTTAAGATCACCGAGATTCGGCAAAACATGAGGTGTACATCGTGACTGAAGGCGGCCTGCGACACTTTCGCGCCCTCTTCATTTCTGATGTGCACCTCGGCGCCCGCGGCTGCCAGGCGGAGCTGCTGCTCGACTTTCTGCGCTACCACGATGCCGATACCATTTATCTGGTCGGCGACATTGTCGACGGCTGGCGCTTGCGATCGTCGTGGTATTGGCCGCAGGCTCATAACGACGTGGTTCAGAAACTCTTGCGCAAGGCGCGCAAAGGTGCCCGCACGATCTACGTTCCAGGCAATCATGATGAGTTTCTGCGCGAATATTACGGCACTCATTTCGGCGGTATTGAGGTTGCCGAGCGCCATATCCATGCCGGCGCCGATGGCCGCCGCTACCTCGTGATCCACGGCGATCACTTCGACCTCGTGGTGACCCAGGCACGCTGGCTCGCCCATCTGGGGGATTACGCCTATACGGCCGCGATCGCGGTCAACCGCGTTTTCAATGGCCTGCGCCGACGCTTTGGGTTTGGTTACTGGTCGCTGTCCCAGTGGGCAAAACACAAAGTCAAAAACGCCGTGAACTATATCGGTGAATTTGAGAAAACCTTGGTGATCGAGGCGCGGCGAAATGCGGTCGACGGGGTGATTTGCGGGCATATCCATCATGCCGCGATCCACAACAAATTTGGCGTCACCTATATCAATTGCGGCGATTGGGTCGAAAGCTGCACCGCGATTGTGGAACACCCGGATGGACGGTTTGAGATCATCACCTGGACGACGATGTCGCCGTACGAGGATGCCGACCGGGAGACGGAACGCGAAGCCGAGATTGCGCACGCCGCCCGAGGCGCGGTGGCCGGCGCAAGCGATTTGGTCGATGCGGTGTAGGATGGGTTGAGCGAAGCGAAACCCATCACCTGCGTCTCCAATTCCTCGGCAGTGATGGGTTTCGCTGAGTTTATCATCGGGCCGGCCGAAGGCCGGACCCGGTGGCTAAACCCATCCTACGGCCCTACCCGCACAATGACTTGCCTTCCTGTGCCGTCTTCCCCGGCTGCTTTTCCGCTATCGCCGTCGTCCGATTCCCGGCTACCACGGCGCCGCGGCGCAAGAACAGCGCGGATTCCCAGCACGCCATGGTGAAGAGAGCGAGACAGAACGGGAGGAGGAAATACAGCATCCGAAACACCAGGAGGCCCGCGACCAATTCCTCTTTCGGAACTCCCGGCAGCGCCACCAGCATCGCGGCGTCGAACACGCCGAGCGAACCCGGGGCGTGGCTCGCATATCCGAGGAGCGTCGCCGACACGAAAGCAATCGCTATGGTCAGAAGCTCGCCCTCCACGGCTGACGGTATCGCGCTGTACATGGCAAGCGCCGAGCAACCGAGGTCCGCAATGCCGATTCCGATCTGGATCAAGGTCGACGATCCGCCGGGAAGCAGGACGCTCCAATTCCGGATGCCGATTGCGCGCGGCCTTCGAGACGCCCAGGCCACATAGGCGCACAGCAGGACCAGCGCCGCGATGCCGATGCCCCGCACGGTCTCGCCCGGTAATTGAAGGATGCGCCCGGGCACATCCGGCCGATAGGCCATCCCGCCGCCCAACACGACGAAATTGCCGAGCCAGAATGTCAGTCCGGTGAGAAAACAGATCTTTGCGACATCGATGACGCCGAGCCCGAACTGCGAATAAATGCGGTAGCGGACCGCCCCGCCGGAAACCGCGGTCGCACCGATGTTGTGACCGATCGCATAGCTCGCGAAGCTCGCCATCGCGGCGATGCGGTAAGGCACCTGATTCGCCCCGATCGTGCGCACCGCGAAGAAATCGTAACCCGTCAATGTTGCGTAGGCGCCGGCGACAAACAGCACGGCCCAGCCGATCTGCGAAGCCGGCATGGCGCGCACATTGCTTATCACCCGGCCGAAATCGACGTCCTTGAGGATATTGGCGAGCACATAGACCGAAATGCCCACAATGGTTGCGCTGAGTGCAAATCCAATCCAATTCCATGAGCTACGAGCGCGCGGCTTCCTGGCGGTCTTATCAGTCAGAGCGGACAATCAGCCTCCTTGCGACTAAGCGCGGATCGACAAGGAGTTCCTAACGGGAAGACGGGACCGCATGATTTGCGGCATGTCGTCACGGCGCGCGTTTCGAATCGTTCATTAAGTTTGGACGACACAAGCGACAGTAATGCGACAAAGCCCGATGACCGTCACGGAGATGACGCATGAATCGGGGAGACTAATTGTCTCAAGGAACCTACACTCCGAGCGACCTGATGCGGATTTTGATCGCAACCGACGCGTGGCGGCCCCAGGTCAATGGCGTCGTCCACACCCTGGAAGCGACCGCGCAAGCCGCCAAATCTCTGGGCGCCGAAGTATCTTTCCTCACGGCGGAAGGATTTCCGACCGTCAGACTGCCGAGTTATCCGGGAATTCGGATTGCGCTGCCGCGCGCTCGCGAAATCGCGCGGCGCATCTCGGCGGTTCGGCCGGATGCTGTCCACATCGCGACGGAAGGCCCGATCGGCTATTTCGTCCGCCGCTTTTGCGTCGCCGACCGTCTCGCCTTCACCACGAGCCTGCACACCCGCTTTGCCGATTACCTTGCGGCGCGCTGGCCAATTCCGCCGAACTGGACTTGGGCGTGGATGCGCTGGTTTCATAACGCCGGGCGCGGCACCATGGTCTCCACGGCATCGCTTGCAAACGAGTTGCGCAGCCATGGGTTTAACAACGTCCTGCGGTGGCCCCGTGGCGTCGATTCGGCGCTGTTTCATCCGGACCGTGCACGCGATCTCGGGCTAAAACGCCCGATCTTTCTCACGGTCGGCCGGCTTGCCGTCGAAAAGAACCTGGACGCATTTCTGGCGCTGGACCTGCCGGGAACGAAGGTGGTGATTGGCGACGGTCCGGCGCGTCCGGGGCTTCAATCCCGCTACCGCGACGCGGTTTTCCTCGGAACCAAACACGGTGCGGAACTCGCCGCCATCTATGCGAGCGCCGACGTCTTCGTGTTTCCAAGCCGCACCGATACGTTCGGTCTGGTGCTGCTGGAAGCCCTCGCCAGCGGGCTGCCGATTGCGGGGTTCCCGGTGGCAGCGACGCATGATGTCGTCGGGGCAGCGCCGGTCGCCGTTCTCGACAACGATCTGCGTGCCGCGTGCCTCGGCGCGCTTGGGATTCCGCGTTACGCGTGCCGGCAGTATGCCGAGACCATGACATGGGAGGCGAGTGCGCGAGCATTCCTCGGCAATCTCGTCAATTTCCGCAATTCAGCCGCCGTGCCGCTCTCATCTCCCTCCCCGGTTTCGGGGGGGCGGTGGGGATCACAGGCGCGAGGTTTGTGAACGCCGACTCCGCCTTAGCTCATTCCCGACAAAACGGGGATGCACAAGGTGGGGTCTTGTAGGCCGCATGGAGCCAACGGGGCCGGCCGGAGCCTGCCATCGGGCCGGCCAGAGGCCGGACCCGGTGGGCCGGCACGCTGATAAACTCCGCGTAATGGGGACCAACCGCTCCCGGATTACGGGACCGCCAAGCGGCGGTCCTCCAGCCAGGCTACCAACTCTCACCGCTAATGAGAGCCCGCCCTATCGGCCCCATCATCGCGTCAGCGGCACCAGCGGTGCTTCGTCGACCGGTTTGGCGGTGGCCTTCTGCACGATCAGAGCCATCGAGGCAATGTCGTAATACCCGATGATGCCGATCAGATCCATGATCCCCCGCTCACCGAATTTGGCGAGGGCCGCCCTGAACGTGGCGTCATTGACATTCTTGTCGCGATAAAGCTCGGTGCAGAAATCATAAAGCGCAGCTTCATCCTCCTGCATGCTCTGCGGCCGTGAGCCAGCGCCGAGATCGACGAGAATCTGGCGGTCGAGGCCGCCTTTGATCGCCAGCGGATAGTGCGCCCGCCATTCGTAGGGCTGCGACCATTGCCGGGCCGCGATCATGATGGCAAATTCGCTCAATCGGGGCGGCAGCGAGCTGTTGAAGCGCACGTAATCGCTCACCCGGAGGAGAAGAAGGCCGAGGCCCGGGCTGCGCGCATAGGCGTTAAACGGCCCGCCGTTGAGTTCGCTGTTGCGCGGCGGCGTCTTGAGGTGCACCGCCATCTGCTGCTGCTCCGGCGTCAGTTGATCGAGGCGAAGCGCGGAAAAACGCTCATCAGCGTGCGCAGCGAGAGATAATAGACCTGCAATCGTAACGCCGCTTGCGACGCGCCTGAGAGTGTGAAAGAGACGCACCATCTTGGTTACCTCCGTGGACTATGCCGTGTCGTCGCGCCCTAGCTTAGAGCAGGTTTTGATCAACCGGAATGACTTGTTGCGCAGGCAACGGCGCATTGAGACGCTGCCCAAGTTGCGCGGCCCGCCGGCTGCGCCGTTGCCCGCGTACGAGTGATCGTGTTCGATCGAATCAGCGCCGCCGCGAAAAAGACTCGCCACGCACGACGCGCCTCAATGTATAATGCCTTTTGACCCGGACGGCGGTTGGCCGAAAAACGGAATCGGGGATCGAATTCTGCGGAGGATAACGCGATGCGATACACATCGGCATTGACGGCGGCGACACTTGGAATGTTGGGCGCCACGGCGCTGGCGACGGCGCTATGCGCGCAGGAGGGCGGGGCCGGAAAGCCGTGGCGAGGTGCCGGCACGCCAGAGCGGCCAGATGGTGACCCGGCAGATCGTCCTCATGCAGGGCGAGCGCATTACCGAGGTCGGCCCGGAGGCCCAGATCAAGATACCGGCCGGCGCCCAGGTGATCGATCTCAGCCAGGCGACCGTGCTGCCCGGCATGATCGACACGCACACCCACATGTTCAACAATCCCAAGCCCGGCATGTCGCGGGAAACTTCCACCCTCATCGCCATTCAGAACCTCCAGGCCGACCTCAACGCGGGGTTCACGGCGGCGCGCGACATGAGCTCGCACGGCAACGGATATGGCGACGTCGATATCCGCAACGCCATCAACGAAGGCCGCATTGACGGGCCCCGCTTTCGGGTCTCGGGCCGCGGCATCGTGTGGGGCGCCAATCCCGCAACAGGGCCTGCAAACCCGCTGACCAGCATCGTGGTGCGCTCGGTCGAGGAAGCCCGTGCGGCGGTGCGCGAGCACGTGGAGCACGGCGTCGACTGGATCAAGCTGTTCCCGGGCGGCGCCTATTCGTTCGCGGCCAACGGCGAACCTCAGTATGTCACCACCTATCCGTTGCCGGTATTGCAGGCTCTGATCGATGAATCGCATCTCCTCGGCCGCAAGACCGGCTGCCACGTGTTCGGCGGCGAGGGCCTGAAGAACGCCATCGTGGCTGGCTGCGACACGGTGGAGCATGCCTACGGGCTCGTTCAGGAACAGGCCGACGCCATGGTGGCCAAAGGCCTTTTCTACGACCCGACGCTGGTGCGTTACACCGAGCCCTACATGGACGACAACGACAGCAAGAACACCGGCGGCAAGTACCGGATGATTCCGATTTTCGAGAAAGCCGTCACCATGGCTGGCAACACCAAGGGCCTCAAGATCATGGTCGGGAGCGGGGTCGACGGCTCGACCTTCCCGCATGGAACGCAGGCGCTCGAAATCGAGTCGTTCGTCAAGCAGGCACACATGAGTCCGGCGCGTGCAATCCAGTCCGCCACCATCGTCAACGCCGAGGCGCTGGGGTGGCAGGATCAGATCGGGTCGATCGAGAAAGGCAAATATGCCGATCTCGTCGCGGTTTCCGGCGATCCGCTGGCGGACATCGCCGAGCTTCAGCGCGTCAAGTTCGTGATGAAGGGCGGCAGGATTATCCGCAACGAGCTGACGCAATACGCTGCGCCATCGCGGTAGTGGTGCGGGCCCCCCGCGCTTCGCAGCAGAAGCGCGGGGGGCCGATTGCCGTTTCATGTCTTCATCTTCCGCAAGACCTCTGCCGAGGCGATCATTGTTCGGCACGCACCGCAGCGCGCGACCCTTCTGACAATCTCGAATCGGCATGAGTCTTGCAGATCAAGTCTTGCAAATCGCGATGCCATCGGGCGGTGAGGACGCCCGTCCCCACCGACCAATTCGGCTTGCCCTTGCATGGTGCGATGCCGTTCGATTTGCGCCGCCTTGAAAATCGCTCACGGCGGGCGACGACTATGCTGGTCCGCCCCGGGGTAAGACCGGATATAAGAAACGCGGTGGAGGGCATATGCAGACAATTCAATCCGTCGTCGGCATCTTCGGCTTGTTGGCGCTCGCCTTCGCAATCAGCGAAAACCGCCGCGCCGTGTCGTTTCGCCAAGCCGCCGTCGGGCTTGGCCTCACGGTCGTATTGGCCGCGCTGTTCCTCAAGATTCCGCAACTCAAAATCGCCTTCGCGGCGATCGGCGACGCCGTCAATGCCATCGCGGCTGCGAGCCGCGCCGGCACCGGTTTCGTGTTCGGCTATCTCGGCGGCGGACCGCTGCCGTTCGAGTTGAAGGCGCCGGGCAACGAATTCGTCCTCGCGCTGCAGGCCCTGCCGGTGGTGTTGGTGATGAGCGTGCTGACTACTTTGCTGTTCTATTGGGGCATCCTGCCGCCGATCGTGCGCGGCATCGGGTTTGTCCTTGCGCGCACGCTAAAGGTCGGCGGGGCAGTCGGGCTGTCCACCGCCGCCAATATTTTCGTCGGCATGGTGGAAGCGCCGTTGTTCATCAAGCCGTATCTCGCCCGCCTCACGCGCAGCGAGCTGTTCGTGGTGATGACCGGCGGCATGGCGGGTATCGCCGGCACCGTGCTGGTATTGTATGCCACGGTGCTCGGCGCCACCATCCCGGATGCGGCCGGCCACCTCGTCGTCGCATCGGTGCTGGGTGCGCCAGTCGCGATTCTGATCAGCCTGATCATGGTGCCGGAACTGCCGGGCAGCGTGGCAAGCGACATAGATAAGCTCACTCCCGTCGCCACCAGCACCATGGACGCGATCGTGCGCGGCACGACGGCCGGCCTCGAACTTCTCCTCAACATCTGCGCCATGCTGATCGTGCTGGTCGCCCTGGTGCACCTCGTCAATGCCATGCTGGGCCTCGCCCCGGACATCGCCGGCGCCCCAGTGACGCTGGAACGCATGCTCGGAATCGCAATGGCGCCGGTCTGCTGGCTGATGGGGATTCCGTGGGCTGAAGCCACGACGGCCGGCGCCCTCATGGGCTTGAAGACTATTCTCAACGAATTTGTCGCCTATCTGAGACTCGCGGCGCTGCCGGCGGACGCACTGAGCGAGCGCTCGCGCTTGATCATGGTCTATGCGATGTGCGGCTTCGCCAATTTCGGCAGCCTCGGCATCATGATCGGAGGCCTTGCCACGATGGTGCCGGAGCGCCGCGACGACGTGGTCTCGCTCGGATTTAAGTCGATCGTATCAGGCACGCTGTCGACGTGTCTGATCGGCGCTGTTGTGGGAGCATTGACATGATGTCGGCAGCGACTCAATGCAGCCGGAAGACGCCGTCCACCGCCCGAATTTCCGCAGGCTTGATCAGCTTGGAATGGGCCACCGTCACGGAATGCAGCATGCCCTCGAGAGATGTCTGCCAAAACTCAAGAAATCGCTGCAGTTCCGGGAAGTGAGGACACACATCGTAGGCCTGCCACACATAGGCCTGGAGCAGCCAGGGATGATCGGGGCGTCGATATAGGATGTTGGCAGTCGTCAAGCCGTAGCCGGCCATCTGCTTGCGGAAATCCTCCGATGCCATAGATGCCATGGGTGCTCTCCGTTCGTAACTCCTCAATTGTGTGTTTCGACCCTCCGCATTGCAAGCCGAAGAGTTAAGCAAACTAGTAAAATCAATGTGTTAGCAGCATTCATACAAGTCTGCTGACAGCCGGCGCCGCGGTTCGCCATAGCCTGCTAGCAGTCGTCCGCGCTGAGTGCTAATTTTTTTCGCGCCCCCTCTTGTGTGCTGATGCATTGCGTCCTAAATCGCGCGTGGAGGGGCAGGGGCGGCGTGCCGTCGTGCCCGTCGTCTTGAAAAATCCAACCACCTTCCAATCGCTTAGGAGGACAGCATGAAGTTTCGTCCGCTTCACGACCGCGTCGTCGTCAAGCGCATCGATGCCGAGGAGAAGAGCGCCGGCGGCATCATCATCCCGGACACCGCCAAAGAGAAACCCTCCCAAGGGGAAATTATCGCCGTAGGGCCGGGTGGCCGCGACGAGGCGGGCAAACTGGTTCCGCTGGATGTGCAGGTCGGCAACCGCGTCCTGTTCGGTAAGTGGTCGGGCACCGAGGTCAAGATCGATGGCGTCGAGTA
>WNFS01001631.1_pt1 | contig 16870 bp, 13 predicted proteins | sample 5400141 | NCBI WGS metagenome assembly WNFS01 (sample SAMN13153358, study PRJNA577476) | soil metagenome | isolation source: 60 cm saprolite under Madrone tree | place: USA:California | collected 2016-06-14
CAACGTGGTTAGTAGGGGCGTGAGCTTGCCTCCGCCCTGGGGTTGGGTGGTTTGGCTCCGCGCAACAATCTCACGCGCACCCATTTTTACCGATAGGCCTGACGTCTTGCTCGTAGCGAAAAAACTATGCTATATTTAGTGAAAAGGCTCACACCCGTACTTCTTCCCGCAGCCAGGGCGGCATCACACCCCAGAGATTGAGTGCCGTGGGGCGCGAATGCCAGAGACGTGGCGGCGTCGTTGCATCGCGGTCATAGTAGCGTTGCAGTTCGGCGGATAGTTCAATGTGGATGCCGTCTGCATCGGCGAAGCGCAGGAAGAGGTCGTTGCCAGCCCCATGGCGGCCTGGTCCCCACAGGAGCGGCGTTTGCTGCTGACCCAGGTGATCGGCCCATGCCAACACTTCCTGCCCGTCGGCAATGCTGTAGCCAATATGATCAATCTCCTGCTTGCCTTTTATCAGCATAAGCGTATGGTGACTATCATTGCAGCGTAGCCATACGCACTCACGCAAGAGCCAATCGGAGACATCAAGCCCTAGTGCTTCCGTGTAAAACTCGACCATGAACTCCAGGCGTGTCGTTTGCAGCGCGAGATGTTGCAAGCCGTGCGGACGAAGCCGTCTCTGGCGTCCCTGATGCATTGTAGGTAATGGTGTGAGCGCATCATCGGGCGCGACAGTTACCCCGATGCGATTGTCATCGGGGTCATGAAACCAGAGCGTATCTCCTGTCTCTAGATCGCTAACACGTTCCCCAAGTGTCAGTTCAACACCCACCTGTTTGAGACGAGCGGCAAAAGCGGCAAGCTCGGCATGTGTGCCAACCTCGAACATCATGTGATGGAGGCATGTACGTGGCGATGGCACACGCGCATTACTTGTGGCTGGCCGTGTATCGCTAAATAGACCCAGACAGTAGTGGTTATCGCCTAACGACAGCCAGACGTTCCCATCTTCCAATTCAAACCCCTGGACGGTTTCGCTGGTCTGTAGATCCCATCCCATGACCTGGCGATAAAAACGTGCCTGCGCCGCTATATCCGCTGTCCATAATCCAACATGTGCTAATCGCTTGACCTTCACCTTATGAATCTGCTGTTCACTCATCGTGTTCTCTCCTGCGGGATACCTTGCCTGTATGTTCCAAAACATTTCAGGGTAAATCATACACAGCTATAGACAGCAGGTCAACGAAATGACCCGAAGGTCCCAGGGACTTCCTTCTCGCGGCACTGAAGTGCCGGCACGACAAAGGCCGCACTTCAGTACCCGGCACGGAACATCTCGTGCGCGTTCAACACACCCCACCCACTGCATACATACTGACCACCCATCAGCACATCAGCACACCACTTGCTGGCAGGTTTCTCGTCCCTGAGCATTTGTCTGCGTTTTCACTCCTACCCCACATACCGTCACCACGCAGACTCACTGCTCCACCTCACCGCACCACCATGAGACGACCTGCAAGCCCTGGTTGTGCCACACCCCCAGAGTATGTACCCAGTTGCCAACACCACTCCCGCACACTTACTCCTTGCAGTATGCTTGGCAGACTGGCTATTCTGCAAGGCGTCCGCCCACCGGCACTTCACTACCGCGACAAGGTATCAATCCTTGTAACTTTGCGGGTTACACCTATATCGTACATGCGGCCCTCTTTGATCCGGGTTATGAAAGCATAGAGATTCGGTTAAAAAATGAGGAATTCGCTATTGAATTCTTAACCTTTTATCGGTATATTCTTCTATTTCTCTGTAATGTAGAGGAAGAGTAACTATTCAGGACTCCTCACCACCTAAGGCGAGTCGCCGCAGGCGACGAGGAATCCTGGGGGGGACCTCACCTCTAGGTAATTCTGTCTAGATGGTTCCCAGAGTGATGAGAGGGAGAAATTACACGATTCTGTCGATGTGTTCCTGCTCTCCTGCGAAGTATATCTAGTGTTGTGGCGAGTAACACAGAACTATTCTCGAGCCACGTCACGTAAGAAGGAACAGAGCAACGATGAGTACGAAATGGTCTTTCACATGGGAACGGCTGCGCAGTATCTGGACGATTGTTGATCTACGCAACAAGATTCTCTTCACATTGGGGATGTTACTGCTGTATCGCATCCTCGTGCATATTACGGTACCTTTGAGCCCTCAAGAACAAGTAAACCTGGCAAAACTTTTTGAGAACCCCGGTAGTCAAAACCTGGGTCAATTGCTCGGCCTGTTGGATGTGTTCTCCGGTGGGTCCTTGCAGACATTTTCTATCGTTGCGCTGGGGGTCACTCCCTATATTACAGCCACGATTGTGATGCAGCTTTTGCAACCATTGATTCCAGCGCTGCAAAGCTTGTCGACGGAGGGCGAAATGGGACACCTACGTCTCAGTCAAATCACGCGCATCATCGCTGTACCACTGGCGTTTTTGCAGGCGTTGGGACAGGCAGCCATCTTTGTGCGTGAAGGTGTTCTGGATGCCAATACCTTCAACCTTTTTGGTCCGAACTGGCTGGAAACACTCTCTATCCTGCTGTCGCTGACTGCCGGTACGATGATACTGATCTGGATCGGCGAATTGATTACTGAGCATGGCATCGGTAACGGTGTCTCGTTGATCATCTTTGCAGGGATCGTGAGTCGTATTCCCCAACTGCTACAGCAGGGCTTCCTGGCGAGTTCCTCTACAAGCAGCAATGGTGGTGGCCTCGTCAGTATTCTGGTCTTCCTGTCTATTGGCTTGCTGACCATCCTGAGCATTGTTTTCATTTACCAGGCACAACGACGTGTAGCCGTGCAGCATCCGACAAAGCGCATCGTAGGACGTGGGATGCTGACTGGTTCCACACAAACCACCTACATACCTCTGCAGGTGAATAGCACAGGGATGATCCCACTGATCTTCGCGCAGTCCATACTGATCTTCCCGGCGCTGCTTTCGCAGTACTTCATAGGGAATCGTATTGCGTGGCTATCGAGTGCTGCACTATGGGTTGGCACCTATCTTGCCAACACATCACTGTGGTACTACTGGTTTACCTACTTTGCCCTGGTGGTTGTCTTTACCTACTTCTATGCCTACGTCTTGTGGCAACAGCAGCAGATTCCTGAGAATCTGCAAAAGCAGGGAACATTTATTCCAGGATATCGACCGGGTGAATCCACGCGCAAATACTTGAGCACTATTCTCAACCGTATTACACTGGGTGGCGCACTGTTCCTGGGTACGGTGGCCATTTTGCCATTCGTCTCGCAGGTGGGCGGCAACCAGTTGCTAAGTAGCGCATCGCTCCTGATTGTGGTTGGTGTGCTGCTCGATACAGCCAGGCAACTGGATGCTCACATGGTCATGCGTAACAGTTCTGGGTTTCTGTCATAATGAAAGCAGCTACAGTGGATGCACAGGCATTCCAAACATTGTACCAGGAAAAGTTCGAGCCGATCTATCGCTATGTCTATAGCAATGTCGGCAATAGGGAAGATGCTGAGGACCTGACGGCAGAAATCTTTCTCAAGGCAATAAAAAGCATCGATCAGGAGCGTAGTCCGCAAAGTATACAAAAATGGCTGTATCTCATTGCGCATACAACGATCGCCGACTACTGGCGAGCCCACTATCGTGAACCAGCGAGTTCGCTGGATGAATTGTTGGAGACTGGCTGGGAGGGCCCGCCTGAAGAAGCAGCAACGGTGATAAGCAACAAGCCAAGAAGGCGGGTGCAGTGTCTCCTTCAGGCCCTGCCCGAGCATTATCGAGAGGTCTTGACCTGTCGTTTTCTGCTCAATCTTTCAATAAAAGCTACTGCTGTAAGGATGGGGGTGACAGTAGCAAACGTCAAAGTATTACAGTTTCGTGCGCTCAAGCGCGCCGCTGATCTTGAACGAGTCATCGCAGAACAGCAACGTAGAGTATTGTAGGAGTATTTCTTGCAACACAATGGTCACATCTAGGTGAATGCATGATAAACAGTAAGAGTAACTGCTCAGGACTTCTCACCACCTGCGGTGGTTCGCAAGAGTTTTTTGTTGCGGGCATGGCAGCCGCAGGCTGCCATGCCCGCAACAAAAAAGATGCGCGCCGCCGCAGGCGGCGCAGAATCAGACACCTGAGGAGTTACCGGTAAGAACAAGCAGAAAGGACATAGTCGAAGTATGAATACTGAACGCGAGGAACTTCAGCAAGCCACTCAGCGCTTCATCCGAAGTATGTTTCGGACCGGGGTAAGTTTAGCGCTTTTACCGGTCAATAGGTTGCCGCGAAAGCCACAGCAACATTTCCGAGCCGCCGGCCGTGAGTTCACCCGCGGATGGGCTACACTCGTACGTGAGCTCGCTGATGGTCTCGAAGAGATGGCGAAAGATGCCAACACATCAACTGACTTGAGAGAAAGCTCTGATACTAACGAGGAACTGGAGTGAAAGGGCATTCCATGCGAGCAACAACTCCTCGGATCAATCGGTTCGCTCAGATTGTACGCTTTCTCCGAGTCTCACGCCTTCTCCTATGGACGATTTGGGTGATTTACCGTGAGCGTCGCCGGGTGGTACGTGCGCATGCACGTGGCAACTATGGGGTACGACCCGATAGTGACGTGCTGATCGAGGTGCTTGTCGCATTCCGCGAAACTGCGGTGGAACTCGGCGTCTTGATGATTAAGCTAGGACAGTTCCTCAGTTCTCGCGCTGACCTGCTGCCAGAGCAGGCTATCGCCGTACTGAGTTCATTGCAGGATGAGGTACCACCTGCACCCTTTGCCCACGTCGTGTCTGTCATCGAGTCGGAGTTGGGCAAACCCATTGAGGATGTGTTCAGCATACTGGAGCGCAAATGTACCGCTGCTGCCTCGCTCGGCCAGGTCCATAAAGCGGTCCTGGCCTCAACCGGTGAGGTAGTAGCTGTCAAAATCCAGCGCCCCAATAGTGACCAGCTCGTGCGTATGGACTTGCGCACTCTCAAGTTCGTTATCCGGGTCATCACTCGATTCGTAGACATGAGCGACTTTATTGATCTCATGGGTGTCTACCACGAGTTTGAGCGCACTGTCTATGAAGAAATAGACTACGTTCGAGAGGCCGCGAACGCCAAACGCTTCAAAGAGATGTTCAAAGACGATCCCATGATCTACATCCCGCGTGTTTATGACCAGTACGTATCACAGCGTGTGCTGGTTCTCGAGTGGATCGATGGCATCAAAATCAATGATTATGCTACTCTCGATGCAGCAGGCATCAACCGCTTAGAGGTGGCCAAACGCACTGTGTACGCCTACTTCTACCAGTTTTTTGAGGCAGGCTTCTTCCACGCGGACCCGCATCCCGGCAACATTTTTGTCAAAAAAGGGTCGACAGGCGATGGGCCCATCGTCACCTTTGTCGACTTCGGCATGGTGGGGTCCCTCACGAAACATATGAAGAGGTTAATGAAAGACGTGTTTCTAGCTTTCATAGTACGCGACTCACGATCGCTCGTTCAAGCCCTATCTCAGCTCGGCTTTATTGACGAAGGTGCAAACCTTGCCTCTATCGAGCGGGCCATGTCGCTGATGATAGAGCGGTATTACGGCATGACGCTGGGTGAGGTGAGTGAACTGGATATTCCCGATATGCTACAGGATGTCGCGTATCTGCTGTATGGGCAACCAATTCACATCCCAGCGCAGTTTGCCTTCACCGGACGGGCCGTTGGCACGCTGGTCGGTGTCTCGACTGGCCTGGCCCCAGAGTTCGACTTTATCGAGGTCGCTACGCCCTACGCACGCAAGTTCCTGAATCTTGATGCCGAGAGTGCGGGTCAAACGGTGCAGCAACTCTTCAACCAGTTATTCGACACAGGCAGAGCGCTGCTGACACTGCCACGTTCTTTGGAGCAGGTTATGACCAGGCTCGAAAGCGGGCAGATCGAGGTCAAGCTTGCCGACAGCGGACCGGGTGGAAGGATGGGCTTTCGTGGGCACAGGAGCAGGAGAGACAACGGCGCATCGTTGTCGAGCTACAACTGGCTCTTCATGTTCATCTCATCGCTGGCTGGGGGTATCTTCCTCTTGACCAGTGCGCACCAGTCCATCGCTGGCTGGTTCTGCCTCGGTTTGGCAGGGTTGGCCGCGTTGAGGGTGTTGGTGAAAAGCTGATCGGAGAATTGCCAAAAGCTGTAACCTCCAGCGAATCTACTTAATGAAAGAACGTTACCACATAGCGTTCTTGAAATAGAAGCTCCTGGTATTAGACCGCAAAATCGCTCAAACCAGCCCTTTTGCTACTGGTTATCACTTTGACAATGCCGTCAGGTGGGTGATTCTAGCTCTAACACCGGGAGCTGCAGCAATCATACAAAGATACTAATTCTCTATCATCCAGGTGATCAACGATCATACAGAAAGCAGATCAACCAATGGAAGGTTACACATATGTACCAGCGCAACTCTGACGATCAAGGTCCGGCTCGACACCCTAATAATCCCAGCAATGGCGACAATACCAATGGCGATAATCCACGAAAGAAAGAGATTTCCCCATTGAAGGTTCTCCTTCTCATCATTGCCCTGGTATCACTGCTGGCAGTCGGGCCCCTCTTTCTAAACCCTCAGGGATCAAGTATGAAAGGTCAACAAGTCGGCGAGGTACCTTATAGCACCTTCTACCAGCAAGTTCAAGCGGGCAATGTCAAGGATGCCATTTTCCAGGGACAGGACATCACTGGTGACTTCAAAAACGCTATCTCTTTGACCGATGCCAATGGTAACCCCGTACTTACGAACCAGTATCACCTGACACAGATACCCAACGGCGACCCTAATCTCATCCCCTTGCTGAACACGTATCACGTGCAGTACCATGCGCAGCCCGTGGCCGATCATAATGTCTTGCTGAACGTTTTATTCGGCTTCCTCCCCTTGATTATAGTGATTGGCGTCTTCTTCTTCATTAGTCGACGGGCAACACAGAGCCAGCAGAACGTCTTCAGCTTTGGGAAGACCCGCGCCAAGGTAGTGGCAGGAGATAGACCGGATACGACCTTTGCTGATGTGGCCGGTGTTGATGAAGCGAAATACGATCTGGTTGAGGTAGTTGAATTTCTGAAGACACCGCAGAAGTTCCAGCGCCTGGGTGGAAAGATTCCCCGTGGTGTGTTGCTGGTAGGCCCTCCGGGAACCGGTAAAACCTTGCTGGCACGCGCCGTCGCCGGTGAGGCGAGAGTGCCATTCTTCTCAATGAGTGGCTCCGAGTTCGTCGAAGTGCTGGTCGGTGTCGGCGCGAGCCGCGTGCGCGACCTCTTCGATCAGGCCAAGAAAGCCTCGCCCAGCATCATCTTCATCGATGAGATCGATGCCGTCGGTCGCCAGCGGGGGAGCAGTATCAATAGCAGCGACGAGCGCGAGCAGACTTTGAACCAGTTGCTGGTTGAGATGGATGGCTTTGATACGCGCCAGGCGGTGGTCGTGATTGCTGCTACAAACCGGCCCGATGGCCTGGATAAGGCGCTCTTGCGTCCTGGTCGCTTCGACCGCCGCGTGGTGGTCGAGCGTCCTGACTGGAATGGTCGCCTGGCCATTCTCAAGATTCACTCTCGCGGTGTCCCACTGGCAAAAGACGTGGACTTGATTACGATTGCACGTGCCACGCCTGGGATGGTTGGTGCGGACATCGCCAATCTCGTCAACGAGGCGGCCTTGCTTGCGGCCCGCCGCAACCTGGACGCGGTGACACACACCTGCTTTGATGAGGCGCTGGACAAGATCCTCATCGGCGCAGAGCGTCCTCTGGTGTTGAGCGAAGCTGATTTGAATGTCGTTGCGTACCATGAAAGCGGTCACGCGCTGACCGGTCTGCTGCAAGAGGATGTGGATCCAGTGACCAAAGTCACGATTGTGCCTCGTGGCCAGGCGTTGGGTGTGACACAGTATACGCCACTAGATGACCGTTACAACTACTCGAAGGAGTATCTGGAGGCGCAACTGGTAACGGCCCTGGGTGGTCGCGCCGCTGAGCAGGTGGCCATTGGGCACATCACGACAGGCGCGGAAAACGACCTGCAGCGTGTCACCGCCATTGCTCGCCAGATGGTCACCCGCTGGGGTATGAGCGAGCGCCTCGGCACAATCTCCTTTAGCGAACGCGAAGATCCATTCGCGGGAACTGCCCTGGCAGCCAGCTCACACGAGTATAGCGAGCAGACGGCCAGCATCATTGATGAAGAAGTGAATCACATCGTGAAGTGGGCCTATGATCGTGCTGTCGGTCTGGTGGTTTCGCACCGTGAAACGTTGGACCGCATGGCTCGTTCACTGCGCTTGCACGAAACGCTCGATGCCAAACAGTTGCAGGTGATCATAGAGGAGACAAGCAAGATGCGTACCGGCCCCCTTTAATCAGTTGGGGGTCTCCCTTGTTAGCGCAAAGTCAGGAGACCTGGTAGGAAATGGGGGTCCAGGGGGCGAAGCCTCCCTGGTGGGGAACCCTGTCTGGGGGACAGGTAATGGGGTGTCCCCAAGCTTTTCCTTTTCCCGAAAAGGTTCGGTGAAAATGCATTAGCGATTGACGAAAGAGAAAGACAGACATGACGCAGAAAGATTACATTCTGGGAATTGCTGAAGATGTTGACCAGACTTTAGCCCAAATCATCCATCACAAAAAAATTCAGGATTATCAGGGAGCCCTCTCCCTGATAGAAGAATTATTTAAGCAGACAGTGGGAGCTGGTTCTGGCTTTATTCATGCCGTCTCAGAAGAGACGTTGTTAGCCATGCTCACATTACTTGATGTATTGAACTTAGAGAAGGCTCTTTTGATTGCAACGCTGCTCAAAGCAGAAGGTGACATCTATGAGGATCAAGGCAATGCCGGTGAAGCCTATGACAGTTACCTCAAATCTCTCAACCTGTTTCTCGAGATCGTGCTGCGCGATGACAATCTGCACGACTTACGCTGTTCTGCGGAAGTAGAAGACCTTCTGGGCAAGCTGGAAGTATACGATCTACCAGTGAATACCAAGTGTCTCCTTTTCCAGCTCTATCTTTGCGCTTTTCTAAAGTAATCTTGAAAGGAACCCTGGTCGAGGTCAAGCCAACCGTTGACGCGGAACAGTTTCAAGCCCTTACCCGCATAAGCAAAGGGGTGCGGTTCATTTTTTTGCGCGCAAGGGCAAGATGGGCATGCCGAGCGAAGCGATGGCCAGGGCGTAGGGGCCCGATTTATCGCGCCCGCGGGGTGGGGAAGGGGGCACATCCATCGCCCCCGAGCGGGTGTGGCCCCGCCGCTCCACCCCTGGGCGCGATAAATCGGGCCCCTACGCAAAAAAATGAAGCGCACCCTAAGCAAAGGTTTCTCTTGCGCTGATGTGCCCCTTCCTGTATACTTGCCGGGTAGCCCTGTACAAAGGAGAAACTGGTATGCAGCACAACGATGAACAACATCCCCACAAAGGAGATTGGCTCCGCGAGATCGTGTTTGGCCTCAACGATGGCCTGGTCACCACCCTCGTGTTCATTATGGCCGTGAGCGAGATTGCTCCAGCACGGTTACTATTGGTGGTACTGGGTGAGGTGCTGGCAGGAGGCGTCTCGATGGCCTTGGGCGGCTACCTGTCTGCACGCACCGAGCAGGAGATTCTCGACCATCGCATCGCCACCGAACGGTACGAGGTGGAACACGAGCCGGAAGAGGAACGGGAAGAGTTACGTGCCATTTATCGTCGCAAAGGCCTGAGCGGAGCGCTGCTGGAGCGGGTAGTCAGGCATCTGACCGCCAACACTGACCGCTGGCACTGGGCCATGGTACATGACGAGTTGGGGGTGGTAGAAGACAAACGGATCAATCCCTGGCTCCAAGGACTCCAGGTCGGCCTCTCCTTTGTGGCGGGTGGCCTCATCCCGACAGTGCCGGTCCTCCTTGCTCTGCCACAGGCTCGCTGGTGGGCCTACGGGCTCACGGCGTTGACCGCACTGGTCCTTGGAGCAGTGAAAGCACGCTATACCCGCAAAGGACCTGTGCGTGCCGGTCTCGAATTTCTCGTGGTGGTCACCATCGGAACCCTGGCTGGCGTGGGCATCGGTCTGCTCTTGCATGCGGGATAAGTCTGAGAACCGCATCGATACCTACAGGCTCCTGGTGAGGTCTCATTTCGATGAGCCATTGTAGGTCCCCGATTTATCGTGGGACTCAGAACAGACATTTTAACCGGGTGTATATCCCGTCAACTCAACATAGCCTTCACCCCGTACAACCTGTCCAGCACTCTGCCCCTGAATGCTCACAGCACCTTCCCAGTAGCTATTACCCGTTGTTTGGTACACCACAAGCTCCTGGTCTTTCAATTCCGGCGTGAGCGTCAGCGAGACCTGGAGTCGCTGGTTGTTGACCTGCCAGCCGGATGGATAGTTTACGCCGGTCACTGGACTCTTCCAGTGATCAAGCACATCCACACGCAGGTCACCTGCCGGCAGCAGATGGACATCCGCGTGGGGTCCAATATACTCGACATAAGTTGAGATAGTTTTGCCCGTGGCGTCACGAATGAGGTACAGCATCATCTCCGTGTCATTGTTGAGCTGAATGCTGAACCAATCCCAGCCACCTCCACCCAGTGTCAGGAAGTTGCCCCATTGATGATCCATCCACACCACACCATGCACACGTAATGGCTGATTATGATCGATCAGGCGACCGGAGAGCGCCATTCTCGTGCGCGAGTAGTAGTAGGAGAAACCACCCAGACCATAGGTGATCAGTCCATTTCCATTGTGAAGAGTAGCTGGCTTAAGACCAAGCACATCAACGTGCATACTGTAGTTTGCCATCTCTGCCGCCAGGTGGTCCAGCCCCTTCACCCCCTGTATCGACCAATCGCCAATGGAGACACGAATGCCGCTGGTTGATGTACCATTCGGTATGACAGCACCTGGTTCAATCAGGTGACGCTGATCAAAATGAAACTCGCCTCGCGTGACATCACTGATGGCAAAGTGAGCGGCATAGATTGGCGGGAGATCACTCCGCAAGGCCTGGAAGAAAACCAGTTCAAACCCGTAATGGTGCGTCTTCCCATCAGGTGTTACTGCGTTCATGTGACCTGTGTAGTACCACCACTCGTTCAGGTCGCGATGTGCAGCCTCGTCCTGGGGGAAGCGCACAGGTGGTAGCGGCTGTGCCTGGGGAGTCGAGTGTACCACAGGTAATTGACCAGCCGTTGTGACGATACCTGGAAAGCCACAGGAAGCAAGAACAAGTGGCAGGAATAGAATCAGGCTACACAGGTGGACGCAATAGCTTGGATAGTGCATGAGAGCAGTGTTGTCCCTTCGTTTTTTCATTGCTTATCTCCTATGTTAGCATCTTTCATCAACTCGTCCTGCGTATTATATGCCTCGGACTCTCCCGCGTCCATATACTCTCTCAGGGCAGGCGGATGACGTTGAACTCCCGCGAAAGGGAGCCACCAGTTCAGGTTCCCCAGGAGCCGCATCGTAGCAGGAACCAGCAAAGCTCGCACAAAGGTGGCGTCGAGAAAGACAGCCAGGGCCATTCCCAGACCAAGTGCCTTGACCAGGATGACATCGGCAGTGGCAAAAGCAGCGCTCACCACAATGACAATGAGGGCTGCACTGGTAATAATGGCGCCGCTGCGTTGCAACCCGACTGCGACGGCACGCGTGTTGTCACCTGTTTGCCAGAAAGCTTCTTGCACCCGCGAGAGCAAAAACACTTCGTAGTCCATGGAGAGGCCGAACAGTGCGAAGAAGAGCAGAATAGGACTCGATGCTTCAACGAAACCAAGGGGAGTAAAGCCCAGCACCTGGTGCAAAAAGCCATTCTGGAAGATCACGACGAGGGCGCCATAACTCGCCAGTATAGAAAGCGTATTCATCAAGATAGCCTTCAGTGGCAGCACGAGTGACTGGAACAGGAGCAAGAGGGCGATATAAGTGGTGAGAGCTACAATCAGTACGGCCTTTGGAAAGTCGGTATAGAGCGAGTTGACGTAGTCGATATCCCCGGCTGTCCCACCATCGACAAGGATGCTGATACCACCACCGGGGGGTGTATTGCGAATCGCCTGCACCAACGCTTGTGAACGCTGATCAAGCATCCCATACTTACTGATGACCAACATCTCCAGTGTATTTCCCGCTACCGATGCGTTGACAAGTGCGGACAGGTAGGGATCAGCAATCAACTGGGGGTGCGTGTAGAGTAGTTCATATTGGTCAAGGGTGAACCGTGGGTCAGCACTGACAATACTGTCTACCCGTGCAACACGCGGGTCGGCCTGAATGCGCTGCACATAGGCATAGAGCGTGCGGATGTTACCGGGAGACATGACGGCGCCTTGCGTCTGTACAGCTATGAGGATAGGCGTCGTCTCGCGATCATTGAATCGCCTGGCTAACAGGTCGAATGCTGCACGCGATGGCACATCAGAGGGAAGAATGGAGGCATCGGGTGCCGAAAAGCGTACACCTAAGAAGGGCAGTCCCAATGTGACCAGCAAGAAGAAGACCGGGACAAACACCCGTAGCGGGTAGCGCATGACCACATGAGAGAGCCGATACCAGAAGCCGCGATGCGTAGGCAGGGTTCCACCTACTCCCTGCCCCCCAGGCAGGATTCCTACACGTTTGCGAAAATTCGGGATGCGTACCGGAAAAGCGTTGATCCTCGTGCCAATGATAGCAAGAGCAGCAGGTAGCAGTGTGATCGCGGCCAGCACTGCCAAAAAGACAACGAGAATGCCGCCCAACCCCACTGAATGGAGCATATTGATACGGAAGAAGGTTAACCCCAGCAGGCCAATGGAGACGGTCAGACCTGAGAAGGTCACAGCACGCCCTGCCGTGGCAACGGAAATGATCACAGCATCCTCAACACTGCGCCCATGGGCCAGTTCTTCGCGGAAGCGACTGAGCATGAACAGTGAGTAGTCTACGCCAAGTCCGAGACCAAACAACGTGGTGATGTTCAGCACGAAAATGGATAAGGTTGTCAGATGTCCGAGGCCAAAGATGAGCGCCAGCGTCACGAGGACAGCACTTCCCCCTACTAAAGCGGGCAGGATTGCAGCAACGAGCGAGCGAAACACCAGCAGGAGCGCGATGAGAGCAAAGGGGAAGGCCAGAATTTCCGCACGACGCAGATCACGCTCACTGACTAATTGTATGTCTGCGAAAAAAACGGGCCCACCACCAATATGTGTTTGCAAATCTGGAACGGCCTGCAAACGACGTTGCAGTTCAGGTACCAACTTCGGGGCGCTGTCGGGATCAGGCTTGAGCAGTACATTCACGTAGGCGGCGTGACGGTCTAATGAAATCTGGCGTGGATTGTCGGTGAAACTGATCACACCTGAAACTTCCGACCAACCGCGCACACGTGTAAGAGCTTGCTGTGCCTCTTGCGCAAATTCTGGACTATCAGCACTGTAGGAACCACGTGCTCGATAAATCGGCACTCTACTAGGGGGCAGATATCCCGATTCATTGTGAGACTGACTCGTAAAGATAACCTGAACGATTGTCGGATTGAAATGCAGTTTCTGGGCCAGCAGATGAATTGCTTGTTCCGACTCGAAATCTGGGCTGGTGAAGCCGCCGGAATGCAGTACCTGTGTGGCCTGTGGGGCGAATGGCAAAGCTATCGCAATGGCGACCATCCACAAGCCCACGATCAACCAGCGAAAGCGGGTGACGATCCTGCCTAAATGGAAGAACATGACAAGGCCTTTCTTTAGGGGCGATCTTGCGCAGTAGAGACTGTTTGAACATCAGGCGCGGGATGCCTAAGGGATAGCTCATGCATGCTTGAAAGTGCGAGTAACGCGATCAACGCTGCCAGCACCACGAGCACACTCCCAACCAAGAAAGGTGCGCCAGGACCTCCAATCGCAAGGATGCTTCCTGCGGCCAGTGGACCTATGACTCGTCCCAGCCCCGCAACTGCTTGTGCAAGACCCAGCGTTTCGCCCCGCGTCGTGGGTGGGCTAGCAAACGAGAGGAGTGCCGATACCATCGGCGTCACAGCTCCATCGCTAATACTTACTATGCCCAGGGCAACCAACAACAGCGCCAGGCTCGTACTCCATGCCAGTAATGCCAGCCCAACAGCGAGCATTACCAGGCCTGCAATTAACAGACGACGTTCACCCAAACGCTTGACGAGTTGCCCGACCATACCACCCTGCATGAGAACAATAACAATACCCGCATACGTGAAGATGTAACCGTTTTGTATAGCCGTCCAACCAAAGGAATGCTGCGTAAAGAGCGGGAAGACTGCCTCCATCGCGGTAAAGGCGACCGTGAATAGGAGGTTAACGACCACCAATCGTGCCACCACCGGATGCCGCAGTACCTGCCTCCATCCAGCGAATATTACTCCCATACCATGATTGGTGAAAGGTCCCCGATTCATCGTGGGACGGGCAATTTCTATAGGACGTGTCTCCGGTAGGAAGCGCAGCACGAGCAGGGCATTGGCAAGCGCCACGATCATTGCAGCCCAGAAAGGAACGGCTGGTCCTAGAGGGGCTAATAAGCCCCCCAGGGCTGGCCCAACGACGAATCCCAAGCCAATAGCTGCGCCGATAAATCCCATGCCTCGTGCTCGCCCCTCAACAGGCGTCACATCAGCGACAACCGCCTGTGCTGAGCCGATATTCGAGGCACCAAGGCCGCCAATGAATCGTGCAACTAACAGGATTGGCAGTGAACCAGCCAGTGCAGCGAGCGCCAATGAGAGCGCCTCGATCAACAGCGAAGCAAGGATGATTGGCCGACGGCCATAGCGATCAGAAAGGGTCCCTAGCACAGGCGTAAAGAGAAACTGCGCCAGTGCATATAGTGTGATAGCCAGACCGACACCTACAGGGCCAGCCCCTCGTCGCTCTGCCCAGAATGGGAGCAAAGGGAGGACGATGCCAAAGCCTGCAAAGTCAATAAAAATGGTCAGTGCCATTAAGAATAGTGGTGAACGCCTCGTTCGATTCATACGTATGCACCTGTGTCTATGCTTTTCAAAATTGCCTATCTGGAGTGTGTGCCATCCGGCGTAATCACTTATTGACTCCGCATATGGACAAGAACTCAGCGCGCAGCGACGCATTTCTCTCGTACGCGCCCCGCCAGAACGTGGTATGAGTCAAGGGCGAGGTCTCTCGCACTCCTCGCATTGCGACACAGAGATGGTGCGCCTCAAGATACACTGCCACACCATGTGGCTGGAGCATCGCATCGAAGGTATTGACAATCTGCTCTCCCAACCGTTCCTGGACAGCAAAACGCTTTGCGAACAGCCGCACAAGTCGAGTGAGCTTGGAAATACCCATAATGTACTCGTGCGGAATATAGCCTATGTAGGCATGCCCGTAAAAAGGCAGGGCATGGTGCTCACAAAGTGAATAAAATGGAATTGGACCCTCAATTACCTGGCTCAGGCGGCAATCCGGGTCACCCCGGCATTCGGTACTGAACACCTTGAGTAATTTCGGATCGCCATCATAGCCTTCGGTCGCATCAAACAGCGCCTGGAGAAACCGTCGCGGTGTTTCTTCGGTTGCTGGTGTATTCACATCTAAGCCAAATGCCTCAAAGATTTCAGCCATGCAGCTCTCAAATTTCCGCATCTGCTCACTCGAAATGGAACGACGGCGCAGCTCCATAGCTCTATGAATGTTCAGTTCATCCTCATCTCGGTCAAACAAATCATTACCCCTTTGTCTTTATTGAGAACTATTCAGGCGGCACTAGTTACAAAGTTTATTGATGAGTGGATGTCGGCTCTTGTACCTTCTCAACGAGCGATACAGAACGCTTACCCCTGAACACATGGAAAAGAAACCAGAGTGAGGGCAAGAGCAGCGCCATACCAATGATAGTGCCAATAAGCAGCGCCAGGAGTGTGGAGGGTGGGCTGGCAGCATTGTTTATCGTCACATCAACTGGGATCAGGTAGGGGAATTGCGACAAACCCCAGGAAGCAAAAATCAATGCCGTTACGGTAAAGGCCAGAATTCGCGCCAGGCGGTAGTGCCTCAGTAACAGCGAGGCGGCGGCTCCCAGTCCGATCAGCGCCGTAGCAATGATGAGGGGAAGAGCGTGATCGAGCGCGCCGTGCCATAACAGTGGCGCCTGGGACGGTGACAGAATGAAGGCAATGGCATCCAGTACCAGCGTAATGGCACCTGCGATAATGGCACGGCGGCGAAAAGCTTCCACGAGTTCAGCATCATTGCTGTTCTGAGCCTCTACGATCAGATTGACAGCCGCGAGTCCGGCACAGATCGCCAGGGCTAATGCGCCGATAGTGAGTGCGAAGGGGGTAGTCCAGCCTGCCAACAGATCTGTTTGAACCTGGCCTCCCGCAACGCGAACCTGACCACTGGCCACCGCTGCCGCTGCGGTCCCGAACAAGAAAGGCGTGATGGTGCTGGCGGTGCTGAACACACGTTCCCAGACTTTCTGCAGAGTGACAGTTGGAGCGGCATAGGCCTGAAAGATGAAGGCGGCTCCACGCAGCACGATGCCGATCAGCGCCAGGGTGAACGGCACAAAGAGCGCTGTTGAGAGTGTTGAGAAGGCAGACGGGAAGGCCGTGAAGAGTCCAACGATCAGGAAGATCAGCCAGACGTGATTCGCCTCCCAGACCGGCCCTAAGGCCTGCCCAATCAAACGGCGTTGACGTTCTGCTTGCGGACCAAAGGCGAAGAAGTCCCAGATACCACCGCCAAAGTCTGCGCCACCAAGCACGGCATAGGCGATAAGCGATAGCCAGAGGATGATCAGTATAGTGTAAGTTAATGTCATCGTATGCCGATCCTTTCATCACTACTACTCACGAGTAGAGGCGGATTATGAACTTTCACTGCTAAAGCCGGACACGGATGAGAGGCCGA
>WNFS01004418.1_pt1 | contig 16869 bp, 12 predicted proteins | sample 5400141 | NCBI WGS metagenome assembly WNFS01 (sample SAMN13153358, study PRJNA577476) | soil metagenome | isolation source: 60 cm saprolite under Madrone tree | place: USA:California | collected 2016-06-14
TCGTGCTTCAGCAGGATCAGCGCTCCGTGCGCATTCACCACTACGGTTTCGCACGTCTCGCGAAATTTCCGCCCGTTGTGCGCGCGCCCCTGCGCCTGCAACTTCATCTTCAGGAAAGCTCGTCCGCTGCGTCGCGGTGCTTTGGAAGCTACTGTGTCCATGCTTCCATGTTCCCGTCCCCCGCGGACCCCCGTCAATTGCCCCCAAGTTCAGATGTTCCCCACCTGCAACCCGCTCTTCTCAGCGTCCACTCTGCGCTCTTTGCGTCTCTGTGTTATCTTCTCTCTCCCTCAAGCCGCCATGCCAATCCGCCGGATCAAATCCTCCTGCTCCGCGCGGTTTTCCGCGCCAATCGTAAACGTGTCCAGCAACCCCAATCCCAGCGCGAATTTCAGCGCCTCATCCTGCCGGTTACGCATATCCCCCTGACCCAAAATCTTCATCCCCACAATTCCCTTCCCAGCCGCCTTCATTTCGCGCATCACGCTCACGACTGTCTGTGGATCCGAATCCATGAACGAACCAATCGGATTGATGCGCACCAGATGCACCTGCACCCACGGAGATTTCGTCGCCGTCCGCAGCGCCTCAATCGAGTGGCACGAGCAGCCATGCGCCCGAATCGCCCCCTTCTGCCGGGCCTCCTCGAACACGTCCATCACCCCGCGGTACCGCTCTGTCCAGTCGCCCTCCATCAAACAGTGCATCAAGCAGATGTCCACGTAATCGGTTGCCAATTCCTGCCGGAATCGCTCGATGTCCGCGCGCGCTGTTGCCGCATCGCGCGCCCACGTCTTCGTCAACACCGTCACCTTGTCGCGCGGCACGTGCTTCAGCGCTTCCGCCACGTGCGGATGGCTCCCATCCCAGCGCCGTCTGATGCGAGTGATGCCCCGACCCCAAGGTGCCCGTTCCCATCGCCAGCAAGCTCGTCTGAATCCCCGTCTTCCCGATGGTCACCGTCTCGTTCGCAGCAAACTTGCGCGGCAGAGCAGGCAGCGCCGTCAGCCTCGCATCCGGCGTCATTCCAAGCGAAGCCAAGAACCCGTGTTTTGCCGCCAGCCCGCTGGAGCCCAGCCACGCAGCTCCCATTCCGCCAGCCGCATGCCGCATAAATTCCCTGCGCTTCATGACTCCCCCTCTCAGCTTCTCCGCCCCAACCCGCTCGCTAGTTTGGACGCCAGCCTCATCTTGCGGTTATCACTGTAGTGCCCGCATTTCGTTACCCTGATCCTCGCAAGGGTCGGCTCGCCTCCGCCCCCCATCATACCCTCGCAGCAAATCGTTGTGTCATAAGGCACTACCCCTTCCCTTCCGGCCCGCGCCGTATGAAGCTGTTGGTAAGGGTTCACCATCGAACTTCCAAAACACGAGCGGCGCCGCAATCCCCGCTACCGCGCGCCCAAAGACCTGCTGATCGGCTGGCAAGGTGCGGGAAAGCGCAACGTCTCGAATGCCGAGGAGTTGAGCGTAGGCGGTGTGTTTCTTCTCGTCGCGCATCCGCTTTCCGCTGGCACGCACGTGGAAATGCTTTTCGACGTCCCCGGTGGCGAAGTCCGCGCGCGCGCAATCGTTCGCCACGGGCGCCCCGGCCACGGCATGGGCGTGCAGTTCGTGCACATGGACTCCGAAGACCGCGCCCGAATCCATCGCTTCATCAAACAGCTCGCCGAAGAACACAGCCTCGAAACGGTTCCCCCGCCTTCCAGTTGGTTCGAACGCGGCGCGCTCCCTCTCGACTCCGGCGAATTCAAAACGCACCACGAGCTCTTTGCGTTGCTCAACAAGATTTATTCCGCTCGCCTCACCGGTCAGCTCCAGCTGGTCCTCGGCCGCGTCGAACGCCACCTTTTCTTCGACGGCGGTCAACTCGTCTTCGCCACCAGCAGCGACCGCCAGGACAGCCTCGGCGAAATGATGCTGCGCGAAGGTGCCCTCACGCAGAGCCAGTTTGAAGAAGCCGCCGAGTTGGTCAAGACCGGCCAGCGCTTCGGCTCCGCAATCGCTGAAATGGGCGTTTTCACTGTCGAGCAGGTCGTTCTCTGGGTTCAGCGCCAGTTGACGCAAATCACCTCCTCGGTCCTCGACTATCCTTCGGGACGCTTTTATTTTTTTAGCTCCCTCGAAAAAAACGTCGTCCCCGAAATTGGCATCCCCGTCCCTCTCGGCAAACTGTTGCTCGAAGCGGTCCGCCGCGCCAAGGATCTTCCGCTCGAACATCTCGCCGCCGATGCCGCCCTGCGCATCGATCTCTCCCCCGATCCGCTGCTTCGCTATCAAGCCGTCGACCTCGACGATACCGAACGCCGCCTCCTCCTTTCCATTTCGCGTCCGGTTTCCGCGAAGGACTTTCTCGCCAGCCGCACCGTTCCTCAAGATTCCGCCGCCCGCGCGCTCTACGCTTTGCTGGTTCTCGGTGCAGTTATTAGCGTACCCGTGGCCGAGCAGCCCGCGCCCGAGAAGATTGAGCAACCTGCCGCCGCGAAAGCGGGTCAGTCAGCACCATCGCCGGCCGCGGCGTCCACTCCCGAGCCGCAGTCTCCGTTACCACCCGAAGATTCGCATGACGCAACAAAATTCGAACAAGAAATCCGCGCCCTCCTCGACCTCGCCGCCAAAGCGACCTACTACGAACTGCTCGGCGTCACGGCCACCTCCCCGGCCGAACTCGTCAAACAAAATTTCCATCGCATGGCCCGTAAATTTCACCCCGACCGCCACATGGGCCACAGCGAATGGCTCGACTTGCTCCAGGATCTGATGGGCCGCCTCACCATCGCTTACAAAACCATCGTAGATGAGGAAAAACGCGCCGCCTACGACAAGCAAATCGCCACTGCCGGCGCTTTCACCCTAGGCCAGGAAAAAACCGAAACCGAAGAAACCGTAGACGACTGCCTGACCCGCGCCAAGCAAGCCCTCCGCGCTCGCAACTTCGCCGGCTCCATTCTCTGGCTCCGCAAGTGCGTCGAAATCGCCCCTGACGTCGCAAAGCATCACGCCATGCTCGCGCGCAGCCTCGCCGCCATCCCGCAATACCGCCAGGACGCCGTCCGTCACTTCTCCCTCGCCATCGAGCTAGACCAATGGAACACCTCCACTTATTTCCAATTCGGCGAGCTCTACGAAGTCATGCGCCTCCCCTGGCGCTCCGTTCCCCTCTACCGCCGCATCCTCGAAATCGATCCCGAGCACGCCAAAGCCATCGAGCGCCTCGCCGCCCTCGAAACCGACGCCGAATCCGCAAAGTCAAGAGTCGAAAAATCCTTCGTGTCCCGCCTTTTCCACCGCAAATAACCCATCTTTCAACCGGTGCGCGGCCAAATCTTTACCCATCGTCCGATCACTGCCGTCCTACCCAACTCCCACCCGCCCGTGGCAACTGCGAAACACTAGTTCCGCGGGGGCATTGACCTCTGCAAGGAACGGCGAGAAGGTGCAATGTAAGCCGTTTTGCGTCTGTTCCTTGCAAGAAAACGAAGATGCTCACTGCCACCAAAGCCGGCAGGTACGAAATCCTCGGCGAACTCGGCCGCGGCGGTATGGGTGTCGTTTACCGCGCCAAAGACCCGCTGATTGGCCGCACCGTCGCGGTCAAGACCATCCGGCTCTCCGAAGAGGGCACGGGATTGTCCCACGCCCAGTTAGTCGAGCGCTTCCAAACCGAAGCGCGCGCTGCCGGGCTCCTCACCCACCCCAACATTGTGGTCATCTACGATGCCGGCGAAACCGACGGCCTCTACTACATCATTATGGAGTTGGTGAACGGCAAGAGCCTGCAATCCGCTCTCGATTCCGGCGAGAAATTCCCGCTTCCGCGTCTCCTGCACGTCATGGAGCAGGTCTGCTCCGCGCTGCAGTTCGCGCACGACCACCACGTCGTGCACCGCGACATCAAGCCGGCCAACATCATGTTGGCCGCCGATGATCTTGTGAAGATCACCGACTTCGGTACCGCCAAAATCTTGCAATACGGCGCCTCCCAGCAGACTTCCGCAATGGGCACTCCCGGCTACATTTCGCCAGAGCAGATCAAGGGCAAAGCCGTGGATTGCCGCGCCGACATTTTTTCGCTCGGTGTTGTGCTCTACGAAATGGCCACCGGACAAAAGCCTTTTCTCGGCCAGGACATCGCCACAATTCTGTACCGCATTTTAAACGAAGACCCCGTGCAGCCGCAGAAGCTGAATCCCAATCTTCCGCTGGGCGTGAGCAGCACCATCTTGAAAGCGCTGGCCAAAAGTCCTCACCTGCGCTACGAAAATTGCCGCGAATTGCTGGAGGACCTGAAGAACTACCGGCCCGGCGAAACCGGCGCCGGCGCCACACCTCGCATCACGGCACCGCCTCCCGTTCGCGAGGTGCCCATCCGCGAAGTAAAGAAGAGCTTCAAGGCCGAGATGCCACAAATTCCCGGTGTTGAAGCGCGACCCACGCCCCCGCCTCCGCTGCGCGCCAAGCCGACTCAGCCGTCGAGCGATCCTGCCGGCAACAATCCTCTGGCGGAGGTCGCCCAGCAAGTGGAGGGTATTTACGCAGGGCCAACGACGAAGCAGGATCTTGCCGCGCTCGTAAAGCGTTTCGGGAAAATCGCCACCGGCGTCGTGCTGGTCGTTATGCTCGGCTCCTTCGCCATCAAGATCATCGCGCGCATGAATCAAGGCAATTCGGACGCGCCCCCTGCCCCCCACGACAACGCTACTTCCATACAGCCGCAGAGCGCTGAGACACAGACGGACCCAGATACGGCCGCAGCGCAGAGGCCGCTTTACGTTACCCAGTCGAATCCCGACCTCGCTACTGTCAGCGAGTTAGCGGAGCCTTGGTCTTCCAAGAAATTCCTCTTCCGGAGTTTGACCCTCTCTAGATATGTTCCGGCGCTCATTATTCGCTTGCCTGGCCCAGCATCCGAAAGCAAATCCTATTGGGCTTTTTCCCTGGAGGCGCCCTTCAGTCAGTGCCAGTTTGCCTACCTCGATGACCTCGCGAGGCTTTCTTCCGATTATCGATTCCAGGCCGAGCACCCCATGGTTGTGAATCCCTGCAGTCACGCCATCTTTGATCCCCTGCAACTCAAGGAGCTCCCGGGCAACATCCTGGTGCGCGGTGCCATCGTGCGCGGATACGATCCCCGCCCGCCCTACGGCATCGAAGTAAAAGTCTCCGGCAACCAAATCCGCGCCCTCGCCATGGAATGACCTCGCAATTTCTCTTCGCTTGCTAATTCCTCTTGACAATCTAGAGAAGCAAGCTATCCTCCTCTAGTCCGTCTATAGGAAACGAAAAATGACCATGGCGCAAAAGCCCGGCACTGTCGTGCAGGGCACTCTGGACATGCTCATTCTCAAAACGGTGGCCCTCCAGCCGATGCACGGCTACGGTGTGGGCCTGCGCATAGAGCAGATTAGCAAGGGCGTTTTCCAGGTGAATGCCGGCTCGCTGTTTCCCGCTTTGCGCCGACTCGAGCGGCAAGGCTGGATCCACGGCGAGTGGCGCGCCTCGGAGAATAATCGGCGCGCGAAGTACTACGTGCTTACCGATGCGGGACGCAAGCAGCTCAAGAGCGAAGCCCGCGAATGGCAGGCCCAGAGTGCGGCCATTGCGCGAATTCTGGAAGCAACGTCAGGAGAAGCCTGATGCGCATCTTCAAAATCATCAGCGGCGGGCTGCGAGCCCTGTTCGCGAAGCAGCGCGCGGAACAAGAGCTGGACGAGGAGCTCCGCTGCTACATGGAGACTGCCGTCGAGCAAAAAATGCGTGCGGGAACCGGGCGCGAAGAAGCGGCGCGCGCGACCAGAATCGAAATGGGCGGCGTCGAAGCGCTTAAGGAGCAGGTCCGCGACGTCGGCTGGGAAACCCACATTGAAAGCTTTCTCCAGGATCTGCGCTACGGGCTGCGTATGTTGCGCAAGAATCCGTCGTTCACCATTGTGGCGGTCCTGGCACTGGCGCTGGGCATCGGCGCGAACACCGCCATGTTCAGTGTGATCGAGGCTGTGCTGTTGCGGCCGCTGCCCTATCGCAATGCCCGCGAAATCGTGCGCGTGTCTTCCACCTGGGATCGCAACGGCACGCTAACAAGTTACACTTCTTCCCCGCCCGATTTTTTCGATTGGCGCGACCAGAACCGCTCCTTCTCTTCGATGTTCGCCTATCGCACGACCGAATTTGCTTTAACCGGCCTCGGTGAGGCCAGGCGTGTTACTGCGGTGATGGCCACGTCTGGAATTTTTTCCACGTTGCAGGCAGAACCCATGCTCGGCCGCGAATTCGCCGCCGAGGAAAATCGCAAAGGCGCAAATCACGTGGTCATTCTCAGCCACGGCCTTTGGCAGTCGGCATTTGCCGGAGCGGCCGACACCCTCGGAAAGACCATTCAACTCGACAGCGAACCCTACACCATTATCGGCGTGATGCCCGCGGATTTCCGCTTTCCGCTGTCCGCCAGCGACGCCTACGTCCCCATCGGATTCGACGACAAGGTAATGACCCAGCGCGGCGCCCATTACCTCGCCGTGCTCGGACGCCTGAAGAATGGCGTGACGCCCGCGCAGGCCAACGACGATCTCTCCACAATCATGGCCCAACTGCAAAAGCTCTATCCCGATAAAGACGGCAAGTGGGGGGTGCGTGCCCAGCTCTGGAGGGCAGCCCTCGTCGGCGACATTCGGCCCGCGCTCTTGGTGCTCTTGGGAGCTGTAGGGCTGGTGGCGCTCATCGCCTGCGCGAACATCTCCAACCTTCTGCTGGCCCGCGCGACGGTACGCCATCGAGAGCTGGCCATGCGCCGCGCCCTTGGTGCCGGACGCTCTCGCTTGGTTCGCCAGATGTTGACCGAAGGTTTGCTGCTTGCCGTCCTGGCCGGAGCCGCCAGCCTGCTGCTAGCGCATTGGGCGCTCGTGGCCATCGTCCGCTTTGGGCCGCCGGACATCCCACGGCTCGCCAGTGTTGGCCTAAACGGACCGGTGCTGGCCTTTGCCATGAGCGTCTCCATCGCCTGCGCGCTGCTGTTCGCGCTGATCCCGGCCCTGCGCTCCTCCGCACGCGATGCGGCCGGCCTCCTGCGAACGTCCGTTTCGCCGAGTCGCGAAGCTGGCCGCTTGCGTGGCGCCCTGCTCATAGGGGAAGTAGCGCTGTCCATGATGTTGCTCGCAGGCGCTGGCCTCCTTCTGCGCAGCTTCGTCGGCCTGAGTTCGCTGAGTCCCGGCTTCGACCCCAAGGACGTCTTGACCATGAGCGTTGGCGTGCCCGACGCGCACTACAAAAACAGTGCCGCCCTGCAAAGCTATTGGGACCAGGCGCTCACTCAGTTGCGCACCCTGCCGGGCGTCGCATCGGTAGCTGCGGTCACGCCGCTGCCTCTCTCCGGTGACGATTTCAGCAGCAGCTTCAGCGTCGAAGGCCGCAGCGTGCCGGAGAAGGATGAACCCTCGGCGGAGCTGCGCTTCGCCACTCCGGACTATTTCCGCACCCTGGCCATTCCCCTGCTGCAGGGCCGCACATTCACCGAAGCCGACCGCCTCGGAGCAGCCCGCGTTTTGCTGATCGCCGAAACGGCGGCCCGCATGTTCTTTCCGCAAGGAGACGCCATCGGCCAGAAGATCAAGTTCGGCGCGCGGGGCGGCTACGAAAAAAACGAAGGGGAGATCGTAGGCATCCTAGCTGACGTCCGCCACTTCGGTGTCGACGCGCCCATCCCGCCTATGTTCTATGTGCCCCTGGCCCAGTCAGGCATGGATGGTGCGACCGTCGTCATGCGCTCGCAGGGAGTGCCCGCCACACTGACGCAACCCGCCCGCAAGATCGTGCAAGCCATAGACCGCGATGCCCTTGTAGCCGAACCGGTACCATTGGAAACGCTGGTTTCCGCCTCTCTGGGTCAGCGCCGCTTTTACATGATGCTGCTCGGCGGATTCGCGGCGCTCGCTCTCGTGCTTGCGGCCGTCGGGCTGTACGGCGTGATTTCCTACTCGGTGGCGCAACGCACGCAAGAGGTCGGCATTCGCGTGGCTCTCGGCGCCAGCGGCAGCGAGGTCGTGGCCATGGTGATGCGCCAAGGATTGCGGCTTGCCGCCGCCGGGCTGGCCATCGGCCTCGTCCTGGCGTTGGCATTAAAGGGCGTGCTAAAGGGTCTCCTCGTTGGCGTAAGCGCGGCGGATCCCGCAACTCTAGCCCTCACCGCGCTGGTCCTGCTGCTCGTTGCCGTGCTCGCCTCCTACGTCCCCGCAAGGCGCGCCGCCCGCGTCGACCCCATGGTCGCCCTCAGGTTCGACTGATCCCGCAGTCCCCTACGGCTTAGCTGCACCCGCCTTTTGTAGCTCAGGCCTGCCCTCTAGGCCTGAGGCCTTCGTCCTTGTAGCGGCGAGTTCATCTCGCCATCCTACTGTAGCGGCCGGGCTTAAGCCCGGCTAGCGAGCAAGACGAGCGCTCCGGGATCTTGTAGCGGCCGCCGACCGTGGCGGGCGTTTTTCTCCGAGCGCCAGAAATGCGGCACACCTTACCAACAACGCGCGCCACCCCTCTTGCGCTACACTCTCCGCGTGTCCCTCCGCGAATTCTTTTTCGAAAACTTCGCCGGCGACCTCGAATACCATCCCCGCCGCGCCGCCCTCTACCTCGCTCTCGCCGTCGCCGCCGCGGCCTTCTGGTTCTTCTCGGCCCCACCAAGACGACCCGCTATTCGATCCGCAAACTCATCCTTGCTTCGGGGCTCACTGGCTCGTATGGTGGCATCAAAATCTCCACCAGCGCCCACGCCGGCTCCCTCGACAGCTTGCATTTCCTTTTCGACGAAACCGCAGGATTTTCCGCCATCTTGAAAATGTTTGACTACAACCCCAACGCCAAGCTCGAAGAGCGCGATTACGCGCGAACCGCCGCTTGGACCCTGCGCGCACCTATGCTCGCCCTCAGCAACCCTGATCCAGCCTTGGCCTTTCCGCCGGGCACCACGCTTCTGCCGCAACTCTTGCTTCGCAACACCACCGCCAAGCCCATCGATGCCACCGTTCGCTTCAACTGGCGGAGCGCCGCCTCAACCGGAAAAGCGCCAGGACCCGCAATGCGCCTTGCTCCTTACGAGACGCGCCGCATTGACGTCGCCGCACTCCAAGGCGCAGCAATCCTCCCGAAAGAGGCCAACTGGACCTCAGTCATCATCACCACTAACAGCAAGCCAGACGAACTCATGGCCGTTGCCGCCAGCTACGACAGTACGCTGCGCTATGGCGCGCAAACGCCCTTTTCTGACCAACTCACGTTTAGGTGGGAAGGTGGCATGTGGGAGTACGACCCCTATCACAGTTCCATCATCACTGCCGGCAACGGCGGCACAAAACCAACCCAAGCCGCGTTCACCATCTTTTATAATCAAGGGGCACAGCGGTACGACCTGGAGCAAACCCTCCAGCCGGACGAACAGATGTGGATCGATGTAGGCAAGCTAATCCGCGAACAGGTCCCGGACAAAAACGGCAAGGCCCTACCTCAGGACCTTACTTCTGGTTCCTATGAATTCCGTGATCTCACCAACACCGGTGTCGGCACGCTATTCGAGGGCAAAGTCATCTACGACAAAACCTACGGCCACGTCGCCTATGGCTGCGCCGCCTGCTGCGGCTACGATCAGCTGGCCGCCGCAGTCATGTATGATCCCCTTGGCGTGCCCTTCCAGGGAACAGCGGGGCAACAGGTCACTGCCCCCGACATGTGCCAGGGCGGCGCGCTTGCCGACGTAAGCGACATTTTCTGGGGGTCCTGGAGCACAGCAAACTCAAGCATCGCCACGGTGGACACTTACGGCACCCACAGCGGCATGCTTGTGGGTTCAACCACGTCGCAAACCCATGGTTGCCTCAACAACAACGATTCACTAAGAAATTGTCCCCTCAAGTGCGTGTTACCCAGCGGCGGCGTCAACGTCATCTCAGCCACGATAACTGTCCATTTCAGTGGCTCAAAGACTGTCGGCACACCTGGTGACGGCCTGACCTTCCCGTCAAATACGACCTGTAGCCAAAACCTCGGTTTATTCAACTGCCCCGGCCCAGCGACCTGGGTTTGGAACGTCGAGATTGCAGCAAACGTCAGCGATGACGCATCTAAATGGACAACGAAGCAAAGCTACACCGGTCGCTTAAAAGGCAACTGGAAAGACACTCAGGGCACCTTGCACCCATTCGACGACCCCCTAAACGTATCCAACGATAATCCCAATTCCGCCTTTGTCCAACAGACATCCGGAACAACGGTAATCTTCTGGATCGACGCACCCGGCCATCTTTATACTTACGCAACAAACGAACCCATCGATTCCCTGACGCAAGTTCAAAACTTTACTTCTGCAATTTGTAGTACAGTCAATACAGCCCTCTGCTTTCCCGTATCTTGGTACTTGAAGCTAGTGGTAAGTCCTGGAGCGGTGCTGGACACCACCAATTCCCAGGCGAACTTTGGCAGCGCTTCAACCAACTTTTGAGGTGGTACATGCGAATATTCAGAACAGCAGCGGCACTCATGGGTTGTTCAGTTCTCTATATGAATTTAGGCCTACGCGCTCAGGGGCCTGACCAAGTCCAGACGCTCTTGCAAAGGCTTCAGTCTGGACAAGGTACCGACAGCGCCGCTGAAGAGTTGCTCCGGCTAGCTCAGTCTGACCCAAAGGTGAAAGAAGAGTTGGCTGCTCAGTTGCCCAAGATCGTCGACAAAGGACCCCAAGAGACCGCACAACCATGGACGAACGCCGTTCACTTGGCGGGTCAGTTGAAAATTGCTGAGGCAGTGTCAGCGCTAGCCAAATGGATCCGTCTGAACACCGGTACTGGGACACTGAGTCTTGGCCAGGAGGCAAAACTCGCCCATTACCCGGCCGGCCAAGCCTTGGTTCAAATCGGTGCCCCGGCCGTGCCTGCCCTAGTCGGCGTCCTGAAGAGGGGTGACCTCTATGAGCGATGGAACGCAGCGTACGCGCTCAATTTGATTGGTTCACCGGAGGCGAAGGTCGCACTTCGCAACCACCTCGGGCGAGAGCCGGACCCTACAGTGCGAGACTTTATTGAGAGGGCACTAAGACAGTCCTATCCGTAAAATTCTTCATATCTGATGTACTTGTGGATCATTGGGGGCGGGTGGCTGCGCCTACGAGACTCCTAGTTAGTCTTCTGACGTATATGTTCGCCTTGAGCTGCCCCATTTCTCCGCGAGATCATACGACACTTGGCCGGTGGCCCAAAACAAGAGGTGCCGCGCGCAACGCGTCCCACCGGGACGGATGGCCGACAGGCTCGTGGAGGGAATTTGGGTGCCGCATACGCCGGTTTTGCGTGTGCGGGTTTAGAGTCACCTTCGCAGCGACCACGTAGGCGAGCTCCCTGACCAGCTATGGTTACCTTTTCACCCCATCTTCGTTACAACTCTCCGCGTTTGAATGACTTAGCAATCCGTTCGAACCAGTACCTTACAAGTAAAAGATTCCTATTGACAACCGCCCCGATCCGTAGTATGATTGCGTGTGTTATCTCGAACAAACCCGCCGCTACCTAGCACCCCTAACTCCTTTAGATTCCGCACTTCCGCGAACGCTCGCATTTTGCACCATTTTGGTGCAAATAAGTCCTTTACAATCCGCACTTACAGACACCCCTCTTGTAACTCCTTTAGAATCCGCACTTACAAAAACACCGGGGGAGGGGGGGCTATCCGCTTGTTCAGGCCCTCTGTGTCTCCGTGTCTCTGTGGCAAATCCCATGTTCTCAGCAGCTTGGAGCCTCTTGTACCTCTCTTTGCGCTCTTTTCCGCGCTCCATCCCTTTGTTTTCAACAACTTAGAGCCTCTTTCTGCAAAACACTCGGGGTGGGGGGGGGCCTGAGCATGCGGAGAAGGATGCGAAGCCTGAGCGGCGATTTGGCGATCGAAGGATCCCAACCGCTCCCCAACTCCTTTGTTTCTTATCACATCCTTGTAAACCCTGTACTTTCATGCAATTACGCACTCTTTCTATCGCCACGGGGGTGGTACCCCTACGCTCCGCGTTCCCTCTGCTTGTGCCCAGACCGTAAGCAGACCTAGAATGACCGCCTATGAATCTTGCTAACTTCATCGAAGATCACCACGAGCAGCACCTTGCCGAACTCTGCGAGTTCCTGCGCATCCCCAGCGTCAGCGCCAAGAGCGAGCACAAGCCCGACATCGAGCTCGCCGCACGCTGGGTTGCCGACAAACTGCGCGCCGCCGGATTCAAGAAAGTTGAAATCGTTCCCACCAATATGCATCCGTTGGTCTACGCCGAATCCCTCGAAGCGCCCGGCAAGCCCACCATTCTTTTCTACGGACACTACGACGTGCAGCCCGCCGAGCCCCTCGATCTCTGGACTTCCCCGGCTTTTGAGCCCACCGTGCGCGAAGGCAATCTCTTCGGCCGCGGCACCGCCGACGACAAGGGCCAGGTGCACATTCATTTGAAAGCGCTGGAATCCCTGCAAAATGTGAACGGCAAATTCCCCATCAACGTCAAAGTCTTGATCGAGGGCGAGGAAGAAGTGGGCAGCGTCAGCCTCTGGGATTACGTCCAGAAAAACAAGGAAAAACTCAAAGCCGACGCCCTGGTCGTCTCCGACACTTCCATGCTCGCCAAGGGCGTGCCCTCCATCACCTACGCCTTGCGCGGACTCAATTACTATCAAATCGAATTGACCGGCCCCGCCCGCGATTTGCACTCCGGCGTCTACGGCGGCGCCGTTCCGAATCCCCTCACTGTCCTGACCGAGCTATTTGCCAAATTGCACGACAAGAATTTCCGCATCACCATTCCCGGCTTTTACGATGACGTTGCGAAACTTGGCAGCGCCGAGCGCAAGGCACTGCATGCCCTGCCCTGGAAGAAAAAGGATTTTGAGAAGGCCGTCGGCGCTCCCGCTTACGTAGGCGAAAAAGGATTCACCATCGTGGAGCAGCTGTGGACCCGTCCCACGCTCGAGCTAAACGGCATTTGGGGCGGCTACATAGGGGAAGGCGCCAAGACCGTGATTCCCTCCAAGGCTTGCGCCAAGTTTTCCACTCGGCTCGTGCCCGACCAGAATCCACAAAAAATCGCCAAGCTTGTCGAAAAACACGTTCGCAAGCTGCTGCCCAAGACGGTGACTTGCAAATTTGAGCTTCTCAGCTCCGGCAAGCCCTGGGCCGCGCCCTTTCACGCTCCCATCTTCGCCAAGGCACAAGCCGCGCTGCAGAAAGGCTTCGGCAAGAAAGCCGTGTTCATCCGTGAGGGCGGCTCCATTCCCTTCGTCACCCAGATGTACGACACCTTCAAAGTGCCCTGCGTCCTCCTCGGTTTCGGTCTCCCCGATGAGAATGCCCACGCGCCCGATGAGCACATCGCGCTCGAAAATTATTTCGGCGGGATCAAAGCCGTAGCCAGCTTCTACTCCGATCTGGCCACCTTGTGAGGGGCACAAATCGGGCCTTCTGCAAGGGCGCAGGAAGTGCCGGGAAAGCATCTTGATGCGGAAACAGCGCTGCAAGCTGAGGAAAACCTTGATTTTAGCGGGTTTTTCACGCCCGGACGCGAAAAAGCCCCGTTTTTAGCGGTTTTTCGCTTGCGTTCTCAAAACGCCTTGGCTATAGTGCCCAGCGGCCCGGATTTTTCGGTGCACCCAGGGAGAAAGTCCGCGGCTGGCCTCGCGCACGTTGAGGCTATAAAAAATCAGGAGGATAAGAATACTAGATGGCAGCCAAGCCAATGAGCAAGACCAAAGTCGTGTCGCATCTCGCGGAGAAGTGCGGCACTCCGAAGAAAACCGCGGCGCTCTTCTTTGAAGAGCTCTTCAAGCTCGCGGTGAGAGAGTGCAAGGGCGCAGCGGGAAAATTTGTGATCCCGAACGTCGGCCGCGCCGTGAAAGCGCACCGCAAGGCGCGCATGGGCCGCAACCCGCAAACTGGCGAGGCCATCAAGATCAAGGCCAAGACGGTGGTGCGTTTGCGCCCATCGAAGGCGTTCAAAGACGCCATTCTGAAGTAGTTTTCGCGGCAGGGAGTTTAGGGCCCGAAAACAGCGCTGCAATCGAATCGCGCCGCAAGCGTCCGCCCAGGACAGGTTACGCAGCGGAGGTTCGAGCGCGCCAGGTCGCGGGTAGGTGTCTCAGTTGACTTTATATCTTGGTTGCGCCGCACCCACGCTGCGCAACCAAGTTTTTTTGGAGCGGGAGGAAACGCGATCGTTCCCTGAAATACAGAACGCGATGTGCGCGAGACTAGTGAGTGGCTAGAGAGTTTTCACGTAGGCGATAACGTCTGTGATTTGTGCTGGCTCCAGCACATCTTTAAAGGGCGGCATTAGCGTGTCGCCATTTTCGATCCAGGTCCGCAGCGATTCATCGGTGACTTTGTTGTTGTTCACCGTAAACGTGCCGCGCTTGGAAATGCCCTTCAGTCCCGGCCCGATTTTTTTCTGGTCATTGTCGGCGTAGTGGCAAATGCCGCATTTTTTGTCGAATAAGTCTTTGCCGCGCGCGGCCGCGGCGGCGTTGGCGTTGCCTGATTTTTTTGTGGGCTTCTTCGCGGGTTGCGGATCCTGCGCGAAAACCGCACCGGCAACCGCCAGCGCCGCTGTCCCAATAATTAGAAAATTGCGATTCACGGTTCCCCCTGCCCTGCGTAGATGAAGCTGATCGCTTGAATGATTCCCGATTCCATTTTCCCTGTTTAGCGGCAGGAATTCTACTGCGAACCCGGCACAAAGGACAGGTGCCGTCCTGGCACGGATGAGACCTTCGTACTTTTGACGCGCCCCAGGGCGTGTGCTAAAAATCGCGGCATGAGCCGGGAAACCCTGACACGCGCGTGGGAAGTTCTGCAGGACGCGTACCAAGCACAAATGGAAGGCGACTACGACCGCGCGGTGGAGCTGTACCAATCTTCCTTGGACCTGTATCCGACTGCGGAGGCGCACACATTCCTGGGCTGGACGTATCATTTTCAGGGCAAGCTGGATGAGGCTATCGCCGAGTGCAAGCGGGCCATCGAAATTGATCCGGAATTCGGAAACCCGTACAACGACATTGGCGCTTACCTGATTGAGTTGGGGCGATTCGAAGAGGCGATCCCGTGGCTGGAGCGGGCCACCGAAGCGCGCCGCTACGAACCGCGCCATTTTCCGCACTACAATCTGGGCCGCGCGTATCTCGGAAGAGAGATGTATGGGCAGGCAATGCGCTGCTTCCAGGAAGCGCTGGCAGTCGAGCCGCGCTATTCAGCCGCGCGCCAAGCGCTGGAATCATTGCGGCGCATGGTGAATTAACGGCCAGAATTCGCTTGCGCCCACGGCGAACGACACGGTCATCAGGTTTTTAGTTCTAGTTGTGAGTCGAAACCGAAAACAAAGGAAAAATCAGCACAAAACTACACAGTGTGTTTGCCGCCCTTTGACGCCGGCAAGGCGCGGGCGTTACCGGACTTCCGGTCTTATCGCTCGGTCGTAAATGCATAGCGAGATTGCGGTGAGGACGCCGACGGCGGTAATGGCGTACCAGGCGCGCTCGGGATGGTGTTGCAGCTCGCCGAAATGATGCATTACTTTTCCGCCGAACCAGCCGCCGATGAGCGAGCCGATGCCGATGGGCAAAAACGCGAAACCCATGTAGGTGCCTTGCTGCTCGGCGGGCGCGAGTTTCGAAATATATTCGTAGTAGCGGGGCGCTTGCGTGATTTCGCCAAGTGCCAGCAAGACAATCGACAGCACCGCTCCCCACACGGTTGGCCAGAAGGCGACAATCAGCCAGGACAGCGAGGATATGAGCGTGCCGAGGATTACGGCATGAAATGGCGGAATCTTTCGAATGACGTAGTTCCAGGCAAGGGTGAAGCAGATGACCACGGCGCCGTCGGTAATCAAGATGCGCTCGACGCGGGCGTTGGGGTCGATGTAATTGAGAATGTAGCCGGGCAACGACGTGTACTGCTGCCAAAAGACAATCCAGTAGCCGGTGAAGATCAGAAGAAAGAGGATGAATTTCGGATTGGAAAGCACGATAAGAAAATTCTTTGCCGTGTTCGCGAGACTTGGCGGGGGGACATCGTCGATGCGTTTAGGTTCGCGAAAGAAAAGGAGAACGAGGAAGAACATCAGGAAAACGCTGAGGGCGGCGATGCGAAAGACATTCTCCACGCCGAGATGCGCGTGGGCCCAGTCGGCAACGAAAGGTCCGGAGGCGCCGCCGATGTTGACCATGGTGTAGTAAATCGAGTAGCCGATGGAGCGGACATTTTCCCTGGAGGCGCGAGCGGTGGTGCCCACGACGGAGGGCTTCACCAGGGAGATGCCGAGTGCGGGGAGAATCAGGATACAACCCACGAACAAGCCGAGCGGAACGGCGTTGCGTAGGGGAGCGAGCCAGGCCGCACCGATGGAGCCGATCAGGAAGTAAGAAGCGGCGAGAATCAGATAGGCGAGAGAGAGGGCGCGGCGAAAGCCGAGCTTGTCGGCCAGCGCGCCTCCGAAAATAGCGAGGAACCAAACCATTCCGCCGAAGATGCCGGTGAGCGTGCCGGTCTGCTCGGTGGAAAAATTGAGCTTTCCCTGAAGATAGACGGCCAGAGAGGAAAAGGCCCCATAGTAGGAGAGGCGCTCGAAGATTTCGCTGATGTTGGCGACCCAGAAGGGGCGGTCGAAGCCGTCGCGGATTTCCTGCAGACGCTGGGGAAGAGCCATGCGCGGGGATGATAGCGAAGAAAGCCGCGATTAGCCACCGAACACGAAAACGAAGGAAGAATCAGTATTTGGTCAAGGAGTGCGAATGATTGGAGAGAGCTCCGGAGCGAGCGCGCGGAAATGCTTGAGATTCCAGGTGTAGATGGTCTTGGCTTGGCATTTAACCG
>WNFS01001633.1_pt1 | contig 16865 bp, 15 predicted proteins | sample 5400141 | NCBI WGS metagenome assembly WNFS01 (sample SAMN13153358, study PRJNA577476) | soil metagenome | isolation source: 60 cm saprolite under Madrone tree | place: USA:California | collected 2016-06-14
CGGATCGAGATCAATCAGCAGCGTACGCTTTCCGCGATGCGCCAGCGCCGCGGACAAATTGATCGCCGTCGTGGTCTTTCCCACGCCGCCTTTTTGATTCGCAACCGTGATGATGGCCGTCATCTGTTTCTGCCTCCGCTCGCGCACAAAAAATCGAGCCGCAGCGATCCGGCAACTGGGTTCCTATATATGGGTGCTGCCTCCAGAAAACCCCCAAGGCCTAGGCTAACTCTACGTTTGCTGCCTGTTCATTGGCAAGCGAAAAGTGTCTTGACCGACGGCCGTCGCGGTGGAAAACCAGAAGCTGGGCGGCAGGCAGGCTTTGTGGGGCGAGTACCAAATTGAGTCTTTCCAGCACCGTGCTCTTGTTCCACAGTGTCTATCCACACCACTCTCAGCCTGCGCCATCTTCCCTCCTTGGTGCAAGGGGGCAACGATGGAAGGGTATGTATCCGAGCGTCGTAATTCTCCCCGTCATCTCTTAAAAACTAAACTACGAGTGCGCGCCTGGAAATCCGGCTGGAGCGAGCGGAGAGCGGAATCGGAAAATCTCTCGGAAAGAGGAGTCTTTTTCGCCACCGACGCGCCCCTGGTCATCGGCTCGGCGGTCGAGGTTCTTCTGAAAATGCCAGAGGAAATCAGCGGCAGACCGACCACGGAGTGGCGATGCACCGGTCACCTGGTGCGTCTCGTGCCTGTCGATACGCCGCGGGGCAAGTTGGGCGTGGGCATACAGTTCGACTGCTATGAAATCTTGCGGTCGGAAGCGGCCCTTCCAACTTGACGCTGAATCCGGCGCGCGCGCAGTTCTCCCCTCAACTTGCTCCCACTCCCGCGCCTCACTTCGCTTCACCGAGGCATCGGTTTGCTCCTTTTCTCCGCCCCGCTTACACTCGTTGCTCTTGCCGTGCACCCATGATCGGACTCCAGACACTCCGCGACGAATTCCGCCCCACGCTGCGGCTCGCCATTCCGCTTGTGCTCGCCGAACTCGGCTGGATGAGTATGGCTATCGTCGATACGATGATGGTAGGGCGGCTTCCCGACAGTGCGACCGCCATGGGCGCGGTCAGCCTGGGCTCCAACATTTTTATTGTGCTGGCTCTTTTCGGTGGCGGACTGCTCATGGGACTGGACACACTCGTCTCGCAAGCCTTCGGAGCGGGCCGGCGCGAGGACTGTCATCGTTCCCTTCTCAACAGCATTTACCTGAGTGTTGCCCTCGCTCCCTTTCTTGCCGCGCCCGTCTGGTTGCTTCCCTCTCTGCTCGCGGGCATGCACGTCGATCCGGGAGTTCTGGCCCTGGCCATTCCCTACACCAAGGCGCTGGCCGCCGGCTTGCTGCCTCTGCTTCTCTATTTCGCCGTGCGCCGCTGCCTGCAAGCGATGAACATGGTGAAACCCGTGGCGTTCGCCCTCGTAACCGCCAACATCGTCAATGCACTCGGCAATTGGATTCTGGTCTATGGCAAGTGGGGAGCGCCGGCCATGGGCGCCGTTGGTTCCGGCTGGTCCACGGCGATCGCGCGGCTCTACATGGCTGCTGTGCTTGTCGGCTACCTGCTGTGGTATGACCAAAAGCACCGCACGGAGCTCCTCAGAACTCCGGTGGAGATTGATCTGCCGCGCATCCGCCGCCTCATTACTCTCGGATTGCCAGCCGCGATTCAGTTCACCTTGGAAAGCGGCGTCTTTGCCCTGGTCACCGCGCTCATCGCACGGCTGGGTGCTGTTCCCCTCGCCAGTCACCAGATCGCCCTGAACACCGTCGCCTTTACGTACATGGTTCCTCTCGGCATCGCTTCCGCCGCCGCCGTTCGCGTGGGCCAGGCGATCGGCCGCAAGGATCCCAAAGCAGCGAGCGATGCAGGCGGCACTGCTATTTTTCTTGGGGCTGTTTTTATGACCTGCGCCAGTGCGGCTCTGCTCCTGTTTCCCCGATGGATCGCGCGCATGTACACACCGGATGAAACCGTCATTCACAGCACCATTCTTCTGCTCGCTGCCGGCGCCGCCTTCCAACTGTTCGATGGCATCCAGACCGTCGCTACGGGCGCTCTCCGCGGTGCCGGGGATACGCGCACGCCCATGTTCTGCCACTTCACAGCGTACTGGATTATTGGTCTTCCGCTCGGTGCCTGGCTGTGCTTCCAACGGGGTTGGGGCGCATTCGGCCTCTGGGCTGGCCTGAGCTTGGCGCTCATTTTGATCGGCATCGTCTTGCTATTCGCCTGGCGACGCACGGTTCGCGGGCTAATGCTCGTGCCGGAGGACACGTTGGCTCGGACATGATCTCGGGCAGGTAACGGAATCGACTTGCAGATAGCCGCTTACATTTTGTAGCGGCCGAGGTCCTCGTCGGAAAGGCCATCGAGCCAGGTGCGGAGTTGCTCGTTGGTATTGCGCTCGGTGAAAGCGCTCGATATCTTGGAGTTTTTGAGGACCGCTTCATCCACGAAGATGGGGCAGTCCACGCGCAAGGCCAGCGCCAGCGCATCGCTGGGGCGCGAATCGATCGTCATCATCTGGCCTTCGCGCTCCACCCAGATCAGCGCGTAGAACGTATCGTCCTTCAGATCATTCACCACAATTTTCTGCACGCGCACTTCGAGCCCCAGCAGAACGTTTTTCAGCAGGTCATGAGTCATCGGCCGGGGAGTTTGCACTTTCTCGATTTCCAGCGCGATGGCGTTCGCTTCGTACACGCCCACCCAAATCGGCAGGATCGCCTGCCCCTGCACGTCCTTGAGCACCACGATGGGCATGTTCGTGACGGGATCCATCATCAGGCCGCGGATTTTCATCTCCACTTCCATTGAGGCCTCCCTGAGCTAAGTGGCGTGTTCACCCACCAAACTGTTTGGACCCGCTCCTGTCACACGAACCTGCACGTAGGTTCCCAGAAGCTCGCTCTCTTGTGAAGCGAAATTTATCATGCGGTGCGATGTGGTGTACCCGGTCCACTGGTTTTCCCGCCGCGATTTTCCGCTGACCAGCACTTCAAATGTTTTTCCGGCCAGCTCCGCATTCCCCGCCGCCTGGATCTCGCGCTGCTTCTCCTGGACCGCGGCAAGCCGCCGGCCCTTCTCCTCTTCGGGAATCGCATCCTTCATCGAGAGGGACGGTGTATTCGGACGCGGCGAATATTTGAACGCGAACAAACCGGTGTACTGCACCTCCTCGAGCAGGCTGATGGTTTCGTCGAAATCGGATTCCGTTTCGCCAGGAAAGCCCACGATGATGTCCGTGGTGATGGCGATTGGCCTGTTCGCTCCGCGCATCATGGCGATCTTTTCCAGATACTCTTCGCGCGAATAAGTTCGCTGCATCGCTCGCAGGACTCTCGTCGAACCGGATTGCACCGGCAGATGAACGTGGTCGCAGATCTTCGGCTGCCGCTCGATCGCTTCCACGATATCGGGCGTGAAATCGCTGGGGTGCGAGGTAGTGAACCGCACGCGGCGAATTCCCTGCACATGCGCCACCGCCAGTAGTAACTCCGAAAAACGCATCTTCCGCGAAGTGGGATCGGCGTAAGAGTTCACGGTTTGCCCAAGCAGTTGAACCTCGGAATAGCCGAGCTCCCCGAGCTCCCGGACTTCCCTGAGAATGGAATCGCTTGCGCGGCTGCGCTCCGGACCGCGCGTGAACGGGACCACGCAGTACGAGCACGCCTTGTCACAGCCTTCGATGATCGTCAGATAAGCGCGCCAGGGATTGTCGCGGCGCGTTACCTCCGTTTCGAACGTTTCGTCCGTGTCTGTATCCAGCCCGGTGACGCGCGGATTTCCAGCTTCCAGTTGCGATATCATTTCCGGCAACTTGCTGTAACTCGCCGACCCGCACACCAGGCTCACCCACGGCGCGCGCTTAAAAATCTCTTCGCCTTCCTGTTGCGCCACGCAGCCCAGCACTCCGATGACCTTGCCTTCGCTCTGCTTCTCCCGGTATTCACCCAAACGCGAGAAAACTTTCTGCGCCGCTTTCTCGCGAATGCTGCAAGTGTTGTAGAGGATCAAGGAAGCGGCTTCCGGCGTCTCCACCTGTCGATAGCCGCGCGCCAGCAGCACGCCGGCAACCTTCTCCGAGTCGTGATCATTCATCTGGCAGCCAAACGTCTCGAGGAAAAATGTTCCGCGCTGCCCAGTGGCCACGCCGCGGACTGCCTCGGAATAAGACGGCTGGCCGGTCAGTCTTTCCAGATCGATGTCGAACGGTTTGCTCATACCCAAATCGCAGTTTATCACACCTGCCTTACCCCCCAAGAAGCGCTTGTTTGGCATTCTCAGCAACCATCCGCTCGTTGGCCGATAAGCAGCGGAATCAGAAACTTGCGCATCCTATTTGTTGCGTGGTCAGGATGCGTGTGCTACGTTTCTTACGCCCAGAAAAATGTTGACCGCGTCGCGGTCACATATCATTTGCTCTCACTGAGGGGTACATCATTTTTTTGTTCGCCACGATTTTTGTAACCGACATCGGAAACATCCTTACGCAAACCGGCTGGGTCGCCCGCGGCGTTCTGCTGCTTCTTCTTTTATTCTCGATTATTTCCTGGGCCATGATTCTCCAGAAGCTGGGCCTCTTCGGACGCATCCGCCGCGAGAGCGACCAGTTCCTGCGTATTTTTCGCGCCACGCGGGGCGTAGCGAACCCGCAAGCCCTGGCCACGGCGGGCTCTCCGTTTTCTTCCGTCTATGCGGCGGGCTACCGAGAATTGCAGAGCCAGGTCGGCACCGCCCCGGGCAATCCGCATCCACCCAAACTGAAAAGCTTGTCCGCCGTTACCGTCAGCATGCAACTCGCCGCCGCCGATGAGGTGCGCCGCGTCGAAAAAGGCATGTCCTGGCTGGCGACAACCGGCTCCGTGACGCCCTTCATCGGTCTGTTCGGAACCGTGTGGGGCATCATCGACGCGTTCTCCGGCCTGGGCAGCGCCGGCGCAGCCAGTTTGCGCGCCGTCGCTCCGGGCATCGCCGAGGCGCTGGTCACTACCGCCGCGGGTCTTTTCGCCGCCATCCCAGCGGTGATCTTCTACAACCACTTTTTGCAAAAAATTCGCGATCTCGCCCAGCGGCTGGACACTTTTGCTCTGGAAGTGACGGCGCAGGTCGAAAAAACTTTTGATTGAGCATTATCCGGGCAAATACCATGTGCTATGCGCAACGATCCAAATCAACATTCGGGAGGCCATTCAGCCCGTGCGCCCGGCCGTTCCATAGGCTTCGTGTCTCTTTGCTCGATCCTTTTCTTACTATTTCTTACTTTTAACTTTCAACTTTAAACCTTAAACTTCTTCTAGCTATGCCACAACTCTCCAAATCGACGCAGACTTCGCTCTCCGAAATCAACATGGTTCCGTTCGTGGACGTGGTCCTCGTGCTGCTCATTATCTTCATGATAACCGCCCCGATTCTCCAGTCGGGCATCGAAGTCGACGTCCCCAAAACGCGAACCGTGAAGGAAATCAATCAGGAGCGCCTCGTCGTCACCGTGGACAAGGCCCAGCGCATCTACCTCGGCAACGAGCCCACCAACATTCACCAGCTCGGTTTGAGGATCAAAGCTCACCTGAAAAACCCTCAGGAGGGTGTCTTCCTCCGCTGCGACGAAACCGTTCCCTTCGGCAGTTTCGCCGCCGTCGTCGACGCGCTTCGCCAGTCCGGCATCAACAACATCAGCATTGTCACCGAGCCCATCACCACCCGCGCGCGTACCCAATAATAATAATGACCACCGCCGTCGCCAATTCGATGGACCCGATCGGGAGCACTCGACCCGAGGACCAGAACTTCCGGCAGTTCCTCATTTATTCCGTCATCATGCACGCCAGCCTGGCCGTCGTCATTATGGTCTCCGCGTATATTCAATTCCGCGGAAGCGCTTGGGGTGGGGTTGGTGGAAAGCTTGGTGGTACCAAAGTGACTTTGGTCAGCGCCGCGGGAATCCCCATGCCCAAAGAATCCGTCGTCACCGAGAGCAAGGCCGTCGATCCCACGAAGGGCCTTCACAAAGAAGAGCCTCCGAAACCGCCCGAGCCGAAGACCGACGCGACAAAGATCCCAAAATTCACCAAAGAAAAGCCTCTGCCACCATCGCGCCAATCTAGAACTCTCGAAAACAAGACGCCTACTCCGGATAACGCCGTTCCTTACGGCAAAGGTGGCAATCCCGATCTTCCCACCGGCTACTCTCCGGCTCCCGGTGAAGGTTCGAGCGGCGTTACCGTCCAAGGCCAGGGTGGAGCCGATTTCGCTTCCCGCTACGGTTGGTACATCGAGGCTGTGAAGAACAGGATCTACAGCAACTGGCAACAATGGACAATTGATGCCACTGCGCGTGCCTCGCGAACCATGCACTGCGCGGTCACGTTTACTATCAATCGTGACGGCTCGCTCAAGGACGCGCACATTTCCGAATCCAGCGGGAATGCTTCCTATGACAATTCGGCGCTGCGGGCCGTGCTAAGCTCGACTCCAGTCACCAAATTGCCGGGCGACTATTCAGGCGCTTATGTGATTGCCACTTTGGATTTCAATCCCCCGTCCATACGTTAAGGATGTGACTTCTGGTTCCCGGAATTAGTCAAATTGTCGGAGGTCAGGGTGCAATCAAAGCTCAGAGGCCTTAGTTCATTCTTGGTCTTGGTGATTCTCGCTTTCTGTGGGAGATCCGCGGCGGCGCAAGATTGGTTTCGCACTGCGATCGGCTTGGACACCAACAAGCCCCGCCTGGCGATTTCCGATTTCGCGGCGCGCTCCGATACCGCGAAACCGCACGCTTCGCTTTTTACACAAGTCGTGCGTGATGATCTCCAGTTCTCCGGCATTCTCGATCTCGCCAGCCCCAGCTTTTACCCTCCTCAAGCCCCGAGCGTCCCTGCCGAACTGAAACCCGCTGTTTGGATCGATCCCCCCACCAATGCCAATTTCCTGGGCTTTGGCAATTTGTCCGAATCCACCTCCGAAGTTGCCATCGAAGCATGGCTCTATGACATACGCAATCCCTCGGCTCAGGCAGTCGTCGGAAAGGTCTATCGCGGCGCCCCCACGGATCTTCAAGTCCGCAAATTCGCCCATCAATTTGCCGACGAAATCATCAGTAAGCTTTCCGGCGGCCTCCCCGGCGTGGCCGCAACTCAGATTGCCTTCGTCAGCTCGCGCAGCGGTGGCGCCAAAGAAATTTGGGTGATGGACTACGACGGTTCCAACCAGCACCAGCTCACGACCCTGAGGTCGATCTCTCTCACGCCCCGTTGGTCGCCCGATGCTTCGCGCATCGCTTTCACTTGTTTCGCGCCATCCGGGGGCCTTACCAGCGCGCAGATTTGCATGTATTCTCTGGACACCGGCAAGCTTGTGTCCTTCCCGCGCTTCCGCGGCACCAATATCACTCCCGCATGGTCTCCCGACGGTACGCAGATCATTTTTTCATCTTCGATGCAGGGGAATCCTGAGCTATACGTTTCCGACATCAACGGTGGCCGGCCCAAACGCTTGACCAGCGCCAACGGCGCCAGCATGTCTCCCAGTTGGAATCCGAAAACCGGTCAGACTGTCGCCTTCGTGAGCGATCGCGCCGGCACTCCCCAGCTCTACCTCATGAATTCCGACGGTACCAGCGAGACCAAACTGGACCTCCCCGACAAAGGCTACGTCATCGACCCGGCCTGGGCGCCCAATGGTCAGTTGTTGGCCTTCAGTTGGCGCCGCCCCAACGACAACTACGACATCTACATTGTGGACGCCGCCACCCGCCAGCTTGTCGAACTGACCCGCGACCAGGGTCGCAACGAGCGTCCCAGTTGGGCCCCGGACGGCCGCCATCTCGTTTTCGAATCAACCCGCGGCGGCACCCGGCAGATCTGGACCATGCTTGCGGACGGCTCGCAGCCGCATCAGCTAACCACCACCGGGCACAACGAATCGCCCAACTGGTCCCCCCGATGAGATTTTTCATGGAACCGGACGGGGTATCCCGCGCATCTCACACGCAGGTGCCTTCTGTGTCGGTTGACCCGGTTTCGCCGTGCCGGCCGGTCTTGAAATTTATGCCCGCACGTTCCAGTACGATGTATATTATATCGTGATACGAGATATTACCCGAACCCAGCCCGCTGGTGCTAGGATATTGGCTCTGGTGGGACCAACCCGGGAACTTCACTGAGGAGGATTTGCATGAACCTGGCTTCACGCTCGCTCTACCGCTCTGGCTTGATTGCCGCGTTTGCCGTTGTCGTCTTTACCTTTGGCTGCAAGCACCCGCCGAAGGCGCCGCCGCCTCAGCCGCCCGCACCAGCACCGGCGCCCGCGCGTCCCACAGTGACGCTGCAGGCCAGCCCGAGTTCCATCAACAAAGGTGAATCAGCGGCCTTGAGCTGGAATTCCACCGATGCTACGGAGCTCAGCATCGCGCCCGAGGTCGGCGCCGTGACTGCTCAAGGCACGACTAAGGTCACCCCATCCGACTCCACGACTTACACGATTACCGCTAGCGGTCCCGGCGGCTCCACCAGTGCCACCGCAACCGTAACGGTGAATGCGCCGCCTCCGCCGCCTCCGCCAAAGGGGCCCTCGGACGACGAACTCTTCCTGAGGGAAGTGCGCGATGCCTATTTCGACTACGACAAGGCCGACATTCGTCCCGATGCCCGCGCCTCTCTTTCCCAGACCGCGGACTTCTTGAAAGGCCACCCGTCTATCAAAGCAACCATCGAAGGCCACTGCGACGAGCGTGGCTCCACGGAATACAACCTGGCCCTCGGCGATCGCCGCGCCACCGCCGTGAAGCAGTACCTCGTTTCTCTGGGCGTTTCCGCCGATCGCCTCAGCACCGTCAGCTTCGGCAAGGAGAAGCCCTTCTGCAACGAGAGCAACGAATCCTGCTGGCAGCAGAACCGTCGCGGCCATTTCGTGAAGGCCAACTGAGCCCGCTTCACGCTGCTCGCCACGATGACCGATTGTTGACCAACAGAGCCGCGAGGCCCGGCAAACTCTTGCCACCTCGCGGCTCTCTAATTAGAGTGAAAGCTGTTCCCCCGGCCTGTATGATTTTTGTCGGCTGTCGTTCGGCCACAATTCATCTGCAGCCTTTCGGAGCCCCTGAGGAGGATTGTTCATGCGTATTCGTCACATCGCCATTTTCAGCGCCGCCGTTCTCGCCGGCGCCCTTGCCGGAAGCCTGATCGGCCCCCGTCCCGCCGAAGCCGTCGCCCGCGAACTCATCGAGCTTCAGCGCGACGTCACTTCCCTGCTTCAGGGCCAGAAGGATCTTTCCACCCAGGTCACCCAGGACCACACCGTCATGAAGACGCTCGTCGAGCAATCCAGCGACAACGTCAACAAGCTCGGTGCCACCATGAGTTCGCTCCAGAAGTCCGTCCAGGATGTTCAAGCCAATTCCGGCGCGCGCCTCGACACCATGTCCACGCAGGTCCAGGGTCTCTCGGACAATCTCGAGGAAATCAAGTCGCGCCTCGGCAAGCTCAACCAGCAGCTCGTCGATCTTCAGAATTCCGTGCAAAGCCTCGACGCCAAAATTTCCGGCACCACGCCCGCCCCGGCCTCCGGCGCCGCCAACCCCGCCTCTTCCACCGGTGCTTCGCCCAGCTCCTCAGCCGGTCCCACCGGCCCAGCCCCCTCCGCCGACACTCTTTATTCCAACGGCCTCCGCGATATTACCAGCGGCAAGTACGATCTCGCCCGCTCCGAATTTGAGGACTACCTCAAGTATTACGCCGACACCGACCTCGCTTCCAACGCCCAGTTCTATCTTGGCGAAATCTTTTACAAGCAAAAGCAGTACGTTGATGCCGTCGCCGCTTACGACAAAGTGCTTACCGCCTATCCAAAGAGTTTCAAGCTCGGTCCCGCGCGCCTCCGGAAGGGACTGGCCCTCATCGAGCTCGGCCAGAAAACCGCAGGCATTCGTGAACTCCGCGAAGTCGTCAAGCGCTTCCCAGGCAGCGACGAAGATCGCCTCGCCCGTGGCAAACTCAAGGAACTAGGCGCCTCCGTCACCGCCACCCGCTAACTCTTCGCCCGTCTCCTCCTCCGGTCATGATAGCGTCGGCTCTGTCAAGAGACAACTGTAGTGAGCGCGCCGCAAGGCTCATTTTTCCTCTTCTTACGCGAAAGAATCTCTTCTCTTTCCTTCATTTCGACCCAGACTCGCTGCGCGAATCCAGCGGTAGAAACTAGTCCCATCAAGCAACCGCGAATTGGGTAGGCCCTGCAACGAGAAGCACTGCAACTGAGTGTGGGAGGCGTGCTCGGGAGTTTTAAGAAATCAATTCGCCGGGCCTGCGGTCTTGGGCGCCGAGATCCGTTGATTGTCGTCCACGGAGAAAAGCAGATAGTTCCTGAAACTGTGTCGCCGGTGACTGCGCCTGCCTCTCCAATCGTAATGAACTTCAGCATTCTGAGGCAGCCACATGTCCAGGTTGCGGGCTTGGAAATGCACTGGACCATACTCGATGGCTGCGTGGTCGGCGACCAGGCGGATTTGTGGCAAAGGGTCGATGAGATCCGTTTCCAGCCGGACGATCTGAAAGCTGTCTGCCGCAATCCACGCGCGCCCCTTGAGTGCAACCGGGTAGGCCTGGCCTTCGGCACCAATCTGGTAGGTGCGAATGGTATTCGGTTTGTCGGGCCTTTGGCGGAAATACATCTGCCACGCCGGCCCGCCCTTCGACCGTGCCAATCCCTCACAAGAGATCTTAAAATTTTGCACATAGTGCGGATGAAAGATTAGCACCAGTGCAGGCAGCCCAGTGGTAGCTATACCATCAGGAAATTTCGCCGGAAGATAATGAGAGTCCCTGTATTCATCAACAGTCAGAAGGCCCAGGCGGTTCTGCTTGATGGAAACCAGATAGTCGAAGTCGAATTTGATTGGATGAGAGGCGAAACCCCATTTGTTGATCGATTCATGGCTCACGGCCTCGGTTGCCGTGTACTGATCGACATTGGCGACAAATTCTTGGATCCGCTTCCCGGATTTCTCTATGACTTCTTCGAGATTGCATGCGACGCCGGGTTCCAACGGCGGGACTCTTTCGTCTATGTCGGGAGGCAGCCAATTGGAAGGTAGAAGTGCTGAGGTTGCCACGGCAGGCTCTGACGACGTCGATGCCGAAGCTGTGCCCGGCGAAGGTTCACCAGCTGGTCCAAGGGAGGCCTGCAAATTCCCAAGTTGTTTTGTTGCCGCAGCGTCAGTAGGGTGATCCTGGAGATACTCTTGGAGAACATGGATAGCCCGGTCCTGGTCACCATGTAAGTGGAAAGCCCGCGCGAGGACTGGCTGGACAATTCCCGCCTGGCAATGACCCAGCTCGAGTGCACGCTCTGCATGTTCGATGGACTCGTCAAGCAAGCCCTGCCGCAAGCAAGCATCCGCGAGCACGGCATGCGCGCGCCAGGAAGTAGGTTCTGCCTCAAGCGCGCGGTTGAGGTACTGAGATGCCTCGGCAGATTTGTTTTCCCGCATGAGGGATTGGCCCAAGGAGAGCAGGGCGCTCAGATGCTTTGGGGCAAGGACCAGGACTCTTTCCCAATAGCTCTTGGCGCGCACCCAATCGTTCATCTCCGCGGCACAGATTCCAAGAAGGAAGTTGGCGTCCGCGTCATCAGGAGCAGACCGATAAACCGCATCCAGGTGGCGGCGCGCCTCAGCCGGCTTATCGGCTCGCAATGCTTCCAGTGCTTTTCCCAGTTCTTTCTGCAGCTTGGGCGCCAAAACCGAGGGGCCCTCCACTGGCGGGAATGAAGCTGACCGCTGCGCGAAGACATGGGAAGAAAGCAGAAACAGGTGAGCGAGGATCAGAACGAGGAAAGGGCAGTTCCGTACACGCAGAACCATGACTACTCCAATTACCGAAGGGGGGACCTGAAACTTGGGCCTATCTTATACCTTTCCCAGAGAAAACTTAACAGGTGGTGTGGCGGTCACAAATCTTGCATGCCGGACTGAGGCTGGCATCGCGCTCTAACAATGATCGGCAGACCTCACGCTGTTCGCTTGTTCTCAAGGAGCCTTTGGTAGCAGGATACATCTTCCAATTGAACCAAGGAGTCGCGATCAGGAGCGCCGCGTCCCGCGGTGCTAAAAGGCGAGGCAGTGCGCGAATGAGAAAAGATTCTCTGGGTTATACGGCAGCTTTGACGTTTGCCCTTGTGTTTCTTTTTTCACATGCCTGCTTGGCCCAGGAGAAGATCTCCGACGCAGAAAAACTCCTGTTCGATTCCGTGAATCGCGAACGGGCGGCAAGGGAGTTGCCGCTCTTGAAATGGGATGAGGGTCTGGCCCGGGCCGCACGCAAGCATGCCGAACTCATGGCAGAGCAGTATCTGCTTCTGCACCGGTTGCCAGGTGAGGCCGACCTAACGGCTCGGGCGCGAGAAGCCGGGGTGAGTTTCAGTCACATTACAGAGAATATCGGCATGGCAGCGTACGCCAACGGGTTCCACGACGGCTGGATGCATTCGGCCGGGCACCGCGCGAATATCCTTGATGCCGCCATTGATTCCATCGGGGTCGCGGTGGTGGAGGGCGGCGATCAGTTGTTCGCTGTTGAGGATTTTGCCCGCGTTGTCACGCTTCTCCCGATCGAGGAGCAAGAAAAACGGATCGGGAAGCTCATCGCCGCGCGCGGGTTGCGCTTGCTCCAGATTGGAGATGACGCCCGGAAGAGTTGTGAGCTCGACCGCGACTATGCCGGAAGCAGCAAGCCTCGGTACGTCGCGCACTACGAAACGGCCAACATCTCGCAACTGCCTGAGGGTTTAGAAAAGGAACTTCGATCTGGCCGCTACAAGGCTGCTGCCGTGGGCGCGTGCCCGCCTAGAAAGTCGTCTCGTGCTACTCCCTTTCGCATCGTGGTGATGCTCTATTGATGCGGAGGGCAGAACCCTGTCAAGCGCCTACGCACTCTTTGTAAAAAACCACCTGGGTGCGGCGTTCAATTCCAGTGTTCAATTCATCTACGCCTCACGCGGATTGCGGGGCAAATTTGGGGTGATGCCAAACTGCTTGGAGCCCCAGTCGCAAAGGTCTTCGAGGACTGGGATCAATGTCTGGCCGGAGGGACTGAGCGAGTAGGTGACCTTCGGCGGCGAGGAGCGCACTGCGCTTCTGTTGACGACGCCATCCCTTTCCAACTCACGCAGCTGCGCGGTGAGAACTTTTTCGCTGACGCCTCGCAGAAGATTGCGAAGTTCGGCGAAGCGCAGGGACCCAAAAGAAAGTCGCCAGACTGCCTGGACTTTCCACTTGCCGCTCAGGACGTTGATGGTCGCCTGAACCGGACAGCCGTGGTGAACCTTCATCGGGGACTCCGGGCTTACAAATTTGTGCGTACTTCACCGCGGTACATGGCCGTTATACCATGTCCTTCGAGTATTCGGCCCGCACAAGTCAGCGTAATTCGGCCGGCCGTCGCGAGACGCAGAAAGTGGGAGCTAAAAATGATTCTCATCACGGGTGCTAGCGGAAGTGTTGGCAAAGTGGTTTTGCAGGAAGCGTGCCGGAAGGAGTCCAACGTCCGCGCCATGTACAGGTCAAAGGAGGAGGCCGCGAAGGCGCCCTCTGGATGCGAGGCCGTGCTTGGCGATTATTCGGACAAGCAGAGCCTGCGCAAGGCTCTGAACGGAGTGACTTCCGTATATGTGGTGTGTTCTCCGATTCCGCAGCTTGTGGAATTGGAGAGCAATATGGTGGACGCGTGCAAGGAATCCGGGGTGAAGCACGTGGTGCTTAATTCCGCGCTGGGAGCGGGAGACTACGCGAAATCGTTTCCGGGCTGGCACCGCAAGGTGGAAGACAAGCTCAAGGCAACAAAAATGAGCTACACGATTCTGCGGCCCAATGGTTTTCTGCAGAACATCGTTGTGTACAACGCTCCCAGCATTCGGGCGCAGGGCGCATTTTACGCGGCCATGGGCGACGCGAAGGTCAGCTATCTGGACGTTGGTGATATCGCCGTTGTCGCCGTCAAAGTGCTTCAGGGAGGCGCGCACGCGGGAAAGACCTACGAATTGAATGGGCCGGAAGCGATATCGAACCAAGAGCTGGCGAAGCGAATTTCCAAGGCCGCAGGGCGCACGGTGAACTACGTGGACATTCCGGAATCGGCGCAGCGCGAGGCGATGCTCGGCCTGGGTATGCCGGAGTGGCAAGTGACCGCGCTCCTGGAACTTCAGCAGTATTACAAGCAAGGTGGCGCCGCGAAAACGGATGGCCTGCTAAAAACGTTGATCGATCGCCCTCCCGTGACGCTCGATCAGTATCTGACCGCCAATGCGCGGGAATTTCGAGATCAGGCCGCGTCCGCCTGAAGAGGGAGAGTTAGGATGAACGCAGCGGCTGGACCATCCGAAGTCAAGAATCCCAAAACAGACATGACCCACGCGGAGATGAAAGAATTCATCCGCAATCATTTTGAAGAATTCGTGAACCGGAAAAACCTGCCCATCGGTGAAGTGAATTTCGCGCCCGGCTTTGTCGATCACGGAGCCGACGTGCCGCCGGGACTGCCTCCGGGACCGGCAGGCGCTATACAGTACGTCGGCGCCGCTCTAAAAAAAGTTCCCGACATGCGCGTGAGCATCGAAGACCTGATCGCCGAAGACGACAAAGTAGTGGTGCGCAACCATTGGACGGGCACCGATGCGGCATCGAAGCAGCGGCTGGAATTTTCTGGAATCGTAATTTGGAGAATCGCCAACCGGCAGGTCGTCGAGCGCTGGGCCTACCTGGAGAGTCCTCGCCCCGCCCACGGCTAGGTTCGGGAGCTTACAGGGAGCGTTCGCAGGCTTCCCGGAGAATTACCGAGGGGCGCGCCAGGGCGAACGTTGTCGCGTCCGTGCTACACTCACCGTTCGCGTCATGCGCATCCTGGACCGGTATATCATCCGCGAAGTTTTCCGCCACGCACTTCTCGGACTTATCGTCTTTACCTTTGTATTTTTCGTGCCCCAGCTCGTGCGCTTGATGGAGCTTTTTGTTCGTCACAGCGGTTCCGGCGCGCAGGTTCTGAAGCTTTTTCTCTGCATATTCCCCGCCGTTTTTGTATTTACCGTGCCGATGGCTACGCTGATCGGCGTGCTCTTGGGGCTCGGGCGAATGTCCGCTGACAGCGAGATCATTGCGCTTACGGCGCTGGGCATCGGCCGCCGCCGGATTCTGCTTCCCGTCGGCGTCCTGGCGCTCACCGGCGCGCTAGTAACTCTGGCAATGACGGCCTGGCTTGGACCGCTGGCCCTGCGGACGTTCCGTTCCCTGCAGGCCGATTTGATCACTTCGCAGATTTCCTTTCAGTTGCAACCGCGCGTTTTCGACGAGCGCTTCCCGCGTCTGGTTCTCTACGTCAACGATGTCACGGCCAGCGGCACGCAATGGCACGGCGTATTTTTGGCGGAAACGGGTGGAGAGGGCGGTTCGCGAGTGACGCTGGCGGAGAACGCCATTGTCATCGCCGAACCGAAACAGGGAAAGGTGGAGCTCCATCTGCAGGGCGGCACGACGCACGAATTCTCTCGCGAGGACGCGGATCACTACTCCGTCACGGCATTCGGCCGGAGCGACTGGCCCATCGAGTTCAGCGGCCTGGCAGTTGCCCAGCCGCGCCAGCTCAACAATCCCGAGCGCTCGGTTCGCGAGCTTTTGAATGATAGCGGCCCGGGTTGGCGCGAAGCCCGCGTGGAACTGCACCGCCGCTTTGCGTTTCCGATTGCCTGCTTTGCCTTTGCGCTGGTCGCCGTTCCACTGGGCGCGCAGCCTCGGCGCGGCGGCCGCGCGGCGGGGGCGCTGCTCGCGGTGATCCTCATCTCCTCTTATTATTTGCTGTCCGTCCTGGGGGCGGGGCTCGCGCGGCAAGGCACGCTGACGCCCGCAGCGGGAATCTGGATCGCCAATGCCGTTCTTTTCGCGCTAGGGCTGACGCTCATGCCGCGGATGCAGCAATTCCGCGGCGAAACCCTGTGGCTCCGGCCGATGGTTTATTTGGAATCCAGAAAACGTCTGTTACGCCGCCGGAGAACGCAAGCTCGCACTAGAGCCGCCACGGCAAACGGGGTGAATGGCGAGCGCGTAAAACAGGAAATCCTCGCGAGGTCCAGCGGAAGTTTCCCGCAGTTGATCGACATGTATGTATTGCGGCGTTTCTTTTATTATTTTGTGCTGCTCATGGGGGCGTTTGTCTTTCTTTTTGAGACCTTCACGTTCTTCGAGTTACTCGACGACATTGCGCGCCATCGCGTTCCCTTTCTGACCGTAGTCAATTATTTCTTTTACCTGACTCCCTATCTGCTTTACCAGCTGGCGCCGCTGGGGGCGCTGGTCGCCGTTCTGGTGACTCTGGGGATCATGAGCAAGAACAATGAAATCGTAGCCATCAAAGCCAGCGGCATCAGTATGTACCGTCTGGCGGTGCCGCTGCTTCTTGCGGGGCTGGCCCTGGCCGTAACCATGATCGTGCTCGACGACACGTATCTTCCGTTCGCAAGTCAGCGGCAGGATGCTCTGCGCAACCAAATCAAGGGCAAGCCTCCCCAAACGTACACCCACCCGCAGCGCTGGATCTTCGGTGAAAACTCAAAAATCTACAATTACGATCTCTTCGACCCCACGCAGAATCTTTTTGGCGGGCTCACCGTGCTGGAAATCGATCCGGCGACGTTTCAGGTTCGGCGCCGCATATTTGCGTCGCGCGCGCGGTGGTCGGAGACGCAAAAGGTGTGGGTTCTCGAAGGTAGCTGGGTGCGCGATTTTGCAGACGGCACGATTGCCCGCTACGAGAGACTTCCGCCTATCACTTCGCTGCCAGAGCTCACCGAGCCCCCCAGCTATTTCAACCGCGAGGTTCGCCA
>WNFS01002328.1_pt1 | contig 16864 bp, 9 predicted proteins | sample 5400141 | NCBI WGS metagenome assembly WNFS01 (sample SAMN13153358, study PRJNA577476) | soil metagenome | isolation source: 60 cm saprolite under Madrone tree | place: USA:California | collected 2016-06-14
TCGGAGGTGTAAGCAACGTCAGCAATCTGGCTACTGCGGAACTGTACGATCCGGCTACAGGAACGTTCACCCCGACGGGGAGCATGTCGCAGCCGAGAGGTCTTCCCGCCGTAGTCCTGCTAGCGGATGGCAGGGTGCTCGTGAGCGGCGGATTCAATACCCAGATCGCCAGCAATACAGCCGAAATTTATGATCCGGCTACAGGCTTGTTCACACCTACGGGCAACATGAACCAGGGGCGTGGCCGTCATCAGATGACCCTGCTGACGAACGGCAAAGTTTTGGTCACGGGCGGACGCGACGCTCAGCAAAACTTCTTTGCACTTGCCAGCGCAGAGATTTTTGATCCTTTTGCAAAAGGGGCCGGCGCATTCACTCCGATTGGAAACATGACCAGTCCCAGGTTCAAGCACACTGCGACGCTGCTGTCCAATGGCACCGTCTTGATCGCCGGGGGTTTCAACGGCGGGAATACGAGCGCGTCCGTTGCCACCGCGGAGATCTTTGATCCGAGCACAAGTTCATTTACTCCAACCGGCACTATGAATACGCCGCGCGCACGGCACACCTCTACGCTGCTTCCCGATGGCACGGTGCTGGAAGCTGGCGGCATCAATGGTTTCAACGGCGTGATCGCGGCCACCCCTGCGGAACTCTATTCGCCGGCCTCAGGGACATTCTCACTCACTGGGCCGATGATAACGGGTCGGGAATTTCCTGCAGCAACGCTACTGCTCAACGGCAATGTTCTGTTGTCTGGAGGCGACGACGGCGTCAACATCTTGGCGAGTACGGAGGTTTATTACAACCCGGTAGCCCAGGCTCCAGTCGTGATTACCACCACCTCTGTTCCCAATGCGTTCATCAGCCAACCCTATGTTCAACTCTTGCTCGAAAAGAACAGGTCTGGACCGATCACGTGGTCACTGGCTTCGGGCACATTGCCCCCGGGCATCACTTTGGGCGCGAACGGAATCCTGTCTGGAACGCCCAGTGCCGTGGGCTCCTTCACCTTCACGGTACAAGTGACAGATGGAATCAGCACAACGACCGCGTCGTACACCATCAACGTTTCGCTCTCTACGCTAGCGTTCACCTCCAGCACGATGCCGGCCGCAGGGGCCGGAAGATCTTACAGTCAGTTGTTGCCGGTTACGGGAGGCACGCTGCCTTACAGCGCCACGGTGACCAGCGGCACGCTGCCGCCAGGCTTGGCTTTGAGCAGCACTGGAATCCTGAGCGGAACACCATCAGGCGCGGGCAGCTTCACGTTCACTGCGACGGTTACTGACTCCTCGACGCCAGCCCAGACCGCGACGCAGACCCTGACTATCGCGGTCAACACTCTGTTCATCACCACAACCGCGCTGCCGAGCGGAATCGTGGGAGTCCCGTACAGCACACCGATTAGCACAAGCGGTGGAACACTGCCGCTGTCCTTCTCGCAGGCCAACACGGCTTTTCCGCCGGGTTTGGCAATTCAGCAGCCTGCCGCGAATTCGCAAAACGGCGCAATTGCGGGCATACCAGGTCTGGCGGGCCACTATACTTTTACCGAATCGGTTGTCGACTCTTCAAACCCGGCCCAGACGGCGACGCAATACTACGCGGTGGACATTGTTGCGGCAGGGACGACGGCTACTCCTGCGGTGGTTACATTCCTGAGCCAGCCGCAAAACTCAGTTGGCGGGCAGATTCTAACCGGAAGCCCGATTCGCGTGCACGTCACCGATGCGAACAACACGCCTATTGTGGGTGCATCAGTAGCGGTCAGCTTCAATGGCGCGCCGCCGTGCTCGAGTGCCGTGCTCGGCGGGACATTAAATGGCATCACTAACGGAGGCGGCAACGCAGTTTTCTTTGACCTGTGGATCGATCGCGGACAGCTTGGATACACGCTGCTCGCCAGCGCCGGCAGCGCCTCTGCCGTTTCGCAGCCTTTTACTGTCAACGGCTTCTGCAACATCTCGGCACTGGTTCAGGTCGGCCCCTTCGCTGCGACCACTCTTCTTTCAAATGGCAAGGCATTGATAACGGGTGGCGTCGACGCATCAGGCAACTCGGCCGTTGCGCAGTTGTACGATCCGGCCACTCAGACCTTTACACCGACGGGCTCCATGCAGCTCCCCCGGAGAGAACACACCTCAACTTTGCTGACGGACGGACGGGTATTAATCGCGGGGGGCCGTGGAGGTACGGCTATTTCTTCTCCGGCAACTGCGACAGCCGAGATCTATGACCCGATTGCAGGGACGTTCGCGCTCACTGCCTCACCGATGAACTTCCCGCGACGGCTTCATACCGCTACAGCACTTGCGGATGGGACTCTATTGATCGTCGGTGGCGTAGGCGCGAACCTCTCGACCCAAAACACGGCAGAGATATTTGATCCCAAGAGCGGCTCTTTCACGCTCCTGACGGCGACTCTCGTAACGGCTCGCTCTCTTCACACCGCGACGCTTTTGCCCGATGGAACGGTGCTCCTGGCCGGTGGACAGTTTGCAGGAGCAACGCTAAGCAGCGCCGAAATCTACAATCCGTCTGTGCCGAGTTTCACGGCTGTTCCGGCATCGATGAATTCTCCGCGCAGTCTGTTCAACGCGGTGCTATTACCCACAGGTAAGGCGCTGCTCGTAGGCGGGTTTAGCGAGTCGACTGGCACGATTGCTACGGCCACGGCTGAACTCTATGATCCATCGAATGCCACATTCACGCTTACGGGTTCGATGTCAACGGCCCGGGCGTATTTTACTGCCAATCTGCTTCCGAATGGACAGGTCTTGGCGTCGGGGGGGCTGCCGACATTCACAACCTCCTCTACCGGCCTCGCGACGGCAGAAGTCTACGATCCCATCACAGGGACATTCTCGCAGACCGGTTCTATGAGCGCGTCCCATGCGCAACAGACTTCGGTGACGCTCACCGATGGCACGGTTCTCGTCACGCAGGGCGCAAGTACCGGTAACGATGATGACGTCTACTACAGCGCCGCCCCGCTCGCTCCGCTGCAGATCACCACTCCTTCCCTACTCCGCGGCGCCACTCAGGGTCAGCCCTACGCGCAAGTCCTGCTGGAACAGGGCGGCCTGGGCTCGCTCACATGGACGTTAACCGGTGGATCGTTGCCTTCTGGTGTCACACTCAGCCCGAACGGCATACTGTCCGGCACTCCCACTGTTTTCGGTGCTTTCCTCTTCACAGTGCAAGTCACTGACAGCAGCGTGCCGCCGAAGACCACCGCCGCCACTTACGCGCTCCTGGTGAATCCGTTCTTCCAGTTCTTTGGTACGCAATTGGCTACAGCCTTCTCCGGTGTCGCCTACAGTAACCCGCTGCCTCTCATTGGTGGAACACCACCCTACTCATCCACGCTTACCTCTGGAGTATTTCCATCGGGGCTGGGGCTTGCGAATGACGTCATCAGCGGCATTACCACGGCGGCCGGTACTTACACCCTCACGTTCCAGGCCACGGATTCTTCTGTACCTCCGCAATCCGCTACCGGAACGCTTACACTTGGCGTGACCACTCCCCTTGCAATTACCACCACCACTCTGCCCGGCGGCGTCCTCAATTCCCCTTACAGCGGCACGATTGCGACGTCGGGGGGCCTGGGGACAATAATCATCGGGCCTACTGCAAATGCTTTGCCTCCAGGCCTCGCCATGGATTTGCACGGCGTGATCCGCGGAACTCCGACGCAGACGGGAACCTTTACCTTCACCGTTGTGGCGTTCGACCAATCCTTGCCGCCGCAGACCTTCACGCAGCCCGAATCCATCACCATTACAACCGCGGCGCCGGCCGGCTCTCATATTCTCTTTATCATCCAGCCCGGTCAGAACACCGGGGCAAATGGGCTTCAGGCTCTTGCGCAACTATTCGATGCGAACAACACACCGGTTCCTGGGGTCGAGCTGACCGGCAGCTTCGGGAACAAAGCATGTCCCGACGCGGCGCTTTCCGGCACACTTACCACGGTCACCGACTCGAACGGCCTCGCCGCATTTTCCGGAATTTCCAGCAACCGCGGCGGAAACGGCTACACAGCAGTGGCCAGCGCCACCTTCAACCCGCAAGTGTTCGCGACGTCGATTCCCTTCAACATTCAGGGCTTCTGCCCGACGGGCAACCTGACAACCTTGCGCCGGGAAAACACCGTGGCGCTCTTGCCGAACGGCAAAGTGCTCATCGTAGGTGGCCTCAACAGCAACAGCGTTCCCGCTACAGCGTTGAGTACAGACGAGCTCTATGACCCGCTCACTGGTATTTTCACGGCCACAGGCAGCATGACTACCCCGCGCGACCTGGCTACCGCAACTGTGTTGCCCAGTGGAAAGATGCTTGTTGTTGGCGGTTATGACGCTACAAGTACGACCCTCGCAAGCGCTGAGCTTTACGATCCGGCCACCGGCGTTTTCACGGCCACGGGAACCATGAGCGTGCCTCGCCAAGAGCACACTGCGACACTTTTGCCCAACGGCAAAGTTCTCATTGCAGGCGGGGTCAAATGGGCCTTCCCGACTACTTTCTACGCGAGCGCTGAAATTTATGATCCAGCGACAGGGCAGTTTACGTTAACAGGAACAATGAACTCTCCGCACGTGGATCACACAGCTACGCTTCTTTCTAACGGCAAAGTCTTGGTGGCTAGCGGCGAGGGCTCCACCAATCCGGACGCAAGCAACCAACAAATCACGTCAAGTGCTGAACTCTACGATCTTTCCACCGGCACCTTTACGCCCACCGGCAGCATGACTATAGGGAGATTCAACCAAGCTGCCACCACACTTTCCGATGGCAGAGTAGTCATAACCGGCGGATATGCGGACGTCAACACGCGTACTGCGACGGCGAGCGCGGAAGTTTATGATTCCGCAACCGGCACGTTCATCCCCACCGGCAGTATGAATGTCGCGCGGGCGGAGCACACCTCGACCTTGCTGCCAAATGGGACCGTTTTCATTGGCGGAGGTTTCAGCTCTGGAGGCTTCTTTTCCGGAGTGCAACTCTCAACAGCGGAAACCTATAACCCCTTGTCGGGAAACTTTAAAGGGCTCGCGAATATGGCGTTCGCCCACAGCCGAATCGTGGCGCCACTGCTGCCCAATGGGGCCGTGCTGTTGACCTCCGGCGCAAATGCGGAGCTGTTCTTCCCGGCCGACCCGCCGTTCCTGGTGCAGGAATTCACCGCCACCGGCAGCCTGAATACCGCGCGCTACATTCACACGGCAACCCTCCTGCCCAATGGAGCTGTGCTGATTGCAGGAGGTTTAGGCTCCAGTAGCAACTCCTCAGCCAGTGCAGAGCTGTACAATCCTGCGACCGGGACCTTCACCGCCACCGCCAATCTGAACACCGCGCGGTACTATCACACGGCGACGGTGCTGGCCAACGGACTAGTGCTGATTGCAGGTGGCGTTGATTCTTCGGGCGTTTCCTCAGCCAGTGCAGAGCTGTACGATCCTGCGACCGGGACCTTCACCGCTACCGGCAGCCTGACCACCGCGCGGTACCAACACACGGCGACGCTCCTGCCTAATGGAACTGTGCTGATGGCAGGTGGCGCAACCTCTGGCGGCGGTGCCTTAGCCAGTGCAGAGCTGTACGATCCCGCGACCGGGACCTTCACCGCCACCGGCAGCCTAACCACCGCGCGGTCGTATCACACGGCGACGCTGCTGAACAACGGACTCGTGCTGATTGCAGGTGGCGCGGGCCCTGGAATTACCTTAGCTAGTGCCGAACTGTACAATCCTGCGACCGGGACCTTCACCGCCACCGGCGGCCTGAACACCGCGCGGGTCTATCACAAGGCGGCGCTGCTGAGCAACGGACTGGTGCTGATTGCGGGAGGTCAAGACTCCAGTGGCAACGTCTCAGCCAGTGCCGAGCTCTACAATCCCGCGACCGGGAATTTCACCGCCACAGGCAGCCTGAACATCGCGCGGATATATCACACGGCGACGCTGCTGAACAACGGCCTGGTGCTGATTGCAGGTGGAGCGGTCCCTGGCGGTTCCTTAGCCAGCGCCGAGCTATACGACCCTACGACCGGGACCTTCATCGCTACCGGCAGCATGAATACTATCCGCTACCTTCACACTGCGACGCTGCTGCCGACCGGTAAGGTTCTGGCCTCAGGAGGTATCAACGGTGCTGCGGTGCAAGCCACGGCGGAACTCTTCCAGTTTGGCGCGAACCAGCAACTCGTCCCCCAGTCCTGCAGCTACGAAGGCCACATCAAGTCCGTTGCCGCATTTAGCACTCCAGCGGCAATACAGTTCGTCAACAACAGCCCCACCCTGACTTTCCAGGTTTTTTGGCTGGACTACAATGGCAACCGCGTGCTCTATGCCACGCTCAGTCCGGGACAATCCTTCGTACAGCAGACCTTCCTGACTCATCCGTGGGTTATCGCGGACACCTCGCCCGCGGCGGCATGCCAGCAGATTTACTTGCCGCTCCCCGAGCTAGCGCCCGCGATCTTTCCGTGAGCGGAAGTGAAATTTAACCAGCCCCGAGGCGCCGGCGGGCATCCGCGATCATCGGATCCCCGGCGCCTTTGGCCTTGATGGCGAGGAATTGCTTGAAATATTGGGCGGCGTCCGCGCTCTTGAGTCCCTCGTGTGCTAGCCCTTGATAATAGAGAACGGGCGCATAGAGATGGTAGCTGGGCACGTCGTCCAGAAAGATCGCGGCCGCTTCGCCTCGACGTTTCATGCAAATATCAAACTCCGAGGACGCCTCGGAAAAAGCCCCCATCGCCAGATACGCGCGCCCGAGATCGAAATGCGCCAGCCAGGAATCCGCCAGGCGCTTTGCTTCTTTGAACTTGTTCAGCGCATTCGTCGCATCACCATTTTTTAAATCTGCTTCGCCTAGAAGCAAATTTGCATAGGACTGAAAGTCCGAAGAAGGCTTTGACATCAATTCGGAGGACAGGCTCGCTACTTTGCCAGTTTGACCCGCCTCCGCTGCGATGTGCCCCGCACCGTAAAGGATCGCCGGATCGCGGCTCAACGTCAGCGCCTTGTCCGCCGCCGTTAGCGCCCGTTTGCTGTCGTCTTCCTTCAGCCAAACTGACGCGAGATAATTGAGCTTGATCGCCGCAGCGTCACCGTTCTTAGCGGCTTCATCGCTCGCGATGCCCTTGTCTAGGAGGTCCCGGGCGTCCTTCAAGCGCCCTTCCCACAGGGCCACGTCTGCTAGACCGGTCGCCGAGGAGGAAGCGCCCCTCGCGCTGAGCGGCCTCATCTTCTCGTAGACCGCGGTAGCCTCCGCGGCCTTGTCGTCCCCCAGGTAACCCATGGCCAGCACGCCCATCGCGGACACCGATTTTGGATTTCGCTTCAAAACTTCCTGGGCTTCCTTCACGGCATTTTGGAAATTGCCGGCGTACGCTTCGTAGAGCGCCAGATTCGTGCGCTGCATCAGGCCGCGCGGATTGTTCTGCGCGTCGCGGCGCCCTTCTTCGACGGCCCTTTGCATGTCCCGCGAATAAAAATAGGAAATCGCCAGATTGGCATGGCCCGCATCATCATATGGATACGTCCTGAGCAGCGCGGAGTATTCCTCGATGGCCTTTGCTGGTTCGCCGCGCATGATAAAGTAACTGCCGCGCGTGCGGTACTTCTCCCGGTCGGTCATTCGATCGATGTGCGTCAAAGCCTGGTGGAAATACTTGTCTGCATCGCCACGGCGACCGAGATTCAAGCTCGCTACCGCGTAGCCCGCATAGGCGCGCCCCATGTCCGGATCCAGTTTGGTGGCTTGCTCGTAATGCGGAAGCGCTTCTTCCCATTTGCCGTCCCACAGCAGGTTTTGCGCTTCGGCATATTCGTGCGCGGTTTCGAGTGAATTGGCTGTGAAGGTTTCTTGAGCGGACAACTTGATCGACTCAGGAGTGGTGTCGCCCAGCGAGCTACGCAAGTCCGCAGCCAGCCTGCCAATGGCGCCGAGAACTTCGCTCTTCTGGGCCGAGCGCGATTTCGCGCTGATCGCGTTCCCGGTGATTCCATCCACCGCCTTCACCTGGATTGCGTACTGATTGTTCTTCTTATCGATCGATCCGAGAACGATTACGTCGATGCCCTCTCGCGTGGCGATCATCCGTGTCGCAGGCTCGTCGAGCGCCGTCGCGCCGGGCTTCAGGCGGGCCGCCTCCTGGCGTGCTGCGCTGCGGTTGAAGCTTTGGATGAAGGAAGCTCCTTCCAAACCAATAATGAAGGCAGGCTCCAGGGTCTCGTCGAAAACCGAATCGCCCGTCCGATTGGCGAAATCGGCGACGAGAAGCGAAACTTCTTTGTGCAGTACGGGCTTGCGGAACCACCCTTCCAGAACAACGAAAGCTCCGGCGGCCAAGATAACCGTGGCTCCGGCTGCGGCCCACTTGGCACCCGCGGCCCATGGCCTCTTGTTGGCCACCACGATGCGGGTCCCGGCTCGCGGACCCAGCCATAACTCCAGATCAGTAAGAATTTCTGTAGCACTCGCGTAGCGCTTGTTCTTGTCAATTTCCAGGCAACGCACCACGATCGCGTTCAATGGCTTGGGAATCTCCGGAACCAGCTCGATGGGCGGAGGAACCTTTTCCCGGGTTCGCTTGTATAGCGAGGCCATGGACGTATCCGCTTTGTACGGAGTATCGCCGGTGAGCAATTCATAGAAAATAATTCCCAAGGAGAAAAGATCCGACCGCGCATCCAACTCCTCGCCCTTGGCCTGTTCCGGCGACATGTACTCTGGCGTACCCACCAGCGTCCCCGTGTACGTGCCCCCAGGGGCTATACTCCGGGCAATTCCGAAATCCATCACGGTAATTTTTCCGGAACGATCCATCATGATGTTCTGAGGTTTCAGATCACGGTGGATTACGGCTTCAGAGTGCGCTGCTTCCAGGCCGCGGCAAACTTGCTCGATGTTCTCCGCAGCCCGCCTAGGTTCGAACTTCCCGTTCGCTCGGAGAACGGTCTTCAAATCACGGCCGTCGATGAAGTCCATCGTAATGAACTTCAGGCCATCGAACTCGGCCAGATCATAAATGCGGATCACATTCTTGTGGGTAACTTGCCGGGCGAGAATCAGTTCCTGCTTGAAGCGGTTCACGATTTCCGGATCTTTGGCCAAGTCCGGGCGGATGACTTTCAGCGCCATAAGGCGATTCAGCTGCAGGTCTCGGGCTTGATAAACTGCACCCATTCCGCCCTCGCCGATCATACGCACGATCTCGTACCGATTCGCGAGCACGGTTCCGATTTCGAGCGCATCAGACGATTGCCGCGCAGTGGAATTCGAGCGCGAATGAGTCGCCCGATTCTCGCGGCCAGCCCCCATGATGGTTTCATCCATGGCAGGAGCTGCCGCCGCACCGGAAGAGGCAACTCCCAGAACTGGCGAGGTACTGCCTGGGGCGCCAACCGGCAAGGGAGTTATGCATTGCGTGCAGACAGTCGAATTGGGCGCGGTGGGCGACCCGCAACGTGGGCATTTCATGAGTGCTAACTGCCGGGGATACGGCGTGACAATATACTAGCCTTTCCTCCTGTCAATGGGAAGCTTGTTGGGCGGCCCCTGCCCTTGCCCTCGCAGTTTATTGTCCGCGAGTGGGACGGTTAAACACCGAACCGCAGAAGAGCTCCGAGCAAGCCCATCGCCGCGCCTACACTCTTGGACGACTTCAGACGGCAACATGTAGGCTCGGGTCGAGCACTACGTCCGCAATCGCAATCCGAGGCAGAGTGTAAGGCCGAGCAATTCCATCCAGCGGACTTTCGTCCAATAAATCGCCGGTTCGGAGCAGTTCTATGTCCCCAGATACTTCGAGAACGGCGCCGTTAGGAGTTTCCTTTGGGGTCATGACCAGCTTCTTGATCCGCTTCTGAATTTCTTGACGTGCAATCTCAGGATCACCCTTCAGCAGTTCGCAAAAATCCTGAGATTCCTTTCGCAAGAAACCTCTAATCCGCTCATCTGTGAACGTGGGCAGCTTCGGCGTCGGCCTTGGCTTGAAGCGTTGTAAGGTCTCGCGCGAAGCCCAGATTTCGCAGGTTCCTTTTGCGTGAGCAACAAGCGGCGTGTGAATGATGCCCGGAGCCAGCCCATAAAGTTGATCATGTCTTGTTTGGTCACATCTTCCACGTAGGTTCTGGCGCAATTCTCAACGAACGGATCAACGCCAGTGCGGTATGTTCGGATGGTCTTGGCGTCTAAGCCACGAGCTTCGAGATTCAGGAAGTACTTCGGCGCTGCTGCCAGCAGCGGAGTCTTGCCGGACGCCGTTGCCCTGCCCGAACTTTGCACGGGCGCCGTCCCGCTGAGCCGTTGGTATTCCGCCAGCGACACTCGTTCCCGGCGCCGGCGCTCCGCCTCCAAAGCGTTGTCGCCCAAGGGGATCCACTGCCCTACGTTGGCGAGATAGTAGGAGCCCTCGGGGTGTTTTTCCTCGTGCTTATCTTTTCCGACGATTACGATGTTGGGCTTAATCTTGCCGTTGTCGTGGAATGCGGCCTTGCGGTGCCTCCAGCCAGCTTGGAGCTTGATGTATTTGTACAGAGTGAATTTGGGCTGAGCCATGAAAAATCTCCTCGCTGTCCAATATTGCGATTTGGACAACTTGGAAGATTTCTTAGGATGGATTTTAGGAAGGCTCCATCCCGTTGATTCTAAAGGAATGGCGGAGAGGGTGGGATACTCACCCAGCCGCTTTTGTTATCCTACCATCTTTTCAGCAACATGCATGAAAACCGCATGAACATTGGCTATTTCAACCGGCCCGCCTTTTTCAACTGACTCTCCTTTTTCAGCCGTTTGGGTCCAATTTCGGCCCTAAACAGACACCAAAGACACCAAGCCTTCGAAGTCCCTGTCTACTCCCAATATTTCTTAGCAATTAACTCACGGTTGGTTTCGACCTGTTTGCCTCTCCCTTCCAGTATGTCCTTCAGAAAGTCCATGTGCATGTCTCCGCACAGAATCAAAATGCTCTTTGCGTTCGTCTTATTCACGGTTTCAAGGACCGTCTTCGCAAAGAACTCTTCGCGGATTGAATCTTCCGCGATCCGGTGATCCACCGTGCGGTAGAACCCCTCCGCTTCTTCGATGGTGTGCGCCGGTCGATGCAGAAGTGCTTCCCAGATGCCAGCCTCTAACCTCTCCTCTGCCGACATGATTATGTTCTTCCAAGCTATCCGCGGATTGTGTTCGTACGCGATTTCTTGCGCAATGGAGAGGCGACATGGGTCAGACTCCTCACAGATAAGATCCACGCCTCTCGCGTTTATCGTCTGCACCAGCAAATCTCGGAATCTCGTTTTGGCTGCTTCACTTTCCGGGGTCTCAACGCCGTGGGGTACCAATTGCCACCCATGATCAACCGCGACGATGAAGAATTTCATCCGTTTCAATATCCATTCAGGCAGGCCCACGAAAACAAAGGTCTTCTTCGATTCGCTACCATCGTTAGGACGGTATCGTACAAGCTCGGGGATGCGTGTGGAAGGCGAATCGTCAGAAACGTGGCCGAGGACGCCGTCACACTTTCAGGCAGCCTCCCACGAAATGACCGTCTGCTTTCTCTACGGATGATCGCGGAGACTGTCACGGCGGAGAATTGCTGGCACTCTCACCCCGGGTTTCAAGAGACAGGTGCATTTTGAAGGAGATGCGACAAAAAAGCCTGAAGGAACTGACCAACCACTCTCAATGAATTCAACTGCTTCAACCCAGTAGAACAAATTTCCCGACCAAACCGACACCACAGACACCAAGCACTACGCCGCGACCGACTGACGCCGCGCAGCTCCTTGCACCAGCGATTGGTTCTCTTTGGTCTTCAGCCAGTTGACCAGATCTTGCGGATCAAATCGAATCGCGCCCGCAATGCGTAAGGAAGGCAATGCACCCTTCGCGGCCATCTTGTAAATGTGTTGCGGGGTTACGCAAAACAAGTTAGCTACTTCGTTCACGCGCAGTGCCTGTCTTCGTCCTTCCAGAATCTCTACGAGTCGCATGGTGGTCCCTCTCTCGTCTGTCTACCCATTCAATAGATTCAACGCTTTTCCGACACCAACCTCGCTCGAACGTTACGCGTGACTTCGAAACCTGTCCAATACTTCCTGAAATTTGCTTCATAACCCCCCGATATTGACTCCCCGCGCCGACAAAGCAGCACTTGCGTGCGCGCCTCTCGAACACAGCGGTCGTTTTTGCGATCTGCCAAATCATGTGATTAATATTGTTGCCCATGACCAGTCCCACGACCCGACAGACGATTTTGAAATTCTCCGAAAAGGTGAATCGGCTCCAAAGTTCGAGTCTGCTTCAATTCATGACTTCCAAGGGCTGGAAAGTGGACTGGAATTTTGAGGCCGAACAACCCGGCGACCAGGCATTAATGCCACAAACAGAACAGCTGGAAGCCTATATTCTGAACCTCCGCTTCTTCATTCAGGACAACGAACCGACCTCACTGAGGAACATTGCCGCCCTATTTAAGATGGAATGCAAAGACCCCACGCTCTTGAGAGAATTCATGGAAGTGCGAGAGGCGATCAACCGCGAGCTCGACCGAGACCTGTGGTTCAAATTCAATGGCGAAACCGTGACCTACCGGACAATCTTCGACGGCATGATCTATTCGCGCTTCGCTCACGCGAACAAAGGCGAGCATCAATTGTTCGAAAAAATGGCAACTCATCCCTTCGGTTACATGCTCGCGATGGACGAATTCCTGAGATGCATCCGCGTCGTCCATATAGGATTGCTTTTCGTGAATAAGTTGAACGCTGCTGCGTTTCCTCAGATGGGCGCCTAACCCCCAAACTTAAACCGCCTGCCCTAACTCAGAACCGCGCTCTCCACTTGCGCCGAGGTCTTGCCACTGAGCCCCGTAGTGGCAAGCCCCGCGCCATCCGCTCCGACCGCCGCCGAACCCGAAAAAGTCCTCCGGTGAATGCATTGCGCTTGCGTCCCCGTGTCCTGTGCGAAGGGACGCAATCCCAACTCACCGAAAGGACAAAAAAATGTTATTGCAACAGATTGATAAACTCTCAAATCATCATCTTCTCAACAGGGTTACAAATGGGGATTGCCTGAATCTACTGCGCGAATTGCCCTCAGCCAGAATAGATTTTGTCCTCACTGACCCACCGTACTTGGTCAATTATAAATCGCGGGATGGGCGCACGATTGCAAATGACAACGACGATGCATGGCTAAAGCCCGCTTTCCGTCAACTGTTTCGCGTTCTCCGGCACAATAGTTTCTGTATCTCGTTTTATGGCTGGAACAAGGCCGACAAATTCATCGCCGCATGGCGCGAAGCCGGTTTCCGCGTTGTGGGCCATCTGGCATTCATCAAGCGCTACGCTTCGACCGAACGCTTTCTCCGCTATCAGCATGAGAACGCCTACCTGCTAGCGAAGGGCAATCCTCAGAAGCCGGCTCGTACCATCCCAGACGTTTTGGAATGGAAATACAGCGGTAACAATCTTCATCCAACACAGAAGCCACTGTGCATCTTGACTCCTCTGATTGAATCCTTCTCGAATCCGGACGATGTAGTCCTTGACCCTTTCTCCGGTTCCGGCTCCGTTGCGCTCGCTGCAAAGCTGTCTGGACGGCAGTACATCGGCATGGAATTGGATAAGGATTATTGCGAGCTGGCCCAGGGCCGACTCGCGCGGAGCCCCTTGGGACGCGCCGCCTAATTTCGGCCACTCCCGCATAGGGGGAGTGGCTTCTCTTGCATAAGAATCTCGAAACCATTCAGGGAATCGTTTCGAGAAGTTTAGCGGGTCTTACTCGCAGCGCGTGCGCCAGCGCTACGATGTTGATGATCGCGATATTCCGCTCGCCCCGCTCGACGCCTCCTACGTAGTTGCGATGCAAATTGGCTAGTTCCGCCAGCTTCTCTTGCGAGAGGCCGCGCTCCAGGCGCAACTTGCGCACCAGCTTTCCGAGAGAAGCTCTGGGGTCGCCGCTTGGCACGCGGCCATCATTTGATTGATGACCACGATGAGTCTACACACTATGAGTGTGATACTCTCTCGCTTCTCTGCGTGGGCAACCTGCCCGCAGGGGAATTGCAGTCAAAAGAGGTTCATCTGGCGCCCGCGTCGTTCGAGCGCCTCAGACTCCGGCGACAAAGGCTGGAAGGTATCAATTAGAAATTTCCGCAGGGACTTCAAGATCGGAGAGCCATCGTCCCGGAGGTAGGCGAGTCCCACCTCCGCGGTCAGAAATTCGTCCACGAGCCGACGAAAAACGATTCCAGGAGGGGCTGGGTGCTGAGCCCAGGGCATGATCAACCCTGCCAGAAAACCGCTCTCCAGAACGAATTCGAGCACTTCGGCTTGTGTCGTCGCTTGTTGCGTCGTCGAGGTCAGTGATCTGGACCGTATCTTTCGTCGCCAGCGGATGTCCCATAGGCAATGCTAGGACCAGCGCCTCCCGATACAGCCCCTCGCAGGTCACCGCCTGCTCACGAATTGGCAGGATGACAAGTCCCGCCTGTAGCGTACCCCGCACCAGCCCATCTGCCTGCTCTGACGTGTGCGCGCTAACCAAGCGCACGTCGGCTGCGGGATGAGTTGACGACAAATGCCGCCGCACTTTGGACAGAATCCGCAAGTCGATCAGCGGCGAATAGCCGATGCTCCAAGGCCCGCGGTACAGTCCTTTCGCCGCCCGCGCTCCTTGGACCGCACGGTCGGCGTGGAAGAGAGTCAGCCGAGCCTCGGCTGTGAATGCTTCTCCTGCCGCGGTCAGCCGCACTTCTCGCTTGTTTCGCTCGAAGAGCTTAGCGCCAAGATATTCTTCTAACTGTCGGATTTGTCTGCTCAAAGCCGGTTGGGCAACATGCAGCCGCGCCGCTGCGCGCGTGAAATTGAGGACCTCCGCCAGGACTGTGACGTAGCGATAGAGCCGAAGTTCGACGCCGGGATACATGAACCCTCGCCCGTGCCGCAATCACTGCTGCTTCCTGACTCAAGCCTAGCGACGCTCATGGAGTGCAAACTCGAAGTACGTCCGAGTCTCATTGTGGAAACGCCGTCGGAGTGCCGTCGCCAGCACGTTCCTGATAAGCACACACTCAGTATGCATAACACGCAAGAATTGTTAAAAAAGTTTTACAGAAAAATTCTCGTGGCGCGGCAAGGCGTATTTCTCGAAACAGGTGATTTGTATCAGCGTCCGCGCCGTTCAGTCGCGGCATGCCACTGCGTATTTCTCGAAACCGGCTATTTGTATCAAGGTCTTCGAAAAATAAGTTAACCCGTGCGCTATTGTTTAGCGGTTGAAACCGTGCCTATAATCCCCAAAACCAATGCCGCCGCATGAGCATTTCGATTCGCTCGCGGACGATGATCTGCTGCGCAATATAGTTCAGGGCTGTACGGACTGCTTCGCGCTGCTGTTTCATCGCTACTGCCGTCAGGTTTTCTCCGTCTCTTTCCGCATTATCCGAGACAAGGCTGAGGCGGAAGATATCCTCCAGGAAGTTTTCTTGGCGATCTTCCAACAGCAAGAGCGATACGATCCGTCGCGCGGTAGCATCAGGACTTGGATTCTGCAATTCGCCTACTTTAAGTCTCTCTTGCGCCGGAGATACCTCCGTATCCGGCATTTCTACAACGACGAGGAACTTTCCGAAGCCCGCGAGATGCGCGGTAGCGAACCCCCCAGTCTTAAGGGGATGAGTTCCGGAGAATGGGCACGATATGTCGAAACTGGAATAGCGACTTTGGCCGTAAAACAACGCCGCGTCATCGAACTGGTCCATTTCGATGGTTATACTTTGCAGGAAGCGTCGGACATTTTAAGAGAATCTTTGGCCAATACGAGAAATCTATATTACAGAGGGCTGAAGGACCTCAAAGAGTTTCTGAACAAGGCGGCGCTGAAGAAGGCCCATGAAACCGTGGTTCTGGAAAGGAAAGATGCCTATCGCTTCGAGTCCTAATCACCCCGGCAAGGACTGGTACGAGGAGCTCTGCGCTCTTGCTGCCATAGGAGAACTCTCGCCATCGGAGTTCGGGGAGCTACAGAAGCATCTCGGCGAGTGTGAAGATTGTCGGCAGGTTTACGCGGATTTTCGCCGCGTCACAGCCGGGGACCTTGGAACCGTAGCCGCCCTGAAACATTGGGAACGAAGTCCGGACGAGGCCGGAGCGCTTGTAGATGAAAGTGCGGTTTTGGGTCGCCTGCTGGATCGAGCGACGCGCGAGCGAGTACAGCGGCCTAGCGAGAGTGTGCCTTTGGAATCCGACTTGGACCGGCAAAGGACGCGCGAGCGATTCGCGGCACTGATGATCTGGCTTCGCCGGCCAGTGCTGTCATACGGCTCGCTCGCATTGATCTTGTGCGCGGTAGCAGCGCTGGGAGCTTATCGCCTGAGAGAGGCACAACTAACGCCGACGTTGCATGGCTTGAGCAACGAAGTATCCGAATGGAAGAACCGCGCCAACGCCATCGCAGGACAGGAAAAGTCCGCCTCGCAAGCGCTACAGCAAGCGCAAACGGAGCGCGAACTGCTCCGCAAATCGCTCGCCGATGCCCAGACAAAGTACGCCGATTTAGACGCTCAGCAACGGTCTCTGGAGGCTGAACTCGCCGGCGCGCGCGCGCAACTCGACCAGAAAGGGCAGGAGCTCGAAGCCGCGCGGAGCACCGCCGATGAAGGGAACAAGGAAATCGCACAGCTAGAAACTAGAGTCCAAAGTGCCGTCCAACGCACTGACGAGCAGCGAAGGATCGCTGAAAATCTGCAAACCAAACTGCAATCGGCACAGCTGCAGGTCCAGCAGCAAGCCGCTACAACTCCGGAAGCCCAAGGGTTCGGCGACGTTGAAGCCAAACAACT
>WNFS01001635.1_pt1 | contig 16853 bp, 9 predicted proteins | sample 5400141 | NCBI WGS metagenome assembly WNFS01 (sample SAMN13153358, study PRJNA577476) | soil metagenome | isolation source: 60 cm saprolite under Madrone tree | place: USA:California | collected 2016-06-14
TGAGTTCGTCGCGAGCCTTGGGAACTTCCAGACGGCTGGACAAGTTTTGCGCACCGATTAATCCGGCTGTCTCAATGATTCGATTGACGGGTGCGAGAGACCTTCCGCTTAGCCAGTAACCCAAAAGCGAAGCCAGCAAGACGAGCAGAGGCAGAATCTCTTTTTCGATGAGCCTGAAATGATCGAGCGCCTGGTCAAACGGTTCTGTCGGAACCGCGGCATGTATTTCATAAGCGTCGCCGCCTACAGTGATGCGCTGAAGCGCAATGCGGTATTGCGAAGAATCGAGGTTGACCGTGGCAAACGACACGCCGGCATCCTGGATCGCCGGCAGTGGAGGATAAATTCGCAGGAATTGCTGCGACCGGAAGATCCAATCCCCATTCGAACCGGCCACTTCGAAGAGCGCCCCATTGGCCCAAAGCCCCGCTAGGCCGCTCAGCTCCTCGCGCAGCTTGCTTTGCTCGCCGAAGGACGTGTTGGCCAAAACAAGACGGCGTACAGTCTCGAGGTTGCTGCGCGAGGCATTGTCAACGGTGGCGTCAATGCTGCGCTGGAAGCCGAGATCGCTCACCCAGAAGAACGCAACGAAGGAAAAGGCCAGAACTACAAAGTAGAGGGTAGTGAGGCGCGCGCGAATCGGCAGATTCATGAAGCAGGCTGGCTCCCCACCGAGTACCCGAAGCCGCGGTGTGTGTGAACCAATTTCTTGGCGGCGCCGTCCTCCATTTTCTTCCTGAGGAGCCGCACAAAAGCCTCGACGGTATTTTCCCCAACGTCGCGACGATTGCCCCACAGGGCGTCCAAGATGGCGCCTCGAGATAAAACGCGGCCCGGATTCCTCACCAGCAATTCGAGCAGCCGAAATTCGGTGACGGAGAGATAAATCTCCTGGCCGCCGCGGAAGGCGCGAAACGAATTTACGTCAAGAACAAGATCTTCGAATTCCACGACGTTTTTTGGCCTTGCGGCCATGCGCCGCTGCAATGCCCGAATCCGCGCAAGCAATTCCACGAAGGAAAACGGTTTCGTAAGATAGTCGTCGGCCCCCGCATCGAGGCCTGTGACGATATCGGGCAGCGCGTCGCACGCCGTAAGCATGAGCACGGGAACCGAGTTGCCACGAAGACGCAACCGCCGCGCGACCTCCAATCCGTTCATGCCAGGAAGCATTACGTCCAGGAGAATCAGGTCGAAGGCGGCACCGCCTGTCAGCCGCAGCGCCACACGGCCGTCGCCGGCCAGATCGACTTTGTGCGACTCTTCGCGCAGCCCATGTACCAGTACATTCGCCATGAGCTCATCATCTTCGACGACTAGAATGTTCATGGGGAAATCCCAAGGGATTCTAGACTCAAATTTATGAATGTCCTGTGAATCTCCCGTTACAACTACATTGCAGGGGCGCTCAATTCTGCCGCCCGCGTATGCGGCAACTCGAAACAAATAGCGAGTGAGTGGATGACAAGTACAAATTGGGTTCCAGCTCGAAGAGTAGGCTAGAACTGGAAGCGGAGGAGTGGGTGAGCGGTTGAAACCGGCGGTCTTGAAAAATTAAATCGCTGGTTCGCTATCTGATAGAAAATTCAACTAAATCCCTTTGCCAGCCGCAAGATGGCGACAATTTCTGTTTTCTGGGAGTTGCTCCGTTTTCGTTCGTTTTGCGCCAGTTTTAGTGACAATTTAGCTAGACTCCCAGTTTTGAGCCTCTCGCGCTCATGAGTGTCACAAGCTCAACCCTGATCATTCGTGATTGGATCTGCCTGAAATAGGATCGCTGTTCTGCCAACGGTGTGGTTGGTGGGCTTACGACCACTGCAGATTCTTCTTTGGTAGGTTAGTTATCCATACTGGTTGAAGGGATCGATTGGCGGCGTCCGGTGAATTCCGTTAAATCTCGCAACCATTTGCGATTCATCTAGGGCGCGTATCACGAAGTAGAGGTGTCGAAAGAAGGAGAAGCCAAGCGTTCGAGATCGTCTCGCGGAGAAAGACTATCCGGGATATTGCGACTGAACTTCTTGGAAGTACTGTCCGGGTGTAGTTCCCAGAACACTTTTAAACATCAAGATAAACGCGCTCGCCGAGCTGTATCCGGCCTCTAAAGCTACGCTGTTGATTTTCATTCCTTGCGCTAACAACCGCACGCTATGGATCAATCGCAGTTGTTGCCTCCACTTTCCGAGCGTCATCAGTGTATCCTGCTGGAAAAGCCGCTCGATGGTTCTCTTACAAGCGCCAGTGCGCGCGCAGATCTCCTCGGTAGGAACGGCGCTTCCGGGATCAGAGTACAAAAAGTTCGCGACTCTCAATGCCCGGGGATCCAGCGGGCGAGGAAGTTGCAGGGGAATTGTTTGTGATGAACGCAAAAGATCCAATATCACGCCAATGAGGTGGCGTCGCGCCTGGACTCTATTATTTAGCGCTTTGAACTGGCAAGCGTAAAGAATCAGCTCTTTCAAGAGTGGGGAAATGTTTACGACGGTGCATGCTCTTGGCAGGCCGCGCGCAAGTTTCGGCCGGAGATACAAGGTGCGCAACGAGACTTCGCCCGCCATCCGAACAGCGTGCGCAATCCCTGAAGGGATCCACAGAGCCCGAGAAGCAGGAAGTACCCAAGTCCCGTGCGCGGCTTCGACGGTCATGACGCCTCGACACGCGTAAACGATCTGATCGCTATCGTGATAATGCTCACCGAAAACAAAACCGTCTGGATAATCATGGCGAAACGTCGTGATTAGTGCACCTGGGGCAGCGACGGGATCTAGCCGGGCCGTCTGTCGCTTTTTCAACACAGTTTGTCATTGTATCGAGGTAACACAGATTTGACAATTCACAGCAATGCGTCGTCGAGGGGTAGCTCCGCTGCATCGGTATTCAGAAGACAGGAATTCGATTCGAAAACAGCGAGGACCTTGCTCCAGGTGCAGGGAGACCGCTGCGTAAAAAATGATATTGAAGACGTGAAAGTTGCATTCGACATGCGCGAAGGGGATGGCTAGGTTGTACTCCGCGCAACGGTCCTAAATCGGGGGGGGGGAATCATGAGAATTGCTAGACATGCCTTATTGTGGGTGGCTCTTCTAGTGGTCGTGGTTGCGATTCTGATGCCGTCGTCGGCGAAAGCCCAGACGGCCGGAGAAATCACTGGCCAGGTTCTTGACAACTCAAAAGCGTCCATCGCGGATGCCACCGTGACCGCGAAGAATGTGGGGACGGGTGAGACCAGGACGGTGCAGACGGACAGCCAAGGTCATTACAGAATTACGGAACTCCGCATCGGGACCTACGACATTTCTGCGGAACATCAAGGGTTTCGGCGTGAAGTCAAGACCGGGGTGCTCCTGAGCGTTGCCGCAACCGTTGAATTGAACTTCACAATCCAGGTGGGCTCCGTTAATGAAGAAATCGTGGTTACTTCGGATGCACCCACTCTTGAGAAGGGCGACGCATCGACGGGAACGACGATGCAGACTCAACAGATCGACGAATTGCCCATCAACGGCCGCGACTACGCGCGATTTGCTCTACTGACTCCGGGCGCCGTGCTGCGCAGCAACTTCATCGCCGACCTTAGTTTCAACGGGCTTCATACCGTCCACAACCAATTTTCCATCGACGGAGTCGATGCCTCGCGCGTGGATCAGCCCTACATGGCGAACGGATTCGAGCGGGGAGCGAGGTTGTTGACCGGCAGCTTGGATACGATTTCCGAGTTCAAGGTACAGACCAGCGATTACGGAGCCGAATACGGCCGCGCCGGCGGGTCCTACGTGAATATCGTTACAAAGTCCGGCACCAATGAATTCCATGGCAGCGCCTTTGAATACTTCCGGAACGATATCCTCGACGCGGAAAACTTCTTTGCAGTCAAGACGGCGCCGAAGCCGGAATTTCGTTATAACAATTTTGGTGGAAACCTTGGCGGGCCGATCCGCAAAAACAGCACGTTCGTGTTCCTGAACTACGAGGGCTCACGTCAGCGGATCGGAATCACCGGCTCAGGGACGGTGCCCAGCGCCAGATTACGCAGCCAGGTGCTGGCCACCTCACCCCAGTTAAGCGACATAGTCAACTTGTTCCCCATAGGTAGTTCGCCGACTTCCGATCCACTCGTTGACAATTTCACGACCACGTCTGCGTCGGCGATACGAGAAGACACTGGGTCTCTGCGACTGGATCACAAGTTCAGCAGTTCGGACTCCGCCTTCGTGCGCCTCAACATCAACGATTCGTTTACTCACGGCGCGCTGTTCGGCGTTTTCCCTAACTCACTTGGCCCTAATGATCATCAAATCGTGCCCTTGCGTACGACAAACATCGCTATTCACGAGACTCACTTTTTCAACTCAAGTTTCATCAATGACTTCCTCGCGGGGCTGCAACGCTGGGCCAGCAACATCGATTCGCGCGAGCCCTTTCCTGCGACCACTGTCGTCGGTTTGACGGCGAATCCAGGAACGCAATCGTACTTCCTGGAAAACAACAACAGCTTCCAGTTCGGCGACAATATGAGCCTGGTCAAAGGACGTCACGCGCTCAAGTGGGGCACCACCATTTACAAGATTCAGGTCAATGCCAATAGCGCGGACTTCCCGACCATCCTGTTTAATTCGATCCCCGATTTCATCAATGACAGCCTTGCGCAAGTGAATATTTCCGCAGCTACCCCGGGAAATGGCACTCGTGCGACGCAGATTGGGGCGTTTGTACAGGATAGCTATCAAATCCGTCCGAACCTGACCATCGATTACGGCCTGCGTTACGACATTGAGACAGTTCCTCACGATTCGAAGAACGCCACGCGACCGTTCGATACCAGGTGCATGTGTCTTGCGCCTGCGGGAACCCCCTATTTTCAAATCAACGGCAAAGACTTCGGCCCTCGTGTCGGAATCGCCTGGTCGCCGACGCAGCGCATTGTCGTGCGCTCCGGATATGGAATTTATTTCCAGGACTATCCAGTGGGATTCGGGTCTTACTTCGTGCCCTCGAATACGATCACTGGAAATGTGACGCTTCTCCAATCGCAAATCCCGAATCTGACGTATCCATACAATTCTTTCCTTTCGCAGTCCGCGGTCTTTCCGCCGAACGTCAACGGATTTCCGTGGCACAAGCCGGACATCTACGTCAACCAGTACAACTTGAGCGTGGCCGCCCAGATCACCAACGATTGGGCGATACAGGTCGCCTATCTTGGCAATCACGGCGTGAATCTCTGGCGCGAATACAACATAAATTACATCAACCCCGCGACGAACGCCCGGCCGCTGCCGCAGTTCGGAAACGTCTTACTGCAGAGCAACTCGGGATTCAATTCCTACAACGGCCTCCAGGTTTCGATTAAGAGGCGCATGCAAAAAGGCTTCACTTTCGACCTGGAGTACAGCCTGGGTCACGGGATCGACGACGTGGATGACCAGGGACTGTTTGCTTCCGACCCGCAAGATACCAACAACTTTAAGGCCGAGCGGGGCAACGGCAGCGGAGACATCCGCCACAATGTTTCGTTCAACACCATGTACGAGTTGCCCTTCGGCCATCAACACCGCTTCCTGGGCAACGCAAGTTCAACCGTGGATCGCATCGTCGGAGGGTGGAGCGTCGCTGCTTTGGGCATTTTGCGCACGGGCGTTGCGTCTACCGTCCACATCGGCACGAACACGTTCGGGAATGGAGATTTCACCAATCAGCGCCCCGATCGAGTGCCGGGTGTATCGCAGTACGGGACTGGATCAGGCCCCGATAATTTCCTGAACGGAGCCGCCTATTCGATGCCCGCACCGGGCACCTTTGGGAATCTGGGACGCGATACGTTCTATGGACCGTCCTACAAGCAAATCGACTTTTCCATTCTCAAGAAGACGCGCGTCACGGAAAGCAAGAACTTCGAATTCCGTGCGGAGATGTTCAACCTGTTTAATCATCCAAACTTTGACGAGCCGAATGGGTTTTGGGGTGTGGACGGGAGTGGCAAGGTCTTCTCGTCCTTCGGCCAAATCTTCAACACGCTTGGCCGAACGCTCGGCGTGGGAACTTCTCGTCAGATTCAACTGGCTCTCCGGTTCAACTTCTAACCCAACTCTCTGGGGTCCGGCGCATGCATTCTGAGATGCGTCTCCGGACCCCAAGGAGTTTTCTTTTGAATAGATTGTGAAAAAATTCCATAGGTTCACTCCTAGCGAAATCTTCGGATTACCTCAGGGTGTGTTTGGCGCGGCTTGAAGGATTTGCGTGCGAATGGAACTTAGAAGGAGACGGCATCCCGTGAGCGCACCGCACAGAGCACTTCGTTTGGCCGTTTGGGGATGTTCCGCTTTGCTTTTTACCTCTGTTCCAGGCAAGGCTGGCGCGCAACCTCCTGCGGCTCCTCAAGAAAAAACAGAAGCGCAAACTTCGAAGCAAAGCGGACTCAGTCTGCACGCTGCACGCAAGATTGAATTCTCCACCGACGAAGGCACCTGGGTTTCCCTTGATGTCTCCAGCGATGGCCGCAGCATTGTGTTCGATCTCGTGGGCCATCTCTACTCCCTGAACATCGAGGGAGGAAACGCAGTTCCGATCACTTCCGGGTTTTCGTTCGAGAGTCAGCCGCGTTTTTCTCCCGACATACGTAACGTGGTCAGCGGATGGAGGAGCGGTCTGGAAGGTCGCGTCCGATGGAAGCGGACAGCCCCAAAAATTAACTACGGTTCTTGCGTACTACACGCAGCCAACATGGTCGCCCGACGGGAAACATATCTTCGTTCTGAGGGCGCCGCGAAGCACAGCATTGGAGCAGGGCGATCAGTGGCTGCATACCGTGGATGCTCTTGATCTTATTTCCGTTCCCGCGGACGGCGGCGCGGCGGCTTTCATTGCTTCTGGAGCGCACTATTCCTTCCCGCACTTTGCCGGAACCGAGGGACGTCTTTTCGTAACCGAGCTCCAAAAACCAACACTACAGAGCGTGAATTATTCGCTCGTTTCGATGCTGCCGGACGGTTCGGAGCGCCGCACCTTGCTGCGTCTGAATAGCAAAGATGTATGGGGATCGGATTTTGCGCCGCCCGCCAAGATCGAAGTCAGCCCAGACGGCCGCCGCGCGCTGGCTTTGTTCCGAAGCCAGGTTTATCTCTTCGACCTTCCCATAGTTGGTGGCTCCGCGCCATTGCTGGACCTCAGTTCCCCGGCGGTGTCCGCGAAACGATTGACCGATGTTGGCGCAGATTTCGCAAGCTGGGCCGATTCCGGGAAGACTATTTCTTGGTCCCTGGGTTCAACGTACTTTCGGCTGCCGCTTGCGGAAGCCGACGTTGATCTGGCAGGGAATTTCGGGTCAGCAAACCCGGAACCGGGCGCAACTGCAGAGAAGTCGGGTGCGTCGGCTGACAAATTTCATCCCGAAATATTGCGGATTAGCGTTCAGGTGCCGCGTCACACGCCGGAAGGTACGGTCGCCCTGAAGGGCGCCAAGGTCGTAACCATGAACGGCGACCTGGTGTTCGACTCCGCGGACATAGTGATTCGCAATGACCGAATTGTCTCCGTGGGGAAGAGTGGCTCTGTCGCCCTACCGCAGGGAGCCAAAACGATTGACCTGCGAGGCAACACGATTGTTCCCGGCTTCATTGACACGCACGCGCATTGGTTCAATATTCGGCGCGGAGTTCTTGACCTTCAGAATTGGGACTTCTTGGCCACTCTGGCCTATGGAATCACGGCAGGGCGCGACCCGCAAACGTATACGAGCGATTTATTTGCGTATCAGGATTTGGCGGACGCAGGCGAAATCCTCGGGCCCCGCGCGTATTCGACCGGACCGGGCATTTTCTCGACGAATGATTTTCAGTCGGAGAAGGAAGCCGAGAAGGTCATCAGCCGTTACAAAGACTTCTATCGTACGAATCTCGTGAAGTCCTACCTTGTCGGGGACCGAAATCAACGCCAGTTTGTCGTGGAGGCGTGCGAGAAATTGCACGTTATCCCTACCACAGAAGGTGGCGCCGACATGCCACTGGATCTTACTCACGTGATTGACGGATTCGGCGGCAACGAACACCAGTTTCCCATCGCACCGCTCTTCAAGGATGTCGTCACCTTGGTTGCGCAGTCTGGAATCTACTACACACCCACCTTCATCATTGGCGGTTATGACGGCCCTGGATCCGAGGCGCATTTTTTCCAAACCGGCAATATTCACGATGATCCCAAATTGAAGCGATTCATCCCTCACGCAATCCTCGATGAAAAAACCTCCGGGCTGACGTGGCACAGGAAGGACGAATATACCTATCCAGTGGACGCGGCCTCCACCTGGGCGATCTCTAAAGCCGGAGGCAAAGTTTGTGTGGGCGGCCACGGAGAACTTCAGGGACTGAGTTTTCACTGGCAATTGTGGTCGCTGCAGTCCGGCGGAATGAGCAGTCTGGAGGCGCTTCGCGCCGCGACTCTTAATGGAGCTGAGGCTATCGGACTTGCCCAGGATCTCGGAAGCATCGAGCCGGGAAAGCTCGCGGACCTTTTGGTCCTTAGCAGGGATCCTTTGCAAGATATTCACAACTCAACTAGCATCCGCTACGTGATGAAGAACGGCGAGCTTTTCGACGGCGACACGCTCAACCAGATTTGGCCCGCGCAAAAAACTGCAGGGCCATTCTGGTGGTGGACGGATCATCCATAGAGTCGAAATCGGGCCGGCCATAGCGGCTCCGAAGTTTGGTGGACGCGCGAAATGCCAAACTGACAAACCTCTGCGAAGGCCGAGACTCTTCATGCCGAAGCAGATCGCGCCGGAAAAGGAATCAGTAAAAAATGCACGCACTATCCATCGCCGCCGCCGCCGCTCTGACTACTGCCTTTCTCTTTCCAGTTGCGGCCTTAGGACAAGCTCACGTTGATCTCATCCTGGTACACGGCAAAATCTGGACAGGGAATCCCCGGCAGCCGGAAGCCGAGGCGGTCGCCATCCAGGGCAATCGCATCGTCGAGGTTGGTGACAGCGAGGCAATTCTCAAGCTGGCAGGTCCCAAGACAAAAGTGATTGACCTTAAGGGACGCCGTGTCGTTCCCGGTTTCAACGACGCTCATGTTCATTTCTATATGGGTGGCGACGGGATCACGAGCGTGCAGTTGCATGAGGCTTCCAGTCCTGAGGAATTCGGGAAAAAAATCGCTGAATTCGCACGAAGCCGGCCGAAAGGCGAATGGATCCTGAATGGCAATTGGGACCACGAGCGCTGGACTCCCGCTCAACTCCCCACGCATCAATTGATTGACGATGTGACACCGGACAATCCCGTCTTTGTGAATCGTTCTGATGGGCACATGTGCCTGGCCAACGCGCTCGCGATGAAGCTTGCCGGCGTTGATAAGAACACGAAGGAAGTGCCAGGCGGACTCATCGTTCGGGATGCTGACGGCAATCCAACCGGCATCTTCAAAGATGCGGCGAAGACTTTGATCGAGCATGTTCAGCCTCGCCCCAGCATGGAACAAATTCTTTCCGCCATTAAGGCCGCGCAAACCTACGCCACTGAAAATGGAGTGACGAGCGTGCAGGACATGGGTGTCTTCACGGCCCAGGGCGTGGACACCATGGCCGATGTTATTCGCGGCTATCAGATCCTCGAGCGCCGCGGAGAATTGCACGTACGCATCTCGACGCACTTGCCTTTGGTGGACTGGAAGCGCCTTGCTTCTGCCGGCGTCATGGCAGACTTCGGCAGCGAAAAATTACAGATCGGCGCTCTCAAGAGTTTTGCCGATGGTTCCTTGGGTTCTACGACGGCGTGGTTCTACGAGCCTTACTCCGATGCTCCCACGACAAGCGGCATTCCTAGCCCGGAGCTTTTGCACCCGGAAGAAATGTACGCGCATATGCGGGACGCGGACAAATCTGGCTTGCAAATCGCAGTACACGCGATTGGAGACCGGGCTATTCGAACGATTCTCGACATGTTCGAAAGGCTAGAAACGGAAAACGGCGCCTCGGACCGCCGCTTGCGCATTGAGCACGCTCAACACTTGTCTCCGGCGGATATTCCGCGCTTCGCCAAACTGCACGTGGTCGCTTCCATGCAGCCGTATCACGCGATCGACGACGGGCGTTGGGCCGACAAGCGCATCGGGTCCGAGAGAGTCAAGACCACTTACGCATTTCGTTCCTTGTTGGATGCTGGCGCGGTGCTCGCCTTTGGCTCGGACTGGTTTGTTGCGCCAATGAACCCATTGGCCGGAATCTACGCCGCAGTCACCCGCCGCACTCTGGATGGCAAGAATCCTGATGGCTGGGTACCGCGGCAGAAAATTTCCGTTGGGGAAGCCGTACATGCTTACACCGTTGGTTCAGCGTACGCTTCGCTAGAAGAAGGCGTTAAAGGTTCCATCGAGCCGGGAAAGCTTGCAGACCTCGCGGTTTTGTCGGACGACATTTTTCACATGAATCCCGTCGAGATTGAAAACGCAAAAGTGAACATGACCATTTTCGACGGAAAAGTGATCTTCGAACGCAAGTAGTTGCCGGCCCGAGATTTGGCACGGTCAATTTAGGTCGAACAGTTTGTGCTCATTGGAGGATTGATGAGGCGGATTGCTTTGCTTCTTGCTCTATTGCTTCTCGCGAGTGCTGGGATCCTGCCCGGCCAGGACCGCAGAACTTTCGACCCCATTGACCTCGTCAACTTGAAGTCTGTCCACGATCCGCAAATTTCGCCGGACGGAAGCCTGATCGCCTATGTCGTCGAGACGCCGATGCCGGCGGGCGAGCGTCGAAACTCTCAAATCTGGCTGGTCCCTTCCGATGGCGGCATTCCTGCGCGCGCTTTCGTAACCGGCGGGGTTTCCAACTCCTCCCCACGGTGGTCACCGGACGGTTCCACGCTGGCTTTTCTTACCGACCGGGAGAACTCCTCCCCCAAAAACAGGACGTTTCAGTTTTCAATCGTCGGAGCAGAAGATCGCAAAGACATTGCGCCGCCGGAGACGAAGCCCGGGGCACCCGAAGAGAAACCGGCCAAGCCCGTCAGTCAAATCTGGTTGATCTCTTTACACGGCGGAGAGGCGACCCCGCTGACTGCGATTCCAGGTGGGGTGAAAAAGTTCAAATGGTCAAAAGATGGCAAACAGTTAGCATTCGTTAGAACCGACCAGGACACCAAGGAAGAGGTAGAGCGTAAGCAGCGCAAGGAAGATCACATCGAAGTTGACGCGAACTACAAGTTTGATCGCCTCTGGGTGTACGACTTGGCGGCTCGACAAGCTCGCCTGGTCACAAAAGAAAACATGAACATTGATGATTTCGACTGGGCGCCCGATGGCTCGCGATTTCTCGCCCGCATCTCGCCGACGCCGCGGATTGACGACTATTGGCGTGTTTCCAAAATCTCGATTCTCAGCGCTTCGAACGGTTCTATCGTCAAAACGCTCCTCGAACACGCCGCTTACAATCGCGTTAGCTGGTCCCCGGATGGTCGCACCGTCTTGTTCGGCAAGCCCGGTCCTCGGGACATCACCGGAGTCCCCGTTCTTTACAACCTCGAAACTGCGAAGGAAACCGTTCTCGGCGAGTCCTATCCCGCGACGCTCGAAACGATGGAGTGGGATCCGGACAGCAAAACCCTGACTGCCTGTGGCGTCGAGGGCGCGACTCCCACTTTCTTCAAAGTGGATGCGAGTTCGGGTTCGCTCACCCACATCGGCAAGCAAGCGACTACCGAGCAGTTCACCCTCAGTAGGGACGGCCAGAAGTTGGCGTTTCTCGGACAGACGATGGAACATCCTGACGAGGTTTACGCCAGCGTCGCCGGACAGGATCGCATGCTCACCGACACAAATCCTCAAGTCAAGAATTGGAAGCTCGGCACTTCGGAAGAATTGAGTTGGAAGAACTCCAAGGACGGGAAGACAGTCCACGGGATTCTTCTACTCCCTGCTGGCTACGAAAAGGGGAAGCGTTACAAGACCATCGTTCACTATCACGGTGGACCCGAAGAAGCATGGGCCGCCGGCTTTCACGGTTCGTGGTACGACTGGGGCGGCATCCTGGCTTCGCACGGCTATGCCGTGCTTCTCCCCAATCCGCGCGGGTCCGATGGCGCCGGGACTTCCTTCACCGAAGCAAATTACCGCGATTGGGGCTACGGTGATTTCCAGGACAGCATCGATGGCGTAGATCTCCTCGTGTCGCGCGGAATCGCTGACCCCGATCATCTCGGCGTTGGCGGTTGGAGTTACGGCGGTTTCATGACTTCGTGGACAATCACTCACACAGATCGCTTCAAAGCGGCAATCGTTGGCGCTGCTGTTACGGACCTGTTCACCATGGCAACGACTTCAGATATAGATCCCAGCTATTTGGACGGCTACTACGGCAGTCTAAGGCCCAACGTGAAGCTCTACGACGACCATTCGCCCGTTCGCTTCCTGGAGCATTGTCATACGCCAGCGCTGGTCATCCACGGCGAAGCGGACGTGCGCGTGCCGATTTCTCAGGGCGAAGAGTTTTACTACGGCCTCCGCTTTCTCGGCGGCGAGACGCAAATGGTGCGCTATCCTCGCGAGCCGCACATCTTCCAGGAAATGGAGCACCAGAGAGATTCACTTGAGCGTATGCTCCGCTGGTACGACTCGCACTTGCATTAAGCATCAGGCACAATCCGTCCGGCCGTTAGGGGCTAAATTCAATGAACGCAAACTCCATTTCCAAGTGTCTTGTTCTCTTTCTCAGGATGCTGCACGGCATTTTGGCTGTAAGCGCTCTTTTGATCCTGGGCTCTCTCGTCGCCAGTGCCGCTTCCGACGATCACAATGGAGAATGGCTCTATTACAGCGGAGACCAGGCCAGCACCAAATATTCCAGCCTCTCCCAGATCAACAAGAGCAACGTCTCATCGCTGCGTATCGCTTGGACGTGGAAGACGAATGAAACTGAGCTAAAACAATTCGGCACGCACCCGGGAACGTTCGAAGACACGCCGCTGATGATCGGCAATATCCTCTATGTAACCTCGCCGTACAACCAAGTGGTCGCGCTCAACGCAGAAACTGGGGCTCAACTCTGGAAATTCGATCCCAAGTCTTACGCCGATGGCCAGCCTACGAACGGAATGGGCTTCACTCACCGGGGCATCGCTGCCTGGCGTGATGGCAAGAATCTCCGCCTTTTCTTGAACACGAGATATCGCCTGATCTGTCTAGATGCCGCCTCGGGCCAACCCCTCGCATCGTTCGGCGAGAATGGCATCGTGGATCTCAGCAAGGGATTAATCTGGCCGATCAAGAAACTCGACTACACGCAGACCTCGCCTCCAATCGTTTATCAAGACCTGGTTATCCTCGGCAGCGTTATTGGGGACCGCCTCGTCTACCATAACGATCCTCCAGGCGAAGTTCGCGGCTTCGACGCTCATACCGGCAAGCAAGTTTGGAGTTTTCACACGATTCCGCAACAGGGAGAGTTCGGCAACGAAACCTGGGGGGCAGACTCCTGGAAGTTCACGGGGCACACAAATGTGTGGGCGCCAATGAGTCTCGATGAACGACGCGGACTTCTCTATCTTCCAGTCAGTACACCCAGCAACGACTTCTTCGGAGGCCACAGGTCCGGCGACAACCTGTTTGCGGAAAGTATTGTTTGCCTTGATGCAACGACTGGCATTCGCAAGTGGCACTATCAAATCGTCCATCACGGTCTTTGGGACTACGATCTGCCAGCTGCCCCGATTCTTCTCACCATTGATCTGAAAGTCCAGAAAATAGATGTTGCCGTTCAACTCACGAAGCTTGGCACCGCGTTCGTATTCGATCGCGTGACTGGCCGGCCCATTTGGCCTATCGAAGAGCGGCCCGTTCCCGCAAGCGACGTGGATGGCGAACACGCCGCCCCAACGCAGCCCTTCCCGACGATCCCTCCCGCGTTCACTCCACAAGGAGTTACGCTCGATGACGCGTTCGACGCCTCACCCGAACTGAAGGCAGCTGCGCAAGCGGAAATGAAAAAGTACAGGCTTGGGCCAATGTTCACTCCTCCTTCCTACAAAGGCACCGTCATGCGGCCGGGCATAATCGGCGGCGCGAATTGGGGCGGCGGCGCCTTCGATCCTGAAACTGGCATTCTCTACATCAAGACCACCAACCTTCCCCATCTTGCGCGAATCGTCAGGCCCGATGCGTCTTCCGCGAATCCTCGCGCGGCCGAAGTCGATGCGGATTGGAGTGGGGATGTTCTCGACATGGATGCCGTATTTTCTGGTGGTATACCGCTGACGAAACCGCCTTACGCTCAACTGACCGCGCTGGACCTGAACAACGCGAAGATTGCTTGGACAGAAGCCTTTGGTGACTGGCCGGAACTTCGCCAAAATCATGCCCTTAAGAACGTTAAGCTGCCAGAGAAACTGGGCATCCCCGGCAACGCCGGTTCGATTGTGACCAAGGGTGGTCTTGTCTTCATCGGCGGCGAAGATACGGCACTCCACGCGATCGACAAGGCGACAGGCAAGGACCTATGGCACGGGCCCCTACCTGGACCGGCAAAGGGCACACCGATGACCTACCAGACCCGCGAGGGGCATCAATTCGTTGTGATTGCCGTCGGCGCCGGCGAAGATGCCACATTGGTTGCCTTCAAGATCGAAGCCCCTCGCGATTAGACTAAATTTTGTGACGCAACTTCGAGGATTGCCCAACCGGCAGCAGCGAATCAGCTCAACTTCGTCAGCTTCCACAACGCTTACGACGGCGACTTGAACTTGAGATCAGCGCCATCCCGGAGGAGATCCGTAGCCTGCGCAACCATCGATTTCACGATTGATTCAGCAGTCGGGCGGTCCCTTAGCAGACCCACAGCCTCTCCGCAGGCGACCGCAACCATATCGAGGTCGCTCTCGGCACGTGCCTGGGCATATCTCGCAGACAGTGTGCCGAATGCGCCGAACGCTTTGCTCTCCTGCTCAGCCCATTCGTCGCTCAGCTTGTTCTTTAGAAAGCGGAATGAGTATTCCCTCGGCCAAGGAACGCCGCGCAGCGCATCGAGCACTTTCGTCCTAATGGTCGAATCGCCGGTCACGCCAATGACCTTGTCAGTGTGCGCCTTTGGGGTGAGCGCCTCGGCCGACGCCCAAAGCCGCGTCCCGACTACCACGCCATCTGCACCAAGCATGAGGGCTGCGGCCAATCCTCTTCCGTCCGCGATGCCTCCGGCGGCAATCAGCAAAGTTTTGGGCGAGCTCTGCTTCAAGTAATCGGCAGCTTCCGGCACAAACGGAAACGTTGAGCGGTTCGCTCCATGTCCCCCGGCTTCGGTGCCCTGTACGACGACCGCCGCGGCCCCAGCCTCTAGAGCTATGTCGATCTGCGACAAGAACTGTACCTGGCAGATCAGCGCCGCGCCGGCGTCGTGGATCTGCGCTGCAAAGGGACGAGGGTCGCCAAATGAGAGAAATATGCAGAATGGCGAGTGCTGCAACGCTTTCGTCAACATCTTTGGCGCACGCGCCAGAGCCCAGGTGATGAATCCGACGCCGAATTTTTCTGGTTTCGCTCGAGCAAGTTCAGTTTCCAAATCAGGTTCTCCACCCACGGTGCCTGCATAGCCTCCGCCCACGATTCCTAGTCCGCCGGCGCGAGATACCGCGGCCGCGAGCGCCCCGCCGGTGACATACGCCATCGGCGCGCAGACGATGGGGTGCCGGAGGCCAAAGCGCTCCGTGAGACGTGTGCTAATCATCGTGTCTACAGCAGGAACCCCTGTATTGGTTGTCACCATGTTGTTGGTTTTCCACGCGGGTGAGATTGTGCGCAGCCGCCCCCAGCCGCCAACGCGGTCGTTATGAAACCGAGCCAGGTTGTGCTCATCGCACCCCCTCTAAGGATTCTAGTCAGTGCGCGAGCGGTCCCGGAACCAACAAATCTGGCGTGCACCGCGCAGCATAGTTCACAGGTTTACTGGCGTCAATTAACGCCGACCGTTCGTAGCGATAAACCACTACGCAGTCCACTGTTCTCCACCGACAATCAGCGATCAATTGATCAAGCGCCGGCCGATGTTTTGGTGACACCCTGGTTCCAAGTTGCTTGCGTTGATTAGATGAACCCCGCGCTATGCCTTCGGCATTACTCGTTGTTTTCCCATCTCGCATCAAACTATCACCATCTTTGAATTCACTCCTGCATCGGTTCGGCGGGCGGATCAGCGCGCAGGCTCAGATAATCCATGTTCCACCGCTTGAGCTGCGTAGACATTGCATACGTCATCGCTTCGTCCGAAACTGGCTCGCACCCGACCAACTCGATCCATTTCCAGCCTGCCGCTGCATCAAAACAGCGCTCCCGGAATGCCGCGGTAATGGACGCGGCAGCCTTCTCCGCCGCATCCAGTGCCGCCGCGGGATCTTCCTCCGTGCTGTAGAGAAGGTCGATTCGAATCGCGTACAAATCCCTTTCGCCATTCCGAACTTGTTCCACGCCTTCATCTACGTCGAAGAAAACTGCGACCAAATGCTTTCCCAACGGTTCCAAAATCTTCGCAATCCGTTTCGACACGCCGGTGTCGGTCAGACGCCGTTCGAATTCGTCGGGGAAGGCCGCGCGACGATACCGGGCCGTAAGCCATCGCTGGAGCACGGCGCGATCTTCCGGCGTTACCACGGCATTTGCACTCGGAGCGTGCCCGGCGAGCTCGTCCTTTTTCGTCGCCGTCTTGTCTAGCGCCTGCATGTCCAGAAAGGCGGCGGCCCCGCCCATCACGCATTCGAGATGAAGCCGTCGCGAATTTTTTGCGTGCGTAAAGTCTCCGTTGGGCGCCCCGATTCGCTTGGCCAAAATCACTTCAACGAGCGGCTCCGCTTCCGGACTCTGCGCCAGATCGCAAT
>WNFS01001636.1_pt1 | contig 16852 bp, 18 predicted proteins | sample 5400141 | NCBI WGS metagenome assembly WNFS01 (sample SAMN13153358, study PRJNA577476) | soil metagenome | isolation source: 60 cm saprolite under Madrone tree | place: USA:California | collected 2016-06-14
GGAAGCCCTCTTGCCACTGTGCGAAAGGCAAGGGCCATGCGGCGTGGTCGCTGGTCTTCATGGTCAGCGGAAAGAGACACGCTCAGCGCATCCCCAAAGAGTGGGTCGCGGAAGTCCAAAAGCAAGTCGATGCGGGCCGCAAATTCCAGGATGCTGTGCGCGAGGTGCTCGCGGCTAACGCGCAACTGTTGGTCCTGGCCCGTAAACAACGCCACCGGTGAAAGGCCCCAACCCACGCCGCCTGTGGACCTACGTCACGTGGTGCTTGGGTTTGCGATCTTATTTCCGCTCTCCCGGGGACGGTCGGCCTCAACCACAAATTCCCGCCAGGGCCTTGCTTTGGTCTCTGCTGATCGGCCAACTGCTGCGGGTCTGTAATTTTCTGGCTGTGGAAAGGTTGGTACGCTCCTCCGCGCGCCGTGCGCTGACCGTGAGCCGGTCGTTCAGCGATGACGCTCTGGCCTACTTCACTGAACGTTTAGATCCCACGTGCACCCGGGCCGCCTTGGTGCACGTGCTGCGCCAAGCCAAACGCAACAAGGCTTTTGAAACCAGCGGCGGCATTGGCTTGGCCGTGGATGGAACCACCGTCGGACGCTGCACGAGTTCGGGTTGTCCACTGTGTCGCCCGTACCGCAATGCCGACCAGGAGATCGTGGGCTATCGACACCACTTGGTGCTGACCAGCGTGGTGGGGACAGGATTGTTTTTGCCTTTCGATGTCGAACCCTACGGACCGGGCGATAGCGAATACGCTGCTGGACAACGCCTGCTGCGTCGGGCTGTGGAACGACTGGGTGTCCGCTTTGCTGCGTATGTGGTCGTGGATGGAGAATTTGCCACCGCTCCTTTTCTCCATGTCGCTGGTGATCTGGGCATGCCGGTGGTGGCGCGCCTGAAAGCGAACTTACCTGAGCTGTTGGCCGCGGCGCAGAGGCGCTTCGCTGGCCAACCTCCCAAACTGACCTTTCTTCACGGCCAGGATCGTGTCGAACTTTGGGATGCCGAAGACTTCGATCCCTGGGAGAGTCTGCGTTGGAAAACCGTGCGGGTCTTGTTCTATCGGCAGCAGAAACCAGACGGTGAGGTGATCGAAGCCTTCTGGCTCACGGATTCTCTTGAGGAAGAAGTCAGCAGTCGGGTGCTTTATCATCGCGCGAAGAGCCGTTGGGAAATCGAAAACCAAGGATTTAATGATGCCAAGAACCGCCATGGTCTGGGGCATATGTGTCACCATCACCCCAACAGCTTGCTGATCGTCTGGCTGCTCACCAGCTTGGCGTTGACCATCGAGCGGCTCTATCGCTTGCGCTATCTGCGTCGCGGCACGCATCCAGTCCGCACCGCCGTGGACTTTGTTCATCTGCTTTGGCTCAGCCTATCGCGACCCGCACCCGCAGATAGCAGTTGACGCACAGCTTCACCGCCCCTTCACCTCCGCTGTCGTACTCACACAGTCGCGCTCGCGCCGCAGGGCACCACGCCCTCGGGACTTCGTCACTCGAAAATAGGCGCCTGTACTTTGAGTCTCCGGAACGTGCCCTAAGGCCCCTAGATTCAGCTCGCATCACGACCGCACCATTAAACTTCCGAGATAGCTGTCCCCACACTCCGTCCCTCGCCAAATCTTTCTCCCTAGTGCATACTGTTACGCTTTTCCTCTCCCAAAGGAGCCGATGATGCTGAAACGGCGCAGTCTTCTCATTGTCGCTTTGATTTTTGTCGTGTCTTCTTTTGCGCAAGCTCAGGAAAAAGAAAAGAGCGGCCATATCCCCACGCCCAGCGAGTTCCTGGGCTTCGAAGTCGGCGCCGACCGAAAGCTCGCCGACTACCGCCAGATTACCTCTTACTTCAAAGCGCTCGCTGGTGCTTCCCACCGCGTCGAACTGGAAAACCTCGGCAAAACCACTCTCGGCGAAGACATGTTCATGGCCGTTATCTCCACCGAAGAAAACCTGCGCAACAAAGCTCAGTACAAAGAAATCGCTCGCAAGCTCTCCGACCCCCGCGGCCTCACTCCTCAACAAATCGATGCGCTCGCTGCCGAAGGCAAAACGATCCTCCTCATCACCTGCAACATTCACTCCACCGAAATCGGCTCCAGCCAGATGGCCATGGAATGGGCCTATCAACTCGCAACCACGCAAGATCCCGAATATCTCCGCCGCCTCAACGACTCCATCATCCTCCTCGTCCCCTCCCTCAATCCCGACGGCGAAACCATGGTCACCGAGTGGTATCGCAAGTACGTCGGGACCAAGTACGAAGGCGGCCCGATGCCCTACCTCTATCACCACTACGTAGGCCACGACGACAACCGCGACTGGTTCATGCTCACGCAAATCGAAACCAAAAACGTGAACCGCATGGTCTATCGCGATTGGTTTCCGCAATTCTGGCTCGACGAACATCAGATGGGCTACACCGGCCCGCGCATCTACATCCCGCCTAACGCCGACCCAGTCGCCAAGCTAGTGAACCCGCTCGTCCATCGCGGCAATAATCTCATGGGCGCAGACATGGGCTGGCGCCTCGAAGAAGCAGGGAAGTCCGGCGTAATTTTCGGTTATTCGTTCGATGCCTACTGGCCCGGCGGCACGCGCAACACCGGCTGGTGGAAAAATATGTACGGTGTGCTCACCGAAGTCGCCTCCGCGCGCATCGCTTCGCCCATCGACGTCACTCCCGACGAGCTTCAAGGCGGCACCAAAGGCCTCATTACCTACGAGCAGCAAATCAATTTTCCCAATCCCTGGCCCGGCGGGCTCTGGCGTCTTCGCGACATCATGGATTACGAGCTCCTCATCTCCAGCGCCGCTCTCGAAACCGTCAGCAAATTTCGCCAGGAACTTCTCCGCGGCGTCGCCAGCATGGCCACGCAAGCCGTTCAGTCCGCCGACCCGCAAGTTTGCTGGCGCATTCCCATCGAAGACCAGCGCGATCCCGTCACTGCCGCTCGCCTAGTCGCTCTTCTTCTCGAACACGGCGTCGAGGTACGCATCAACTCCGACGCAAAAATCTTTCTCGTTCCCACCGCTCAGCCCTACGGCCGCTTCGTCGACGAAATGCTTGGCGTCCAGCGCTATCCCGAAGTTCGGCCCGCGCCTAACAGCGGCATCCTCGAGCCGTACGACGTCGCCGCTTGGTCGCTACCTCTCATGATGGGCGTAAAAGCCGAGCGCGTGGCCATCCGTCCAGATCAGCTCAACTCCTCGCGCATACTCAAAGACGCGCAGTGGCCCGATGGCGGCCTCTCAAATCCCACCGGCAAATATTTCGAGATTGCCGCCCACGAAAACAATATCTTTGCGCTTGCTAATGCCATGCAAGCCGCAGGCGGCCAAGTCTTCCGCTTGCAATCGCAGAAGCCCAACGAAGCTCCCGAATTTATATTCGCCGCACACGCCCAGTTGGCCGCCAAAGCCGAAAAATTCCACCTCCAACTCGTTCCTCGGCCCGATCTTCCCCAAGGCGCCACGCAGCTTAAGCCCGTCCGCCTCGGCCTCTACAAACCCTACATCACGTCACTAGACGAAGGCTGGACACGCTTCCTCCTCGACCAGTATGGTTTCAAGTACAAAAGCATCGAAAACAAGGAAATGCGCGCCGGAAATCTCAACAATTCCTACGACGCCATCGTCCTGCCAGACTCTTCTCGCGAAGCCATCGTCGAAGGCAAAGAGAATCGTTTCGGCTTTTCTGAGGAATTTCCGCCAGAATACATTGGCGGCATCGGTAAAGAAGGGGTTAAAGCACTCCGCGAATTCGTCGACAAAGGCGGCACGCTCATCACCCTCGCAAATTCCAGCGACGTTCTCATCGGCGAGGATTTCAATCTTCCCGTTCGCAACGCGCTAACCAGTCCGCCTGGCGCAGGTGGCCGAGCCGCCACGATCACTTCGGACTTCAACGTCCCTGGCTCACTCCTGCGCGTCTACCTAGACACGAATCATCCCGTCTCTGCCGGCATGCCTCACGAAATCGCCGCCTTCGTCGACTCGCCCATCGCCTTCCAAACTTCGGTGCCCTCGCCCGACGTCCAACGCTCCGTGATCGCCTGGTATCCCGACGACGCCAAAGACATCCTCGTCTCCGGCTACGCCCACGGCGCCGAGCGCCTCCAACGAAAAGCCGCCGTCGTCGCGTTCACGCGTGGCAAGGGAAAAATTGTCATGTTCGGCTTCCGCGTTCAACACCGCGCCCAAACCGAAGGTACCTTCCAACTTCTCTTCAACGCCATCTTCTGGGGAGCAATATAGATTTCGGCAGGGAATCGTTGTGTATAGATGCCGCCTTTAGCCCGGCTCTTCGCTAGGCTGGAACCGCCATATAACGCAAATTGTCATCTGGAGCGCAGCGAGAGAACAGCTTTCTCTTTTCTTGCTACTCGTCGCGCGTCGAACTATCGTGCCATGCTTACCTGTCCTCGCACTCCCGCCATCTCGTCATACTCCCGCCTTGACTCCTCCGGCGCAAGCACCCACAAGGTATAAATCCCCAGCGCTGTCCCAAACGGAATCCGTATCAGCGCGAGGCACGCCACCACAATAGCCAACACCCGCGCCCACGGCTGCCGCTCATACAATCCCCACGCCAACAGCAAATGAATCACTCCAAACACAGCCAGGAAAACGCCCGTTGAAAACATCCCGCCCCACAACAGCGAGCGAAACCCCGGCTCCCAATTTCCGAGTGGCCAGCCCCCGTCAAAAATCAACCTTCGAAAAATCATCCACCAGGCCACTCCCATCAGCCGCAAAATTCCGTTCGCCAACCAAAATCCCGCCACAAGATTTATATTTCGCCTGACCCGCCCATCTCCCGCCGAGCGACCAACCCCCGCCGTCGACACCGCAGCAGGCGCTGCCGGCCCCGTCATCAGTTGCTTCCCGCACGCGCTGCAATATCGCGTCCCAGGGTTGAACGGCCTCCCGCAGCCATCACAGTACATGTTTCTGTCCCCCTTCGAGTCGACCTCTGACCAATACTACGCGCCCGATCCCAAAAAGTTCCACACAGCTCAACCCCGTTGCACCCCCGCTCAGTTCCTGTGCCCGCACTCCCCGCTATTCGTCTTTGCACCTCGGACACCGCCGCCTACCACTCTCCAGGAGTCTTTCGCTCCCCGTGTTATCTTTGAACCCGAACCAACCCGTCGCGCCTGACAGACTGGAGCCAAACATGCCGAAATCACTCCCCGCTGAGCGATTCATTCTCATGCTCCTGGCCGCCTCCACGCTCGTAGTCCCCATAGTCTCCCCCGCCCAGCAACCCAACAAAACCGACCTCCTCAAAAAAGCTCGCCAATCCTATTACAGCCTCAAAGACGAGGGTCTCACCGAATTCCAATGCTCCATGGCCCCCAACTGGGCCTTCCTACTCGCAGAGCAACGCAAAGCCGACCCCGCCGGAATCGACGCCGCAATCCAAAAGCTTCAAGGCGTTCATTTTGACCTCGCTCTCGGTCTCGACGGCAATGTTAAGGTTACTCACAACGAAATCACCGCCGAGAATGAACAAGTCGCCAGTGGTCTAAAGCAGGTCTACAGCGGCATGGAGCAGATGGCCTCCGGTTTTTTCCAAACCTGGTCCGCCTACATGATCTCTCCCGCCCTTCCCGAACTCACCACTCCCTTCCATCTCGAGGCAGTCGGCTCCGACTATCGCATCTCTTATAAAGACGGCACCGCAGACGTCACCACCACGATGGGTCATGACTACGCCATCAGCGTTCAGAGAGTCAAGACCAGTGAGTTTGACTCCACCATAAAACCGCAGTTCAAAAAAAGTCCCAAGGGCTTGGTCCTCGCCAGCTATCAAGCCAACTATCGCGGCGCTGCTCCGGCCGATGCCACCGAACTTGATGTGTCCATCGACTACCAGGAAATCAACGGCCTGCAATTTCCCCAAGAAATTTCTCTTTCCGGCTCTTACGGCTCAACTCCCTTCAAAGTCAAAGTCAACTTCGCGAGCTGCCAAGCCTCCAAGCACTAACCTATTCTTCCATTAAACACGTTCTATTGCTGCTGGCCCCGCCACAGGCACACTCCGAGTGCTCTCCGTTCCTGTAGGGGCCGGTCTTGCCCGGCCCTCATCTTTCGACTCTCAATTTTCAACTTTGAACTCGTCGCTTGGCCCATTCGAACAGTACCGCCCAAGACACCGCGAATTAACGCCTCCGGCATTTCACTCCTAGAATAGCCGCAACATGCTTGCGCATTTCCAGCCCAAGCCAGAAATGGTGCAACTCACCCAATGGGGCGCCGCGCGAGTTCCCCAGGGAAGCACGTGGATGATCTTTGATGTGGACTCCGTGGGGCCAAGCTGCACCCACCCCGGCGCGTGGCTCGTTCATATTCGCGACTATCGGTACGGCGCTGACCCTGCCGGTCTCCTAGGCCGCAATTACCAAGTCTGGACGCTCCGCCCGGGCGACTACGAAGAAGTCTGACGTCATGCCCAAGTCTTCCACGACCAATCCGGTTCTCGATCGTCTCACCTCGCTAGCGCTCGCCCTTCCCGAAGCGAAGCGGGAGCTCTGCAACTCCCACGCCTCATTCTGTGTCCGCAAAAAAACCTTCGCATACTTCCTAGACAATCATCACGGTGACGGCATCGTCGCTGTCACCTGCAAGGTGCTCTCCGGCGAAAACACCGCGCTTACCAACGCCCAACCCAAACGCTACTACCTCCCGGCCTACATCGGCCCACGCGGCTGGGTCGCGCTCCGCCTGGACCTCCCCAAAATCGACTGGTCCGAAGTCCGCGATCTCCTCCTCACTAGCTACCTCCTCGCCGCCCCCAAAAAACTCGCCGAGCTGGTCCAAGCCCGCGACTGAATCTTAGAAAGCAATCACGACGAGCCCTCGACGAGTGCCCTCGGTTCTTGAGCTTGGGTCTTATGCGAATTACCCTCACTCAAACTTCCTCTCTCTCCGCCTAGGGCCCCCGCGCAATTTGCGCGCCCTCGCTCCCAACTTCACGCGATCTAACTCCGACCACGTCATTCCGAACGCAGCAGGCCGACTTCTTCTTCCCGTTCCGCTCCTGCAAAGTAGTTGGTCTGCCAAGGGAGAACCGCCTTGTTTCTAAGTGTTTGGCAGAGTCGGTACCGCCCTTATTTTTTCTCGAAGACGAGAAGCGCGCATGCAGTAGCGCCTCAGCCAGGCTGCGCAAAGACCGAATCAGATGCGGACACCAGCCGCCACCCTTCGCGTGCGTTGGTGTTCAGAGTGGGTTGCAACTGGTCTGCTTCAAGCAAATTCCGTTACCGCCACACACTTGTATTGGTGCGATTCGCGTGCGCCAGCTCTTGCTCTCACAGCAGAAATCGCGCCTGAGAGAAAAATCAGACATGCGAGAACAGTAGCTAAGCACAACTTACCCCAACGGTTTTTCATCGTCTCCTCCAGTGTGGACCATCTAGAGCACACGCGCTATTGGCACGCCTTGGACTTGAATTAGATTGTAACTATTTTCTGACGGTCACTGAACTATGATGCTGAGATTTGGCGGGTGGAGCATGCAGACTCGGCGAATAGATTCGGTGTGGCCTGCCCTTGCGCACTGCAGCAGTTCCGGAAGTTTGCTCCCGACCGATGGCATTCATTCAAGCAATCATCTAGAATCCCCGTCCATGATCTGCCCCAACTGTGGAAAGGAGATGACCGACTGGACGCTGGACGGCCGCTTGGGCACGCAAGTCGCCGTCGATGTGTGCACAGGTTGCCAGTCATTCTGGTTCGATCAACACAAAAGCCTGCAGCTCTCTCCCGGCTCCACGCTAAAGCTGATGAAGTTTATCGGTGAACACTCGTCAACGGCCAAGCCAACATTGTCGGACGTGCTCCGGTGTCCACGATGCGGAGGCCGGCTGTCGCAGGCGCACGATCTGGTCCGAAACATGCGCTTCAACTATTGGGGATGTGAAAGTGGACACGGGCGCTTCATCGGGTTTTTCGACTTCCTGAAAGAGAAGAATTTCATCCATGCGCTCTCCCCTGAAGAGATCCAGCAGTTGAAACAGAACGTGCAGAGCGTGAACTGCTGCAATTGCGGGGCGTCCATCGACCTGCAAGCCAACTCGGCTTGTCCCTACTGCCATTCCGCTATTTCCATGCTGGACATGAAGCAGCAGCAACAGATGCTGGCGCAACTCAAGGAAGCTGCCGAGCCTCGGCCGATTGATCCAACACTACCCATGCAACTCGCCTTGGCAACGGAGAGAACATCAGCCCTATTTAAGGCGGATGATACCGAGTGGTGGGAGGATGCTCGCTCAGGTGACCTGGTGCAGGCTGGTTTGAAGGCGGTCGCCCGATGGATCGCCGCCAGCCTCTAATTGAATTGCCCACTGGACAGGGAGAACCAGATGTACGGCAACTGCGTTGATCAGGACTCGGGGCACCCACGTACGGCGTCAAAGTTCCTTGTCTGAAATCAGTTTCGAATTCCAAAACCGTGAAAGTTGCCGCACTTCGCACATTGTGTGGGTGGCTCAGCGTTGTCCACGTTGTGCTTTATTGGCGGCAAAGCCTGCAGGTAGGCGAATATGGCCTTAAGGTCTAGGTCTGTTAAATTGCGATAGAAATGCCACGGCATTGCTGAAAAAATAGGGCGAGCTCCCACTTTTCCTGTTTTAACTACTTTCAGGAATAGACCCTCATCGTAGTAACTAATGCCGGAAGGGTCAGGAGTCAGGTTGGAGCTGGCGGCAGCCTGGTCTCCGTGACGAAAGACCTTCCCACCGGCAAATTCTAATCCATGAATAAAACCCTCTTCATTGGACGGCGTGTGGCAGGTTTCGCAGCCAGCAAGCCTTACTAGATGCGCTCCCCTAGTCACCATGGTCGATGATTTGGTGAGGTGAATCGAATCCATCGCGATTGTTGGTGAATGTTTTCCTGGCATGTACATAGCCCTCTCAGGCAACTGATTCCTAACGGGCGGAATGGAGCGAAGGTACAGCACGATGGAATGTATTTCGTCATCGCCTAAGCTGTGAAAATAGCGGGAGGGCATCTCTGGATTCAACACTCTTCCATTTTTCCCGATACCGTCCTTAATAGCTCTGACAATTTCCTCGTCGCTCCACTTCCCGATTCCCGTAGCCGCGTCCGGGGTTATGTTGGGAGCAATTATTTGGTTTGGGCTGCCTTCACCCCATAAGATGCGTCCACTACCAACCCGTCCCGGAGGAATTGGCCAGCCCGGCTTTGAAAAGTCACGCTCCGAGTGGCACTCGAAGCATATCGTCACGGATTCCACGAGGTACCTCCCCTGCTCCAGGGTGGCACTTCTCTTGGACCCGCCGGCAGCATAAGGGACGATGGTCGGCGCGATGAAAGCCTCCGCTGCGGTGACAATCAAAAGAAAAGCGAGAGTCCGTTTGGTGTGCATTGGCATTCCGCCAAATCCTCATTCATCTTGAGTTCGAATCTTTGGGGAGAAAGGGGCGCTCCTCGGTTATTCTTCAGAGCGCAGCGGCCGCTCAACCCATGGTAGGTTACCGGACGTCAATTGTCATACCGTTATTCTAGATGTCCGGTATTTCTAATACCAGTAGTAGGCAATTCGTGTCTGTCATTCATCGCGCGACTCGACACCAGGTTTTCAATGAAATAGGCTTTAAGGGTGCACAAAGAGCATCGTGGGCTAAGATTTGCGTTCAGCGCGAGTGCCGAGATCGCTCATGAAAGCTCGCCCGCTGCTTTTGTCCCTGCACGTGTGGCAGAGCTGAGCTTGCGCGGGTGTTTCCTAGAGACTTCGGCTTCGTTTGAGCTTCGGCACGCTGTTTTGCTGAAGATCTATCACTCAGAAGAGTATTTCGAGGCCGAGGCATCAGTCCTCTATGTCAAACCCTCGGGCATGGGTCTAGTATTCCGCGAAATAAAGCCTCACGCTCGCGAAATATTGCAGAAGTGGGTTCTGACCGCACTGGATAACCACGCTGACGCCTTGCAAACTCCGGGTTAATCGAGTAATCGGAAACTACGTTCCGTTTTCGAGCTGGGAAGAATCGTTCTGAGGTCCCTTTATGTTGGATCAAGGTGTGTGGGCCGAAGTCAAAGTAGCAGGGGAACATCTAAGGTTATTCTCAGAGCAGAGCGCGCTTGGAGTCCATGCTTCTGTCTACAACGTAAGCGCAAAGAGCTGGATTGCTCCCTCCGAGGCCGTGGATGATATCGAACAGGGGAAAGACCGCGCAGCAGCGCACGCAACAGCATATCTGCGCCGCGTCGCCAACTCTGACCTGCCTACTTTGAACTGGAAGAAATCTCGCTCAGCGTAGCGCAGGCAGCTTTGATTCCACGCTTGGGAAACCGGGCAAATGGCCACTTTTCCGATAACGGCGTAATCAGGCATGTGGATTCCTTCCGGTTTGCACGTCATCCAGGGCTTATCCGTTTCCTGATCGGATTGAAGAACAACTCCCATGCTCGCTGCCTCGTTTCACATTCAAACCGGTCGAGGCTTGCTTACCGCTATCCGTTGGTACTAACCAACGTAAACGTGAGTCCTATTGGCCTTGTTCAGCTCCTCGTGCTTCGATAGCTTTTCATGGCCAAGATTTTCTACTGTGGTGGCTCGTCGGGGCGTCTCGGTATGTTGCGGGCCGTCATTCCGGTTGCTGACTTGTCAGGCGTTTTGTCACAAGAGAATCCGAAGTACGTAGGCAAATCCTTCCCCAAGGTAAAGCAAACTGGCCCGTCGTGCACCGTGATCGAGGTGGTGCCAGACGAGAAAGACGGGCAGTGGAGAGTGGGTTTCTACCGCGCAGCAAAGGGGCCCCTTGAATTTGAGGACCACCTGCGGGCCTTCTGAATAGGGCCATTACCGCAGATCGAGAGGAGCTTGCGTTGTTTGCCAAAAACGCACTTTCGCTCGACGGTTCGATTTCCAACCTGTCGTCAGGTTTGTCGCCCCCAAGTGACATGACGATCAAAATTTCCGTCACTACAGGTCCGTTCATGGGCTTCACGCACCGCCTGAGTGTGCCGTTAGACTCTCAGTGAACGGCCGGTGCGTACCCCAATCCTTAGGGTGATCTGTTTTTGCGAAGATATGCCAGAAGATATATCATTTGTAAATTAGCCAGACCCATGAGACCGCTGAATGAAACCTGGAACCCACGTCCACTTTGTAACCTGCACTTTACCGCGATGCCGCTGCAACCTCCTTTTATTGGTGCTCCCGCGATTCGCACCTGCGCTTGTGGCCGGTCATTCCTTCCCGGCAAGGATCGCGGCTACGGCTATCTGCTGACAGACAGGAAGGCTTTCAAGCCTGAACCTGACCAGAAGCAGTGCAAAGAGTGCAAGCAACCGATGTATGTATTTGGAAGGGATGATGCGGGACTCCCGTTGTACCGCTGCCCTTGCGAGTCTCGGCACCAGTCGAAGTGAGGTGACTGAGAGTTGTAAATTTCTGGCGCCCAACCGCAGAACATCTGGCACATCGCACCGGCTACGTGTTGAAGTCTTTTCCTGCGCGTCGTTTTTGGGATTATGCCATGGAACCCGGTCAAGTCTGTTAAGCCCCAACTGCTTCTTTGACGCGTCACTGGTGCCAGAAACTTGCCCAGACAGGTTTGGTGATTTGAAAGGACTTATCAACCAAGTTTCTGGAGTCGCGTAACCGGACATCATATGGATTTGGACCGATTTCACTTGTCCCGTGTCGGCGTTATCCGGTCCGGGTTTCGCTCACGCTTTTCACCGCCGATGCTCCTCCTCCACTATCCCCTTTAGAATCCGCACTTACGAGAAAACGGGGGTGGGGCGGCCGTTTCACCTGTCGCCCTGAGTGCCAAGCGACACAGGGTTCAATCTGTGCGCTTCAAAGGGAACAAACTCGGCTCCGCCGGCGGCGCATCAGCAATCGATTCCAACTCGGGGAATGGCTGCCGCAGCGGCTCGGGCACTTTCACTTTGGAGCCTTTCAAAATGCTGATGAGCTGCAGCGCATTGACCACCCCTTTTCCTTGATAATGGTTGTTAGTGATCACGAAGACTTCGCGCGACCGTTCCGCCAGTTTTGCGACGCGCTTGGCCCACGGTGCCAGTTCCTCGGTGGAGTAGAGATAGTTGTAGCGCTCGTGCGAAGGAATCTCGGCATCGTCCGTGAACCAGGTGTCGTACCGCCGCCCGTGCAGCCGCACGTAGCCGATCGGGGAGGTCGTTTCCGCGGAGGGCTCGAGCGACCTTCCAATAACGGGCTGATCAATGTTGCAGAATCCCGCGTTGCATTCTTCCAGCAACGCAAAGGTCTCCGGCGTTTGCCACGAAGCGTGGCGTACCTCGACGACCAGCGGGTAATCGGCGAAGCGCTTCAACAGCGCCGTAAGATGAGCAACGGTCTCGGGCGTTCGATGGAACGAGAAAGGGAATTGCAGCAGCACCGCGCCCAGTTTTCTCGCGGCATACAAAACGTCGAAGCCAGCGCGAACGGCTCGCTCGTCTTCGGCTGTAGTCGCGGCGATAACCGAGCCCTCAGCGCCGGGAGAAATGTCATGAGTGAAGCGCTGCCACAGCTTTGCGGTAAAGACGAACCGTGGATTCGCCTCGACGCGCTCGATCCACTGAGCCGCATGGTCCGGTCGAATCGGATTGTAGAACGACGTGTTGATCTCGATGGTGTCAAAAAATTCCGCGACATACGTCGCCTCGTGAAATCCTTTCCGCCGCCGCGAAGGGTAAACGTATCCGAACCAGTCCGGATAAGACCAGCCGGCCGGTCCCACGCGAATCACACTCTTCGATTCAGGCTTTATGCGAGAAAGCATAATTGGAAGGCCATTGTAGGGCACGGCATGTTTACCCTGAGCCTCGAAGGGCGGTGCCCGTCTTCGATCAAGCGCCAATGCTCCGCACCTTAGCCACTCTTGCCTCCGCGTTGTTTCGAAATCAACACTCGAAACGGCAAGACAAAATTGGCTGTGCTGCAAAAGCAACGACAGGAGAGTAAAGTGGAGCAGCCGCGGCTGTCAATGCTCGCGGACGTGGTTTGTCCCGTTGAAATATCCGCGCAGCGATTGCCGCGCGCCGCACGCGCTGGTATGCTCTCAACATGATGCGGTGCAAAAAGCAACCCCGCGTCGCCCGCCTCTTCTGCAGGAAATCCTACAGGTGCATCCATGAAACTGTCGATCAGCTACAAGAATGTCGAGCCGCACAAACCGGCGGAAAAAGAGGTTGAGCTTTACGCCAGCAAACTCAATCGCATTTTGAAAAGCTATGAACCGGACTTGGTCCTGTTGCACGGCGCGTTTTCAAAAAATCCGCGTCACGAAGAAAGTTCGTTCTCGCTGAATCTGTCGCTGCCGACCGGGACGCTGCACGCCACAGGAACCGGCGAAAACGTTCGCGCCAGTTGCAAGCAAGCCTTCACTGAAATGGAGGCGCAACTGAAAAAACACCAGTCGCGCCTGCGCAAAGACTACGAATGGAAACGCAAACGTCCCCGCGTCACCCCGGCGCTGTCGTGATTTCGCGCAACGCGGCCCCGATCCGCGGAGAATTTCACCTAGCGGCTGACCGGCGGCAGGGTCAAGTCCGATAGAGGAAATGTGTGAGCTTCGTGACGCGCAAACGCGAAGCGCGCACGTTGCACGGCTAACGCGGGTTCAGGCAGTTGCGCCGCTCCCGTCGGCAGCCTGACCCGCAAACGCAGAGCACGCGCGATGGCAAAATTACTTGGCGTCGCTCACTCGATTGCGCAATCTTATGATCGTCCATGCTGAACGCACCGAATGTCCTAAAGCTTTTGCGTGGTCAGCGCACTTGGTGAAGCAAGGCCCATGCTACAATAGAAAATTCACGCCGTAGGGGCGTAGCTCAGTGGTAGAGCAGCGGCCTTTTAAGCCGAAGGTCGTGGGTTCGATCCCCACCGCCCCTACCAACAAAATCACCAGTAAAACAAAGGGTTCCGAGCGTTTCCGCCGGAACCCATTTTTTATGCCTAAAAGCGACTATAGTGAGGAATATAGAGACTCAGCGCACCGCCTGTATCTGGACCACTTTTTGGCTTTCGGCTTTGCTGTACACAGTGAGTTTCTGCATCGCATCTTCAAGGTCCGCCTCGCCGACAACGTTGTACCTGGTCAGCATCGAGTCCGTTTTCCAGCCACCAATCATTTTCACAGTGTCTTTATCGACGCCACTCCGGATGAGATTTCTCGCCGCGCTTCTGCGCATGTCATGCACTAGCGTTCCAGGGCAGCCGCCTTTCTTGCACGCACTCGCCCATGCCTTTCGAAACTCAACGATGCCCAAGGCATCCCTGTGGAATACCAGATTGCTCAGGACAATGCCCTGGGGTGTCTCAACCGAGCGGGCTTCCTGGCGACGTTTGATGATGTCGGCCAGTTCGCCAAGAACAGGCACAAAGTAGGGCTTGCCGTTTTTGGATTTCACTCCGCGAAGAAAAACAACGTTATCGCGCACGTCCGACCATTCGAGTGAGGCTACAGCCCCGCGACGCCAACCGGTAATGTAAAGGAAGAGCGCAAAGTCTTTGAGATCCTCCGGCAGGTAGGAATACAGAGCGTCGAACTGCGCACGACTCAGGAATCCACTGCGTGCGTTGTCTTTTGTCAGTTTAGGGAAGCGGGGAACTATGAGCTGGTCTTGCTTGGCTTCTTCTCGGGCAAAGTTCTCTAACTCAAAAGCAGAGGCGAGAATCTGCAGGCGGTGTTTGATGGTCGAGTCGGCTAGAGATTTCGACCGGCGCCCTTTCTGCTTCTTCGACGGCTTCCGTGCGTTCTTAATGTAGGTCGTCACGGCGGCAGTAGTTAGCTCGTCCGCCCATCGGTCGCCGAGATCCTTCCTTACGACTGCAATCAGGTTCAGATTCTTGGGTTTGTCCTTCCCACGGGCCTTGAAGTCGTCTTCCACGACATCAAGAAGCTGGCTCATGGTCTTGCGATCCGCCTTTGGCCGGTCCTGGATGTTGACTTCGCCCCGGGCAAGTTGCGTCCACGCGGCGCGCTCAATGCCTTCGGCTTCGCGCTCGTTGGTGACCTTTGTGCTTTTCTGAACGCGCTTTCCCTTGAACGTGAAGCCGTACCAGAAATACTTGCTGCCTTCTTGTTTGTAGACGCTCATGCCTTCCCCTTTCGCTCAGATTTGCGCTGAGCCCTCATATATTCCCGCCTGCGGTCTTTCCACAATGGATTCGCGGCTTCGGCTGCCAAGCGGCAACTTTCGTCGTGATATTCCGAATGGGAAAATCTCGCCCAAAATAATTTTTCGCAATGCGCACACTTGCGCACGCGGTTGAGCATGCCCCGTTCCAGGAGCACAAGGGTCTGGTTCCAGGCCAGCAACTGTCGATTGAACACCGGATCAACCGTGGGACGGTCGCTTGCCGGAACCAGCCTAACGGTAACTCCTCCTTCTGGCGTGCGGCTTGGAGAATGGACCATGCGGAAGTTCCACGCCTCATTGGTGTCCTGGATGAGTTGCACCATTTCGTCGCGGACATCTTCCCCCAAGCGTTGCTGCAGTTTCACTAGTCTTTCGATAGGGTCATCCGCAGGGCGGTCGGTGCGGCCCAGGTAGTCGATTAAGTTCGTTCCCACGTCTTCGCCGGTAAAGGTGCGTTGTTTGCGGTCGAGCTTCTCCTGTTGGGCTTCCTGGTCCTGCAAGACTTTGATGAGTTTTTTTCTATTTGTCTGTGACTTAGGCATTGACAGTAGCCCCTTTCACGGAGTAGAACTGCGTGTGACAGTCCCATTGACACTAGCCACTATCCTATAAGTGCTTGCGGGATGTCAAGGGAAACTTAGGGAAAAGTCAGATAGGGAAGGTAGGGGAAAATGCCAAGCAAAACAAAGGTAAAGCATCTGGATGTCCAGGACCTGGTGGATGTCCCGGGCGGCGCTAAGCTCGTTTTCGTGAGCACGAAGACGATTCAAAACTGGCTGAGCCAGGGAGTCCTGACACGATTCAAAGTCCGCAATGGCCGGACCTTGGTCTCCAAAAAAGAACTCATCAGCATGATTCAAAAGGAAGTGTAAGGCCCCGCGGTGCTGTGCTGCTGGTGCCGGCGCGTGGACCTGCCTGTTCACCTGCTCAGACGCCACATAAAATTTTGCGGCAAGAGTCCTCGTCCGCGCGGGCGAGTAATGGAGAAAAGACTTGAGCGACGAAAAGAAAATGCCGGAAATCGGCCACGACCATCCGGCCCTGAACGGCCCATTTGACGATTGGGTAGGCCAAGCTACCAACCTACTGCCGCCGCATCTAGCGGCGCGCGTCAAGAACATCTATCTGCGGGCCCGATGGCGTGTTTGGAAAATTTACAGGAAGCACCAGGAACAGAAGGATAAGCGCATGGGTTTCAACTAAGAAACAGAAAGGCCCAGCCGCGAGCTGAGCCTTCCAAAATCCAAAGGAGAAAAGGAAATGAACAAACCAATCCTAGCACATGTTCCTGCCAATGAACTTACATTCGAAGAACGCTACCACGTCTTGCGACGGTTGCGTTTCTGGGGTGATTTGTTTGCCCAGTTCGCTGAAGAAAACGCTGGAGGATACGAAGCTATTAAGTCTCTCACCGCCAAGCTGAACGAAAAAGGGTTTCTTCCTTATATGCAAGACTTCGCAGAGCAGTGCGAGCGCGTACTGATGAATGAGCGTGACCCGGTAAAACTCTGGCGATACGCGATAGCCGCAGAGAATCACCGTGTCGCGTTTCTTGAAACTACCGAAAAGCTGTTTCCAGAAAAGAAAAAGCAACTCCGGTACTTCCATATTTATTGGTATCTGCCAACGGAACGCACGGGCAAGAACGCGCCAGGTGCCTGATGCGTGACGAACTAGAAGGCCGACAATTGCAAGGCGCGACGCTC
>WNFS01004278.1_pt1 | contig 16850 bp, 15 predicted proteins | sample 5400141 | NCBI WGS metagenome assembly WNFS01 (sample SAMN13153358, study PRJNA577476) | soil metagenome | isolation source: 60 cm saprolite under Madrone tree | place: USA:California | collected 2016-06-14
AAAGCGCTTGGTTCGCGACGTGCGAGAAAGAATCACACACGTTGAAACACTTCACTCGGCGGTCGTTGGATGAAGACTATGCTGACGACTTCGACACGAGGTCAATTAAACAGATCGCGTTTATGCGCTTCAGCGCCGGCGCGACGAGTTGGATGGGCACGTGGGGATCGAACGGGCCGTAGCAATACTTGGCTGGAAAGCGAAGCGATAGCTATGCCAAACCAATGCAACAGCGCCATTACTGGCGTGCCATGGTTTCGATGTCAACGTTGCGGTTGCGACGTTCGTGTCAACGACCTAGTACGCCAGAATGGTCAGTTGGTGTGTAAGATTTACGGTTGTGCAGACAACCGAATGATTGAACGGCGCTCGCGTGTTATCATGGAGAAGTTGAAACCAGGTTTCTCGCAAGAGATGCAACCTGCTATGATACTGCGTGTTGACTTTGTGGACGATACCATAGCTCAAATCTAACGGGAGCGGACATGAAAACGAACTTGAAAAAACTTCTGACGCTACAATCGTGGTAGCAAACCCTTCCACGACCGTAGAATCTGCTCAAAATTCACGAGAATCGCCGCTCGTGGATGCCTCTGTGAGTTACGGCAGCATTGCAGAGCAGTGCTCAATTGCTTCGACGGAAGCGTCGTAGTAGCGTCAGATTCACTTTCGGCTTTTACTGAGAGGAGAATTGAATGTCTTTCTTAGGTCAACCACTTTTGGGAGTGGCTACCCGCTACCCTTACGGGCTTTGTAAGAATCCCGTAGTTGCTGCTGGTGCAGCGGATGTACTTCCTGTAGCTGATGCAGATGTTTTCGTCACGAGAGCTGGCGTGGACGCTATGACTTTAGCTGGGCCGAAGGCTGGTGTTTACCCCGCTGGCACAGCCGTTATGCAAGCTCTTGGTGATCCACAAGACGATGGAAAGCGTTTGCGTGTTGTTGTCACAACAGCTTTCGCTCACACAATTACAACGCCTGCGGGCAAGATCAACGGTACACTTCACATCATTACGTTCACTGCTGTTGTTGGCAACTTCGTTGAACTTGAGGCTTTCAACGGTAGTTGGTATGTTGTTGGTCAGCAAGGTGCGACGTTAACGTAATCCACTAGTGGGGTGTTTAATGATTGCAAGTATCTCCGGGGACACAATCATTATCGCGCTTGTGTCATCAATTCCAGTTGTTATTACGCTCCTTGGACTTCACCAAGCGAATTCAAAACGTTATCAACGTCTCTGGTTTTTGCTTGGTGAATTTCCTCTACATCGACACAGTAAGAATGGTGACATTCATTACCCGAAGGGCGTTATTAGAGAAGATGATGTTGAAGGTAGAAAGCGTGGGGAGTCATGAACATCGCAACGAATCCTTGGACTTTTGCATCAACTGACGTGCCTGCGGCGAGCGTGCCTGTGGCGTCACCTGGTGGTTTAGTACAGCAAGCTGCACCTGCGTTAGCAGCGGTGCTTTTGACTACCGTCGCTGCGCATGGTTTAGCCGTTGGTCAGTTCGTTACGATCGTTGGCACCACCGGTGGTCGTTTCCTTGGTTGGTACAAGGTTATTAATGTACCATCTGCTACAACTGCGTTGCTCGCAAATTTATCAAGTCCGACCTCCGGTCAGCCATTCAACACTGTACTCGCAGGTGACGGTGGTGGTTCTGTGCTTATTAATCAAGTGCAACAGAATTTTAGAGCAGAAGATATTTCTTGGCAGTCACCAACTACGTTAGTAGCAGACAGTCTTGTTCTGCGTGACAGGAATGGTTTACTTATTTGGACTGCGTCCCAAGGTGCAACGGCAGCAACTGGAAACGCACAAAACCGTGGTAAGATTATGTGGGTTGATGGTCTAACGTTGGACACACTCACAAGTGGTACAGTGCTTGTAACAATTAATTGAAAGGTGGGAAAAGTGTCTCTACTAATTCATTTTGCAACTGCGTTTGTTGTTGAGTTTGATGGTACCACTGACACTCTTGTTGTTGACTTAATAAAATTACCTGTTTTGGCACAGGACGCATTACCATCAAGTCGACCTGTTGCTGCTGCTGTTTCAGGTGCTACTGTAACAGTTTCACGGAGTGTTGTAACTATTGTATACACAACACCTCCAGTAGCGGGTTTTGCTAGTGTGACTATTATGCTCGATTATGACTTGAGCTAATTTGGTGGTGTCCCTTGGGGAAGTCACTTGATGAACTCGATTCGACGTTTCGGCTGGCGTTAGCTGGACGCTACATAGTATGCACTTGCCGCAACCACCAGAGAGTAAAAGCAAAGCAATTGACTTAGTTCCACGCGTGTGTATGACACTTAAATACTGGGGTTGGAACGGTAAATTTGGTAACAGTCACCCGTATTGGTTCAAACTTGTTGTTATCGGGCGTAGCCTTGGACTTGAATGTGGTGGCGACTGGTCTCGACCTGACCCAGGTCATTTTCAAGTGCCACGTGGTGGTGTTGGTAGTGGAGTAACAAAAGCGTAAGCGTAGCTATGGGTAAATTTCTTATTATTAGCGAAGGCGGTGATGGTATTGGCCTTGCCGTCAGGCTACAAGCCGAAGGCCATGAGGCACGAATTTGGATTCGCGACAGTGAGTCTGAACACCGTGGTGAGGGAATAGTCGAACATGCTCACGATTACGAGTTTGGGGAAATTGTTGTCGCGGATTGCACTGGTTCTGGTGTATTGCTTGACAGCTTTCGTGAGCATGGGGGTCGTACTGTGGGTGGTTCGGTTGTTGCGGATAAGCTCGAAAGCGATAGAGAATATGCTACGCAGGTAATGCAGCGAGCTGGTATTAAGGTGCCGCATTCGCGTTCGTTTCACGATTGGAACGACGCAGCAGAATTCATTCGCGAAAGCGAAGCTAAGCTTGTTTTCAAACCCGACGGCAAATGCAGCGGCGTTATACCATCGTTTTGTCCTTCAGACAATCGTGAGTTATTAGAGTCATTAGATCATTTCAAAACACTCCTTGGAGCTAGCGAAGCTCCTGAGTTCACACTACAAGAATTTATTGAAGGCGTCGCGGTCTCAACCGAAGGTTGGTTCGATGGAGAAAAATTCATACGTCCTTTCAACCGTACAATTGAACGAAAACACTTTCTTAACGACGACCTTGGTCCCAGCGGGGGCTGTTCGGGAAACGTTGTTTGGCCCGTTGAGGATGACGTGGTCGTACAAAACGGAATCCTACGAATGGAAGATTTTCTCCGTGAAGTTCGTTACCAAGGCGCAATCGACTTAAACTGCGTTGTGAACGAGGATGGACTTTATGGTCTTGAGTTTACTCCGCGCTTCGGTTATGATGCGTTTCCAACGTTGTTATATGGCTTGTACACAGGAGATTTTGGTCATTTTTTGTATCAACTTGCTAGCGGCCAAGGACCAGATGTTATGGAAGTCTCAAACTGCTACGCAGCAGGCGTGAAGGTTTCACTACCACCTTGGCCTACAGAGAAGTATAATAGCGCAGCTGGTGTGCCGATTCGCGGTTTAAGCTTTCATGATTTGAAAACTTCTTTTTATCCCTATGAGGTTTCGTGGAAAGATAGTAAGTTTACCACTTCAGGTGGTTACGGCATTATTGGCGTGATGAACGCCGCAGGCGATACAATTGACGAAGCATTCGCTCGTTGTTATCAGAAGTTAAGCAAGCTTAAGTTGCCTGACAAGCAGTATCGTACTGATCTTGCGCACCAATGTATCAAAGATTTCAACGAGCTTGCTCTTTTTACTGGTGACCTAAGCGACGACGCATGGATTGGCGTTGATCTTGATGGTACGCTAGCGCATTACTCTGGCTACAAAAAACACATCGGTGACCCCATACCGCGTATGGTTACGCGCGTACGCCGTTGGATTACCGAAGGTAAACAAGTTAAAATCTTAACCGCACGCGTAGCGCCTCGTGACGAACAACACGAACAGCAAGTGCTTGTACACGAGTGGGTTAAAGAACATATCGGTTACCCGCTTGAAGTGACAAGTCATAAAGACTACCGAATGCAAATTCTTTGGGACGATCGTGTGCAAGCAGTAGAAGTAAACACAGGAAAGCGAGTAGCGTAGCTATGCCATTTACGAACGTCTGGGATGTTACAACGCCCCCTGATACACAACCAGCGAACCAGTTGGGGCTTGATCTTCGTAACTTAAAAACCGACGTCATGCAACGCATGAGCGCGCTTAGTGGGCTTGCTGCGAACATACCGGCTCCTGAGACAATCAATGCAAACTGGACTGGTTTAATTTATATTGCGACTGATACGAAGCAACTGTTTCAATGGAGTGGTGCAGCCTGGGTTGACATTTCAAGTGCTCTTAGCGGTTCGGGGTTACTCAACGCACAACCGAATGCGGCTCCACTTGTTGGCAGCGGTGCTGCGAAGGTTATCTACACTTTCAATTTGCCTGCGGCAACGATCGCGCTTTTACAAGGACTGCGCATTTCATTCTCGCTAGAACACTCAAACGGAGTAGCGCAGGTCGCGTACACGTTTTCACTCAACGGCGTTGGCTTCGCGTTCTTGAATACAACAAATGCTTTTAATGGAATCATTAACGTGTTAAACACTGGCCCTGCCGCAGGTTCTTGGAGTTATGTTGGCGATAGAACTGGAATGACTGGCGCTGCTGAGAATAGTGTGATTGCTGGTCTTAACTGGGCAGGAGTGCAAGTGTTGACTGTGAGTTTTAACAATGCAGCAACGGAGTCTGTAAGACCGGTTTTGTGGTTGGTTGAGAAAGTCAGCTAAAAATGCCGAGTCTTAACTCAAGAGCGCAGCAAGCACGATCTGAGGAACTACAAGAGTTTCCTATCGTAGGTCCGTTTGCAGGTATCTTGTCGGAGATGTCACCTGGACGTATCGAGCGGTACGGTGGCTTTTTAGACCTTAATAATATCATGCTACAAGATGGTCGCGCTGACGTCAGACCTGGGTGGACAGCGCTAACGCCGATGCCTAATCCACAAGAGTCGATTGTAGGCGTTGCTGATTTCTTCGACAATCAAGGCTCACGGCATCAAGTGATTTTCACGCCCACGCGTTTGTTACTATGGAACGGAGCAGCCGCTACGTGGACAGTTATCGCTGGTGCGTTGACAGGAACAGTTGACACACCGATTGACTGGGCAGTAGTTAACTATAAGCTTTGCTTCTCGCAGGGCGTTGACAAAGTACAAGTCTGGGACGGTCTTAGTGGTAACTTCGCTGTCGCCTCAGCGAATGCTGTCGCGGCTAAGTACATGATGGAGTTAAGTACTTACTTACTTGTCGCGAACACAGTTGAAGCTGGCGTACCGTTTCCGCAGCGAATACGTTACACATCACCTGGTGACACAAGTGATTGGACAAGCCTATCGGCTGGCGTGGCTGAGTTAATTAACGACCTTGGTCCGATTAATCACTTGGTTAAGCTTTATCAAAGCGGCTACGCTATACATCAACTGGGCATTACGCAAATTATCCCAACGGGTAATGGCCTAAACCCATTTAACTACGTTCCAATCTCAAGTAATAATCACGGAACTCCGTATCCAAATTCCGTAGGACACCAAGGTGGTGAACTTGCTTGCTTCGCAGGGCCAGACAATGTCTATATGTTTGACGGCACAACTGTTACGCCGATAGGTGACATGAAAGTCTCAGGCTCTCGCGACCGCCTTGGCGCGCGTGATCGTATTTTGACAGACCTACAAGCAGTGTTACCAGGTAAGGTCTACGGTTACATTTCAACATTCGTAGGCACTTCGTACTTCAACGCCTACTGGCTTGCGATTCCAGGCGTTTCAACGTGGGCATTTAATTTTGACGAACAGAACTGGACGCGTTTTAGCTACGCTAAACAGACTTCTGTTATCGGACGTTTTAACAAAAGCGGAGTTCCTCGTATTATAGACTTGTCAGGACCAATTCTGGCACAAAACTGGACTCCGCTTACGCTTGCAGGTTCTAATCCTTTAGATGGCATTTTGCTTGGTTTAAACGACGGCACGCCTGCTTACGTCGACTTTACTAACGTAAGCGAATTACCGTGGTCGATTACATCGGGACAGCACTTCTTTGGCGATTTGCGTCATCAGAAGAACGTCAAAAAGTTTCGCATCGTGATTTTTGATCGTGGACAAGTCCAGTTCACGTTGACCGTTACCGGTGTTATCTACCCAGTGATTCAACCTGTTCTTGACGCCAATGGCAACCCAATTTCTACGAACCAGACTTCGTCTTCACAAACAAAAGTGATTACTATGGGTAACGGCTCCGGGCAAGAAATTTCACGAGTGGTTGAGTTTGCTGTGCCTGGTCAGTATATCACATGGAAAATTACTGGTGATGCGAACGTACCAGCGAGTTTTGTCGAGATTACTCCGATTTTTGACATTGGTGGAGAACAGCGTGGTGGCTAGTGGTGTCTAATAGGTGTCTAACAGGTGTCTAATAAAAGATGAGTCAAATAGGTTCAACACTTGAGTTCTCAACTACTAGCGACCGTTGGAAAACACTCCAACGAGCGTGGCAATTGTTTGCACGAACGTTTAACGGAGAAGTTGGTTTTGGTGATGGTACGAAACGTGATAACATTGATGGGAATTGGGTTAGTGTTGTGACACCAGTTGCTGTCAATACGGATTTTACAATCAACCACACACTAAACCGCGTTCCTGTGGGGTATTTAACTATGCAAAAAAGTGCAGCTTGTGATGTTTACACAGGTAGCGTAGCTGCTACTAAGACACAGCTTACGCTTCGCGCAAGTGTTGGTGCTGTGGCGTTGAAGCTTTTTATTTTGTCGCTTGCGCTAGCGTTGCTAACTGCGTTCAACGCACCGCGAAGCGAAGCTCAATCAGTTGCGTTTCACGACACAGCGACGTTTAACTCAAACGGTACGGTTAAAGTTATACCGAGTGCGGTCATTACTGTGTGTCCTTTTACTGGTCCTACATCAATTGTAGCGCCTTGCACGCCGTCGTCGGTTGCGCTTTTCAAGGATTCAGCGTTGACACAAGCAATTACAAATCCTTTCAACGCAGACGTTAATGGAAACTTTTTCTTTTGGGTGTTGACAGGCAATTACGTTGTGTCCATAACCGGTGCTGGCGTGAACGGCCTCGCCTACCCAATTACACCTGGTGGTGGTGTCGGTGCGTTACCTGGGAATTTGTTTCGTATACAACCAATTTTAGGTTCTCCGTTACTACTTGCTGACTTCACAAACCCGTCCACCACCGGTTGGGGCACAGGCGCGACGATTAGTAACATCACCGGTTCTGATACTGCGTTTAGTTTCACTGTAACCGCAGGTACGTTTCCTAGTATTGATCCTCAGGTCAAACTAACTTTCCACGATGGGCCTTGGTTGTCAATACTCACTGTCACACCTGATTGGGTTGGTGGTACAGGAAGTGCATCTGATTTTAGTTACACGACGGATTTGGCTTCGTTGACACTAACGTTTTTAGCCTTACCTACTGCGACAAAATCCTATAACATAAATGTTGTTGTAACTGGCAATTCAAATGTTATAACACCACCATCACCGCCGATTAATCCGGTTTTGTTAAACCCAAGTGCACCACAGAACATTATGAATTTCCCACTTGGTGCTCCGCAATTTGATGTGTACGATAACAATACACCTGGTAATCCGACTGCAAATAGACTACGTGTCTATTCAAAAACTGATGACAAACTCTATTATCGCAACAGCGCAGGGCTTGAGTCGTTGATTACAACAGGAATGAGTACAGGAGGTACAGTAACAAGCGTAGCTTTAACGGTTCCAGGCGACCTGTTTAACCTATCAGGCTCACCTGTTACAACGGCGGGAACGTTCGCGTTAACGAAAGCACTTGTTAGTGCTAAGTCTGTGTACTCAGGACCACCGAGTGGTGGCTCGGCACAACCGTCATTTAATTTGTTAACGACTGCATACTTACCGTTTACATACACTGGAAACACGACACTCCTTCTTACTTGTGCAAGTGCGATCACGCCTACTCATTCAATTACGGTAGACGTAAACGGTAACTGTATTGATAGCGGAGCGATAACACCACTTGTACAACACGCGCGCGTAAGTGGCGGTTCTATTTGCACCACTGGAACTTCGAGTTTTAATACTTGTCCAGTGACAATTAGCTGGCCACAATTGTTCACTTCAGGAACAAGTTATGATGGTGGTTGTTGGGGTGTGGGACCTGTTGATGCTGCCAACACTGACAAGGGTCGTGTTAACCTTCAGGTTGTGTCTAAGTCTGCTAGTGGTATTACTGTTAACGTAGTTGGTCTTGGATCTAGTGCTGTAACTTGGAATGAAATTGATTGTATAGGAGCGCAATAAATGAAACGTGTATTTCTTCTCATTTGTTTGTCGCTAGTACTGTCCAGTTGTACTATTGGTCAGACTGTCGCTACTGGTCGTATTTTTGTTGGTACACTGGTATCGAGACCCACATGCAGCACGTTTCCGAATGCACAAAATGGAGACCTTTGGAATGACGTTGACGACGGAGACGTTTACAAATGTTTCAGTTCTACTTGGACTAGAATTAACGCAGCGCATCTAACTGGCGACTACAACGCGAATCAGATCACAGGAATCGTCGAAACGGTAGACTGCGTGAGCATCACCAGCGTAGCGGCGGCTCTAACTGCGTTGCCAGCCGCAGGCGGTACGATTGACGCTAGAGCAATGCCTGGTGGCGGATGTTCGTTCGACTTGGGTACGTTCGACCCTGGTACAAAACGTGTTACTCTTTTGTTGGGTAACCATCCTTATACATTCAAACAGATTTTGATTCGTACCGGATTGCATATCATTGGTACAGGCTTTCAGTCATCCGTACTGACATCCAACGACACTACATCTGGTCATGCGTTGATTTTCCAAGGGCCTACGGTAGATGCCGAAGATATATTGATGGAAGATTTTGAAGTCTTGTCTTCAGGCACAGCAAATCAGGATGGAATAAAAATTGCTCCAAACGGAGCAAATAACGTTTCCGCATCATCACAAGCATACAAGAGAATTGTACTGGGAAATATTACCGGAAACGGTATCAATTTAGATGCCTCTCTCGGAAGTAATTTTGGTGAAGGCGGAATGCTAAATCTCCGTTTTGAACAGATGCAGACATATACCTGCAATGCTGCCGGAACCACTGCGTTAAGAATTACTGGTGCTGTAAATGCTGCCGTCGTTTTTGATGATGATAGGATGGAAGAAATTTGTGCTGTTGGTCCTCTTGGCACAGGCGTAATTATAAACAGTACTTCAGCAACTTCCTATCCAACAGGAATTGATATTAAAAATAGCTTTATTGGATTTTATGCTCATGCAGGTACCGTTTCAGGTGGAAAGAATATTAAATTTGTAAATGATTTTATCTATAATAATGGTGTGGGCAGTCCGATTGATGGATTTTCATTATCTGTTGGTGCTGGAACGATGCATTCACTTGGAATCATTGTTGATAGTAGTGATTTTAATAATTTACCAGCAGCCATGGCCTTTATTGTTAACACGTCAGATGCCTCATCAAATTTAATTTTATCAAATAATGTTTTTGAATCTCCACCAACAGCAATTGCAACTGGATTCACAAACAATATTCTAGCTTTTGGCAATACAGGTACTGGAGCAACATTGAATTCTACAATTTATCAGACCTGCGGAACGACAACCACTTGCGCAAAAACCACCCAGCAGAATCTTATCGCAATTTCCGGTGGTCCGATTGCTCTTGTTGCGGGAACGATTACGATTACATCACTTCCCTATACCAGCGCAACGAGCTACGTATGCTCGCCTGATGATTCTACCGGCATCAACGGAATTGATGTCGTGTATAACTCAGGTTCGTCAGTAACTTTCAACGGTACTGCTACTGATTCAATACGCTATAAATGTGATGGAAATTAAAAACGTTTGTGCAGAGCGAGAAAACAGTTAAACTCACTTGGAACGAAAGGATTAGTATGAAACGAACAATCGTGTTTCTCATTTTTTCACTCTTTGTTCTCACTTTTGCTCATGCACAACAGTCTGTTACACTTAGTGGAAGTGTGCCGTTTTCTGGCACTCAGTCATACAACCAAATTATTACACTAGTTGGTTTGCCATCAGGATGTGTACCTACAATTTCTGGTGCCACAATTACGTTCACTGGCTGTCCGCAGTCATTACCTGTCGGTGTGACTGTTACATGCACACCAACCAGCGTAGCTCTGAGTGCAACCGTGACCTGCTCAGCAGCAGTTACGAATGCAGCAAACCTTGATGTGACTTGGAGTAGTAGTGCTGGGATAATTACCACAACTGGAGTGCTTACTGTCCCAGCGACACCAGGAATCGTTACCGTTACCGCGCATAGTCTACAAGATAGCACTAAAAGTGGCAGCGCCGTAATTACCGTAATTGCTCCAGCTACGCCGATAACGGTACAATCAGAAAGCACATCTGTTTCAAGTGGAAAAATTGTCGTTCAGCCAACACAAGACACTAATGGTGGTTCTAAGTTGATGGCTTCACTTGTTGGACAGACTTATGATTACACAGTTAACGTCTCCGTGGCCGGCACGTATACGGTATCAGTAAGGTTGTGTAACCTGCCAACAGGCACAGGAACTTCGACGGTGCATTTCGAGTACCCAATAGGCACGGATATAAGTGGTCCGTTGTCTTTGTTGAATGCAGCGCAGTGGACGACGGTGAGTGCCGCTGCTGGAACGACAGTGACTCTACCAACAGGTGCGCAGACTATCAGAATGAAAGTGGACTCTCTGGCTAGTGGTTTAGTGCAGGTGAATTGGTTCTTGTTGACTCCACTAGGACCTCCACCTTCGGTTAAGTTAATGTGGAATCCTGCAACTAGTAGTTCGGTTACTGGGTATAACATCTACCGAGGAACAGTGGTTGGTGGACCTTACGTTAAAATCAACAACGCAAACATTTCGGCTCCTCCGTACATTGATACGGTTGTTATACCTGGTGGATTTTATACCTACGTAGCTACGTCGATTGGAGACCCTACGGTATATTCGCCATTTGAAAGTGTGTACTCTAACGAAACTGCGGTAAAAGTACCATAAGGTCAAGAGGTAACAAATGCCAATTCTTTCACCCACAGGGCTTCAATTTTTAATTCAAGACCTTGTGAATGAAGTCATTATCAGAACTGAAAATCGCACAACCGACACTGCGCGAGCAGCAGTTTGGCTTCGTGATGCGTTGTTGGAAATCACAGCCGACCCAGAGCTTCGCAATGAATTTGATGAGTTGGAGGAATTGGGACAGAAATTTCTACTAACAGGCAACGCTACCGCGGCGTTAGCAATTCAGGAGTACGACTTCACGAATCTTGTCCCCGCAGGGAATTACAACGTTAACACTCTTGACATCATGCTCTGGACAGACCCACCTGGGAATAACTCGCGTATCAGGCTTGAATCTACGTCTTATCAAGAAGCTGACATGATTACTCCGTTTCCTGGTCAGCCTGTTAAGTGGTACCGCTTTGCGGACACTTGTGGTTTCGTACCGATGCCTGATAAGAACTATCAAGTGCAAGCAAGAATTTACAAAATGCACCCGATAAATGACAACGTGCTTGCACAAACACAAATTTTAATCGGTCGCAACTGGAACGAAGTTCTCATTTGGGCTGCGGTCGAGCGCGGTTTTATTGAATTGTTACAATACGAAAAAGCAACCGCTGTGCATACGCTTTTGTACGGAGACCCATCATATCCTAACCGCCCTGGTATTATTGACGGTAAGAAAAAACGACGTGAAAAGGAAAACTGGCGTGAGCAAAAAGCGTTGCGCCCGATCGTGCGCAGCTACGGTTACGGTAGTGGTTACGGCAGGTAGTTGAAGTAAGAACCGTAGTTGAAGTAAGAACCGAGGAAACCAAAATGGCATCTGCACTGTTCAATTTGACTGGTTCAAACCCCGCTGCTGTCGCTCCTGGTAGTGACATGATGAAGGGCACAGAGCAATTGTTTAGCGGCGCTGGTAGTAACCAATTCACGAACTTCAGTTCTGCTGTCGTACCTGGTAACGCTGCGCAACCGGGTATCGTACCTCCTGCTACGCCAACGACGGGCGTTCCTGGTTCACAAAATCGCCCGTCAAATATGCCACCTGGTAAATATCAGACTAACATACCTGGGTCTTACCAAAATCTCGGTGGTGGCAATACGTCGATTCCTACATTCGACCCTCAGTTTACTGGACAGTTCTACCAATGGCTTTCAAGTCAAATGGGGCAGGGTGCTACGCCGTTTAACTTGTCGGCTATCTTACCGTCAACCGGTCAAGCGACAGCTCCTGGTACGCTCACCGCACCGTTGAATCCGATTGATGAGTCGTTGAAGAAATTCTACACTACTGGCTCCGCTGATAGCGGTCCGATGCCGGGTGTGTTACCAATGTGGAACGCAGCACTTGCAGCGATGAATTCGCCAACTGGAGCGACAGCTCAAAATGAAGCTATGCTTCGCGGTCAGTTTGCCTTCGGTGGTAACGTGGCATCGAGCGCGTTTGGTAACTCGATGCAAAATTTTGCTTCGCAGAATGCGTTGAATCAAAATGCTTTATTGACACAAGCTACACAGGCAGCACTACCTACGATGCAACAGTTTGGCTCTGACGTGCAAGCACAAGATCAATCTTCGATTAACAACATGCTTGCAGAGTTCATCAGGACAAGACCAGAGTACTCACCACTGTTAAACATGATGTTCGGCGGAGCGACTTCTTCGCCTTCGGTTATTGGCAAATCCACCGGAGTTGGTGGCGTAGGCGCAGCCATAGGCGCAGCGGGTACGGCCGCGAGCGGTATTGCGGATTTGTACAGCGTATTGCATCCTTCTGGTAGTGATGTTGGTAAGACCATTACTGACGTCGGTGATGTTGCGAGCAAACTTGGTCAGGCCGTTGAAACTCTATTTGGTCCGGCACAACCTGCTCCGTATGTACCATCGCATGTGTCAACTGGTCCACCGCAGGTAGCGCAGCCACCTGGCGGTTTTTCAACGACCGGAGGTGGTGGAGGCCGACTGCCACCGATGCCGCAACCAGGTGGTTCACCTGGTGGACCGCCACCGAGTATTATGCAAACTGGCGTTGATTTTCAGACCGGAGCTGGTCGACGCGGTGCTGTTGTTGGCGGAGCCATTGGTAACATTGCCGGAGCGTTGCATACAATGGCTGAGGACAAGAAGAAGTCGAATATCCAACACGCGCAGTTTTTATATGACTTGGTGAAAACATCGTACGAGTCTGGAGACGAACGCACAGCTAATTTGATCTTAGGTGATGATAAAAACCGCGGTACGATCGAGAAGTATTTGACTGGTAAGTTACCAAGACTGAGCACCGCTACAATGGCTACCGAAGGTGACCCGACTCCGAAGGGTCCGCAACCAGCAAAGCCGGGTAGTAAACAACCACCGATGGGTGAGATTAATCAACCTGGTGGGCCAGCGTTGCCGCGTGCGGGTCAGCAACAGCAGATGACCGCAGCGATACAAAACATGATAATGGAAGGGTTAAAAAACAAAGACCCACGTATCATGTCACAGGTTTTGGGTGAACAGTCAACACTGTCGAAAGAAGACTACTCGCGTAGCGTTCGCGCTAAATTCGGTATCGAACTCTCATCTGCACAAGTGCAAGCAATGGACGCTAAAGCACAGCTAGCGTTAGCTGAGGCGAAAACGGATATACTAAAAACTGTCCTCGGACAAGGAGCAATGACCGACAGAGCGCTTGCAGTAGCGCAAGTGCACGCAGGTGCGACAGTCACAGCCGCTGCTGGTCATGATCGAGCACGACTAGAGTCGATGAAGATGTACAGCGACGCTCTTAAGAAGATTCGCGGTAGCGCGCCTGACAAAATGGAACAAGTTATGTATAAGTCTCTTGGCGATGTGTACAGTAAACTTGCTTCAAACGCGCTAAGCGCATCGGGTAAGCTTGCTAAAGACAATCCAAAAATTGCGAAGCAGTACGAAGACGAAGCAAAAGAATATCTACAAAAAGCCGAAGGTATGAAGTCTCAGTATGAAGCTGGTAAGTTGTTTGACGATCTTATGAATAGTCCTGATACTGGTGGTGGAGAGTCAGAAGAAGAGGACGACAGCGAAGCTGAGAAACCAGATACATCTGATAACTAAGCGAAGCTTATGCCACAACAAGACACATTGGCGCCAGCGCAAGACTCGCACGAACAGGCGAAGCCTCTTAATCAAGAGGTTGAACGTCGTGCGTACATCGTAGATAAGCTGCGCTCTAAGCGTGAGCGCTTGTCTAAGTTGCCAGTTGAAAAACAACTCAGTGTCTATGGTGTAGCATTCGATCGCTTTGTTAAACCAACACTTGCGCGTAGCAAACTTGACGATAAAGCGATGGATTTAGCAAAAGACCGTTGGATAACTGGTGTTGTTGCAGGTGAGTTACAGAAACCGTTACCGAGCAATTTCGCTGTTGTGGATTCTGAAAAAGCACCAGCTAGCGCAGCATTCGCTGGCGTACTTGCAGGCGTTGCACACGGTGCGGGAGAGTTCACAGACTGGCTTAACAAAGGACGTGAGAAAAGAATAGGTCACACAAATTGGCTTCGTGACCAGTTACGTGAAGCGGAGAAAGTTAACTACGATTTAGCGCTCGGTGGTAGTGAGACAGCGGCAAAAACCGGTGCTGCCGTTGGCAAAGCGCTACCGTCGGTAATCGCGTTCGAAGCAGGAGCGGGAGCTGTACCTGCGTTAGCAAAAGGCACGCCGTTGGCGTGGCGCGCACTAGCGTATTTAACTCGTACAACAACTGGTACCGCTGCAAGCACAGTTCCTTTTGGGAAAACCACTACGAAAGACGTCGCAGAACAAACAGCCGTTAACATCGCGTTCGACGCGTTGTTCCACGGTGCAGGTAAAGGCGGAGCTAAGGTCTTTTCAGCATTTGTTAACAAAGCGAAGAACTCCGGTAAGCCTAGTGTAGCTACTGCCGCAAATGCAGTCGATCAATTGTTTAGTACCGTTGCAAAGGAGAAGTTCCCAGGTAAACCAGTAAACGACCTAAATCCTGAAGAATTCGACGCAGTCTTCAAAGAAAGCTCTGCTAGGCGAGGTGCTGCGCAGACGCAAGCGCGTGAGGCGGCTAAGGCTGTAAAGAGCGCGCAGAGCGCTGCTAAGCCTTCGGTGGAAGCTCAAGCGTTAGCTAAGGCGCAAGCTGGCGAACAGCGTATCGCTGAGCGCAAGCTGGCGAGCGAGCGCGGTAAGTTTGTATCAAAACAGCTCGCTGAGTACAAGAAGCGCGTTGGTACATTGCCTGCGGCGGAGTCAGAACATTTTCAAAAAATTTCCGCTGGTCAAACTGTTGATCAAATACTTGGTGAGCAAAAAGCTGTCGCTGTTCAGCGCGCTACGGAAGTAGGGACGCAATCTCAGGCTAAAATACTATCCGAAGGAGCGCCTACGGCAGTTGAAGCAGTTAGCGTCGTTAAACAACTTGCTCAAGACAGACGCGCCGTTGGCGGAACTGGAGTCTCACCGACAGGCGTTGAACGCAGAATACAAGCTCCGCAGATTGGTACTCCTGGTGAACCGGGTATTAAGTTGGAGAAAAGCGAAGGTGAGATTTTAGAAGAACAGATGCGCCTCGCGCGTGCGACGGAGAAGGGTGGTCATGGCGTAACAGAAGAGATGGCGCGTGAACACGTTTTAAGTAATCCAGAAACCGCGCAGCGTTGGGAACAGAGTGACGCTAAAGCAAAAGATCGGATGTTGATTGAAGCTAAAAACCAACTAATAAAGGCGAGGACTACGTCGAAGGCTACGACTAAAAAAGAGTCACTGTTTAACGTTGACATTTCAAAGATTCAAGGTGCAACCACACCCGATGAGTTTGCGAGCGCGAAGCGTGACGCTATCGCAGAGATTAACCGTCAAGCAATCGCACAAGCACGTAGTGTAACTTCGACAAAAGAAAAAATGGCTATCTCTGCGGAAGCAAACAAGGAAATTCACCGTGTACGCAGCGCGGAAGTCCCTGCGACGATTTCGAAGAAAGCTATTGACGCGGGACGCAAAGCAAAAAGTTTCGCTGAGGGTCAAGCGGAGCTTACGCGTAGCGTGGGTGAGAGTGCATCGACCAATCCAGAGGATAAACTTGTTGCTGAGATTGACCGAGCGAAAGCTCACGAGAAGTGGTTTAAGGAAAATAACCACAACGAAGTCTATCTCAAAGTTGCGAAGCAATGGGGCAAGACAGGTTTTGATATGGACGCTTTGAACGAGATGTTAGATGAAGCGAAGGCTGAGTTGGAGAAAAAGTAAATGGGTTCTTTCGCACAACCAATGCGCGAAGCGGCGGCTTCAATAGGCGAAGCCGCCCTAAAGGGTTTGCAGTCGGGTGAATACTCACTCAAGAAACAAGGTGCTGCGAGTGGTTTGTTGTCTAATTTGCTACGCGTTTTTGAGCAGAGTTCAGCGACAGAGTCGAGTAAGATTATTCAACCGTTGCTTGGTGAAGCCGAATACGTAGCTAGCGATGCTGTCAGGCATGCGGAGTACCATCAACAGCGCGCTACAGGTAAGTTAGCAACTGATACACGCACCGCGCGCTTTGCGTCTATAATGTCCAACGTAGTTGATTCCATTTATGCAAAGCATGCTACGGCGGGTTTCAAAGTCGCTCCTCGCGTAGCGGGACCGTATTTTCCCGATAAGTATCCGCGTGAGGTTTTTGAGTCAGGGAGTGATTTGAACAAACAGGCGATTAGCCTGATTATGCAGAAACGTGGTAAGACCGCGAGCGAAGCTGCGCGTATTTTGG
>WNFS01001639.1_pt1 | contig 16847 bp, 10 predicted proteins | sample 5400141 | NCBI WGS metagenome assembly WNFS01 (sample SAMN13153358, study PRJNA577476) | soil metagenome | isolation source: 60 cm saprolite under Madrone tree | place: USA:California | collected 2016-06-14
CGGAGAAGTTCCACGACGATCGGATTGGCGGTGAAGACGTCCTTGCCTTTGTATTGGGGCAGGCCTTCGGTGTAAACGCCGCGGTCGTCGAGCGGAGCGAACGTTTCGAGACCGTATTTCTGACCAGTGTTGAAATCATCTACGCCGTGACCTGGAGCGGTATGCACGATTCCCGTGCCCTGATCGAGTTCGACGTAATCGGCCAGCACAGCCGGCTCGAGCCTGTCGAGGAACGGATGGTGAAAGCGGAGACAGGCATTCTCCACGAGATACCGGCCGCTGTACGTTCCGAAGACGCGTCCTGATTCTGTGTAGCCGCAGTCCGCAGCAACTTCGTGACGACGCTGTTGCGCGACGATGTAAACGTCGCCCTCGACAATCTCGATCGCTGCATACTGAAAGTCCGGTTGGAAGGCGAGAGCCATGCTGGCGGGAATCGTCCACGGGGTCGTGGTCCAGATAATGGCATAAGCATTCTTGCCTTTAAGCTCGGGAGGAATCTTGTCCGCGTTCGTGCCGTCCTGCACAAGTTTGTATCGCACATAAATCGAAGGGCTGCTGTGGTCTTCGTATTCGACTTCGGCTTCGGCGAGCGCGGTGCTGTCATAGATGCACCAATAGACCGGCTTGCGCCCGCGATAGACGTAACCCTTCTCCATGAAATCGAGAAAGGCGCCCGCGATGGTGGCCTCGTATTCAGGGCTCATCGTCAAATAGGGATCGTTCCACCGCCCGAAAATCCCGAGCCGCTTGAAATCTCTCTTGTGCTGCTCAACGTAGCGCGCGGCGAATTGCCGGCAGAGCTTTCGAAACTCCGCGGGCGGCACCTTCCCTTTTCCACCCAGCTCTTTTTCCACCTGCGTTTCAATCGGGAGGCCATGGCAATCCCACCCCGGAACGTACGGAGCGTAATGCCCCGCCATGCTCTTGGTCTTGACGACCAAATCCTTCAGGATTTTGTTAAGCCCCGTGCCCAGATGAATTTCCCCGGTGGGATAGGGCGGCCCGTCATGCAGCACAAAGAGCGGCTTACCTCGGCGAGTCTCCAGGATGCGCTCGTAAATATTGCCCCCATGCCAAGCTTCGAGTTGTTTTGGCTCGTTTTGCGGCAAGCTGGCCTTCATCGGAAAATCGGTTTTTGGCAAGTTGAGTGTCTTCTTCAGTTCGAGTGGTTCGGCCATGATCATGAGCGCTCGGAGATCCCCATTCTTTGCCTGCATGCCGTCCTTTGGTTCAGGTACACGGCGGGAAACATCGGAAAGCAGTGTAAGAACGTATGTTACAATGAATGGCTAGTGGTGTCAGCCGCTGGGGACGCGCAACCTTTCCGGGCCTGCGCGAATCCTATCGGTTTAGGGATACCGAGCGAAGGGAAGCTGCGTCTAAATGAAGCGGGCCGCGTGGCGGCCACCCAGATCGAGGAAAACGGTGCCAGATAATTTTATCAGCCTTCTGCCGCGTTCCGTAAAAAGACCGAGAGTGCCGACCGCAGGCGCTGCGCCTGCGATTCCCGTACCTGCCAGAGCGGTACCAAGATTCGGCCGGCCGGATATTCTCATCGCGGATAATTTCTGGTCAAACCTGAAGCAGTTCCTCACGGAGCGCCCCGTCAACGTGCGCGAGCGCAAAGATGCGCCCTTCACGCAAACGTCATTCGGCTCGGGAATCGGCGGCAACTTCTGGGAGTTTTTCAAATCAGGGCCGTCGCCCAAGCGGCGGATAAACAGCAGGCTGGAAGTGGCGTGGGGCGCCAATTTCGGCGGGTTCGGCGGTCGCATCCGGGATTTTTTCTCACCACCGAGGCAGGCGCCATTGCCACCTGGAATTAAGCCGATCAAAGTGAAAGACATTTGGTCGAAGGATGAAAACTTCGGGACGAGCCAGGCGCTTGCGGTTTGTTTGCACGTTGCGGTGATTGCCCTGCTGACCGTTCCGATTTTCTGGAATGTGCTCCCATCTTCGACGGAAGCCAAAAACAAGCAGCTTGACCTCACGCCTCTGGACATCTCGCCTTACATTTCAAAGCTGCCTGCCGGCAACGACAAGGCCGGCGGCGGTGGCGGCGGTGGCGACCGCTCGAAGGAAGCTCCGACAAAGGGGCGCACGCCGAAATTCAAAATGACGCAGTGGACGCCGCCCATGGCGGTGCTCAAGAATCCGAATCCCAGGCTGCCTATGGACCCATCGCTCCTCGGTCCACCGGATTTGAAAGTAGCCAACCCGCCCCTGACCAACATGGGCGATCCCCTGGCGGCCTCCGTGACTTATTCCGGCGGCCCTGGCGGCGGTGGCGGTATCGGGACGGGCGAAGCTGGCGGCATCGGGAGCGGCTCTGGCGGAGGTCTTGGTCCAGGCGAAGGCGGCGGCACCGGCGGCGGTGTCTTCCGCGCCGGCGTGAACGGTGTCGGTTCGCCCCAATGCATTTATTGCCCGCAGCCGGAATATTCCGACGAAGCGCGCAAGGCCAAATATCAAGGAACGGTGCTGCTCGACGTGACGGTCACAGCCGATGGGCGCGTGATCAACCCGGTCGTCATCAAGGGGCCCGGCCTTGGCCTGGAAGAAAAGGCCCTCTCGCAAGTGCGGAACTGGAAGATGCGGGCGGCGATTGGCCCGAGCGGGAAGCCCGTCAACTGCCGCGTGCAGATCGAAGTCACCTTCCACCTCTACTGATTCCTTTCATTGCCGCGACGGTCTTCCGGAGCGGTGGTGTCTCTTCTCGATTTGATTGGCCGCGTGTCCGGGCAACCAATCTGATGGGCTTCGCTTCTCATCACGCATTCGCCGTTCGCCTCCACCCGGCATTCGGCCAAACTCGGAGGCGTGCGCGGAGGCCAGCCCATGCGCGATCCGCTTTCGCGGTCCTTCTCTTCCTTTCAGTCATCACAAGAATCCTGGCTCAACCGGGTGCGGGATAATTTTCATCAGCTCCTCACGTCGGTTCGCATCTCCCCTTCTTCGGCGAACGGCACACCTATTCACTTATTGCGATTGGAAAGGTCCGCACGTGGCGGCCAGGCGCAGAGCATCTCGCTCTTGATGCACACAACGATCCTGGGCGCTCTGGCCCTTTTAGCCTTCCAACCGCCCAACCAAAGGCCGGACCGCCTGCCACCTGGCGTGAAGATTTCCGGACATTTCCGGGCGCCCTCGGACTTGCTGCATTCCCTTCTGGGACGCCACCCGTCGGACGGCAGCGGCAGTGGAAGCGGCCATGGTCTTCTTCCACCCACTCAGGGGAACCTGCCACCGCGTTCTTCTATTCAGCTTCTAAAACCTACTCTTCCACAAAACCCTAAGCCCGAAATCCCCATTCCGCCGACAATCCTGGACGCATCTGCTCCCCGTATCCTGAAGGCCGTGGACAGTATTGGCTTGCCTTGGATGTCAGAGCGAACAAATTCACCCGGAAACAAGACTGGCAACACCATCGGCGAGGGTCCCGACGGTTCTATCGGTAGCTCCCCGGGTGATCAGGCTGGCCGCGGCCCGACCCCGGGATTTTATCAGGCTGGCGTAACATTGCCGAAGTGCGCGTATTGTCCGGACCCCCAATACACGGACGAAGCCCGCGAAGCCAAGTTACAAGGTACCGTGACGCTGCAGGTGTTGGTCGGCACCGACGGGCGCGCCTCGCAAATCCACATTGTCAAAGGAATTGGTTTGGGCCTCGATGATCGCGCCGCGCAATCCATTCGAGGCTGGAAATTTGTGCCGGCACGGGACGCGGCGCACCGCGCGGTTCCCGCCTGGGTCACCATTGAGGCCGTCTTCCGGCTGTTCTAGACAGGGAGGCGGCGGCGCAGTAACATTTTCAGTCGTGGGTTACGAATTCATGGAGTACGCGCAAGAACCGGAACCGCAGGCGTCCTCTGCCCGAGGCGGCGGTCCACCTTCCAGATTCACCGCGGCTGGCGTGATCGATCCTCCCGTGCCGCCGAAAAGGCCGCCCGGACCCATCCCTACAACCCCGGCTTCCTTGATGTTCCGTATCCTTGCGGGACTGCTCCTTGCGGGACTGGCGGCCGCAATTCTTTTCATGCTATTCGCGAAGCACTAATCAATCCAACAAGCGAGATTCCGGCCCTGCTGCATCGACTCCAAACAATCTGCTACGATTCCGGCATGAGAAAAGCGGCAACTTTCACCATTGGCACCATTGGCATCACGATGTGTGTTTTTTCCATTGTGTGCGGGGCGCGGGCGCAAAGCGCCGCGGGCACGCTGGAATTGGCGGCGCGGATTACGCCGACGGCGGCGCGGCCGGAACCGGTGCGCCAGTTTACGTTTTACATCCTCACCAGGAGCTACGCGGAAATCGTCAAGGAAGTAGGAGAGAAAGACGCACCGCCCGCGCGGAATGAATTCATCGACGGCCTGAAGGTTTCTTCCGAGCTGCGCGCCTGGTTGAAGGGCCATGACGTTCTCGACCTCACAACGCCGGACATGGACCAACTGCTCACCCCGGATGACATCATCCATACGCCGGAGTTTCTACTGGCCTACCAGCGCACGAACAGCGGCGGCGTGACCAGCGGCATCCCCAAGCCAAAATACTCTGATGCGGATAAGACGGAACACCCGGAGAAATACGAAAAACAAAGACAAGACTATCTCACGGCACTCAAGAAATTCATCCAGGCACGCCCGGAGACGGTCTCGGGCGTCGAATTGGAGCTGGAAGGCGTCAACCCGCAAAGGAAGTGGACGGCGCTGCAGAACGAGCGCAACAAGCGCGTCGAACGGCTCGCGCCGGACGTGGCACAGATCAAATACCTCGCCACAAAGGCGGACACTGACTTGGAGGGCCGGGCCTCGGTGGCGGGTCTCGCTCCAGGAAGCTATTGGATCAGCTCGCTCAACCTCGACGCCGCAGCCGGGGATACGCGGCTGCGCTGGGATGTTCCGGTAAAAATCGAACCGGGAAAAACCGCCCGCATTGAATTGACGAACTTGAACTCCACCGACGCGCGCGGCTACAACCCCTAGCGCGTTCGCGCTGCCGCTATGGGCACGCCCCTCCGCTGGTTTGCGTTCAACCTGTTCATCCTGGTGGCACTCGCGCTGGACCTAGGCGTTTTCCACCGCAAGGCGCACAAAATCCGCCTGAAAGAAGCTGGACTGTGGAGCGCCCTGTGGATTACGCTGGCGACCGTCTTCGGCATCGGGGTGTGGCACTGGTTCGGGGAACAACGCGGCCTGGAATACTTCACCGGGTACCTCATTGAAAAAGCGCTGAGCGTCGACAACCTATTCGTCTTCCTGGTGATCTTCCGCGTTTACCAAGTAGAGGAACGCGTTCAGCATCGGGTGCTGGCCTGGGGAATCATCGGCGCGCTAATCATGCGCGGCATTATGATCGCCGCCGGCGCGGGGCTCATCTCAAGATTTCAGTGGGTGCTTCCCTTATTTGGCGTGTTCCTGGTGTACACCGGGCTACACATGCTGTGGACCAAAGAAAGAGACGTGCGTTGCGAAAAAAAACCGCTCTTCAAGTTTGTCAACCGACACTTGCGCGTTACAAAGTCCTATCAGGGGGAACGATTTCTCATTAAAGAAGATGGCAGAAGATTCGTTACACCTTTATTCTTGGTGCTGCTAATCGTCGAAATTACCGATGCGACGTTCGCCATCGACTCGATTCCGGCGATTTTCGGCATTACGCGGGACGCGTTCATCGTGTATACGTCGAATGTGTTCGCCATTCTCGGCCTGCGCGCGCTTTATTTCCTGCTTGCCGACCTGCTTGAATACTTCCGTTACCTGAGGATCGGTCTCGCGGCGGTTCTGATATTCATCGGAGGGAAAATGGCGGCCGACCCGTGGGCACACATAGCGATCACGATTTCACTGGGAATCGTCGCGGGCCTCTTGATGCTGGCGTTGCTCTTCTCGGTGTTGTGGCGGCGGAAATCGCGCGGCTAGCGAACCAGTTTCATTCGAACATCAGATCGTCGATATAACACCACATCCAGTTCTCGCCCGGCTCGTGAGACCGGATGACGGGATGATTGGTGGCGTGGAAATGTTTTGTGGCATGTTTATTTTTCGAAGAATCGCAGCAGCCCACATGTCCGCAGGTCAGGCACAGGCGCAGGTGCACCCAACTGTCGCCAATCTTTAGACACTCTTCGCAGCCCTTGGTCTTTGGCTTCACGCGGCGAATCTGATCGAGATGGGCACATTGGTCGGCCATGGTTTTCTCCTGCAGAATCAGAGCGCGGCTTGAATCGGGATGCGCACCTGGAAGCGAGTGTCACCCGGGACGGATTTTACGGTAATGAGACCGCGCATTTTCTTCACAATGCGGTGAACGACATCCAGTCCAAGGCCGGTTCCCTCGCCCACACCTTTTGTCGTGAAAAACGGCTCGAAGAGGTGCGATTGCACTTCGGGAGGGATGCCCGGGCCGTTGTCCGCGATTTCCACAAGCACGTATTCATTTTCGCGAGCGGCGCGGACGGTAAGCTTTCCATTCTCTTTCATAGCATCGACGGCATTGTCGATCAGGTTGGTCCAGACTTGATTGAGCTCGCTGCCGTAGGCCATCACTTTCGGCAAGTCCGGGGCGTACTCCCGCTGGACGGAAATGCCGCGCTTCAGTTTGTGATGCATGATGGTGAGCGTCGTTTCCAAGCTCTTCTTGATGTCGACTTCCTGCAGCGGCGCCTGGTCCATGTAGGAATATTCTTTGATGGCCCTGATCAAATCCGATATGCGGGCGGTGCTCTGGTCGAGTTCGGCGGCGATGCGCTCCATTTCCAGAAGAGTGCCGAACCGGGTCAGCTCGGAGCCGAGGGAAGCTCCGGCGGCAACCGCAAAACTTTCGAGATGCGCGTCGGTCAAGTTGGCATCGGCAAGAAGCGGCGCGAGCTTCCAGGCTTCAGCGACCTGGTGAGATTCGAGCCACGCCTGGATCGCTTCTTCGCGCTCGACGCGCGCAAATTCGTCCTTGTATTCAGCAGGCCTCAAATCGGCACGAATCTGCTCCTCGCGCTCGGCGAGTAAGCCGCAGTCGTCGGGCCCTAGCTTCGAATCGCGACCGACCACGCGCAGGCGCTGGAGGCAATCTTTGAGCGCGGCGGCGGAACGGCGAGCGGCGGCGGAAGGATTGTTGAGCTCGTGCGCGAGGCCTGCTGACAATTTTCCGAGCGCGGCGAGTTTTTCCCTTTGCTGTTCGTCGCGGGTGACGCTTCGAACGCGATCGGTCAAGAGACCAACGAGGCGCTTCGAGAGCTCGGGCATGCGTTGAAAGAGTTCGGGAAACTTACCGGAAGGAAACGCGAGAGAACGGATGGGAAGCACGGCGCGGCCGGTGACGGCGAACGTTTTCATTCTGGAAAAGGGTAAGACACCGGTGACGTCTCCGGCGCGGGCGGTAAAAACTGGGCCGTCCTGCGGACCGTTCTCGCGCCGGGCCCGTAATTCGCCCTCGAGCATCACGAACATCGTGTCTGCGGGAGTGTCTTCCTTCACGGTAATGCCGCCGACCTCCGTGCGGCGCTCCTCCGATTGGGAGACGAACCATTCCAAGTCGGCTTGCCCCTGGTCCGCAAAGGCGGGAACTCTGCGCAACTCGGCGATCAGGGCTGAGATGTGCGATGGATCCCTCGTTCCGCTCATCCGCGCACCATTGGAATTGCGGCTCCGTTCATTGGACCTTGGCCAGATACTGGTGGATGAACTGTACAACAACAGCGCCTTCGCCGACGCCCGAGGCGACACGCTTGACGGAACCGTGGCGGACGTCGCCGACGACAAAAATTCCGGGGACATTGGTTTCGAGCAAGCCAGGATCGCGGTCGAGGGTCCATGACTGCGGTTTCTTGCCGCCGATGAGGAGATCGGGGCCAGACAGAATGAAGCCACGGTCGTCACGCTGAATCAAATCGCCAAGCCATTCCGTCCGGGGTTGCGCGCCGATGAAAATGAAGAGGCTAGTGGCGGGCAGTTCTTTGGTCTCTCCCGAAGGAGAACACTGGATGGTGATCTCGCTGAGGCGCGATTCGCCGTGAACCGCGATGACGCTGGCTTGGGGCCACACTTCGATGTTGGAGGTTTTCTCGATTTGCTCGATCAAGTAATGGGACATGGTACTGGCGAGGGAAATGCCGCGAACCAGCATCACGACCTTTTCCGCGAATTTCGAAAAGTGCATGGCGGCTTGCCCGGCGGAATTCGCGCCGCCAATGATGTACACGGTTTCACCCTTGCAGGCCAGGGCTTCGGAGGTTCCGCCGCCATAGTAAACGCCGGCGCCCTGCAAGCGCTCAATGCCCGGGATGTCGAGAGTGCGCCATTGCACACCCATGGCGAGAAGAAGCGCGTGGCAGGAAATTTCGAAGCCATCAGCGAGTTTCAGAAAGCGATAGGGGCCTTCCGCCCGGATGCCAACGGCTTCCTGCGGAGCAAGAATCTCCACGCCGAATCGCCGTGCCTGAGCCACGGCGCGGCGGGCGAGATCATTGCCGCTCAGCCCCGAAGGAAAACCCAGATAGTTCTCAATGCGGGAGCTGAGCCCGGCCTGACCGCCGGGCGCTTCACGTTCGATCATCACCGTGTGCAGGCCTTCGCTGGCACCATAAACGGCGGCAGCGAGCCCCGCAGGGCCACCACCAACAATGGCGAGGTCGTAGAAGCTGGTCTGCGTGTGCGTGCGCAGGCCGATCTTGTCAGCAACGGCGGGCAGAGGAGGTTCGGCAAGGCGCGCGCCATCGGGGAAAAGAATCAGGGGAAGCGTTTCTGCTTCTGGCCCGAGCGAGGCGACTAGGCTGCGCACTTCTGGATCGCTCTGGCTCAGCTCGACATCGATCCATTGGTAAGGAACTTGATTGCGCGCGAGAAAATCGCGCAGCTCGTAAGAGCGCGTCGACCAGCGGGTGCCGAGGACGCGAATGCCTTCATAGGGTGGGCGGAAGGTCGCCGTCCAGTCGTGAAGTAGGTCGTCGAGTGCCGGAAAGAGCTTTTCTTCGGGAGGGTCCCATGGCTTCATTAAATAGTAGTGGACGCGGGCTTCATTGATGGCGTCGATGGCGGCGCTGGTATCCGCGTAAGCGGTGAGGAGTGCGCGCTTGGCGAGTGGATGCATTTCCATGGCTTCGGAGAGGAAACCGACGCCGTCCATCTGCGGCATGCGCTGGTCGGCCAGGAGCAGGGCCACGGGATTGTTGCGGGCCTTGAGTTCACGCAGAGTGTCGAGGGCGGCGCTTCCGGAATTCGCGCGCATGACGCGATAACGGTTGGAGTACCGGCTGCGCAAATCGCGCTCGATGGCTCGGAGAACCTCGGGGTCATCATCGACGGTTAATAAAACGGGCTTGGGCATACTCCTCAGATGAAGGAGAGTTTGATTTCGTTGCGTATTACATGGTCGTCGTCCGGTTACGGCTTCTATTGGGTCGGGCCTCACGCTACAATTGCCGGCATCTCCATGTCCAGTCCTCTCGCTCAATCCATCGCCGACCTCTCGTCCGCCGATGCATCGAAGAGGCTTGCGGCCGCGGGTGAAATCTATCGGTTAGGCCGGGCGACCGCAGGATCTGCCATTTCTGACTGGTGGGCCGAAAGCGAACTCTCCTCGCTCCTGTTTGGACCCAATCCCGCCATAACGGTTGGGCTCGCGGTGCAGCGCGATACGTTTGGGAAAATTCGAATTGCTAATGGCACTCCCAGGCTTGCCCAGGTTCCCCCAGACCAGGATGCCGAGGAATTCGAACTTCATTTCGCCGAGGGAATTTCCCTTGACATTCTGACCACGCGCGAGCCAGGCGGCTTGGGCGCCATCGCAAAATACCTGGCCAAGTTTGGAGAGGGCAACCAACAGGTGGAATATCGTTGTGCAAACGTCGACCGCGCCACGCAACTACTCAAAGACAAATTCGGAGTTACTCCTGTTTATCCTACACCTCGGGCTGGCGCCGATGGTACGCGAGTCAATTTCTTTCTCGTCCCCTCTCCCGATGGTGATAAGGTGCTTATCGAACTTTACGAATGGCCATCTCGTAGCTAGAGGTTCGAATTCGGCGGTTTCAAATTCTCCTAACGGATTCCTGGCTCACTTCCTCCCGATATTTCCTTCCAAGAGCGGAGGACTTCCGCGACGGTCCAGGCCTGGGCGATGCAGCCGCGCGGAGTGAATGGAGGGTCGCCATCAAAGATTTCACTGAGCGTGCCGAGGCCACTCGAATAGATTTGACGTCCCAGGGGCTCAAGGAACCGCAGCGCAGCGGTGCGGTCGCGGTAGACGCGATAGTGAGCAAGAGCGAAGGGGCCGAGCAGCCAGCCCCACACGGTGCCTTGATGATACGCGGCGTCGCGATCACGCGGGCTGCCGCCGTAGTGCCCGGTATAGCCCGGCTCACCCGGAGCGAGGCTCCGCAATCCGTGCGAAGTGAGGAGATTCCGGGCGCAGACCTCGACGACAGACTTTTGCTGTTCGAGCGAGAGCGGGCTGACGGGCAAGGAGACGGCAAGAATCTGGTTCGGCCGGAGGGAGGCGTCATTTCCTATTCCGGGTGAATCGATCACGTCGTAACAGCAGCCTCGCGCCGCGTTCCAGAATTTTTGAAAGCTTTTCCTGGCTTGCGCCGCAAGTGTTTCGTAAGCATCGCCGCGCTTGGCGAGCAATTTTGCAAATACGGCCATCGTTTCAAGCGCGTTAATCCAGAGCGCGTTGACCTCCACGGGCTTCCCGATGCGAGGAGTGACGACCCAGTCGCCGATTTTTGCGTCCATCCAGGTGAGTTGAACGCCGGGCCCGCCCGCATAGAGAAGCCCATCTGCCGAGTCCACGTGAATGTCGTAGCGCGTGCCCTTCACGTGCGCGTCGATTATTGTCGCGAGAACAGAGAAGAGTTTTTGAAGAGTTACGTCATCCTGCGTCGCCGCGAAATACTGACGAATGGCTTCGAAATACCAGAGCGTCGCATCCACAGTGTTATATTCCGGCTCGCCGCCGGCGTCCGGGAAATTGTTGGGGAGCATGCCTTCGTGGACGTAACGTGAAAAGGAGAGAAGAATTTTCCTCGCAACATCCGGCCGACGCGTTGAGAGCGTGAGTCCTGGGAGCGCAATCATGGTGTCGCGACCCCAGTCGCCAAACCAGTGATAACCGGCGATGATGCTGCGGCCATCCGGCTCTTCCGGAAGGCCGCGCTTCACGATGAATTGATCCGCCGCAAGGATGAGCTGCCAAAGCCAGGAAGGCGCTTCTGAGACGAGGGCTTCGCTCTTTTCCTGCCAAAGCTGAAATAATTTTGCTGCATGGTTTTCGTGCTCAGCCCGCACCGTTTCGCCGTCGAGCGATGCATTCGCCTCCGTTGTCGCAACGAACGTAACCGCAGCGCCCACTTCCAGTCTTGCGCGGAACAACGCTGCAAACAGGTGGTCTTCGCGGTCATCAAGGCCACGGGCGGCTTCTTCGGCAAGGTAGCAGTCGAGGTACCACTCGTGGCGAGGCTCGCACGTTGCCGCCAGGCTTCTCAGATAAAAGGGAGTCGCGCTTTCGAATGCCAGCACCTTGACACCGTGCTCGACTTGCTCGATCCTCATGCGCCAATCGCGCGCATGGGTCAAGGAATGGAAGTCACGGTAATTCACGAGCGCTTTCAGTTCCATTTCCATGGCGCTGCTTCCCCGCACGAGCGTGTATTGAATGTAAGTGGTGTTCTCGCCCTGGCGCATGAAGATACGTTTTTCCAAGAGGGCATCGGCGAGCGCATAAGTCCAGACGGGTATGGTGCCTTCGAGATGAAAGCTTTCGAGATGCAGGAAGCCTCGCGGATCCACCGCGCCGCTGGACCAGCGATGCGTTGCGAGAGAGTAGTCCGTTTCCGAGTAGTGAGCGATTTCGTCGATTGCCGAGACGAGTTGTGTGCGGCCTACAGGCGGCTGCAGCGCGGCGATGAGCAGTCCGTGGTAGCGGCGCGTCTGGCTTCCTGCAACCGTGCCGGAAGCGTAGCTACCGATTCCGTTGGTGACGAGCCATTCGCGCGATTCGGCGGCAGCGAGGTCGCCACAAATCTCGCGGCCGAACTGAATCTTCGCCTGTTCCGACACTCGCTGCTCCTTTCTGCCTGACGGCCACACTCAGCTCGGCAATCAACACGTGCCCGGTTCAGATTCGTTTCTTGATGGAAAGTTTCAGCTATCCCCAAAAACTGGGATTGCCGCGCCGCGAATGACTTTGGCTTCCTCGCTGCACAAAAACAGGATGACGCGGGCGATGTCCTGCGGTTTTGGCCATTTCAAAAAATCCGCTTTGGGCATGGCCTTACGATTTGCTTCCGTATCAATGATGCTGGGGAGAATTGAATTCACCCGCACGCCAGTACCCTTCAAATCCGCGGCGAGAGAATCGATCATGGCAACCGCCGCGGCCTTGGAAGCGGCGTAGGCGGCGGCGCCGGCAGCGTGATCCAGCGCCGCCTTCGATGCAACGTTTACGATCGATCCGTGGCCCTGTTTCAACATGGCCCTCACCACGGCACGGGAGAGCGCGTAACCGGAGCGCAGGTTTAACGCGAGCATCTGGTCGAAAACCTTCGTCTCCAATTCCCAGAGCTTCATGCCACCCGCGTAACCGCCGACAGTGTTCACAAGGGCGTCCAAACGGCGGTGCTTGGCGAGAATTTTTTCGATGAGCTGACGCACGGCACCTTCGTCCGTGACATCAACGGCAAATGCCTCGAGACGGCCGGCAGCGGCGCCCGCCGCGATCTTCAGAGCGTCCAACTCTTCCTGCCCTCGATAGGTGACGATGACCGTGGCGCCTTCCTCGAGGAACGCCAGACTTACGGCGCACCCCAATCCCCCAGTTCCGCCTGCAACCAGCGCCACTTTCCCTTTGAATCTCGAATTCATAGGAGACCTCCGTGCTCAATCTCTTTCCCCGGTAAGCCATGGCGTCATTAAGTAGCGCTGGTGATCTTTGTAACGGGCACTTCGGCAGAGCTCCAGCGCAGCAACAGTATCAGGCGAAACTTCCCTTTGAATAGACCTACGTCACCCGCCGCTTTGTTCGATGAGTTTGGCGACCAGACCGGTCCAGCCAGTCTGATGGCTTGCGCCGATCCCGGTTCCATTGTCCCCGTGGAAGTACTCGTAGAAAAGAACAAGGTCGCGCCAGTGGGGATCGCTCTGAAAAACCTCGGTTGCGCCGGCGACCGGGCGACGGCCGTGTTGATCGCGCAGGAAGATGCGGATGAGCCGCCGGGAAACTTCCGTGGCCACCTGCCAGAGGTCGCATTCCTTGCGGGAATAGGTGGGGCACTCCACTTTGAAATCTTCGCCGTAGTAGTGATGAAATTTCTGAAGGGATTCCACGAGGAGATAATTCACGGGAAACCAGATGGGGCCGCGCCAATTCGAATTGCCGCCGAAAAGACCGGTCATGGATTCCGCAGGCTCGTACTCGACGCGGTTCACAGTCCCGTTGACGTACACTTCGTAGGGATGGTCTTTGTGGTAGCGCGACAAGGCGCGCACGCCACAAGGTGAAAGAAATTCCGTTTCGTCCAGCATGCGCGCGAGCACCCGCTTGAGCTGTTTGCGGTTGACGAGCGACAGGAGCCGGCGCACACCTCGCGCGGAACGCTGCGTCATCTCAATGTGCTCGGGTACGTCGGGATGATTGTCAATGAACCACTGCATGCGGCGCTTGAAGCCGGGGAGGCGATCGACGATTTCCGGTTCGAGCGTCTCCACGGCGAAAAGCGGGATGAGTCCAACCATGGAGCGGATTTTAAGGAAGTGCTCCTCTCCGCTGGGCAGCTTCAACACGTCGTAAAAGAAGCCGTCCTCGTCATCCCAAAGCGAGCGTCCGCCGAGGCCAAAATCGTTCATGGCACGCGCAATGTAAACGAAGTGCTCGAAGAACTTGCTGGCGACATCTTCGTAAGCGGGATCCTCTTTGGCCAGTTCGAGAGCGATGGCCAGCATGTTCAGGCAATACATGCCCATCCAGCTTGTGCCGTCGGATTGCTCGAGATGGCCCCCGGTGGGCAGCGGCGCCGAGCGGTCAAATACTCCAATGTTGTCGAGCCCCAGGAATCCGCCCTCAAAAATGTTTGCGCCGTCAGGGTCCTTGCGGTTGACCCACCAGGTGAAGTTCAGAAGGAGCTTGTGAAAGACCCTTTCCAGGAATCCACGATCCGCCACGCCGCGTACGCGGCGCTCGATTTTGTAAACGCGCCACGCGGCCCAGGCATGGACCGGCGGATTCACATCGCCGAAGGACCATTCGTAGGCGGGCAGTTGCCCGTTTGGGTGCATGTACCATTCGCGCACAAGAAGGATGAGCTGCTCTTTCGCGAAATCGGGATCGACGAGCGCCAAAGGAATGCAGTGAAACCCTAGGTCCCACGCGGCGTACCAGGGATACTCCCAGTTGTCCGGCATCGAAAGGACATCGTCGTTGTAGAGATGCGTCCAATCCTTGTTGCGGCCGTTCCAGCGCTCCGGCGGAGGCGGGGGGCCGGCGGGGTCTCCTTCGAGCCACGTGCGCACGTCGTAGTGATAAAACTGCTTGTTCCAGAGCATCCCCGACAGGGCTTGCCGCATGACGGCCTTAGCATCGTCAGACAAGTCCTTCGGGATGCGGGAAGCGTAAAACTCTTCAGCTTCTTTCTGGCGCGTCGCGAAGATGCCGTCGAATCCCGCTCCAAAGTCGTTGGTGCCGGGAACACCTTCGGCACGTTCGGCATGCGCGGGCGAAGTGATGGTGCCAACCTTGGGCGATTCAGCGTCCATTCCGCCGAGAGGCTCAATATCCGTCAGCCGCAATTTCAGAGTCGCGGACTCGCCGGAATCAAGATGTAACGGGTAATGCGGCGCCACTTTGGTTCCCATCTGATCAGGGTTGACGGCCGCCTTGTTGCCGTGAATCAAGTAATCGTGAAATGCATCTTTCACATACGGCGAGCGATTTCTGCCGCTGAAAAGGCGCGCGTTGTTGGTTTCGTTCTCCGTGAAAAGCAACTCCGGCTGCCCCGCGCACAGCAGCCAGCGCTTGCCGTACTGCCAGTGCTGCAACTCAATACAGGAGCTTCCGGGCACGCTCGTGGCTTTTCGCGCGACGGGACGCCGAAGGTCCTTTCCCCAGGACCAGGTATTGCGAAACCAGAGCTGCGGCAGGACGTGCAACGCGGCGGTTTCCGGCCCGCGATTCACGACGGTTATCCTGATGAAAATATCTTCGACTTCCGCTTTGGCATACTCCACAAAGACATCGAAATAACGGTTCTCGGAAAAGACGCCGGTATCGAGGAGTTCAAATTCCGGCGCGCCACGGCCGCGGCGCTGGTTTTCTTCGAGCAGCAACCGGTAGGGGAATTCGGCCTGCGGATATTTATACAGCATTCGCATGTAACTGTGAGTCGGAGTTGAATCCAGGTAAAAGTAATACTCCTTCACATCCTCGCCGTGATTGCCCTGATTTCCGGTCAGGCCGAAGAGGCGCTCCTTGAGAATGGGGTCGCGCCCGTTCCACAAGGCAAGCCCAAAGCACATCATCTGGTGACGATCGCTGATGCCGCCGATGCCATCTTCTCCCCAGCGATAGGCGCGCGAACGCGCGTGTTCGTGCGGAAAGAATTCCCAGGCCGTGCCGTCCGGGCTGTAGTCTTCGCGAACCGTGCCCCACTGGCGCTCTGAGAGGTACGGCCCCCATCGCTTCCAATGCTTCTTACGGGTACGCGCTTCTTCAAGGCGGCGGTCTTCCGTCGTCTGGATTCGTGGCATGGTCGGGTGGTCCTCTATCTGATGGTTCAGGTCATGGTCGCATTTTTCTCAAACGACAGCAGGGCCGGTCTTCGCGCGGGTGGGCCGTCCCAGCACTTCCCACGGACCCCAGAACGGCCATTCCATTCGATGCGCCCTAAACTATTCTGACTATGACTTTGTGAAAGTTATTGCAGTCGAGGACACTTTACAACTGCTGATTTTGCGGCGAAACCACACGGTTATAGCATTCGTTGTACTCTAGGGATTCGCTGGCGCATCCATGCATTGAGTGAGATTTTCAGGAGATAACGGCAATGATTGACTCCAGCAAATACTCCGGCAAAAGCCGACGTCCGGCGGAGGGCGTTCTCAACGCCCTCCGCGCCTCAGCGCTATTCTTCCTTATCTGTTCGCCGGTGGCCGAGGCGCAATCCCTGGATCATTCCACGGATGAACTCCGCAAGCTCAACCAATCCGTCGATGCCCTGATCAAAAAAGTTTCTCCCAGCGTGGTGCAGATTCTGGTCACCGGTTATGGCCCGCTCGAAGAAGGGGAGCGTGGGAGCACGAACGCGGTCATTGGGAGGCAGCGAGCGATCGGTTCGGGGTTCATCATCGATTCCAGCGGATACATTATGACCAACGCGCACGTCGTGAATGGGGCGCAGCGGGTGCAAGTGGTGCTGCCCGCTTCGAACGCCGATGACGCGGTGGAGGCGGCACTTTCGACCCGAACCAATGTGCTTCCGGCGCGCATCGTCGGCGTCTCCCGCGAAGTGGATCTGGCGGTGATCAAAGTTGATGCCGGAAAGCTGCCCGCGCTGGCGCTGGCCTCGTACCGCAAATTGGGCCAGGGGGAACTGGTGTTTGCTTTCGGAAGCCCGGAAGGCTTGCGCAATACAGTTACGATGGGCGTGGTTTCCGCCGTAGCGCGGCAAACGGATCCGGATTCGCCGCTGGTATACATCCAGACGGACGCGCCGATCAATCCGGGAAACTCGGGCGGCCCGCTTGTGAATGTAAATGGCGAGGTGGTCGGGGTAAACACATTTATCTTGTCGCAATCGGGAGGAAACGAGGGGCTGGGCTTCGCCATCCCGAGCGCAATGGTCAACATTGCGTTTCAA
>WNFS01001640.1_pt1 | contig 16835 bp, 18 predicted proteins | sample 5400141 | NCBI WGS metagenome assembly WNFS01 (sample SAMN13153358, study PRJNA577476) | soil metagenome | isolation source: 60 cm saprolite under Madrone tree | place: USA:California | collected 2016-06-14
GATGCCGACGTAGTGATCCAAAACTTCCGCCCTGGAGTCATGGACAAACGCGGCTTGGGCTATGACGATATCAAGAAGATCAATCCTAAGATTGTTTACTGTTCGATCTCCGGTTTTGGGCCTAAGGGGCCATACCGTGACATGCCTGGGTATGACACTATCGGCCAGGCGAGAAGCGGACTTCTGAGTCTGCTGACCGACCCCGGCAAACCGCAGGGTATGGGGATTTCGTTTTCCGATCACCTCACCGGGATGTATGCGTGTTACGGAGTTTTGGGCGCGATAGTGAACCGCATGTCAACTGGCGAAGGGCAGCATGTGGAAACCTCCCTGTTGCGTGCCTCGGTTTCTTTCGTGAGTGAAAACGCCGCCCGCTATTTTGAAACCGGCCATGTGCCGCGTCGCAAGCACCGGACAACCACCGCGGGTGTTTTTGCTTTCGAAGATCAAGACGGCCTTGCCTTTGTGCTCCACATGTCTTCACCGGACAAATTCTGGCTTGGTTTGTTTGAAGTGGTGGGCAAGCCGGAATGGGCACAGGATACACGATTTAATAATCGCAAAGGGCGGATTGAAAATTATGATACTCTAGTTGAGCAGTTGCAGCCCGTCTTTCGCAGCGGCCGCCGGGAGGAGTGGCTGCGCCGTCTGTTCGAAAAGGACGTTCCCGCCGCGCCAATCAATACGCTTGACGAAGTTTTCGCCGATCCACAAGTTCGGGAGTACGGGTTTCCGGTGGAAGTCGAGCACCCGAAGATGGGTAAGATGAAATTGATCGGCAATGCCGTCGACATGAGCCGTACGCCTCCGACCATTCACCGGCCGCCACCGGTGCTTGGAGAGCATACTGAGGAGGTCCTTAATGCCCTCGGTTATGACGCTGCGAGCATCTCGTCACTACGATCAAAAGGAGTCATTTGATCTTTACAGACGTCTTTCCAGATTCCGATCTCCAGTCCAACGCCAAAATTTATGCGGCACGCCAGTTTGATTCCCTTGTCCCAGGACCACCACCACGGTCTTGCTCTGGCACTGCGTTGTCGCAAGCAATCGCTGGGGCAAATAAAACCGATGGGTGCGGAAGGCGTACACGAAAGAGCAAAGGAGTTCTTGGCTTTTTACGCAAACAATCTTGTTGTGCACTTTCGAGCGGAAGAGGAAGTCTTGTTTCCACTACTGCGTTCGGCCGTCCCGGAGAGCGGGGGGATGATGGATGAGTTGGTGCGGGATCATGAGCAGATGCGCCAAGCGATTCCTCAACTAGAAGGAGGAATAGGCCTCGCCAAGTTGATCTTCGACTTGGGCGATCTCTTAGAGCGTCACATTCGCAAGGAGGAGCGGGAGTTATTCCCACTTTTCGAACAACACGTAGAAGGAGGGAAGGCCGAAACAGCTGGGGTAAAGATTAAAGAGATTTTGAAATCCGTATCCACGTAAGCGGAAGTGCTGATTTGTTCCTCTGGTTTGCGTTCATGCCGATCCACAGTTTCCCATCTACTCCATAATCTTCAGTAGTACGTGACGTCTATTCTTAGTGTAGGGTCTTACCTGACTAGGCCAACGACCGTCTTCGATCGCTCTATCCCAGGCGGGACTGGTTAGAACATCCGGGCTTTCAAGTTCATAGATCGCGGTGTAGGTCGGTTCACTGGGGATCTCGATAGTCTTTCTCTCCCCACCGATGTTCATCGTCAAGATCCCACGCTCATAGCGGGTGACTCCCAAGACACCCGGAACCTTGCACAAATTGGGAACATGCTCTTTGTCGTAGACTTCGTTGAAGATCGCTTCATGTTCCGGGTCCACGTCCATGCTCGCAATCATCAGATACTTCGCTTTTCCTGCCATGATGCCGAACTCCTTTCAGTCGATAGACCTGAGTTTCAAGTTCCCAAGAATGTTGCGATGTCGGGGGCAGGGGATTTGATCTCGACGACGATGGATTCTTCTAATCCTTCGACGCCGTGGGGAACTCCTTCGGGATGGCGGCAGACATCCCCCGGGCCGAGAATATAGACTTCTTTTCCGACCGTCATTTTGACCTTGCCTTTGACGACGTAGGCGAGAGATTCATGAGAATGAACATGGAGCGGAGCGCCAACACCCGGCTGATAATGAATCTCCAGCAAAGTCATTTCGTCGCCTTTGATTAGCGGCTTTACCAGAAGATCGCCATTCATCGGTTTCCCTTCGATGGACTTCACCACCAGTTCTTTGACGTCAGAGTTTTTCGAAAGAATCATAATCCTTTCCTTTCATTATGAGCATCACTTATTGAAAGACTTAATGTTTGTGTCAGATATTTATGCCAATTTGTCAGTGAAACCGGGCCTTCCATAAATATCGGCGCGGCGATTTTTTAACAAGGGCAACTTCTCTCTCACTTCTCCCACCATCGAAAGATCGAAATCGACAATCTCCAAGCCCTGGCGCTCGCACATATCAACGACGACTCTACCAAAGGGGTCCACGATTATGCTGTGGCCGATGTAAATATTCCCGACCTGGTCGGGAGCAATGACATAGCAACCGTTTTCCAACGCCCGCGCCCGCACCATAGTTTGCCAGTGCTCAACTTTCATATCGCCTTGAACCCAACCGGAAGGGGACACGAGTATCTCCGCGTCCATCAACGCGAGCAGGCGAGATAGTTCCGGGAAGCGTAGATCATAACAGATCATCATACCGATATGACCTATGTCCGTTTTTATGGGCGGCGTCAATTCGTCGCCGGGAGCGAACTTGTCTGATTCTTTGAACCCTAGGGCGTCGTAAAGATGAAGCTTTCGATAGACTGCGGCTATCTTTCCATTGGGTTCGATCCAAAGGGCAGTGTCGTAGACACGATTAGGTAACCTACATCGCTCGTAGATCGTAGCGAGCACATGGATACCATGAATTCTCGCCGCTTCCATGAGAGAGGTGGTGAAGGGCCCATTGACGGTTTCGGCTAGCTGGGCGAGTTCCTCAGACGATTGGCTGCTGGGGGAAAATGCCATGAGGAATTCCGGGAAAGCGATCATCCGAGCGCCTTGGTTCTTGGCATCGCTGATCAGTTGCTTGGCGAGTTCCAGATTAGCCGCCTTTTCAGTAGAAGAGGTGATCTGTGCGAGGGCGATGCGCGTCATGTTAATAGGGCCAGCGAAACCATGGGATTTAGAATGTTGGGATTCGGTTCAACACTTCTTCATTATGTGGCTAGATATTTAACGTCTGGCCCGCGCCCTTCCTCTTCACCTGCTCTAACACGAGGGCCCCTAGTGCCACATCCGCCACGCCTTGACCCGCGTTGTTCTTATAAAATGTAATTTGCTCCGCCTTGGTGCGTCCTTCTTTTTTTCCGGCGAGGATCTCGCCGATTTCAATCAACTGGTCCCACTTGATCACCCCGCGTTGCACCGGATCGTAAATATCCGCTTGTTCATCCTGAATTGCTTGCTGCACGGAAACAATGCCGAGAACGTGGCTTCGCGCTAGCGTTGTATCGTCGATCTCCCGCCTTTTGGCCGCCGTGAATCCCCCCCTTACCAATCCAACGTTGCTGCCGACAATGGTTGTGACGTGCTGGCCGGGTTCAAGCCAATTGCCGTCGAATACCGGAACGCTGGCATTGGTGGCGGCCAAAACGATATCGACGCCGCGCATGGCTTCTTGTGGGCTTGCAACCGGCGTGAGGTTTAGGTTGGTCACCGGGCCCATCTCCTCGACGAACTTGCGCCGGTTCTCGGGATTGCGGCTGTAGACTCTCACGTCTTTTAATTGTCGCACTTGCATTAGCGCAAGCAGGTGATTCTTCGCCTGGCCGGCGGCGCCAAAAAGGCCCAGGCTGGTGGCGTCGGGTCGGGCTAAAAGATCGGTGCCGACAGCGCTGGTGGCGGCGGTGCGCAGTCCGGTTACGGCAACGTTATCCGGTAACTCGGCGCAGGTGATTTCGCCGACAATGATGCCTTTAAGTTCGCCTTCAGCGGCATCGTAGAGGACGATGACGGGATGGTTTAGGCGTGGATAGACTTGCTCCTCGGCCATGGGTTTGACCCATTCGCAGTGGGTCATAAGTCCGGTGGCTTGAGCAGCCGGAACACCGCCTTGGTGTACGCTCACGCGGACACCGGTAGGAATGTGAATCCTTCGCCGTGGGGCGTTGAGTTGGGGATTCTCACCCCAGTCACGGAAGCCGGCGCGAACCGCCTCGACGGCAGTTTCCATGCCGACGATGCCGCGGATCTCCTCTGGAAGGACTAAAACAGGCTGCATAGATCATGTCCTCTTTACGCGTCCAGAGATCTTGCAACTATAGGGTAGAAGCGACAGCTGGTCGGGCGACGAGGTCTTCCCCCCAGCGTTTCAAGTTGGGCAAGCTGTCGTCGATAGTCACGCCATATCGTTGGCGACGCGTGTAGAAGGGAATAAACGTCACGTCGGCCAAAGAAAAATCGCGGACGATAAATCTTTTGCCGGACATTTCCTGGTCCAAGGTTTCGAGATACTTTTTCATTCGTTCTTTCGCCTTCTCGGGCTCGTTGTCGTGTGTAATATCATGCGCCGCCGGATGGATCCGACTGTTGAAAAAATCAATCCAGATCCGAGCTTTTGCCCTCTGAAGGTGATCGTTGGGCATGAGGCGTATGGTAGGGTATTTCTCGTCCAGATATTCGTTGAGAATGGCCGATTCGTAAACGACTCCATCGACGTCAACTAAAACTGGAACTTTTGCGTAAGGATTGAGCTCCAAAAGATCCTTCGGTTTGTTTTTAAGGTTCACTTCGATGAGTTCGTATGAAATTTGTTTTTCTGCCAGGACAATCCTTGTCCGATGAGCATAGGGTCAACCGTGGCTGGAGTAGAGTTTCATTAAATCATCCTCCCTATTGTTGCTTTACTTACCATCCTGTGGGGAAGATAACAATGTAATGCCTCGCCTATGGGCCGTTGGCCTGGAGCCGATCCTGAAGTCCGTCGCCTACGAGATTGAGCCCAAAGACCGTGATCATGATTGCAATCCCAGGGTACGTGGTCAGATGGGGCGCGACTAGAAGAAACTGTCTTCCGTCGTTTAACATCGAACCCCAGGATGGTGTTGGCGGTTCGACACCTAATCCCAGGAAGCTCAGGCTGCCTTCGGCGATGACGGCAGCTCCCAATCCAAAGGTGGCTTGGATGAGCACGGGAGGAATGAGATTTGGCAGTAAGTGTTGAACAATAACTCGCCCGGGTTTGCAGCCGAGCGCCTTTGCCGCTTGGACAAACTCGCGCTCCCTAAGGGAAAGAATTTCGCCACGGATTAATCGAGCGTAACCCGTCCAGCCTATCAAACAAAGCGCAAGAATTACGTGGTCGAGACCAGGACCGAGAACAGCCGTGAAGGCGATGGCAAGGAGAATTCCGGGAAAGGCCATGAGGATATCGACCAGACGCATGAGGAATTGGTCTGTCCATCCGCCGAAATATCCCGAAAGCGATCCGATGGCCAAACCGATGGAAAGAGAAATCACAACAGTTGTGACGCCCACAAGCAATGAAATTCGTCCGCCGTAAAGAACCCGGCTCAGGATGTCCCGGCCCAACTTGTCAGTTCCCAGGGGGTTCTCCCTGGAATAGGTACGTAGATCATTATCGAGGTTTTGTCGCGTTGGATCATGGGGTGCCAGAAGCGGAGCCATTAGCGCTGATATTACGAGCAGAGTCAGGATAACCAAACCAATGTAGAACCAGCGCTTACTTTCCATAGGTGATTCTTGGGTCTGCCAACTGGTAGAAGATATCCGTCAGAAGATTCACTAGGAGATATGAAGTGGCAATGACCAGCACACAACCTTGGACTAAGGGATAGTCGCGGGACTGAATCGCCTGCACGGTCAATCGTCCGATGCCGGGCCAAGAAAAGATCGTCTCGGTGATGATCGAACCCGCAAGCAGCGATCCAACCTGCAGACTCATGATCGTGATAACCGAAAGGAGGGCATTGCGGAGCGTGTGTTTGAACCAAACTACTTTTTCGCTGAGTCCTTTGGCGTGCGCGGTTCGAACGTAGTCTTCGTTAGTGACTTGGAGCAAGCTTGTCCGGAGGATACGCGTCAGTATCGCTGCCATCCCGAGCCCGAGCGTCAGCGATGGGAGAAGCAAATGATCGATCCCACCGCGACCGGAGACCGGTGTCCAACCCAGCTGGATGGAGAAGATAATCATGAGCAGAGGGCCGAGCCAAAAATTGGGCAACGAAAGCCCCAGGAGTGAAAATAGTAGGGATCCCCGGTCGATCCACGAGCCTTTGTTGACTGCAGCTAGAGTCGCGAGAGGGAAAGAGATGATGATGGCCATTGCCATAGCGCATAAAGTTAACTCTATCGTGGCGGGTAATCTGGTGCGGATGAGGTCCGTGACGCCGGATTGCTCATAAAGAGACCGTCCAAGGTCGCCGCTCAAAAGGCCAGTCAAGAAATTACGATATTGAACCATCAACGGCTGATCGAGAGCCAAACTACGGCGCAGTTCTTCTTTGTCCGCAGCGCTGGCGGTTTCGCCCAGCATAATTTCGATGGGATCCCCGGGGACCAGATGAATCAAGAAGAAGACCAAAGTCAGCGCCCCGAACAGGGTAGGCAAGAACAGCAGTGAGCGCTGGATGAGGTAACGTTTCACTTGGCCGGGATTTGTGATCGGAAGGAGACTTGTTTCAATGATATGAGATCGCCATCGGGATAGGGAACGAATCCCTGGAGAGAACGCGTTTTAACGATTACGTTTTTCCACCACCACAACGGGATGTAGGGGAGCTCTTCCGCAAGAGTTCGTTGCACCTCGCTGTAGATGAGCTTTCTTTCCGTTGTGTCCGTCGCCGTGCGTCCTTTTTCTAATAACCGATCGAGTTGTGCATTGCTGTAATGCCCCCGGTTATCGCCGTCAGGCGGTACGCTCGCGGAATGAAAAATCTGATAATAAATGTCCGGATCGACGATGCCGACCCAAGCGAGAGAGTAAAGGTGAAAGTTGCCCTTTTTGATGTCGCTAAAGAAAGTCCCCCATTCGTAAGTGCGGATTTCCAGCTCAATGCCGACGCGTTGCAACTGCTCTTTGAGAGCTTCGGCAATTCTTCTCCGCAGATCGATATTCGTGCTCTTAAAAGAGAGCTTGAATCGAGGCAACGGCCCGTCGCCGTCGGGATCGCGAAATCCTGCTTCGTCCAGGAGCCGTTTAGCTTTCTCGGGATCGTAGGGCCATTGGTTGACTGTAGCTTCGTAGGCCCAATTCAACGGCGAGAGCAGGCCGCTGGCGGGAGTTCCGAGATCTTTAATGAGATGGCGAATAATACTTTCGCGGTCGATCGCATAAGCAAGCGCTTCGCGCACTTTCTTGTGCTTGAGAATGGGGTGGGTGAGGTTAATGCCGATGTATTGAAACGTCGTGCCTTGATGGGCTTCGATGTCGGCGCCGGTATTGTGCTTGAGCCAGGGGAGCATGTCCGGTTCTAGGTCATTCTGCATAAAACCGATGCTGCCCTTCTTGAATTCAAGCACACGAACCATCGCGTCCGGAACAACTTTGAAAATCAATCCCGCCACCGAAGGTTTGCCTTCCCAATAAGAGGGGTTTGCCTTCAAAGTCACGGCATCCCCCGATCCCAGTGATGCCAAAATAAAGGGTCCGGAGCCGGCAGGTGGCGCTGCGCTTGATAGGGGCTCCTCAGCGGAACTCGCTGGGACGATCCCTAGGGTAAATTGTTCGGGAAAGGGCGCGTAGGGTGCTGATAGACGGAAGCGCAGCGTATAGGGTCCAAGTTGATCGATGGCTTCCAGAGGCTTCAAGAGCGCGCGTTTGGGAGAGCGATATTTGGGGTCCAAAATGGATTCGTAGGTGAATTTGACGTCTGCGGCCGTAAGCGGCTTGCCGTTATGGAAGGTCACGTTTCTTCGGAGATCAAAAATATAAGTCTGGGCATCAACCCTGTGCCAGTTTTCGGCTAGCTCCGGTTGCAACTGTGAGTTTTTGTCAGAGCGCAACAGTGAATTATAAATCAGATTGCCGATCCGCACGGAATTAGCATCCGTGGAGTAACGAGGATCCAGATGAAGCGGGTTGCTTTCTATCCCGACGATCAGGTAACCAGTTGGATATACCGACGACGCAGAGAAACGACAGCCTCCTAATACGATGGCGAAGCTAACGACAAGCAAAGGATAGTAAGTCGTATGTCCCCTCAACGACAAATTTCCGAGGCAGAATTTTGACTAACCATATCCCGTTTGTTACGATGGGTCAATTTTTCCGTGCGGGAAGGGTATCCATGCGAATTCGAGTCTCTCTTGCCGCCACTCTTATTTTTTTACTGCTAACGGCTATTTTCGAGCGCCCTTTTGCAGCCGAGTCGGCGTTTTCGGTTCTGCCGGGTCTCGAAGGGACAGTGGCGTTCTGGAAGCAGATCTTTGCTCGTTACGGCTCCGGTGATGTAGTATTTTTCGACCCTCTTGATCCTAGTATGATTTATAGCGTGTTACGTGTTCCAGATACGGATGAGGGCCGTGCCATTATTGACAGAGAGCGGGCACGAATTGTCGCTAGCTACGATTTGAATGAGGAAGAGGGAAGGATTAGAACCCAGCGGGGGATCAAAGAACAATTTACTTCGGCCCTTAGGATCTCCGGACGCTACATGTCGCAGATGCAGAAGATCTTTCGCGACGAGGGGTTGCCGCCGGAATTGGCCTATCTGCCCTTCGTCGAATCCTCCTTCAATGTGCGTGCTCGTTCCAGTGTCGGTGCAGTTGGGATGTGGCAGTTCATGCCCGATACTGGAAAGAAGTTTCTCCGCATTACCGATGCCGTGGATGAGCGGCGCGACCCCATGGCTTCCACCAGAGCCGCCGCCCGTCTCCTGAAGGAAAATCGCCAGATACTCGGCAATTGGCCTCTGGCCATTACAGCTTATAATCATGGGACGGAAGGTATCTTTCGCGGCATCGACGTCGTGGGGACACAAGATTTGGTGGAGATCATTCGACGTTATCAATCCCCCACGTTCGGTTTTGCGTCGAAAAATTTCTATGCTGAGTTTCTTGCCGCGGTGGATATCGCTAGGAACAGTGAAGCTCATTTCCCTTTCTTGCGGCCACACCCGCCCTGGAGCTTCCATGAAATCGAGGTCAAACGCACGGTCTCCATTCAGGCCGTGCTGAAACCAGCCGCCATTTCTCAAAGTGATTTCTTTGAGTGGAACCCGGCTCTCAATCCGACGGTAAAAATGATTCCGGCAGGTTATCGCGTTAATATCCCACCAGAAAAAGTCAGCCGGTTTTCGGCCGCACAGCAAAAGACGGTCGATGCTCCGGCAAATAAAAGAAGCCTAGCGGTGGCAAAACAAACCGAGGCCAAATCGGGAGTGCGTCGACAATCGGTGAGCGGGAAACCGGTGTCTAAGAATAAGCTTATAGCCCACCGGTGAAGTTTGGCTCAGCAAGCCGGGATCGATTGGATGACAGCAGCTAAAAAGTGGCTCCCGGGAGTCTCACAATCGCCTGTCGCATGATCGCCCCGAAACGTTCGTGGTTTATCGTTTCGTTCCCCGGAGAAAAGCAATTAAAGCGGCTAGATTGGCACCTGCAACGGACTTGAAGGCACTATCAGTTAGCCTATAATTAACTTGGCTTTATGGACATTACGCTATTAAAACTTACAGCAATTCTTTATCTTCTCGCCAGCGCGAGTTTTGTGCTTTATGTCTTCTTTGTTCGTGATTCGGTTTCGAATTTGTCGCCGATCATTCTATTCAGTGGCTTTGTGCTCCATACAGCCGCCCTGGGCGTTCATTTTCTACAGACGGGCTACCCAGGAGTTGCTGACTTTCGTGAAGCGCTGTCATTTTACACCTGGCTTCTCGTCGCCGGATATTTGCTGATGCAGATTAAGTATCGGCTGGCCATTTTGGGCGCGATCATCGCACCTTTAGCGTTTCTTATGACCCTGGCGGCCTTCGCGTTTGGCACCGGAGGTGGCGAGTTACCTCCGGATCTCAAGACGTATTGGCTGCCGCTTCACGTGACCTTGGCTTTTCTTGGTAACGCTGTTTTTGCCCTGGCCTTCGGTGTTAGCCTGATGTATCTGCTTGAGGAAAGCTATCTCAAGCGCAAGAAAATGACTTCTGTGATGAAGCGATTTCCATCGTTGGAGGCGCTTGACAGGTTGAACTATGTTCTGCTGGTGTGGGGTTTCCCGCTAATGACGTTAGGTATCCTAACGGGTAGCATGTGGGCGGGAATTCATTGGGGTAACTATTGGTCGTGGGAGCCCCGGCAAATTTCTTCCGGCATTGCGTGGCTCTTTTACGGCGTTCTTTTACACGGTCGAATCACCGCTGGGTTGAGAGGCAAGAAGGCGGCGCTTTTGACCTTGGTTGGGTTTGCTGTTGTTCTAGGTTACTTTCTCTGGGGGGATTCGCTCTTCCCCGGCCGGCATGGGGGCCGGTTCGAGTAGCAAGTGAACAAAGAAATCGTCATCGTCGGTATGAATCATCGGAGCGCGCCCATCGAAGTAAGAGAAAGCGTCGCCTTCGAGAGTTCCTATGTTCTTGAAGCTTTGACTCGGCTGCGGGGCTACCCATCGATCCAGGAGAGCGTCATTCTATCGACTTGCAACCGGGTCGAGGTTGTGGCGGCAGCGGCGGATGGGGGAGCAGCATCCGAAGAGATCAAAGCATTCTTGGACGAGCAGAAAGCGCGAAAAAGTCGCGCTAGTTTGGATGATCACGTCTATATTTATCAGGGTCCGGAAGCGGTTCGCCACCTGTTCCGCGTTGCGGCAAGTCTGGATTCCATGGTGGTGGGGGAGCCACAAATCTTAGGTCAGCTCAAGCAGTACTACAATGCTGCGCAAGAAGCGGGCACCGTCGGAACGATCCTCCACCGTCTTTTTCATCGTTCATTCTCCGTTGCCAAGAGAGTGCGGAACGAGACGGCTATTGCCAGCCGAGCGGTCTCCGTGAGTTCTGTGGCCGTCGACCTGGCAAAAAGGATCTTTGACCGGTTCGACGACAAAACGGTTATGCTCATTGGAGCGGGAAAGATGGGCGATCTGATGGCTCGACACCTCCAACGCGGTGGCGTGCACAGCCTGATGGTCACCAATCGAACCTTCGAGAAAGCCGTGGAGCTTGCCGGCCGGATCCACGGTAGCCCGATTCTATTCGAGGATTTTCCCCGCTATCTCACCTTGGCCGATCTTGTTATCGGCTGTACTGGTTCTCCTGAGATCCTCGTCGAGGCCCCGACGGTAGAAAAAGTTCTCCGAGAGCGCAAACAAAAGGCGATGTTTTTTATCGACATCGGCGACCGCAGAAATTTTGATCCCGCGATCAACAAAATCGATAACGTGTATCTCTACAACATCGATGACCTCAGGAGCGTCGCCGAGGAGAATCTTCAGGAAAGGTCCAACGAGGCTGAAAAAGCGGAAGGGATCGTTTACGAAGAAGTAGAGAATTTCGCGCGTTGGATTCGCTCTTTGGAGCAAATCCCGACGATCACTGCTCTTCGACAACGCCTGGAAGAGATACGACGGGTGGAGTTGGAGAAATCACTTGGCGGCGGCCTGAGAGATCTGTCGGAAAAACAAAGAGAGGCTTTAGAAGGCATGACCGCAGCCATGATCAACAAGATTCTTCATGGTCCGATATCTCATCTGAAGCGGAACTCGAGGGACGAAGATGAGGAGGAGACTCTATACGTTGCAGCGCTGAAAAAACTCTTTGACCTGGACAGGTGAGCGTTCAATGGCCTGACGGCAGGAGAGTATCATTCACTGAGATGTCGCGGAGATGAAGTCGATCAGAATCGGAACGCGCAGTAGCAAGTTGGCTATGGCTCAAACGGCTTGGGTGCAAGGAAGACTTGCAGAGAAATATCCGGACGCAAGAATCGAAACGATTCTTATCAAGACAAGCGGAGATCGCTTTGTTGAGGCGAGCCTTCAAGCGATTGGCGGTAAAGGTATCTTCACGAAGGAGATAGAAGAAGCCTTATTAAGAAATGAGATCGATATTGCCGTTCATTCCATGAAAGATTTACCGACCGAGCTGCCCGCAGGATTGGTGATCGCGGCGGTACCTGCAAGGGAGGATTCCCGCGATGTTCTAGTGAGTGCCGGCGCGGAAAACTTAAGCAAACTTTCTGCCGGCGCAAGGGTTGCTACGGGAAGTCTGCGCCGGAAGGCGCAGATCCTGCACCACCGTCCGGATTTGCGGATGGTGCCAATTCGAGGAAATGTCGACACGCGTTTAAAGAAGCTCGATGCTGGGGAGTGTGATGCGCTTGTCATGGCCGCTGCCGGCCTGAAACGCATAGGCCGTGGAGAGAGGATCGCGGAGTATATACCAAATGACATCTGCCTTAGCGCGGCAGGACAGGGCGCGTTGGGTTTGGAGTCACGCCAAGACGAGTCTATGCGGGAAGACCTTTCGTTCTTGCATGATCCGCTTACTTTTGCGGAAGTCTTTGCGGAACGCTCGTTCTTGAATCGATTGGGTGGTGGTTGTCACGTTCCGGTCGGGGCGCGTGCGGTGGCGGAGGGTAAACAATTAACACTCTTCGGTGTTGTCGCTCATCCGGATGGAAGTTTTCTTTGCCGTGGTGAAACATCCGGCTCTGTAACGCACGCAAAGGAGTTGGGCTGGCAACTTGCCGAACGCTTGTTGTCTCAAGGCGCAGAGAAGATTTTGGTTGGCCAGTAGAAGCTGTGGTATGCGCGGGCAATGACTCTCCAAGCGACAGATAAATTGTCTGATTCATCCAAGGTCCTTAGTGGCAAGCGCATCCTAGTTACGCGCGCTCGGTCGCAGGCGAGCATCTTGGTACAAAGGCTCGAGGCGCTCGGCGGTGCAGTCGTTGAATTCCCCACGATCGAAATCAGATCACCGGAGAGCTATGTCTCCTTAGACCGGGCGATCCGGCAAATTGCGACCTACGATTGGCTTATTTTCACGAGCGTCAATGGCGTGGAACAGTTTCTTAACCGGTTCGAACAGCTCGGGAAAAAAGTCTCCGACATAGCTGGAATCGAAATCGGCGCGATTGGTCCTGAGACAGCGAACAGGCTGGCAGCGGCTCGAATTCAGCCTAGCCTGGTACCGAAGCAGTATCGGGCCGAGGGCATTCTCGAGATGTTGACACCAGAAACGTTGCGAGGAAAAAGGGTATTGATACCCCGGGCAGCCCAAGCGCGCGATATTTTGCCGGAGACGCTGCGCCAGTGGGGCGCCCAGGTTGATATCGTGGAGGCATACCAAACCGTGTTGCCTCAGGCCGATGTGTCGGCACTCTGCAGTTTATTGCGCGAGGGCGGGATTGATATGATTACTTTCACGAGCTCTAGCACGGTATCTAACTTTGCAACCCTAGTACGCGATCAGGACTTACCCCGTCTGCTCTCTGGGGTCGTTATCGCGTGCATCGGTCCAATTACAAAGAGAACAGTGGAAGATTTAGGCATGCGGCCAGAAGTGGTCGCAGAAGAATTTACGATTCCTGGTTTGGTTCGCGCGATCATAGACTATTTTTCCCGGACCGGAAGCTAAGGGGCTGGCGCTCAGACGAAAAGTTGGAGAAGCTAATGGAGTTTCCTGCCTACCGTCCCCGAAGATTACGCCGCAACGAGAAGATCAGGGCGCTGGTGCGCGAGACCTCGCTGAGTCCCGAGAATTTGATTTATCCGATCTTTGTCGGCCCGGGGAAAAATAAAGCTCAGCCCGTTTCTTCCATGCCCGGCGTCGCCCAACTCTCTGTGGATCTCGCCGTCAAGGAATGCGAAGAAGTGCAGGCTCTAGATATCCCTGCGGTCATTCTCTTCGGTATTCCCGAACATAAAGATTCAGCCGGCACGGAGGCCTATGCGGACGGCGGCATCGTGCAGCAAGCGATCCGAGCCATCAAAGAAAAGGCTCCGGGACTTTTACTTATTACGGATGTTTGCTTATGCGAGTATACGGACCACGGCCATTGCGGCGTGATCAAAAACGGTGACGTCGATAATGACAGCACGCTTGAGCTGCTCGCCAAAGAAGCGTTGTCGCATGCGCGCGCCGGAGCCGACATCGTTGCGCCGTCGGATATGATGGACGGTAGGGTGGGGGTGATTCGACAATCTCTCGACCAAAACGGCTTTGAACAGATTGCCATCATGGCGTACGCGGCAAAATACGCTTCGGGATTCTATGGACCATTCCGGGAAGCCGCGGAATCGACACCGCAGTTCGGCGACCGTCGATCCTACCAGATGGACCCTGCCAACGCGGATGAAGCTTTGCGAGAAGTCGAGCTCGACATCCGTGAGGGAGCAGACATCGTCATGGTGAAGCCGGCGATGGCTTACCTCGATATCGTCTATCGTGTGAAGCAGAAGTTTGGCTATCCGGTTGCCGCTTACAATGTAAGTGGAGAGTACTCGATGATCAAGGCAGCCGGGCAGAACGGCTGGATCGATGAAGAGAGGATCATGTTGGAAGTCCTGTTCGCTATCAAGCGCGCCGGGGCGGATATGATCCTGACTTACTTTGCGAAAGATGTGGCGCGGCTTTTCGCTGGCAAGTAGGGGCGGGTTTGAAACCTGCCTCTACTATTTAGATCAGATTCCAGAGATCTTTGACCTTGCGCTTAAGTGTTCGTTCGCATTCCGCTTCCCGTCCGGAAGTTCTGACTTGCGCTTCAGATAGCCGGAAGATCAGGACGCGGGATCCCTTAACCAGCCTTAAAACGTAGGTGCTTGAATCGCCGTCGTAGTAAATATCGACGGCAACCATATCGTCCACTTGGCGAGCAACACTGTTTGCCCAGTCCTGAATATCGGCTGATGCTGGCTCCCCTTGTTTAGCGGTTATCACTGCTAGGTCCGGCTAGGCGACCTCATTTTTTCTTGTAAAGACCGTCGATGAAACCGCTCCCATCGAGTTCCTTGATGAAGCTAAAGTCAACGAATTGCTCGGGCTTGGCCGTCTTCGCCCTCGGGTCGCGCTCGCTGATGTCGTCGAGGACAGTCTTTAGTCCCTCCAAGCTGGGATACTGTTTTTTAGGCAATAAAGCTTCCGTAAGTATATCTTCCCGGCTCTTTTCGAGAATTTCGCGGTCCACATTGCTGCCCATATACTTCCCTAAGGTCCGAACAGTAGCCTCCTTGTCGGTCCAAATCGTGTGCACGGCCTCGACCTGGGATTTGACGTATCTGCGAACGGTCTCCGGATGTTCGCGGATAAACTTCCGCGTCGTCGCGGCGCCGGTGTGTTGAAACACCAATCCCATTTTGGCAACGTCTGCGAGAATGGCCAAACCGTTTTTTTCGGCAATGAAACTGGCGGGCGGGTTGATCACGGATGCCGTTACCCTGCCGGTCATCGCGGCACTAAGCCGATCGGGCCCGCTTCCCACCTGGACCAAGGTCACGTCCTTGCCCGGAGTCAAGCCGATTTTTCTTAGAGCGAATCTTGCGATGGAATCCGTCGCCGAACCGAAGCGGCTTATGGCGACCGTCCCACCCTTCAGTTGTTCGACGGTCTTTACTCCCGGCTTGCCCATCAAAACGTAATTTAACGAAGTCATTCCCGCGGCGACGAATACGGCGTCCGAGCCGGCCAAGACGCTATTGACAAGCCCCGGTCCCGAAACTTGAGTGATCGGAACGTCGCCTGAGACGAGCGCAAGAATGGCTGTAGTACCACCGGTGAAGAAGATCAGCTGGACGTCCAGTCCGTTTCTAGTGAAAATGCCGGTCTCTTTGGCCACCCACGCGGGTAATTGGTCGGCGCTTATGGCGCTGTAGCCGACATTGAGCCGAGTGACCTGGGCCGAAGCGGGCGAAAGTAGCAAGACAAGCCAACCCAGGTAAGCAATCGCATGAAAAAAGGCAGGTTGTTTCATTGCAAAGATTCCTTCTAGAAAGAGTTCCTCAACCCGTGGAAAACTATTACAGCAGGAAAGAAAAAAAGAAAGCCCTTGCATTATGCAAGGGCTTTCTGAGGGGAATTCTGTACAACCTTAACTTGCGCCGGTTATTCAGCGTACTTTTCAGCTCGGAAAGCCTTATGGCAGGCACCGCAAGCCTCACCGAGTGCTTTTACCTTTGTAGTTACAGCCGCGTCGTCACCGGCTTTTGCAGCATCAGCGAGCTCACTCGCGGCGCGCTGCAATGCTTTAGAATCTTTTGCAAATTCATCCGATTTTTCCCAAATCGCAGCCGTGGCCTTAGTTTTTCCAGTCGTGCTTCCCTTGGGAAAGAGACCGAAAATCTTGGCCTCGTTGCCCATAATGTCCCTGGCTTTGGCTTCTATCGTCGCATAGTCTTTTGCCTCAACGGCAGCTTTAAGCGCTTTGGCGGCCTTGGCGTTGGATTGCATCAACTTCTGCCTTTGTTCTATCACGTCCGCCTGAGCGAAGACCTCAGCTGCGATAAAAAGTGAAACAAGGGCAAACAACCCTCCCCAAATCAATTTACCTCGATGCATTTCTTTCTCCTTTCGATTGTAGATTTATATTTCTGCTTCTTAACAATTCGTCCACAAGCCAATGAACACCGCTAACGGTTCGGCCCGAGGAACCGACTCGGCAAGAAGACGATTCTCCAGAATCTATGGGTCGGATCCTGGCTGGCCGGTCATTACAAAAAGTCACCACGTGGTTACTTAGGATTTAATTGTCCGCGTATCTCTCCGCCCTTATTCACAGCGCTATGCACGTTGACGTAAAGATTTCCCGCCAGGTAGCTAGCATATTGGGCATCGGTCAATTTCGCTCCCGCGGCAACAGACCAGGTGTTATCCGGGCCTTTGGTTAGCGGAATTATAACCGGGCCGTTTTTACCGGCGG
>WNFS01003485.1_pt1 | contig 16814 bp, 12 predicted proteins | sample 5400141 | NCBI WGS metagenome assembly WNFS01 (sample SAMN13153358, study PRJNA577476) | soil metagenome | isolation source: 60 cm saprolite under Madrone tree | place: USA:California | collected 2016-06-14
GGGCGCGAGTAAGTGGATTCTGTTTCAGTCAGTTAGGTTGGTAGGGGCGGTGGGGATCGAACCCACGACCTTCGGCTTAAAAGGCCGCTGCTCTACCACTGAGCTACGCCCCTAAAATGGTTACTGCACAACAACTTGCGAGCCACCGGTCGAAGCGTCGTTTGTACTGGCGTCAGCTTGTTGGGACCCAAATGCGCGTACCGCCTAGTCATCCATAAACCCTTATGCCCCAACAGGTCTGCAACATCTTCCAGCGGAGCGCCTTTCATTCGCAAACGGCTCGCAAATGGCAAGTCGTGCCAACGAAAGTTCTTTATGTGAGCTTCGGCCACCGCGTCGTCGAACCCAGTGCCGCCCATTTTCGAGTGGCTCTCCGGTCTTCGCCGACTGGAACACACGCCCTCTGCCTTCGCCCCGGCTATGCGCAACCCTCAGGGCGGCAACCGCAGCATCATTTAGCGGGACGTTTATAGGCTCTTCGTTCTTCGTCCGCGGAACGTTCAACATCCGACCTCTAAAGTCTACCATGTCCCGCGTGAGGCTGTACTGACTGCCCTTCCGCAAACCAGTGTTGACTGCGAGATCTGACTCGGGAAGGTGCAAAGGCCAGTTGGCCTCGATGACCTTCCTCATCTTTTTTCCCTCTTCTTCAGTGAGAAACCGTAACGCGGTATTATTCTCTCGACGGTCCGTCACCGACCGGGCAGGGTTGCAAGGGACTTTTCTCTGATCGCGGATGTTACTCCGACAGATTTTCTGGCGCTCGATGGACCAAGGAGGAAATTCTCCTATTGGCGAGCTTCAACCTGCTCCTGGTGAGTTCTAGCCAAGAGCGCTGCCAGAAGCCCGCACGCAGCTGCGAAGGACAACCACAATCCAGGAACGGCTCGGTTCCCCGTGCGATGAATGAGATAGGTGCTGATCGCTGGTGTAAAGCCACCGAAGACAGCGGTGGCCAGACTATATGCGAGCGAGAATCCGGAGGTTCGTACGTCGATCGGCATGATCTCCGTCAAGAAGACAACCATGGCACCGTTGTAGCTGCCGAAGATAAAAGACAGCCAGAGTTCGACTGTCAGAAGGCGAGTGAACGAGGGCTCGCGCGTGAGCCAGAGCATCGCCGGATAGGCCGTAACCAGCATCAATATAGTGAAAGCGAATAGTAAGGGTCGCCGCCCTATGCGGTCGGACAGGGCCCCCATCGCTGGAAGCCAGAAGAAGTTGGATGCACCAACGCAGAGAGTCACCACCAAGCTGTCAATGTTTGCCAGATGCAACACCGAGTTGCCAAACGTCGGCGTGTAAGCCGTAATCATGTAGAAGGAAACGGTCGTCATCGTGACCATCAGCGTCCCAATGACAATCACCGTCCAGTTGGCCGTCAGCGAACGGAATATTTCCGACGCTGTCGGACGATGCTTCCGCGCCACAAACTCATCCGTCTCTTGCAGCGACCGCCTCAAACGGAACAAGAACGGTATGATCCCGCAGCCTAGCAGCAGCGGAACGCGCCATCCCCACGCAGCCATTCTCTGCGGCGGCAGAATCGAGCTGAGCACGACCCCCACGAGCGCGGCGAACATAACCGCCACCTGCTGGCTGCCCGACTGCCAACTGACGTAAAAGCCTTTGTGCCCCGGTGTAGCAATCTCCGACAAGTAAACCGACACCCCGCCCAATTCCATGCCTGCCGAAAATCCCTGCAGTAGCCGCCCAATCAACACAAGAAGTGGCGCCAGAAACCCTATCGTTGCGTACCCAGGTGTGCATGCAATCGAAAAGATTCCCAGCGACATGAGCGTCAACGTCAGAATGAGGCCGGCACGCCGGCCGTGTTGATCCGCATAAGCCCCGAGCACAATCGCGCCCAGTGGCCTCATCAAGAATCCCGCCCCAAACGTCATCAGCGACAGCATCAGCGACAAGAATGGATTCCCGCTCGGAAAGAATGCATTCCCAATCGCTGTCGCGTAATACCCAAACACCATGAAGTCGTACATCTCCAGAAAGTTCCCGCTGGAGACACGCACTACCGACCAGATTTTTGTTTTCCGATCTTCTGAAAAGCTCATAAGATCCAGGCGTTCAGTAGCAAGACCAGCAACTCCAGTATTGACTATCCGGCGGTCATTCACTTCAGGTTCTTTCTAATGCCTCCGTGGCCTTCCTGCATGCCTGCTGGAGGACGGCATACGCGGACCTTGGTTCTGGTGCCCAATCGGCGCGCCAACTCGAGTTGAAAGATCTGCGGCAGACTCGATGCAGGGCCATTTAAGCGGAGGATCGCCGGATGTCCAACGTTCCTCCGACTGTGGCGTTCCTGCTCTCTTACCAGACCAGCTTCAACCCCAGTTGAATCTGCCTTGAGGAAGTGGATGTAGCTCCTATTACGCCGGTATTCGAACTTCCGATCGAATTGTTGGCATCATTCAAGAAATTAGGCGCCGCGAAGTTAGGATCATTCAGGATGTTGAAGAACTCCGCGGGGAACTGCAACTTCAGTTGCTCCGTGAACTTGAAGTTCTTGAACGCCTAGAAATCGACGGTCTTCAGACCTGGTCCATAGAATCTGTTGCGTCCCGAAACGCCATTGATATGGATCCGGCCTTTGTGCTTCCGCACCTCGTGCTTGGTCAGGCCTACGAACAGAAAAAAGCGTATGACCAAGCGATTGTGGAGCTCCGGCGCGCCACAGAGCTTTCACTCAGCAGTCCGCCTGCCCTTGCTGCCCTTGCGCGAACCTTCGCAGTTTCCGGAAGAATCACGGTAAGCAAGAAATCTGTTAGAGCAATTGCAGCAATCGAAGAGACAATATGTTTCGCCTTTCTACGTGGCGATCGTGTACGCGGGCCTGGGCGAAAATGAGCCCGCCTTGGACTGGCTTGAAAAAGCCTCTGCCGACCACTCCAACGCTATCGTCTTTCTCAAAGTTGACCCGCAGTTGGATACTCTGCGTTCCAATCCGCGGTTTGATGAATTGCAGCGCAGGCTGCGTCTGCCTGAATAGCCCGCCACTTCGACATGATTGGTCGCTCGCAATCCCCCAGTCCTGCTCAATTGGGATAAGACCGAAAGGCCTAATCCGTCTGGCTCACCCTTGTGGCAATGGCTGCCCCCAATTCTTCGGTCGTGGCCGTGCCACCGATATCGGGAGTGCGGACTTTCGATTGCGCCAGAACTTCCGCGATGGCGTTCTCGACAGCATCCGCGGGCTCCGAAGCGCCGAGATGCCGGAGCATCATCGCACCCGACCAAATCTGTCCAACTGGGTTGGCAATTCCCTTGCCTGCTATATCCGGTGCCGAGCCATGTACGGGCTCAAACATGGATGGAAATTCCTTTTCCGGATTGAGGTTGGCTGAAGGGGCGATGCCGATCGATCCAACGACGGCCGGACCAAGGTCGGAGAGAATATCGCCGAAAAGATTCGATCCCACGACCACGTCGAACCAGTCCGGATGGCGCACGAAATGAGCGGTCAGGATATCGATGTGATACTGGTCCGTGCGGATGTCCGGATACTCCGCGGACACCGCCTGAAAGCATTCGTCCCAGAAAGGCATAGTGTGAATGATGCCGTTTGATTTCGTGGCGGAGGTAAGATGTTTTTTTCGCTTCCGCGCCAATTCCAAAGCATAACGCATCACACGGTTCACTCCGCGCCGCGTGAAGACGGTTTGTTGGACGGCCATCTCGTCGTCGGTTCCCTCGTAGAGACGCCCGCCGATGTTTGAATATTCTCCTTCGTTGTTTTCACGGACGATACAGAAATCAATTTGACCGGGCTTCCAATTTTTCAGCGGCGTCTCAATTCCCTCAAAAAGCCGCACGGGCCGAAGATTGACGTACTGCCGAAAGGTTCTGCGGATGGGAATCAACAGCCCCCAAAGCGAAACGTGATCTGCAACGCTCGGATGCCCCACGGCTCCTAGAAAGATGGCGTCGAACGGCCGCAGTTGCTCTAGACCATCAGGAGGCATCATCTTTCCGGTTTTCACGTAGGTTTCGCAGCTCCAATCGAACTGCTGCCATCTGAATTGGAACCCAAAGCGCCTCCCTGCCGCTTCGAGCACGCGGATGCCTTCGGGAACGACTTCTTTCCCAATGCCATCGCCGGCGATGACGGCAACACTGAACGTTTTCATTTCCGCTGAAGTCTATCCCTTCTCGGCTGAAAGAAGCGGTGAAAGTACGCTGATATCGCGAGTCGAGTCCAATGTCTTTACGTAAGTGATTAGTTTCTCGGTCTTTTGCCCGGGCCACTCTGCGAATTCTGCACATCCCCTGAATTTCGCTGCCGCTTCGTCGAAGCTCATTGGGTTTGCCGGGCTGCCTTTGGCAAAATCCGCGCGGCCACTGATGACCCGTCCATCTCTAAGGTGAATTCTCAAAAGAGAGGTCATTTTGTCGAAGCCTGCGCTTTCAGCCTCTGGCTCGACATAAAAATTGACGCGGCCAATCATCTCCTGTACGTCCGCACTTTGGACAACAGGGTCCGAGAACTCGTTAAGTCCTGCCTTCCCGCGCAAAAGAAGAATTGCCAGGCAAAATTCCATGCTGAACTTGGCCTCCAATCCGGTCTTAGGCCGGTGATGAAGCAGCGTGGTCGTCATCTGGTGATTTGCACCGATATCGAGCTTCTGCACTTGCGTGGGTTGCAATTTATGAGCATTAATCAGCCGCGCCAACTCGGTCATTGCAGGATGAGAGAGGGAACCCGACGGATACGGCTTGAGCGAGATACCAGGAGAAGTGAACGTCCAAGGTTTTCCCAGACGCTCCATGATCGCACCGGGATCGAACGACCCTCCGAGCGCATGGAAAAACCCGCGCTCCGCTTCCAGAATTTGCTCCGCCGCCGTCCAGCCTAATGAGACAAGTCCAGCCGAAAGCAGACCGCTCTCGGCAGCGTGGCCGGCCTGAAATGGTTTAGTCATCGTGCCGAAGTTTTCCCGCAAGCCGCCCGACTGGCTGGCGGCCAGGCCAAAGGCATTCTGTATTTTCGAAAGATCGAATTGAAGTAACTTCGCGCAGGCTGCCGCGGAGCCGAATGGGCCGCAGGTCCCCGTGGAATGAAATCCATCTTGATAATGGCGGGGCGAAATGGCCTCGGCGATCTTGCATTCGACCTCGACCCCCACATGGTACGCAAGCATGAATTCTTTACCGGAGATCGCTCTGCCTTCGGTCACCGCAAGGACGGCGGGCAACACCGGCACGGTTGGGTGCACCAGCAATCCGTATACGCGATCTTTAGCGGCGGAAAGTTGCGTGTCGTCGAAATCATCTGCGTGAATGGATACGCCGTTTACAAACGCGGCGAAACGGGGAGAGGTTTTTATGGAAGAGCCGATGATAGAGGATTTTCCGTCGCAGATACCAAGCTGCCCAAGGTACTCCCGGCAAATCGATCCGGTTTGCGCGCGCGATCCCGCCAGCGCCAGACCCAAGCCATCAAGGATGGACTTCTTGCCAAGCTCGATGACGCCTTCTGGGATATCCTCATACCTTGTTGAAGCAACAAATTTGCAGACATATTCTGTTAAGCCCGGAGCCTTAGGAAATTCGCTATCGGGCACGCGCCGCGCTCTTCCTGCTGAACCGGCGAGAATGGTTGACCCAATCACACCGAGAGAGGCTTTGCCAAAATGACGCCTTAACACGTTTCACCTATTATTCCGAACGCTTACTTCCGGCCGCATCGCCTTTAGATGGAGAAATTCAAATTGTCACGCCGGACCTGGCCACTCTTCATCATTAGCTTCGGGTGTCTAAGCCCCCGGGAGTTTAGAACTTCCCGATGCCGGCCTTGCAGACGGAGCCGAGCAGATATTGCATACCGTCGAGTTGCTTGCGTCAAGTTCCGGTTTCCTGTCTTCCTGTCGCCGAGGATGCTGGAGTCGTCTTCAACACCGTGGCGAGTCCCGCGCCGACGACGGTGATAGCGCCAAGGTATGCGAATCCTGAAAGAAAGTGTCCCGATTTCTTGTTTAGATAACCCACGATCAGAGGAGCAAAGTAAGCTCCGAGGTTGCCGATGGCGTTGACAAATCCCATCACCGATCCGACGATTCTTGACGGCAAAGTCTCGGTCGGTATGGCCCAAAAGGCGCCCATCGGGCCATAGGCTCCCACTCCGCTGAGGGTGATGAACGCGAACGCTAGCAAGTGCGAGCGAGATATGGTGGCAACCGCAAGGAGGATACAGGATCCTCCGAGCAGCATGGCTCCGGCGGCGTGATAGCGGCGTTCATGCACTCTGTCCGAGTGGCGAGAGATAATCAGGAGAGAAACAGCGCCAACGATGAACGGGAGAGTATAAAGAATTCCAGTCGAAAAGCTGCTTAGTTTTTTGAAATTCTCCATCGCGCTGGGGAGCCAGAACAGGAGTCCCATTTGGCCGCTGATGAAACAAAAATAAACGGCAGCAAGCAGAAACACTCGAGGACGCAGCAGAGCACGCAGGTAGGAAACCTTTTCCTGACCCTCCAGTTCGGAATGTTCCCTGCGCAGGGTTTGCACCAGAGAAACTCGTTCGCTTTCTGGCATCCAGGCCGCCTGCCCCGGATGGTCTTGAACAAACTTGAGCCAAATCGCGAGCCACAGGAAAGGCAGCGACCCCTCGGCAACCAGCATCACTCGCCAGGACCAATGGTCCAGCATCCATCCGGAAAAGGGCGAGGAAACGATCACCGCAACCGGCAAGCAGAGCAGCCAAAACGCATTGGCGCGCGCTCGTTCAGAACGGGGGAACCAGTGTGAGAGGAGAATTAGCGTCGCGGGATGAACGCCACTCTCGGCTACTCCCAGGAACAAGCGCAGCAACAAGAGCTCGTGATAGGTACGGGCCAGACCACAACCGACGGCAAAGATACCCCATGCGACCAGCAGGATGCTGATGAACTTCTTGGCGCTCCAGTGTTTGGCCAGATGGCCGCCAGGTATTTGAAGCGCGAGATAGCCCCAGAAGAAAATTCCGGCAACGGTTCCTGCCTGCTGCGGATCCAAATGCAGGTCCCGGCTGATTCGCGGCAGGGCAAGCGAGATGTTGGTACGATCGATAAACGCGATCGTGTACATGATAAGAGCGACGGGAATGATGCGAACCCATCGCTGGGACGCCGCGTTGCGGGTCATCGCCGCTGATGTATGGGAGGTCTGTACAAGGTCGTCCATATGCGCTGTTTTCTTCGGTTCTGGTACTCGATGGCTCGTTGTCGATGCCACGGTGAGGCCGTGTTTACCCTCAGGCGCTCCGTCATAAACAAAGTTTCAACGCGGAGTATATTTCAGCATTACATCCAAACCTATAAATAGTGCGGCCTGCGGAAACAGATAAATGTAAATTAATCTGTCGTTAAGCTCGCATTGCGAAGGCTACGATATCCTTTGGCGCCATGAGCTTCCCGGGGGGGCCTACTCGTTGTTCGGTCGTGACCGCCTCCCCGCCGGATCGTGAGACGGCTGCACCCTGGCTTGGAGCCGACATGTATTGCAGAAGAAGATTGGGTGTGAACCTCAAGCGTGTCGCGTGTGTGCTCGCGGCAACATTATCACTCCTATGAGCCGTACGGGCCGGCACTTCCTACAAATCCCGGGTCCTACGAATATTCCCGATCGGGTTTTGCGCGTCATCGGCCAACCCATTATTGATCATCGTGGCGCGGAATTTGCGAAATTAGCAAAAGAGGTCCTGGAGGGGTTGTCCTCCATTTTCCAGACAAATTCCACGGTGGTGATGTACCCATCCTCTGGGACCGGAGCCTGGGAGGCGGCGTTGGTCAACACGCTTTCTCCAGGCGACCGCGTTTTGCTGTTCGAGACGGGTTACTTTTCGCTACTCTGGGGACAGCTCGCGCAAAAGATGGGCTTCCAAGTGGAAAGCGTGCCGGGAAACTGGCGCGCAGGTGCGTCGGCTGGGGAACTGGAGTCGCGATTGAGCGCGGACAAGGGCCAGGTCCTCAAAGCTGTGCTGGTGGTTCACAACGAGACTTCGACGGGGGTAACGAGCGAAATCGCCGAGCTTCGTCGCGCAATGAATCGCTGTGGCCACCCTGCGCTTCTGATGGTGGACGCGATTTCTTCCCTAGCATCGATGGAATACCGCCATGATGAGTGGGAAGTCGATGTGACAATTGCAGCCTCACAAAAGGGCTTGATGATTCCTCCGGGCCTGAGTTTTAACGCGATTTCACAGAAGGCCCTGTCGGCAAGCAAGATTGCGAAAATGCCGAGGTCTTATTGGGACTGGCAAGGCATGTTGAAATCCTGTGAGACGGGCTTTTACCCTTACACACCAGCAACGAACCTCATCTACGGCCTGCGAGAGGCTTTGCAGATGATTCGCGAAGAAGGACTGGAGAACGTATTTCGCCGTCATGAACGACATGCGAGAGCGGTTCGTGCGACGGTTTGGGAGTGGGGTCTGGAAATCGTCTGCAGCGTGCCTCAAGAATATTCAAGTACCGTCACGGCGGTATTCACCCCAAAGGGTCACGACGCGGACCGACTGCGTGCCATGATCCTTGAGCATTTCGACCTGTCCCTTGGCGCCGGACTGGGAAAGCTTGCGAACAAGGTGTTTCGCATCGGTCACCTGGGACACTTCAATGATTTAATGTTGGCGGGGACCCTGACGGGAATCGAAATGGGCATGCGATTGGCGAGTGTGCCGCACAAAGAGGGAGGCGTCATGGCTGCTCTCTATCGCCTGGCACCTGCAGGAAAAAACCTGGCGGCTCCCAGTTAAGTGCAAGGATCGAGTCGTGAGCAGCGGTCGAACAAACAATTCGAGTCATTGAGACAGCTTGTCTTTTTGTTCTAAAGTGAACATGCCTTGATGCAACTTCCGCCACTTCCTCTCAGTTCTCATGCAAAGCCAGTTGACGTTTTTCAGGCAGCGGCAGTGCTCGAGAAAGAACTCACGCAAATAATAAAAGGGGAAGTGAGATTCGATCGCGGCAGCCGAGCGCTTTACGCCACGGACGGGTCGAATTACCGACAGATCCCCATCGGCATGGTGGTGCCCCGCGATGACGCAGATGTGATCGCAGCAGTGGCGGCGTGCAGGAAGTACGGCGCTCCTGTTCTAGCCCGTGGGGCGGGGACAAGCTTGGCTGGCCAATGCTGCAATGTCGCGGTGGTATTGGATTTCACAAAGTATATGAACCAAATCCTTGAGCTCAACACCGGATCGCGGTTCGCGCGAGTTCAGCCGGGGGTCGTTCTGGACTCCTTGCGCAATGGCTCGGAGACACACCAATTGACGTTTGCCCCCGATCCTTCAACCCACAATCGCTGCACGATCGGTGGAATGATCGGGAACAATTCGTGCGGGACGCATTCGCTGCTCGGCGGGAAAACGGTCGACAACATCGAAGAGCTGCGAATCCTGCTTTACGACGGCACGCAGATGACGGTACGCGCTACGAGCGAAACGGAACTGGCTGAGGTCATTGCCCAAGGTGGCCGCCGCGGCGAGATTTACAGCAGGTTGCGTGCAATCCAGGAGAACTACGCCGGATTAATCCGCGCGCGATTCCCGCAAATTCCGCGACGGGTCTCCGGCTACAACCTGGATGAGCTGCTGCCTGAAAGAGGATTCCACGTCGCGCGCGCACTCGTCGGCACAGAAGGTACTTGTGCGATCGTGCTCGAAGCCAAATTGAAATTGATCCCCAGTCCCCAGCATCGCGCCCTCGTTGGGTTGGGGTATCGCGATGCATTCTTCGCAGCCGATCATGTTCCAGAGATATTGCAGTTCCATCCGATCGGACTGGAAGGTTTTGAAGGAAGCATCGTCGACGGACTCCAGAGGAAAGGAGCGCCGAACCTAGACCTCCTTCCCGAAGGCCGCGGGATATTGCTGGTGGAATTCGGCGCCGATGATCCGAACGAGGCGCGCCATCGCGCCATGCAACTCATCGATCGTCTAAAATATGTCAGCGAGGCACCTAGCGCCCGGCTGTACTCGCAGAGCGAAGCCCGTAAGGTGTGGCAAATACGCGAGGCCGGGCCGCGGGCGGCCGCTTTTGCTCCCGGTGCACCGGCGGAGTGGGAAGGCTGGGATGATGCTGCGGTGGCTCCCGAAAAGCTAGGGGGCTATCTAAGAGACATCCGCAGGCTGATGAATGAATACGATTACCGAGGTGCATTCTACGGTCATTTTGGACATGGTTGTGTCCACATGCGCGTCAGCTTCGATCTTGAAAGCCAAAACGGGATTCGCAAGTATTCAGAATTCATCGAGCGGGCGGCTGACTTGGTGGTTAGTTATGGCGGTTCGCTCTCCGGCGAGCATGGCGACGGCCAATCGCGAGCCGCGTTGCTTCCGAAGATGTTCGGCGCCGAGCTGATCAGAGCTTTCGGCGAGTTCAAGGCAGCGTGGGATCCGGATAACAAGTTGAATCCGCACAAAGTTGTCGATGCTTACTTGCCGACTGAGAATCTGCGGCTGGGGGCGGACTATAGACCACTGGAACCGGAAACGCATTTTAAATTTCCCGACGACAATGGTTCGTTTGCCAAGGCATCTCTCCGCTGCATCGGGCTCGGAGCGTGCCGAAAGCGTGATGGCGGCGCGATGTGCCCGAGTTACATGGTGACGCTGGAAGAAGAACACAGCACTCGGGGACGCGCTCACATGCTTTTTGAGATGCTCCAGGGCGAAGTTTTGCGTTCGGGTTGGGAAGACGAACACGTTAAGGAAGCCCTGGAGCTCTGTCTCTCTTGCAAAGCCTGCAAGTCGGAATGCCCTGCAAGCGTCGATATTGCAACCTACAAATCGGAGTTTCTGTCGCACTATTACGAAAAGAAGCGGCGACCATTAAATGCCTATGCGTTTGGCCTGGTGGAGCGGTGGGCAAGGATCGGTTCGCGCATCCCGGGAATCGCAAATTTCTTCAGCCGGGCACCGGGATCCCGTCACCTGCTTCAAAAACTCCTGGGCTTAGCTCCCCAGCGGCAATTGCCGCGACTGGCGACGATGAGCTTTGGGCGATGGGTGCGACGGAATCGTCCTTCCATCTTCGGCGGGGACGAAAACTTGAAATCGGCACCCTCCAGCGCAAGGCAAGTCGTTCTATGGGTAGATACGTTCAACAACTACTTTCATCCGGAAACTTGCCGGGCCGCGCTGGAAGTGCTGGAGGATGCAGGTTTCACGGTGATTTGCTCCCGGCGTCCGTTGTGCTGCGGGCGACCACTTTATGACTTCGGCATGCTGGAGAAAGCCAAAAACAATTTGCGCCAGATCATGAGTGCTCTCGGACCCAGGATTGACGCAGGGTTGCCAATTGTCGTTCTGGAGCCGAGTTGCGCATCTGTGTTTCGAGATGAGCTGCACAATCTATTTCCCACCGACGAGCGAGCGGACCGGTTCCGAAGCCAAACATTTTTGCTCAGCGAGTTCCTGCAAGATTATGCCCCAGACTATCCTTCTTCGAAGTCCTCGATGAAAGTTCTGCTCCATGGTCACTGCCACCAAAAAGCGCTCATGAAGATGGATCATGAGGAAGCGCTGCTGCGAATGTTGGGGGCAGAGCTACAGTCCCCGGATTCCGGGTGCTGTGGAATGGCTGGACCGTTCGGATTCCAGAAAGACAAGTTTGAGGTGTCGCAGGCCGTGGCCGAACGAGTTCTGTTGCCAGCTGTTCGGAACGCTGCGCCGGACACATTGATCGTCACGGACGGCTTCAGCTGCCGTGAGCAGATCCTCCAGAATACCGGTAGGCGGGCGATGCACCTGGCTGAAGTGTTGAAGATGGCGTTGCATCGCAGAGACTCCCCGGACGGACGTTAAGCAAGCTTGATCCGCGAGATTCTTCACATCGGTGATGGATCCAATTGCTTTCTTACCGACCTTGCTACCGATCACCGAAGCTGATCGAGATCTAGGCCCGGCAACTCCGGCGTTTTTTCAATCCCCACGGCGTCCAGGTCATCTGTCAGGGACACCAACACTGCGCTCAAGAGTGCTGCCAACTTAAGTTGACTGTCACTGCTCACTGGTTGCTCCACCAAGCAGTGATATTCTTCTAATCCTACGGTGTCCTCCAAGGTCCTTACGGACTTTCGTGAGAGTAGCCTGATCCTTCCCGCACGGCTTGTTTCCTTGAGTTCTACGAACAGGTCTTTTGCGCTCTTGAACAATGAAGCTCTTTCTGAACGAGCTTACCCGCAGCCAGAATCTGGTCAATTATCCCCTTTGAGTTAAACAGAAATTAATCTTGTTTTAAGTCGGAACCGCCATGAATCCACTATGCTCCCTGGTGCTGTCCTCTTGCAGAGTTTGAGTGGTCCTGGAACGGTTCCTTTGTGCCACGGATTCGGAGAGGGGCATCTTGGCCCACGCCAGAATTCTTCGATAAAGCGTGTTGCCCGTGGCACGAAATGACCGTCTGGCACAGCAGGCGGCAAGGCAGTCCACCGCACGGACCAGGCGGGAGAGGAATCAAGCCGGACTGGCAAACGGGCTTCACGTGAAAAGCATTCCATCTTAGGGAGCGAAAATGAAGAAACGGTATGTAGTGCTAGTCGCGATCCTCGGGATATTCGTGGGTCAAGCCCGGTGCCAGATGGCTGCCCCTATCAAGCTGCGCCAGACTTATGAGCTGCCGGCAGAAGTCAAAGGGAACTTCGACCATTTCGGAATTGACCTCAAAGGCGGCCGGCTATTTGCCACTCCGGAAGGCTACCACGCCGTCGTGGTATTTGATCTTAAGACAGGCAAGCTGCTCCACAAGATAGATGGAATCGGCAAACCGCACGCTGTGCTCTATCGGGAAGATCTCAACCGCATTTACGTAACGGATGGGGACGCTGGCGACTTGAAGATCTTCGAGGGCACAACGTACAAGCTTCTATCGAGCGTGAAACTCCTGGAGGACGCAGATTCCATCGGCTACGATCCGGCGACAAAGTACCTGTATATCGACAACGGCGGTGGTGACGTTCATCAGACGTACTCGATGCTGAGCGTCATTGATACGACTGCCGAAAAAAAATTGGCGGACCTCAAGATTGACGGAGAAACTCTCGAGGCCATGACGCTGGAGAAGTCCACCCCGAGAATGTATGTAAATAACAGGGCCAAGAACCAGGTGTCCGTCGTGGACCGGGAGAAACGCGAACTGGTAGCAAGTTGGCCCGTAACGCTATGCAAGAACAACGTGGCCATGGCCCTCGATGAGGCGAACCATCGTTTGTTCGTTGCCTGCCGCACTTCCCAGATTGCGGTACTGGATACTCAAACGGGCAAGGAGGTTACGTCCTTCCCGATCACTAAAGGCGTTGACGACATCACTTATGATGGGGCCACTAAGCGCGTCTATGCTGCTTGCGACGGCGCGGTGGATATTTATGAGCAGTCCGGCCCAGATAGTTACAAGTTGCTCGCAAACATTCCCACAGGCCCCATGGGGAGGACAGCGCGTCTCGTGCCCGAATTAAAGCGCTACTTTGTGGCCGTGCCACAGCACGACACCACAAGCGCTAAGGTACTGGTATTCGAAGTCCTCTGAAAAGGCGCGCGGCTCGGAACCGAGCGAGGCTTCGAGATGACGCCACACGACCCGCCGAACATCTCGTTGTGCGAGAATACTGAGCGCCCATGCGAATCCTGCTAGTCGAAGACGAACGGAAGGTCGCCAGCTTCCTTGCGCGAGCCTTGAGAGAAAACACCTACGCAGTGGATGTGGCGGAATCCGGTCAGAAGGCCCTCGAATTAGGAGCTGACGTTCCCTACGACGCCATTCTTCTCGACGTGCGGTTGCCCGACCTCAGCGGAATCGAAGTCTGCCGGGAGTTGCGTCAACGAGGAATTGAGTCTCCCGTGATGATGCTTACCGCACGAGGTTTAGTCGAGCAGCGGGTTGAAGGACTTGATGCGGGCGCGGATGACTATCTGACGAAGCCATTCGTTCTGGCGGAACTCCTGGCCCGTGTCCGGGCGCTGATTCGCCGGGGCTTTCACAGCAGCAACGCAAGGCTTCGCTACGCCGACCTCACACTCGACCGCCACCGCCGGCGCGCCACTCGCGACAAAGAGACAATTCCGCTGACTTCCAGAGAATTCGCCCTGCTCGAATTGCTTCTACTTCGGGCACCTGAACTTATTACCCGCAGTGAAATTGTGGAGCATGTCTGGGACTGCCACTTCGACAGCGAAACCAACCTGGTCGAGGTTTATATCAACCGTCTTCGCCAGAAGATTGATCAAGACCGTTCCGTCAAGCTCATCCATACCATCCGTGGCGTGGGATACCGACTGGGGACGCCGGGATCATGAAAATCAGGACGCTCCGCCTCCGCATGATGCTGCTTTTCTGCACCGTCGTCGGCGTACTTCTAGCGGCGTCCTACCTGGCGTTTTGGAGCCTGTTGGCCCACGCGGTCCATTCCCAACTTAATCGTCAGCTGCTGGAGACCGCCCGCCCCATCGTTGCCGATATGGTCTCCGAACCGGACGCCAAGGACATAAACCGTTTGGACCTTCCCGGCGAGTTTTTTGAACTTCTAGATCAAGACGGGCGCATCCTCCAGCGGTCCAAGAATCTCGCGGCGCCAATGAACCTAAACGGGCTGAACCTTGGCGATCCTGGTCCTACTTTCGGAAGAGCAGCTCTGGATAATAGCGAAACGGTGCGCGTGGCGCTCATTCCTTTTCAGCAAGGAAGTGAGAAACGGATCCTTGCCGTCGCCATCCCGACATTTGGGACCAACCGAGTGCTCGACAATTTTGGAGGAGTGGCGTTGTTGCTTTTTCCACTCAGTCTCTTGGTAACAGCGGGAATCTCCGCGTTGTACGTGGGGAGAAGTCTTGCGCCCATCAAGCAGTTAACCAGGCATGCTGCCCTGATGGCCAAACGCGTGACAAACCGGCAAGGATTTTGGACGCCGCTACCGGTGGCCGCCCCTCATGACGAGCTTGGGCGATTAGCGCAAACGTTTAACCATCTTTTGAAGAGCGTTGATTCGGCCGTTCTCCAGTTACGCCAGTTTGTTACTGACGCCTCTCACGAATTGCGCACTCCGCTCGCCGTTCTTCACGGCGAGACAGAACTGCTCCTCTCCAAGCCGCGCAGCGCTGAGGAATATCGTCAGACTCTTTGCGTTTTTGACGAGGAGTTCAAGAAACTGACGCGCATCGTCGAGGGTCTGTTTACCCTCTCGATGGCCGATGCCGGGCAACTCCATTTGGTTCGAGAACCTGTTTACATCAACGAGGTTCTTGAGGAAGCCTGCTGCCTTGCTGCTTCGCGAGCACGCGCCAAGAATATCTCCATCGTACGGGATTTGCATGAGGAACTAGCCTGTACCGGAGACGAGGCCTTTCTGCACGAACTGTTCTTGATTTTTCTCGACAATGCGATCAAATATTCCCCCGATGGCACGTGTATCCGCGTTACACTGGAAATTCAAGAGGGGACAATTCAAGCGCGTTTTCAAGACCAGGGCATAGGCATCTCACCGGAGCACAGGCCGTTTATCTTTGACCGCTTCTACCGGGCTGCGCCGTTGAATAGCGGCGAGGCGCAGAGCGGAGGGCTCGGTCTGGCCATTGCCCAGGCCATCGCCATCGCCCAGGGCGGCACTATTGAATGTGACAGCACAGTGGGAGTCGGTTCAACCTTCACGGTGAATCTGCCGGTGAGGGAGCGGCATGAAGCGGCGCCCGAGAGCCCACCTAAACAGAAATTAATCCTACGTTAAGGTATGGGCTTCCCTTCTGCACTAGGCTCAACCCAAAAGTGGAGGTGATCCGTTGTCCTCTCGAAAATTCTCTCGACCGTACTTGTATTCTTGCCTGGCAGCGATTGTATTGATGTGTGGGATTTGTTTTTCGGCTCCGGCCAACGCACAGGTGGCGGGGGGAAATCTCTCCGGCACAATCTCCGATCCCTCCGGCCGATTGGTTCCGCAGGCATTGGTTGCGATTCAAAATGTTGAGACCGGGATTACCACTACGGTCACAGCGAACTCGGACGGCTACTATATTGCCGCGAACTTGCACCCTGGAGAATATCAAGTCACTGTTTCTGCAAAGGGATTCGCGACTGAAGTCAGAAAAGGCATCTCCCTTAGCGTGGGAGCGCAGCAGGTCATTGATCTGACGTTGCAAGTAGAGTCGGCCGCCCACACGGTCGTAGAGGTGACCACGGAAGCTCCTGCCGTGCAACTCGCCAGTTCTGATATCAGCGCCGTTGTTAACGCCACCACCGTTCGTGAACTGCCTCTCAACGGTCGCAGTTGGACAGACCTGGCAGCTTTGCAGCCCGGAGTCGATACAATTCAGACGCAACCGACCTTCGCGGTCGGCGCCGACCGTGGCAATCGCGGTTTCGGCCAGCAATTGACAATCTCGGGCGCACGGCCACAGCAGAATAACTATCGCCTCGACGGTGTCAGTCTCAACGACTATGCCAATGGGGCCCCTGGTAGCGTCCTTGGCGGAAACCTGGGTGTGGATGCCATTCAGGAATTCTCGGTCCTGACCAGCAACTACTCGGCGGAGTACGGCAAGACCTCCGGAGGAGTGGTCAACGCAATCACCCGCTCGGGTACCAATGCTTTTCATGGCAGCGCCTACGAATTCCTCCGCAACAGCGCGCTGGACGCGCGGAACTTCTTTGAGGAACCCACCGCTCCGAAGGCACCGTTCAAACGGAATCAGTTCGGCGGCGCGGTTGGCGGACCGATCATCAAGAACCGAACATTCTTCTTCGCCGACTTCGAAGCGATCCGGCAGTCCAAGGGCATCGCCGTAGTTGACACAGTGCCTTCCAATGCTGCACGGGCAGGGCTGCTCTGCTCGA
>WNFS01001646.1_pt1 | contig 16807 bp, 21 predicted proteins | sample 5400141 | NCBI WGS metagenome assembly WNFS01 (sample SAMN13153358, study PRJNA577476) | soil metagenome | isolation source: 60 cm saprolite under Madrone tree | place: USA:California | collected 2016-06-14
ACGATGCCAACGAGATTGCCGAGAAAATTGACGTCTGAAATACCCGGGCAGAGCTGTCGTCCTCTGCCCGCCCTGTGAATCGTCGAAGAGGGCCAAGACCAGAAACTCGTACAATCTGATGCGGTTACATCCGGAGTACGCGATATTGTAAAATGTCGTTAGCGCTCAGGCGAAGCAAGGGCGGGACTTATCCACTCTCGCACCTCTACGGGCACTTCGGGCTGTACGCTTGACCGCGCTCGAGCGCGACGAAGAAACCCCCTCCAGTGACGAACAGCGCATCGACTTTCTCGCGGCGCCAAGCTCTCAAAGGCCTCGTCGATGCCGCGGCCGGTGGCGGCCTCGAACACGAGAACCGGCTGCCCGATAGCCGCTGCCTCAACGTCGCGTAGCGCCGACTGGTTGATTGGGATCCTTTTAGGCTTCTTGCAGCCTTCGTGACCGCTGGCAGTTCCATCCGTCGCTGCGAGCCGGAAATGATAGCTCTCCGGCACCTGCGTGGTCCGGTTTCCTTGACCGGGGGCCAAAGCCAGGCTTCAATCTTTAACGACCTGAGAGCGTGGCTCCGATGCGCCATGGAGGGAGAAATGGTCAACCAACCGACTGCCGAAGACAGGCTTATCGACCGGCGCAGCGTTCTGCGGACCGGGGCGGCGCTGGCTGCGGCCGGGCCGGCGCTGCTACACGGAGCGCATGCCAAAGCGCAGCCCCGACCCAGTGGAGCGTCGCCGATGACGATCATCGATGCCCAGGTCCATGCCTACGCGGCGAACACGCCGGAGCGGCCCTGGCACAGCGTGCCCAACTGGCCTCCTCACGTCACCGGCGACGAGATGGTGGCGGCGATGGACAAGGTGGGCGTCGACGGCGCGATCTATATTTCCCCCTTTTCGATGTACCAGTACGACGCCAGCTATGCGGTGGAGGTGCAAAAGGCCCATCCTGACAAGTTCGCGCTGGTTAAGCCGGTCAACCCCGACGATCCGGCGGTGGCCGATGTCATCGCTGACTGGAAAAAGACGACGGGCACGGTCGGCATCCGCATCATCATGACCAAGGAATCAAAGCGCGCGCCGGACGACCCCGGCTTCGACCGCATCCTGCGCGCAGCCCTCAGAAACGATTTCCCGGTCAACATCCTGTTCTGGGGCAATATCGACGCGGGCACCGCGCTGATCGACCGCCACTCCGACGTGCGCTTCATCATCGATCATCTCGGAATCCTGCAGCCGAGCGTGCCACCCGCGCCGCCGCAACCCTGGGCCGACCTCCCCAAGGTGCTGGAACTCGCCAAGCGCAAAAACGCAGTGATTAAGGTCACCGGCGCCTGCACGCTGTCCCGGGAGCCGTACCCGTTCCCGGACATCTGGGATCCCCTCGCTCGCGTGTTCGACGCCTGGGGTTTCGACCGCTGCCTGTGGGGCACCGACTGGACGCGCGCGTTCGCTGTTGTCAACTACGAGCAGGCCGTCGAGCCCTTCCTGAAGGCTGACCGCCTGAGCGACACTGAACGGGCCACGTTGATGGGCGGCGCCTGCGCCAAGGCTTATGGCTGGTCGCCAAAGAAAGCTTAGTGCCACGACAGCACCGCGCCGAAGGCACGCTATGGGTTAAGGAAGTCGGCGGCTTGCTCACAATCCAACCTCACGGTTAGATCACTCCCACCACGGCGGATGGGAAGCAGAACCCAGAGCAAGCCGCCGACGAGGGCCGCCGGTCTTACGATCGGCCCCGTTGATTCCCCAAATCTGGGGAATCAAAAAAGGGGTAGCGACCGGTAGCGTGGGCGAGCGACAGGCCCTTTGGGTCCCTTGCGTTCTTCCGCCCTCGCCTTGCGGATGATCGCCTCAACGTCGCCGCCGTCGAGCTTCTCGCCAGTACGCCGCAAGACTTCGGCGCGCGCAGCCTCCGGCGTCGATGGGGCCGCAAGCTTGTAGAGGTAGTAAATATCCACATCGAGGTTAAACACCGCGGTGGATTTGCCCAGGATCGCATCATTGGTGCACCGAGCGAACCACTCGTAGAGGAGCATGTGCCTGCGAGCGAACTTATCCACGCCGCCGCATTCGTCGAGCCAGGGCAACCAGTTGTGCTCGGGGATGATGCGCTTGCATTCGGTCAGCCTCCATCCGATTTCGATAATTTCGGCCACGCAGGTTGCCCGAGCGCCTGACAAGTCCTTCCATGCATTCGATAATGTTCCTGATCACGCGGCGCTCAAGAACCTTGATAGCCGCGGTGTGCTTTGCCAGTACCTGGTCATCTGGGCTGTTGGTGATCGCGTTCATCTTTTTCACTCCTCTCTAGAAGATCAGCGCCGACGAGGGCGGCCGGCCCTCACGGCCGGCGGCTTTTGGCGCGGTGCGGCTACGGCTCGCCCGTAAGCTCCTTGTATTCCATGCTCACGTTAGCTGCAGACCGCATCTGCTTGGCGTAGGTCTTCAGGCCCACCTTAAGATGATCGCCGTCCTCCGCTCGCATGCCGATAAAGAGGCCGAGCAGCGTCGCGATCGACACAGGTATCTCGTCGGGATCTATCTCTTGCGACCGGCACCAGTTCAAGAGCGCGAGCAGGACCGGGGAATCCTCCAGAGGATTGTTGGCGAGCAGGCGCTCGATGGCGTCCATAATGGGATGGGGATCATTGTCCATGATGTCCTCCTAACAGCAGGCCAATCCCTGCTCTCTGCACCGTCGCGGTGACGGTGCAGAGGGTAGGGATCACCGCCTTGTCGCGGCGAGGAGAAGCAACACCGCCGCCGGATCCAGCAGAACCGCAATGACCAGGATGAACCACCGGAGCACGTCCTGATCGCCGGCGCCGAGCAGCGTCGCGAGATACCGGACCGGGCCCAGGTCGGCCTCCGTGACCTTCCTGTCGCCATCGATCTTGGCCTTCTCGATCTTCAGGTCGGCGAGGGCCTTCGCCTCAACCGTAAGCTTGTCGGCAAGGCTGGTGCGCTTGGCCTGCCGGCGCTCGTCATCCGCGGCGCGGAGCTTAGCGGCTGCCGTCAGTGCTGCCGCCTGGGCGTTGATGGCCGAAGCGGTCCGTAGATTGCCGGCGGAGGGCGTCTCGATGGTCCGGGCTGCGTCAAGGTCAGCGATCTGCTTGGTGAGGTCGGCGACCTTCTCGGCTTGCACAGCAAGGCGCGCCTCGATGTCGGCAGCGCGGCCGGCGACCGCGATGTCACCCTCGACCTGGTGCCCGATGTGCGCCTTTGCCAGAAAGCCGAACACCCCGACCACGTTCAGCCCCATCAGGACGATCACCAGCGCGGCGAGCGCGCCTTTGAGACCCCACCATGGCGTCGAGCCGTTCCGCCCAATCCAGGTGACCGCCCGGAGCTTCCCGAGCTCAAGGGCCACACCCATGCCGATCACCGACCAGAAGGCGCCCACGAAGATGCTGGTGAACCCATAGATCGAGAAGCCCGCAGATACGGTTGCCAGGGCCAGGGCGGCCAGCAACGTCAGGCGGTCGATACGGTGATGCTCTGCCGCCCGCCGGGACACAGGCGCGTTGCGCGCAGGATGCGTTACGTCCTCGACGCCGGACTGTGTAACGGTCGGTGCGATCGAGGGAGCATCGGTAGGCGGAGGTGGTGCGGCATTGGCAGGCGGCCTTTCGTAACGATCGCCCTTGGTCTTGCTGCGAAAATTTCGCTTGGCGCGCCGCGCCGGTGCGGTCCTTTCGACGCCGTCTTGGACGTGGCTGCGGTTCCGGCGTCGCGCCTGGGAACGGGCGCACGTTGTCGGTCGGGGTATCAGTATCAGATTGCATGGTCACCCCCTCCAGGACGGTCACCTGATATTCGGTCTGCGCTGGGTGGATCAAGCCGGGCGGGCGAACCCGTCCGGCCGATATCAGTTCATCCAGAATGTTCGCCCGCATTTTTTGCATTCGACCTCGCAGTCGAATAAGCCCACAATTCGCGCAACCCAGTGCCCCCTGTGGAAGAGCACGCACCGGATGATGGCGAGGGCGCGGGTGAGTCGCGCTCTCAATGTCGTCATCGCGGGGCGTGCCCCGCCTCGGCCAGGGCGGTCTGCAGCTTGCGGATCGCCTCCCACATGGCCTCAGCCTCAACACCGCCGTCGTATCGAGAGGCCAGCCGTTTGCAGTCATCGAAGCCGGTGCGCTTGACGAATTGCGCCAACGCCCGCGCCTCATCGGGGGGTATGCGGAGGATCACCGCGATTTCAGGCATCGGCGCCCCCCACCAGGTCGACGTACAACGGCTCGGCCGCATCGTTGGCCTTGCGCCGATCGAGGAAACCAGGAACGCCATCACGCTCGGTGTGGTCGAGTTGCTTGGGCGGCCGGAGGTCGCCCGGAAGTTCATCGTTGAGCGGGTGAAGGTGGCGATTGAGCGCGCTGGCGGCCTCACGTCCTTCCGGAGCGGCGTCGTGCGGCGGCGGATTGCGCTCGTCGTAACCAACCGCCTGCGCGCGGAAGCGGGGCGAGAACGCTTTGCCCGCTTCCGACGCCGGGAATGGCTGCGACGGCCCTACCGATCGGACAGCCTGTTCGTAGCGCTTCGTGATGGCGCGTTCGGCTATGCCGCCCTGCTTGAGGGCGCGAGACGGCGGCGGCACGACGTACTCTGGTGCAACGCTCCGCACCCTGTGGACGACGGCGGGCACCTGGGCGGGCGCTGACCGGCGATCGTTCTTGTCCTGGTCGGCGTCGTCTTCCTCCCCGGTCGGGATCTGGAACAACGAGAGCAAGAAATACTTGCGCGCCGCCGTGTGGCACTTGTTCAGCGATTTGTCGTCCCAGCCGCCCTTGGAATTGCGGCAGGTCGACACGCCGGTCTGCTTGATGACATGCGGCCAGGTCTCACCTGACGCATGGGCGACGGTGAAGGCATATTCGATCGCGATCACGTTATCGTCGTCGAACATCGCCCGGCCAGTTTCGGACTGGAAGATCACGATGCCATGCCGGCCGAGCAGGGGCGTGATCTCCTTGAGGATGTCGCCCATGGTGGCGTATCGGTAGCGGTGGAACTAGTTCTCGCCGCGCTTGGCGACGACGTGGACCTCGTTCATGACGGCGGCGATGGCGCCGACAAGGCTGCCCCCAGAGGGGACGGCCGGCAGTGTGGCGACAACTTCGGCGGGGATGACGGTGCTCATGTGGCGCCTCCCTCACCGTGCCGTCTCGGCGTGGTAGCGCCGCGTCCAGCCGGCCGGATCGGTATCGTCATCCGCCTGGTGTTCGCCTGCGTTACGCAGAGCGCCCACGATGTCGCTCGCGGCATTCGCGAGGAAGCCGGTCTCGTCGTGAATGGTGCAGGCGGCGTGGTAGCGGGTGTCGCCGACCACGGCCTTGACGTAGGACGTGACGGCGCCGAGGACCTTTCGTAGATGCTCGGCCCGCTCCTCGATGTCAGCCCCGCTTGCCCGGAGACCTATGAGGTGCGGGGCGCCGACCTCGGCGAGGTTGTCGAGCAGGTTCGCGTAGTTGAGTTGGATGCCGGTCGGTCTGGCCGGATCGGCGGGGCGAGGCCGGCGGACCGCGCCGGCGCTCGCATAGTGGATTCTGGTGTCCGGGATGCGCGTCATCGGCCACCCCCCGGTCCAGGTACGATCGTTGCGGATTGGCCCTCATCTGCGCGCCGGCAGGTCAGGGTGTCGCCGGTATCAAACGCATCGCGGGACGCGATCATCATGATCGCAATCCGGTTCGCCTCTTGGGGTGTCGCCGCCACCTGGACGTCGAGCACCTCATCGGCATTGGAGAGGGTGAGGCGGAGGTCACCGACGCCTATTCGGATGTGCCCGGGCATGGTCATTGCCCTCCCGCAGCGGCGTCGAGGTAGCGGATCATGTAGCCGGCGCCAGGCGGCAGGCCGGTGACCGCAACGATGGTCCCGCCTTTCATGTCGATGAGGATGAGGTTGCCGACCAGTTCCAGGAAGTAGACCGGCGCCGCGCCGCCGCCTGTGGTGCATTTCCCTTCGGCGAGCAACGTTTGCCGGCAGTCTTGGTACTCGACGTCATCGTCCCCGATCGCCTCCCACAATGGGACAGATCGGGTCACCTTGCCGTCCGCGTCTGTGATGTCGACGAGCAGGTCGGATGACCGGGCCACTCCCTCGATAAGGATGGCCGCGGTCTGCATGTCCCGCTGCATTTCGGGGTGGTCGCGCAGAACGATGCTTTCGGCGCGGTTCCGCAGGCGGGACGCCAGCGCGGATAACTCCGGCGGGCGCATTTGAGGCGTAGGGGTAGTGTTGCTAGACTCGTTGGTAGCCATGGTGGAAAGTCAGCCTTTCCGCTGTGGTTAGGCCGCGCCGTGGGTCTGATCACCCGCGGTGCGGCCGCTCCGGCTCTATGCCGGTGCCTGTGAAATCCTTTCGCTATTGTTGCCTTCGCTTCGCCTTTTCGTGTATGCCAAATCTCATGGCGAAGCAAGAGAAACGTGTATACAAAAAGTTGGGACGCCCAGCCGGGCGAACATACGTCGGGACGATTCCAGTGCGGTTCACACCGGAAGGTCTCGCGGCAGTCGATGCCTGGATCAATCAGCAAGGCGAGGAGATTTCGCGTTCCGAAGCCATCCGACGTCTTGTTGAGCGTGGCCTGAAATCCAAGGGGAAATGACAGGGGCACGAGCGATGGGCAAATTAAATCGCCACAAGATTTTTTGGTCGGGGTTTGCCGTCGCAGTCGTGGTCTTGATCCCCGTTTATGCCTCTACTCTCAGATGGGACAACGTCGAGACGGACGCGAACAGCTATGGCCTGCTTGTAGTTCTACTCGAGGTGCTGGGCTCTCTTTTCATCTCGGCTGCAGTTGCCGGCGCGGCGCTATTGCTGCTGCTCGATTTGCCGCGACACTTGGCGGCGGTGGTCAACCGGTCCAGGGGGAAATTTGGCGACCTCTGGAAATGGTTCCACACCTAAAGGCCCCCAAGCAGCGCGCAAGTTTCCGGCCAATTTCCGGCCAACGAGATCAAACAGGCCGTAACCAGACAGCACAGCGGTTAAGGACGAAGTGGCGGAAGTGCCGATTTTATCGACACTTCCGCACGCGACATAACTGGACAGGATGTGCGAACCCAAACTCCAAAACCGGGGGTTGGGGGTTCGAGTCCCTCCACTCCTGCCAGAGAAAACACAAGTAACTTCAATAAATTATGTCCAAGTATAAATTATGTCCAAGTAGCGATTGAAACAAAGTCGAATTGTAACGCGGCTTCGACCAGCGCGAGAAACGTTTCCGCGGTGTGGTCGATCCAAGGCGCCAACCAACCGACTACGTCGCGCACTTGCGGCCAGACGGACCACAGGGGATATGGATTCCGGGTTCGGCCTCTCGGCGGTCCTGGAATGGGCGACGCCGAGCCACGGTGCGGTTGCGCCTCTCACATCACGTTCGCCGAAGCCAGCAGCCGCTTGACGAAGCCATCCATGGCGCCGCCGTCGATCCAGCGCGCGACGGCGACGAGATCATGCTCAGGGTCCACGAAGATCATGTTGGTGCCGTTGCCGATATGCACGAAGGCACTGGCCGGGGCGCTCGGCAGCAGCTGCCGGTTGGTGTTGAGAAACCAGTTCATGAACCCGTAGGTCGGCTGCGCCGGCGTCGGGGTCAGGGCCCAATCGACCCATTGGTCGGAGATGAGCTGACGGTCCTTCCACTTGCCGTGCCGCAGGGTGAGATAGCCGAACCGGCCCATGTCGTAGGCGTTGATGAACATGCCGCCGCCCCAATGGCCGCCGCCGGAGACCGACTGCACCACGTTGCCGTCGAGCACGACCCACGAATTCTCGTAACCAAACCAGCGCCAGGTGTCGGAGGCGCCGATCGGGTCCATGATGGTTTCCTTGAGCACCTGCGGCAGCGGTCGACGCCACACGTTGAGCGCCGCAAGGGCAAGCGCGTTCACCCGGGTGTCGTTGTATTTGTAGACAGTGCCGGGCTTGTGCCGGGGCCGGGTGGTCCATTGGGCGGCGTTCGGCTCCGGCCGGTCGGCCCAGTCAGGCTTGCCCCAAAGTGTGCCCTCCCAATCGCTGGTCTGGCGCAGCATGTGATCCCACGTGATGGTGCGATTGTGCGGTGTGTCAAACGGGAACAGCAGATCGGCGGCGCCGAGGCGATCGGACTTGTTGCCGGGCACGACCGGGCTGAAGACCTGGACCGGGGCCACATAGTCCCGCACGGTATCGTTGATGTTGCGGATCATGCCGCGGTCGTACGCAACGCCGATCACGCTCGAGAGCATGCTCTTGGTTACGCTGTGGGCCATGTCGACGCGCAGTGGATCGCCCCATTCGGCCACGATGTAGCCGTGGTGAATGACGAGGCCGGTCGGGTCGCCGCGGTTCTTGATGGGACCGATGGCGTAACCGAACGGCTCACGGCCAAACGTCTGGTAATGGTTCAAGACGAGATCGCGCGGGTTTTTGGTTTCGCTCGCGACCGCAAAGTCGGTGGCCTCCTTGAGCCGCGCTGGATCGAGCCCGGATTCCGTCGGCGTCTTATGCTGCCAAACCGCATCCGGGTAATAGACCGCGGACTTGCCGTCGGGCCGGTTCGATTGCGCCGCGGCCCACAACGGAGCGGCGACAAACAGGAAAGCAAGGGTCGTCAGGCGAACGGACATTAGCTTCCTCCAGCGAGCCCCGGTGCGGGGCCGGGTTGGCGAGCAAGCGTACAATACGCGCACACAAAAATACCTGGTTTCGTAGCTTATGAATGTCCGTTTCTATTGTGGCTGACAAGTCATTGGGGTTGTCAACGCCGTGACCTCACAACACCAGGAGATCGCAAGCACTTGACGGGGCGCCAACGGCAATTTCCGGAGGCTTCGTGAATGGGAGGGCGACACTCATGAGCAAGATTCTCGCAAGCGCTGCGTTTGCCATCCTCGGCCTCGCCGCCGTGACACCCGCGTCCGCTGGCGATCCGCGGGGAAACTGGGTGACCGAAAGCGGCCGGGCCAAGGTCGCCATCGTCAATTGCGGCGGGGCCCTGTGCGGGAACATCGTCGGCTTGAAGGAGCCGAACGATCCGGCGACGGGAAAACCGAAGACAGACACCAACAATTCCGACGCCGCGAAGCGCGTCCGGCCGATGATCGGCGTCCAAATCGTCATCGACATGAAACCGGACACGATCGCCGACAAGTGGAAAGGCCAAGTCTATAACGCCGAGGACGGCAAAACCTATAGCGGATCGATCACGCTCGTGAATGCGACGACGCTCAACCTCCAGGGCTGTGCGCTCGGTGGACTGATCTGCAAGACGCAGACCTGGACGCGCGCGAATTAGGGCGGTTCCCGGGGACAGGGCAGATGGTTCAATATGACGGTCGTGGCCGGGCTCGTCCCGGCCACCTCGATTCTGCTTACTCTGTGCTCCGCGCTCGGGGTCGCCGGGACAAGCCCGGCGACGCCAGCGGGATGTGATTCGAAACGATCGAAATCCGCGGTCGGCTGCGACGCGCAGCCCCTTGCGCTTGCGACCCGGTCCTGCATTCAATGTGCCGACAGGACTTGAATGAGGGGAGCAGCTCGATGGCGACTTTGATCCGGCGTTGCGCCACAAACATTGTGCTCGCCGCTCTTGCATGCTTGGCGTTGGGTTTGCCGGCACGCGCCCAGGACAGCTTCCCGTCGAAACCGGTGCATCTCCTGGTGCCGTTCCCGCCCGGCGGCGCCGTCGATATCGTGGCGCGCACCCTCGCGGACGAACTTGGCAAGCGCTGGCCGACGAATATCATCATCGACAACCGTCCAGGCGCCGGCGGCACCATCGCGGCGGACGCGGCCGCGAAAGCGGCCCCAGATGGCTACACCCTCGTCATCGTGGCGAGCGGCCACGCCATCGTGCCGTTTCTTTATCCGAAGCTCCCCTATGACGTGTTCGCGGATTTCACCCCGATCACGTTGCTCGGTAACTCGCCGAACCTCGCACTGGTGCGCGCCGATTCCCCGATCAAGACCCTTGCCGATCTCATTGCGGCGGCGCGTGCCAGGCCCGGGCAGCTCAGCTACGGTCATGCCGGCAACGGCACTTCGCCGCATCTTGCCGGCGAATTGCTGAAGGTGACGGCGAAGATCGAGATCACCGCGGTCCCCTACAAGGGCGGTGCGCCGGCGCTCAACGATCTTTTGGGCGGTCACATTCCGCTCACTTTCAACAATGTTCCGGAGTCGATCGCAATGATCCGTTCCGGGTCGCTGCGACCGCTCGCCGTGACCACCGCGAAGCGTACGCCGATCCTGCCGGAGGTGCCGACCTTCGATGAGTCCGGCATCAAGGGCTATGACACCGGCGTGTGGTGGGCGCTGGTGGCTCCTGCCGGCCTGCCGGGCGACGTGAAAGCAAAGATTTATCGCGATGCCGCCGACGCCATGAAATCGCCGGCCGTCAAGGAGCGCTTTCAGACGCTGGGGGCGGTGCCGATCGGCTCGACGCCCGAGGAGATCGCGGCGCTGATCCGCGCCGACTACGAGAAATGGGGACCGATCATCAAGGCCGCCGGCGTCGTGGCCGAGTGAGCTTGACGGCGCGTTTCCGAAGTTCGAGTCATATCGATCGACCTCGTCCTTGAGGAGGGCGCTCCCGAGCTTGTCGAAGGATGCGCGCGTCCTGAGGCTCTCGAAGGACGCCACAAGCGAGATCGTGCCAGCGGCCATCCTTCGTCCTTCGAGCAAGGTCATCGCATCGGCGTAAAACGCGCAGACGGCAGCGCGCAGGATGGGTTGAGCGGAAGCGAAACCCATCATCGACCAGGTCCGCGCGACAGGCTTCTGATGGGTTTCGCTTGATGGGTTTCGCTTCGCTCAACCCATCCTACGAGGCCGCCAAGGCCCGCCGCATCTCAAGGCAAGTGTCGCTGCTCGGCGCCGGGATCGTGGATGATCCGGTGTGCGACCAGGCGGTTCCATATAAACAGGAGGATCAGCGAGCCTAATGTTGCGCCAATAAAGCGCGCGCCCTGGTCGGGACCGTACCAACCGACCAACTGGCCGAGCCAGGTGGCAAGGAACGCGCCGGCCACTCCGAGCAGCGTGGTGAGCAGGAAGCCGGTCGGATTGTTCGGGCCGGGGGACAGAAGCCGCGCGATAATGCCGGCGACAAAGCCGATCAAAATGAGCCAGAGGATGGTGGTCAGGATTGTCATGGCGTCTTTTCCTCGTGCCGGGGAACCCTGAGGGGGCCTTGGGCCGCTCAAGCCGGCATTCTGTGGAACCAAAGCCCACGAAATAGTTTTCAACCAGTAGGGAAATGCGCAGCGAGCCGAAAAGATGCGCCGAGCGCAGACGAAAGGTCGGTTCTCTCATCGTCGCATGACGAAAAAGCAGTGCGTTTCCAAAGAGCGAACGCAGTTTTAGCAGGAGGCAATCATGGGTCTGATGGACGTTCTTAGGGGGATGCAGCATGGCCCCCACGGGCAGCCCCCACCCGGCAGCACCGGCACCGGTACGGGCACAGGCACGGGCATGTCGCCGATCACCATGGCGATACTTGGTCTTCTCGCCTACAAGGCGGTGAAAAGCATGGGCGGCGGGCAGCAAGAGGCTCCCGCCGGCGCCGGCCGGCCGCCCTATCCGCCGGCGGGCGGCAATGTCAAGGTTGCCGCACCCGAGGCATCTGGCGGTGGGCTTTCAGACCTCCTCAAGGGCGGACTCGGCGGCCTCCTCGCGGGCGGCGCAGCCGGCAGCATCCTGGGCGGTGGCTTGAACGATCTGCTCAAGCAGTTGCAGCAGTCCGGCCTCCGCGAGGAGGCTAATTCGTGGATCGGCAGCGGACCTAACAAGACGATCGCTCCGAACGATCTCGTCAAGGCTCTCGGCGCCGATCAGATCAACTCGCTGATGGAACACACCGGCCTGTCGCGCGAGGAGCTGCTTGAGGGCTTGAGCCAGCACCTGCCGCGGGTGGTTGATCAGCTGACCCCCGAAGGGCAAGTCCCGCGCAAAATCCCGATGTGATGCGGGCCCCGTCACGGCCGCGCTGTGACACCCCGCCGCGTGACGCGGCGGGGACCCGGTCTTTGCGAGCATCGACGTCAATCGCATTTGGTGCAGGTTGACGCTGCCTGGACGCCCGCTGCCGCGCTGGCTTTCGCCGCCGGGGAACGATAGGTTGCGATGTCGATCCTTAAAAAACGTAGTGATCATTTCATGTGGTGCCGCAGCCGCCTGCAACCTGCGCGATTTCGCTCAACCCGTCGGTCCGCCGCCCCAATCCTGATCGGTTGGTTTGCCGTCTGTTGCGTGATGCCGCAGCCCGCGGCAGCCGACGGCATTGCACCCGGCGAATGGAAGCTCACCGAAACCATCGTTATGAATGGAAGCAAGGCCCCTGCTCAGACCAGGACGCGCTGCCTGTCGCTCGAGCAGGCGGGTGACACCGCGGCAACCTTTTCGCCCGAATACCGGACCGTAAATTCCGGTTGCGAACGGGTCGAATTCAATTCAAGCCCCACGGCGCTGCGCTGGCGCATGCGGTGCACCGGGCAATTGGACATGGACGTCGCCGGCGATTTCACCTTCGATACGCCCAAGCACTATTCGGCGACGATCGTGTCGAAGGGCGCCATGGCGGGACGGGAGGTCGTTAACACGACGGTTTCCATCGAAGGCGAGCACGTCGGCGATTGCCGGTAGCTGGTAGCCCGGATGGAGCCATCGGACCGGCCGGAGGCCGGACCCGGGTGGCTCCATCCGGGCTACGAGGTGCCTACGCGTTCTCCGGCTGAAAATTCATCGCAGCGCCGTTGATGCAGTACCGCAAATGAGTGGGCGGCGGGCCGTCGTCGAACACATGGCCGAGATGACTGCCGCACCGGCTGCAGTGGACTTCGGTGCGGGTCATGCCGTAGCTTCTGTCGGTCGAGGCTTCGACCGCGCCCTCCACGGGATCGTTGAAGCTCGGCCAGCCGGTGCCGCTATCGAATTTCTTCTTCGACACGAATAGTGGTTGAGCACACCCTGCGCACACAAAAGTGCCGTGGCGTTTTTCATAATTGAGTGCGCAGCTTCCGGGCGCCTCGGTGCCGTGCTGGCGCATGATCCTGTATTGCTCCGGGGTGAGCAACCGTCGCCACTCCTCGTCGGTGTGGGTGACCGCGTAGCGCTTGGCTTCCATGATCGCTCCTGGTGCTTTCTTGAAGCGGCGTGTCGGCATGGCGGGTTAAAGCCAACCCGTCCCACCCTATGTAGGACAGGTCGAGCGTAAACAAAACCGATCAGCACTTCGATCGCTTCTCGCCGCTCCGCCCCGTCAATTCTGCGTGCGCTTCTGCGCGGCACGGAAATAGCGCAAATCCGGCGGCTGCTGGCCTTTGCGGGTGGGCATCAGGTAGCCGTCGCCGCTGAGAAAATAATTCTGCTCGCCGATCATGACGTGCATGTTGCCCTCGACGCAGTTGTTCTCCGTCCACAGCATATTGCGGTCGCGACGATAGCTTTTCATGACCGTCCATGGCTGCGTCAGCGCGCTGTCGATTGAGGTGATTTCGTCGTGCAGGATATCAGGATTGGCCTTGTCGAGGAAAATCCGCTCCTTGACGATGCCCTGGCCGTCCTCTGCGAATGGAATGCCGGCCTGGTCGTAGGTGCGCGGCGTCTTGATGTTGCGGGTCTCGACCTCCAGCGTGTCGAAACGCCCGTCGCCATCGGTGTCGAGCCATTTGCCGATCGAGTAGCCCCCATAGGTGGGCTCCTCGTCCTTCGGGAAGCTGCGGCCGTCGGTGTAGATGCGGCGCGGCTGCTGGATCATGTACTCGGACAGCATGAATGTCGTCGACGGCGTGAACACCCATTCCACCGGGAACACGCCGGACATCATCCGCGGCATGCCGGTCGGAATGCATTTGGTGTTGACGAGACCTTGTCCGCCGTCCTCCTGGTCCTTCAGGCTCGCTTCCAGCAGTTTCTGGTACTCCGGCTTGAGCGGCGCCTCCTGAGCGAGCCCGTTCTTCTTGCTGGGGTCGTAGCGGGGCGGCCCGCCGTCGGGAACACGGCGCCACTGGCCGGCCCAGTCGGGATATTTCGATAGATCGAGAATCTGAGCATCGGCGGCCGATGCGCTAAATGCGACTGCCACCGCGACGGCCATGCCAAGATACAAGCGCTTCATGTTATTTTCCTCCTGCGTCATTCATCTTCATTATGTGTCGATCACCGTTGCGGATTCATGCGGCGTGGAATGTAAATTATCGGCTGGCGTCGCACTGGTATCTATGCATTTTAGCACCCCCGCCCGTCGCGCGCCACGGAGCACCGATGACGACCCCTTTGTTCGAGAACGTTGCCGTGATGGGCGCCGGCGCGGTCGGCTGCTATTTCGGTGCGATGCTGGCGCGGGCCGGTGCGCAAGTCCGGCTGATCGGGAGGCCCGCGCTGGTAGAGGCGGTTACACGCGACGGGCTGCGGTTTGAAGGCATCGATTTCAAGGGGCGCATAGCTCTGTCTGCAACCGTCGATGCGGCCGGCGTCGCCGGCGCAGGACTGGTGCTGTTCAGCGTCAAGTCGCCTGACACCGAGACCGCGGCACAGGCGATGGCGCCGCATTTAGCGCCTGGCGCCGTCGTACTCGGCCTGCAGAACGGCGTCGACAATGTCGAGCGCCTGCGTGCGCAGATCGCAAACCTCGTCGTGCCGGCGGTCGTCTATGTGGCAGCCGAAATTCCGGCGCCCGGCGTGATACGCCATAACGGCCGTGGCGATCTCGTCATCGGCAAGCTCGGGCCGCCCCAAGCCGGCGATGCGCTGATGGCGGAACTTGCAGCCTATCTGGCCGGCGCAAAGGTCCCGACGCGCATTTCCGACAATGTCGAAGGTGAGCTGTGGTGGAAGCTCATCTTGAACTGCGCCTACAATGCGGTGTCGGCGCTCGGGCGCAGCCGATATGGACCCATGATGGCAATGCCCGAGATACGCCAGATCATGAGTGAGGCGGTCCGCGAGATCATTGCGCTCGCAGAGGCAAGAGGCGTGCGGATCGCGATGCCCGATCCGGTCGAAGCGGTGCTCCGCTTTAGTGAATCCATGCCGCGGGCAATCTCCTCGACGGCGCAGGATTTGGAGCGCGGCCGTCCGACCGAGATCGATTACCTTAACGGCTACGTGGTGCGCGAGTGCGATGCGCGCGGATTGCCGGCGCCGGTCAACCGCACGCTCCACGCGCTGGTGAAGCTATTGGAGCAGGGGCGGACTTCGTGATGGGAAGAGCGCGCCTTTGTCCACCCTACGAGCGATTCCAACAGATCGGAACGGGCTGTTCCCAATTTTGGTGTCTCACACATGGGGTGCAGTCCACGGACATGTACAAGGAAATCGCCGATTACGGTGTAGGGCATGGCGCGGTTGTGACTACGGCTGAAGCTGACGACGCGATAAGCGATGCCGCACGTCTCATCGATTGCATAACCACTCTGCTTGCCGAAGGTCGACCATAGGACATTCCGTAAGGCCGTGTTCTCGTCAATCGGCGAAACGCCGAACCAAAATGACTGAGATCGACGCAACGCTGGTGAAATGGCTGATCCGCGCCCAGTTTCCTGAGTGGGCGGCGCTTCCCGTCGCGCCGGTCGAGAACGGCGGTTGGGATAACAGGACCTTTCGCCTCGGCGACGGCATGTCAGTCAGGCTGCCAAGTGCGCTGGCGTACGTAGCTCAGGTCGAGAAGGAGCACCGCTGGTTGCCGGTGCTAAGGCCGCACCTGCCGCTGCGGATCCCGGTTCCCCTTGGCCTTGGGGCTCCCGCCGCGGGCTATCCATGGCCTTGGTCGATCTACGCTTGGCTCGACGGCGAACCGGCGCACGCCGACTCCGTCCATGATCTCGGTCGCTTCGCAGTAGACCTCGCCCAGTTTCTGGGGGCCTTGCGCGGAATTGACGCTCGCGACGGCCCTGTCGCCGGCGCCCACAACTTTCACCGCGGCGGCTCGCTCACGATCTATGATAGCGAGACACGCTGGTCGATCAGCGTGCTCGCGGATGAGATTGACGTTGCCGCCGTGACGGAGGTCTGGGATGCGGCATTGGCAACGTCGTGGGAGGGGCCGCCCGTATGGGTTCATGGCGACTTTGCCGAAACCAATCTTCTGGTGAAAGAGGGTCGGCTGAATGCAGTGATCGATTTCGGGTGCGTGGGCGTTGGTGATCCGTCCTGCGATCTCGTTATTGCGTGGACGTTCCTCGATCCGGCCAGCCGGAAGAAATTCCGCTCAGCTGTTATGCTCGATTCGGCCACGTGGAAGCGTGCGCGAGGCTGGGCGATCTGGAAGGCCCTCGTCACATTGGTAGAGCTTCGCGACACCAATCCAACAAAGGCCGAGAAGGCGCGCCAAGTTATCCGCGATATCCTTGACGATCATTTCGGAGCCGCTCAGCGGAATGAATGATCAAGCCTCTCAATACGCATATTCCGTAAACACCGGATCAACCCGCCCACCCCACGGCCCATAAAATTTCCGCAGCAGTTCCTCCGCCGGCGTCTCGCCGCGCTCGGCCAAGTCCTCGAGCGGCTTGAGATAGCGAGTCTCGTCGGCGCCGTAGGGGTCGAACTTCTTGCGCCCTGCAAGTCCGGCGCGGGCGAGCGACAGCGTCTCGCGCGCAATCGACAACAGGTCGCGGTCGCGGATCGCGGCCCGGAAACCCAATCGCGGCACCGCGTCGCGCAGCGTCTGGCGTTCTTCGGTGGTCCAGCCCTTGACCATATCCCACGCGGCGTCGAGGCAGGCGTCGTCGTAGAGCAGGCCGACCCATAACGCCGTCAGCGACGGCAGCCGCGCCCACGGGCCGGCGTCGGCGCCGCGCATCTCGAGATAGCGCTTGAGC
>WNFS01003559.1_pt1 | contig 16803 bp, 13 predicted proteins | sample 5400141 | NCBI WGS metagenome assembly WNFS01 (sample SAMN13153358, study PRJNA577476) | soil metagenome | isolation source: 60 cm saprolite under Madrone tree | place: USA:California | collected 2016-06-14
CAGCGTCCTCAGATTTATCGCGCGCTGGTGGAAGCCAGCCTGCAATTGCGGGACAACGCGCGCGCCTCCAATTATGCCGAACGCCTCGTCGCACTTAGCCCCGACGATATTTCCATGACCATCCTGACGATTCAGTTGCTCGAACGGGACGGCGACGAAGCTGCTCTCCGGCGGGCGACAAACTATGCCACGCGCGTGCTGGAATTTGTCGAGCGCGACTCTTCCCGGGAAAAATCGCCAAAGATTTCACCCGAAGACTGGGCCATCGAAAAGAAACGCGATCGCATGTCCGTGCTGACGCTGCGCGGGAGGCTCGAGCTGAGATTGAAGGATACGGTTGCGGCCCAAAAAGACTTCGAGGCAAGTTACGCGATTCTCCCAAGCTCGACTGCCGCGGAACAACTGGGCGAAATTGCCGAAATGAAAAAAGATTCCAAAGGCGCGATCGAGCAGTACGCCCGCGCTTTCGCCCTTGCCGACACAACAACGGGAACTTCCAGCCGCCGTGAGATTCGCCAAAAATTAGGAAACGTCTGGAGGCTTACCCACGGCTCTGACGCTGGGCTGGGCGAGTATTTGCTGCTCACTTTCGATGAAATCTCGCAAGCTTCACTCGCCGCCAAACCGAAGAAAAACGCCGAGGCCCGCGAGCCTTCGGATTTCATGCTCAGGAAAGCTCCCGAAGGCACGGCTTTTCCTCTCAAAGACACTAAGGGAAAAGTTCTCGCCATCAATTTTTGGGCCACTTGGTGCGGCCCCTGCCATGCGCTCGAACCGCTGTTTGCTCGCGTCGCCGCCGATTTCCAGGCGAATCCCGATGTGCTGTTTCTGGCCGCCGACTGCGACGAGGATGAATCTTTGGTTGCGGGCTATTTGCAAGAGCACAAGCCTCGCACCCCGGTCGTATTTGCCGATGGCCTCGAACGCTTCTTCACCGTTAACGCCTTTCCTACCGTCATGGTGATTGATCGCGCTGGAAAAATTGCCTATCGCACGAATGGTTTCGATCCCGACGCCTTCGAGTCCAACGTGGCAGCAGCTATCCGCCGCGTATTGGCTGAGCCAGACGCCGCATCGGCTGCGGGAAGGCCATCGCCCTAGACTCGCGGAGTCCTAGACACCATCGATGAGCTTTGCGGATATTCCCCAGCCACTTCCTGAGCCGCCAAGATCGTGTTGACGTGGATTTGAATGGTGTCCTCGACGCGTCGCGCATAGCCGCCGGCGAGTGTCGTTGCAACCGGAATTTTGCGCCGCCTGGCTTCTTCGAAAACGCTGCGGTCGCGTTGCTTCAATCCCGCCTTCGTAAGTGACAGTCCGCCGAGTTCGTCTTCGCAGTAAGGATCGGCGCCCCCAACGTAAAAAAGAATTTCGGGCCGAAATTCGTCAAGCGCCTTCTGCACCGTTGGAATAAGCACACCCAGGTACTCATCATCGTCGGCGCGGTCCGCCATGTTGAGATCGATACTTGAAGGCGGCTTGTGCGCCGGATAGTTGTTTTCTTGATGAATAGAAATTGTGAAAATGGAAGAATCATTTCGAAAGATAGCAGCGGTTCCGTTCCCCTGATGTACATCCGTATCAACGACGATCGCCTTTTTCACCGCGCCATCCGCTTGCAGCTTTCGAATCCCCACAGCTACGTCGTGAATCGCGCAGAATCCTTCGCCATGCCCGGGATACGCATGATGGAATCCTCCGCTGAGATTCGCGCCAAACCCGTCGCGAACCGCGCATTGCCCCGCTAGAATCGTTCCACCCGCGGCCAGCCACACCGCTTCGACCAGCTCCTTTGAATATGGGACTTCCAGTTTCATCACTTCGCTGGCAGTGAGCGTGCCAGTCTTGAGCTTGCGCACCCAGTCCGCCGTGTGTACGCGCAGAATATCTTCGTCGCTTGCAGGATCTGGCCGCAGAAAATCTCCCGGCGCGGCGATGCCTTCGCGAAGCAGCATTTCGTAAATCAACCGGAATTTCTCCGATGGAAAAACGTGCGGCCCAAGATTCAAATCATAGCGTTCGTGATAAACCAGTTTGAACGGAAGCATGGCGCCTGAGGAGGCTAGTTCTCGCGTTCGAGGATGAAATCCGGAAGCGTGGCGAGCGCGCGCGCGAACTCGGAATCGTTGTGGCCATTGAGGCAAGCCTTGGCGCGGCCGGCATAGTCCTGCGCCAGCGTCCGGGCACGATCGAGCGCGCCAGACTCGTGAACGAGCGAAACGATTGTTTCGGGGCGGACAGAATCAAATTCTTTTTCTTGCAGCACGCGCGCGACCAGCTCGCGCGCGTCGCGATGACCATTCTCCATCGCGTAGATCAGCGGTAACGTGACTTTTCCCTCTTTTAAATCACTGAGTACGGGTTTGCCAAGCTGTTCCGCCGACGCGGTAAAATCCAGCAAGTCGTCGACAAGTTGAAACGCAAGGCCGGCGTAGCGCCCGTAATCAGCAAGCGCCTGTTCTTCTTTACCTTCAAGACCACCGAGCACAGCGCCGAGGCGCGCGCAGCCGCTGAACAGGCAAGCGGTTTTATACGTGGCCAGACGCAGTGCATCTTCCTCGGTCACATCGATGCGGCCGATTTTTGCAAGCTGAATTAATTCCCCTTCGACCATTTTCTGAGTCAAGTCGATCAGAATGTCGAGAATGCGGAAATTGCGCTCTTCCAAAGCCATCTGAAAGGACTGCATGTACAACCAGTCGCCGGTGAGCACGCTGCGGTGATTGCCCCATTTGGAATTCGCTGAAGGGCGGCCGCGGCGGGTATCGGCGCTGTCGATCACGTCGTCGTGAATCAATGTGGCGCTGTGCAAAAGCTCAACGACAGCGGCCAGCCGAATGGCACTGCGATCTTTACGGCCAGCGTAACTGGCGGAAAGAAGCAGGAGCGCGGGACGCATGCGCTTCCCTCCTCCGCCTAGGAGGTACGCCGTGATTTCGGAAACGGGAGGAAAGGCCGCATCGCTTTGGCGCGCGAGCTCTTCCTCAACCAGGAGGAGGTCGTCGCGGACCAGATCAAAAATCTCTTTCGCCGTTAGAAGAGCGATGGTTTGTCTCCCAAGCTAATTCTTTTCCCCAAGACTGGAGGCCGCAAAGCTTGCCGGCTGTGCGAGCCCAAAGAAGCGTCGAAAATTCCTTGTTGTAGCTGCGGCAACTTCTTCTGGCGACAAGTTTCTCACACTCGCAAGCGTGCGCGCTACTTCCGCAACGTAGGCGGGCTCGTTGCGTTTGCCGCGCCAGGGCTGCGGCGCAAGGTACGGAGCGTCCGTCTCAATCAAGATCTTCTCAAGCGGCAATTCTTTCGCAACGTTGCGAATGTTCTGTGTTTTCGGATAAGTTGAATTTCCCGCAAAGGAAACCAGGAAACCCATTTCGATCCCGCGCCGCGCATCTTCGAGCGTGCTGGTAAAGCAATGCAAAATTCCGCCAAGACCTGTTGGTCGCCAGTGTTCTTCGATCATGTTCAGGCAGTCGGACCAGGCATCGCGGCAATGAATGATGATGGGCAGTTTTGCTTGCTGCGCCAGCACCATCTGGTCGCGAAAAACGCGATGCTGTACCTCGCGTGGAGAGTGATCGTAGAAGTAGTCAAGACCGATTTCACCCCACGCAATGACTTTGGGATGCTTCGCCATCCTGGCCAATTCATCCAAATGTTGCTGTGTGACTTCTTTCGCTTCGTGGGGGTGGATCCCGACGGTAGTATAAATCCAGTCGTGCTGCTCAGCGAAGGGTAGCGCCGCATCGAGCTTTTCCGGGCCAGGGCCTGTGCCGATGGCTAGGAGTGTCGAGACTCCAGCGGCTCGAGCACGTTCGAGCATAGCGTCGCGGTCTTCTGCGAATTGCGGAAAATCAATGTGCGCGTGTGAATCGATGAGTTCCATTGCTGAAGTCTTGCTGAGTAGGGGCGCGGCATGCTGCGCCCCTACAAACACAAAGTCAAAAGCGTACAGCCGGGATTGGCTGTGCTACAAAACCTACTTCAAACGGGCGCCGATTTCGACGTCTTCGTCGGGGAAGCCGGCTAGGACGGGGCGGCCCTCGGGACCCACGGTGGCGGCGACAATCATGCCGTTGGATTCGACGCCTCGAAGTTTGCGGGGCGCGAGGTTGACGACGACGGCGACTTTACGGCCAATCAATTTTTCCGGCTCGTAGTATTGCGCGATTCCGGCACAAATCTGGCGAATCTCGGTGCCGATATCCACTGTGAGCTTTAGCAATTTGTCTGCGCCAACGATGCGTTCGGCGGTCTTGATTTGGCCTACGCGCATTTCGACTTTGGCGAAGTCCTCGATGCCGATTTTCTCCGGCGCGGCTTGCGGCGCTGCTGCAGCACCGCTGCCGGCAACAGGCGTGCTTGCGGGCGCTGGCGTAGTTACCGGCGACGGTGCGTTCTGTGCGTCTTTTTCCATGGCTTCCATCCTCTCCACAGCTTCTTGGTGATCAATACGAGGGAAAACAGCTTTTATACTCCCCACCAGTGCTCCGGTTTTTAGCTGTCCCCAGGTTAGTTGATCTAATCGCTGGTCCGCAGGCGTGCCAGGCAGACCAAGTTGTTTCCAGATTTCAGTGGTTGCGCTTGGAATAACTGGATGGGCCAGGACGGCAATGATCCTCAACGCTTCTGCCGCATCGTATAGAACGTCAGTCAGCAGTTCCCTTTGGCTCTCGTCCTTTGCTAGAACCCAAGGTTTTTTCTGTACTAGATATGCGTCCACTTGCGATACGAGTCGCTCGATATGCTGCAACGCTTGGGAGAACTGCAAAGTATCGTAGTAACCGAGGCTGTTAATCTCGGCTTCTCCCACAATCATCCCTATTTCCTGTCGGAAAATTAGGCCCAGGATACTCTCATTGCTAATTCCGTGCGGAGGAATGCGGCTTTCACAATATTGTTGAATCATTGTGAGCGTACGATTCGACAGATTACCGATCCCATTCGCAAGATCGGAGTTATACCGGACAACCAAATTGTCGTAACTGAAATTGCCGTCCTGGCCGAAAACGGTTTCGCGCAACAGATAGTAGCGAAGAGCGTCCATGCCGAGGACGTGCACGATGGGGCGCGGGCGAACGACGTTGCCGAGCGACTTGCTCATTTTGGCGCTGTCCATGAGCAGCCAGCCGTGGGCCCAGATTTGTTTCGGCAACGGAAGGCCGGCAGCCATCAAGAAAGCGGGCCAGTACACGGCATGGAATCGGATGATTTCCTTTCCGACGAGATGAACATCGGCGGGCCAGAAACCGGTTTTCTCATACTGCGGGCCGCCGACGGCGCTGAGATAGGCGGTGAGCGCGTCGAACCATACATAGAAAACATGCGGCTCCTCGCCGGGAACGGGAATGCCCCAGCGAACCGAAGTGCGCGTGATGCTGAGATCGCGGAGGCCGCCTTCGACGAAGCTGAGAACTTCGTTGCGGCGGGCTTCCGGCTGGATGAAATCCGGATGCTTGTCGTACCAATCGAGAAGCGGCTTCTGGAATGCGGAAAGCTTGAAGTAGAAATTGGCTTCGGTGACCGTTTCCGTGGGACGGCCGCAGTCGGGACAGTTTTCGCCGGGCTTCACGTCCACGTAGGCATTGTCGTAAATGCAGTATTGCCCGGTGTAGTGACCGGGGTACACGAAACCATTGTCACGGCACTGCTTGAATAGCCATTGCACAGTGTGCGCGTGTTTGAGATCGGTGGTACGGATGAATTCGTCACCCTGGACGCCGAGTTCGTCCCACAGGGCGCGCCACTCCGCGGCCATTTTAGCGACGAATTCGGATTCAACCACGCCGGCTTTTTTGGCGGAGCGCTCGACATTGACGCCGTGCTCATCGGTGCCGGTGGTCATGACCACGTCGTAGCCGCGCATGCGTTTGTAGCGGCGAATGGTGTCGCACACGATGGTCGAGTAGGTATGGCCGATGTGCGGCAAGCCGTTCGTGTAGTAGATCGGTGTGGTCAGATAAAACTTGGGCTTATTGGCTGGCATGTCTAGTGTGTTTTTCCACCCGCTTCATAGGCACGCAAGGCTTCGCTGATCACACGCTGCAGAGGGATATTTTTCTCCACGGCCAGTTTGCGGCAGTCATCGTATTCGGGTGCGACGTGCAGAATGCGTCCGTTCACGCGGGAAATCTTGATGCGCACATCGCCGAATTCCGTGGCGACATTCAGGAATTCACGCGGGAGCGTGCGACGCTGGGCGCGATAGGTGCGCGCGCCAAAGGTTGTGGTTTCTGCAAAGATAAGTGACATCAGCGCGTTGGTATCCTGGGGCTTGCACAAAACCGTGAGCAGTGTGCCAGGACGATTTTTTTTCATCTGCACCGGCGTGGTGTAAACGTCGAGAGCGCCCGCGGCCAAAGCTTTTTCCAGGAAGTAGCCGTAGATTTGCGGGTTCATGTCGTCGAGATTCGCTTCGATGACGGCAATTTCTTCGTCGAAGCCGGCGACTGTTTTTTCCGCGGCTTCGCCAATCATGATTCGGACAACGTTGGGCTGACCTTCGAGGTCGGCGGTGCCCGCTCCATAACCGATGGCGGTCACACTCATCGGCGGTTGGGGACCGAACGAATCGCAAAGAGTCGCGACGATGGCAGCACCAGTGGGAGTAACGAGTTCTTTTTGCACGCCGTTCGAGTAGGTCGGCTTGCCTTGGAGCAAATTCGCCGTTGCAGGCGCGGGGACGGGCAAAATTCCGTGGGCCATTTTCGCGGTGCCTCCGCCGACGTTCAAAGCGGAGCAAGCGAATTTTTCGATGCCGAGTGTGTGGAACCCGATGCAGGCACCGACGATGTCCACGATCGCGTCCACGGCGCCCACTTCGTGGAAATGAATTTTTTCAAGCGGCACGTCGTGGACGCGCGCTTCGGCTTCTCCGAGCTTGACGAAAATCTCGGCGGAGCGGTGACGCACTTCCGGCGCGAGTTGCGATTTCTGGAGGACTTCAAGAATCGCACCGAGGGAGCGATGCTTTGACTGATCCTCAGTCTCCACCTTGATGTAAGTGGCAGCCATGCCATTTTTCCAGACTTTTTCGGCGGTGAGATTCCAACCAAGAACCTGTAGGCCGCGGAGTTCGGCGCGGAGGTGTTCCAGGTCGCAGCCGGCATCAACCAGCGCGCCGAGCGTCATGTCGCCGCTAATGCCCGAAAAACAATCGAAATAAGCGAGTTTCATGGGATGCCGCCGCGGGAACTACCTGCCCTGTTCAAGTCCCGTTGGAGAAGAATTGATAGTATCGGCGGAGGCAGAATGTGTCAAACGCGCAGGCCATGAGGGCACGCCGGACGGGCCTCATCGACATGTTAAGGTGCAGTTTCGGCGGGTGCGGTGCCTAGACGTCAGGATTGCAGGAGTTACTTCCCCCCCACCCCCAGCCAATTTGCATGAATATCAAAGGAAAGGACTTATAAAGTTGCATTTCGTAAATGATTGATTCTAAAGGACGCGATTCTGGTTTTTGGCTACGAACAGCCCGAATGGCTGCCACTAAAAAAGAAAAGCGGGAGCCCTTCGGCTCCGCTCAGGGTAAACAAGCTCTCGCACTCCACGCGTAGTAATCTACGTAGATAAGTATACCAGAAATTAAGGCAAGTCAAGCGAAAAGTGAAGCCAAAGGACAAAAAAGCGAGGGCTGAGGATTGAGGGTGCAGCGGCGGCGCCGAGATATCGCCCGCGCGGATTGCGCAGCTATCTTTGACCGGGTCTGACAGGCTCTCTATACTGAGTGGCTCCAGGATCGAAGCGGAGAGGGATTGTTTCTGGATTGCGGTTGGCAGTGGGCTGAAGCCGGAAAAGCGGCAGCAAGCTCCGCACTCCAAACGAGGACACGTGTACCAGACACTGACAAAGCGGTTGCGGGAGGCGCTGGCGGGACACATCCGCGAGAAATATGGCGTGGAGCTGGCGATTGTGCTGGAGCGGCCGCCAAAGATCGAGATGGGGGAGGCGGCTTCGCCGGTGTGTTTTGAGCTTGCGAAGAGGTTGAAGAAGGCGCCGCGGATGATTGCGCAGGAGATTGTGAATGGTTTGGGAAGGGTCGAGGGAATTGCCAAGATGGAGGTGGCTGGGGGCGGGTATTTGAATGCGTATTTTGAACGGGCGGTATTTTGGGGCGGAGTAATAGAAGAGAACAGCGGGGAGAGCGGAAAGAGAGCTCAACGCAGAGACGCAGAGGACACCGAGAAGCATAGAAAGATCATTGTGGAGCATACGAGCATCAATCCGAACAAGGCGGCGCATATCGGGCACGTCAGGAATGCCGTGCTGGGCGACACGATGGTGCGGATTCTGCGGCACGCCGGGAACCGGGTGCAGATTCAGAATTATATCGATAACACGGGCGTGCAGGTGGCGGATGTAGTGATCGGGTTTTTGCGGATGGAGCAGCGGTCGGCCGTTGGCGTGAAAATGATGGCGCACGAGCCGAAGTTTGATTACTACTGCTGGGATTTGTATGCGAAGGCGACGCATTTTTTTGCGGAAGACAAGGCGCGAGCGGCGAAGTTGCGCGGGGAGACTCTGCGGGCAATCGAGGAAGGTAAGGGCGAAGACGCAGAAATTGCGCAAGTGGTGGCGGACGCGATTGTGGGATGCCATTTGCGGACGATGGCGCGGCTGGATATCGCGTATGAATTGCTTGCCCGGGAGAGCGAGATTCTGCATCTGCATTTTTGGGATGCGGCGTTCGAGATGCTGAAGAAGTCGGGCGCGATTCAGCTGGCGACGAGCGGCAAGATGGCGGGCTGCTGGATTATGCCGTGGGAAGAAGGGGACAAGGAAAGAACTTACACAGAGAGCACAGAGGACACAGATAAGAGGGAAGATGACGAGAATTCACAGGACAAGATTATTGTACGGTCAAATGGGACGGTGACGTACGTTGGGAAAGATATTGCTTACCAGCTTTGGAAATTTGGGCTGCTGGGGAAGGATTTTCATTACCGGAAGTGGCCGAATGCGCCAGATGGGCAGACGGTTTGGGCAACAACGAGTGAAGCGAATGATCCGGGGGCGCCACACTTTGGCGAGCCGGCAGCAAGTGTTTACAACGTGATTGATGCGCGGCAGGCGTATTTGCAAAAAGTGGTGGCGGCGGGGCTGCGGGCGCTGGGGCATGCCGAAGCGGCGGAACAGTCGGTTCACTTGTCATATGAGATTGTGGCGCTGACGCCGCGATGCGCGGCGGAAATGGGATACGAGCTTACACCGGAAGAGGCGAAGAAACCGTACGTGGAAGTGAGCGGGCGCAAAGGATTTGGAGTGAAAGCGGATGATTTGTTGGACAAGTTGGAGGCGGCAACGATGGCGGAAGTGCAGCAACGGCACGCGGAGACGAACGCCGATGAACAAAAGTTGACGGCGCATGCGATTGCCGTGGGGGCGCTGCGATTTTTTCTGCTGAAATTCACGCGCAACGCGATTATTGCGTTCGACTTCAAGGATGCGTTGAGTTTTGAGGGGGAGACGGGGCCATATTGCCAATACGCAGTGGTGCGGATTCGCGGGATTCGACGGAAGGGCGCGGAGGCGGGTGCGACGAGCGTCGAGGTTACGAAGGAATCAGTGAACCGCCTGCTTGCGGGAGCGGAGGGAAATTCACTTTGGGAGATGCTGGTGGCGGCGGGATCGCTCGATTACGGCGTGGATGCGGCAATCGCGACGCAGGAGCCGGCGTTCATGGCGAAGTATGCGTTTCAATTGGCGCAGGCTTTTAACAATTTTTACCACAAGCACCATATTTTGTCGGAAGCTGATGAGCAGAAGCGGGCGTTTTTGTTGCGGCTGACGGAATTGGTAGAGGCGCAGCTGGTGCGGGCGTTGACGCTGCTGGGAATCAGCGCACCAGAAAAGATGTGAACTTCCTTCAAGGCGGACCGCATGAGCTCACGGCGGCGTCTTCAAAAAGCGGCAGCGAGTAAATCAACCATCAAGCGAATCGCGGTCTGGGCGGTGCGACCACTGGGATCGCGATAGGGATTGACCTCGACAATGTCGAGGCCGACGAGCTTTCCCTTGGCGGGGATTTGCTTCATTAGTTCGTCGATCTCAGCAAAGTTGAGACCGCCCGGTTCATAGGTTCCCGTGCCCGGAGCAAGCGTGGGGTCCATGGAATCGACGTCGAAGGTGACATAGATATTCTCGCTGCGCGGAATCGCGTCGATGGCCGCAGAAACGCCGCGGCGATGAATTTCCTCGCTGGTGACGACTTTGGTGCCGAGCGCTTTGGCGTTGCCGGCCGATTCAGGATCATTGGCGATGCCACGCATGCCAAGCTGAACGATTTTCTTCACTGAGGGCAGCTTGGCCACGCGCAGAACCCAGGAAGCGTGATCGAGATTGCCCTTGGCGCCGTTCCAGGTATCCAGATGCGCGTCAATGTGCACGACCGTTAGCGGGACATCGAAGGCGCGGATCACCGGGAAAGTAATGCTGTGATCTCCGCCCAAGATAATCGGAAAGGTTTTCTTCGCGAGAATTTTCCTTACGGCGGTGGTGACTTTCTCACCGGTCTCTGCGGGGACCGTGGGATAGACAATCACATCGCCCACATCGACCCAGCGTTTGCCTTTGAGGACGGTGCGGTCGCCGTCGATGTAATAGAAGCCGTCGGTCAAATCGTGAGCATACTCCTGGGAGTTTTCACGCAAGTCGCGCGGGCCGTAGCGTTCTCCGGGCTGCCCCCAGGTGCCTTCATCGAATGGCACGCCAAGCACGGCGAAATCAGCATGCAACTTGTCGAGGTCCGGCTCGTAGGGCGCGCTGAGGAAGGTTCTCACGCCGACAAAAGTGGGAGCGGTCTGCGCTGGTGCAAGGGTCGGCAGCGATATCGCTATCAAGCAAACCGAAACTATGGCGACGGCTAGCTTGGGCATGTGCACTCCTACTCCCGGGCGTTCAATGGGAGAAGAGATTCTACTCTTAATAAGACATGACGAGATGGACGAGAGTGCGAAGAGCCACGCCGGTGGGGCCTTTGGAGAGCCACGGCTTGGCGTCGTCATTCCAGGCCGTGCCGGCGATGTCCAAATGAATCCACGGCGAGTCGCCGGTGAATTCCTTGATGAACATGGCGCCGGTGATGGCGCCGCCGCCTTTGCCGCTACTGATGTTCTGGATGTCGGCGAAAGAGCCCTTTATGAAATCGCGGTAGTCGTCGTCGATGGGCATCTGCCACATTTTTTCGCCGACGGATTTGGCGCTGGCGAGAAGCTTGTCGGTAAAGGGTTGGTCGGAGCCGAAGACGCCGACGTTGACGTTGGCGAGGGCGACGACGATGGCACCGGTAAGGGTGGCGACGTCGACGAGATGCGTGGCACCAAGCTGCTTGGCGTAGTGGATGCCGTCGGCGAGGATGAGGCGGCCCTCCGCGTCAGTGTTTAGAACTTCGATAGTCTTGCCGGACATGGCGGTCTGAATGTCGCCAGGCTTTTGCGCGGTGCCGCCGGGCATGTTTTCTGTGGAAGGCACGACGCAGATCACTTTGACGCTGGGCTTGAGGGCGGCGAGGGCTCGCATGACGCCGAGCATGGTGGCGCCGCCGGCCATGTCGTACTTCATTTTTTCCATGCCGTCGGCAGGTTTGATGGAGATGCCGCCAGTGTCGAAGGTGACGGCTTTGCCGACGAGACCAATGACGGGTGCGCCGGGCTTTGGACTCGCAGGCGTGTAGGTGACGACCATAACGCGAGGCGGCTCGGGGCCACCCTGCGCGACGCTGAGGAGCGCGCCCATCTTGAGGCTGGCGATCTTCTTTTCGTCGAGGATTTCAACGGCCAGGCCGGCTTCCTTGGCCATGGCTTCGGCCTTTTCGGCGAGAATGCGAGGAGTGAGTTTGTTGGAAGCGGCAATGATGCGGCCCCTGGAAAGGCCTTTATCTCCGGCAGAGCGCTCCGCGGCCGAAAAGCCAGCGACCAAGACGGACTCAATGTTCTTATCGTTCTTCTTATCGGTCTTGTATTTGTCGGATTCGAAATTGGCGGTGAGTGCGCCTTCGGCAAGGGCTTGGGCGTTTTCTTCGGCGACATGGCCCTCTCGAACAAGGAGAGTGAAGTTCTTGACGGAGCGAGCCTTCAGAAAGCGAAGAGCTGCGCCAGCGATCTTACGAAGTGTCGCAGAATTAAATTGCTCGCGCTTCCCTGCTCCGACGAGGAGCAGCCGCGCCGCCTTGAGTCCCGCAGGCGCGTGGACCAAAGTGAACTCCAGCATTTTGCCGGTCAATTCGCCGCTTTTGGCAAGCTTGCGCGGCAGACCTGCGGCAGTTTGGTCGATCTCCGCGATACGGCCCTGAATGGGGTCCGTTTCTTCAAATACCCACGAAACCAGGGCTTCGGTATCGAGTGCTGCAAACGGCTGGGTCTCCAACGTGATCTGCATGGTGCGCTATCGCCTCCGATTGTTGTACATGGATTGTTCGACTTCCCTGCGTGCTTCCTTGGTGCGTTCATCCTGGCGGCGGTCCCAAGACTTCTTGCCTTGCGCCAGGGCGATTTCGACCTTGGCGATGCCGTTACGAAAATAAATCCTCAAAGGTATGACGGTCAAACCCTTGGATTCGATTCGGCCGGAGAGCTTGTCAATTTCGCGCTTGTGAAGGAGCAGCTTGCGAGCGCCCAAAGGCTCGTGGTTCCACGGGCCACCCGGTAAATACTGTGCAATGTGTGCGTTAACGAGCCAAGCGCTGGTGGGCTTGAAGTCAACATAGGCGTCGCGGATATTGGCTTTGCCTTCGCGAAGAGCCTTGACTTCTGTGCCATGAAGGACCAGGCCGGCCTCATGTTTCTCAAGAATATGATAGTTATAGGAGGCCGAGCGGTTCTGGGCGACGATCTGCTCGCTGGACTTGGCGGACTTCTCTGTTTTTTTGGCAGGCTTGGCCACAACTTTCCATCATAACGGGTGTGTTAAATCTTGTCACTCTCGGCGCGAGGGAGGGTTATTTAAAGCGTAGCGGCCAACCTAAGCATCCTTGCCGGGCTTCTAAAGCGAGTGATAAACTGCCTTTGGCTTCGTGTCGAGGCCTCGGAGAGTGCATGCGCCGCTGGGGAAGCCTATTTCTGTGCGTTGGTTTCGGACTGCTCGCAACGGGCTGTCCGAAGGGCCAACCCGATTTCAACCAAGGCAAGAAAGCGGAGACGATTCAGGATTACGACGCCGCGTTCGTCTTCTACCAAAAAGCGGTCAAGAAAGAACCCTACAACGCGTCCTATAAGATCAAGCTGAATTCGATTCGGTTCGAGGCCAGCGAAAAGCATGTGAAAGCGGGCCTGGAGCTGAGGAAAAAAGGCGATTTGCAGGGCGCCGCATCCGAATTCGAGCGGGCGCAGGTGATCGACCCTTCCAGCCCGGTGGCGGACCAGGAGTTGCGCAAGACGGTAGAAATGATCGCGGAGAAAAACCGCGCGGCGGACGAGGCGGCGGAGCCGCCGGCTGATCCAAACGAACAGCGGCTGGCGTCGCTGCCTCCGGAAATCAAGCCCCTTTCGCGTGCGGCAATCAATTATAAAGCGTCCAGTGACGCGAAGATCGTGTTCGATACCATCGGAAAACTCGCAGGGCTGACGGTGATTTATGACCCGGACTTCCCCGCCCGGCGCATCTCCGTTGAGTTGAACAATGTGACGCTGGAGCAGGCCCTGGAAATCGTGTCGCTGGAGAGCAAGGCTTTCATCAAGCCGGTGACGGAAAACATTATTTTCGTGATACCGGATCAGCCACAAAAGCGCAGGGACTACGAAGAGCAGGTGGTAAAGACATTTTACATATCAAACACAGTCCAGCCGCAGGATTTAACCGAAATTGTGACGGGGCTCAGGCAATTGCTGGATCTGAAGCGGCTCCAGCAGCTCAACTCGCAGAATGCCATCATCATCCGCGATACGCCGGACAAACTGTTGCTGGCCGAGAAGTTGATTCGCGATATCGACAAGGCCAAGCCTGAGGTGGTGGTGCAGGTCGAGGTGCTGGAGGCGCGCACGGACCGTCTGCGGGACCTGGGTATCCTTCCTGGGCAAAAAGCCACCATTGCGATCAACCCGAACGGGACGACAACCACCCCTGCGGGCGGCACACCTTCGAATAACACCGGGATCACTCTAAACCAGCTACGCAACTTGAATGGAGGTTCCTACGCGGTTACCCTCCCGAGCCTGACGGCAAACGCCGTACTCACTGATACCAACACCAAGATTATCCAGAATCCGGAAATTCGCTCGATTGATGGCCAGACCGCCAAATTGAAGGTTGGGGACCGCATCCCGATTGCCACGGGCAGTTTTTCCTCCGGCCTTGGCGGAGTCGCCGGAGGAGTCGCGGGCGGCATCAGCCCCCTTGTGAATACGCAGTTCACCTACCAGGATGTTGGCGTGACTATTGATCTGACGCCTCGAGTGCATCCGAATCGTGACGTCAGCCTGAAATTAAAGGTGGAAGTCTCCTCGCATACTAGCGACGTGAGCATCGGCGGCATTACGCAGCCGGTAATCAGCCAGCGCGTCATCGAAGATGACATCCGATTGAAGGAAGGCGAGGTCAACATTATAGGGGGCTTGGTCCAACGGACCGATAGCAAGACTTTGGAAGGCTGGCCCGGCTTCGCGAGAATCCCTCTGTTGAAATATCTCTTCTCGCACACCAATACAGATCACCAGGAAGATGAAGTGCTGATTGTCCTGACACCGCGGATTGTGCGGGTTCCGGAATGGACAAAGGCGAACCTGCGACCTCTTTACTCAGGCTCCGAGACGAACGTGCAAGTGAAACGGGAGAACCAGATTCACGCACCGGCGCAGCAACCTATTCCCCCTCAAACGCAGCCGCCGGCCGCGAATCAAAACATGGGGGCGGCAGCTCCCGCGCCTTCTGGAGCAGCGGCACCAGCGGCTGGAGCAGCTCAAGGCGCTAGCGCTACAGCCGCCAAGCTTCGCTTTGAACCTCAGAACTTGACGTTGAAGGCCGGACAGACCGCCACGATCGGCGTTGTGATTGAAAACGTGAATGATCTCTTCTCGATCCCGCTGCTGCTGCAGTACAACCCCGCGGTAATCAGCGTGGAAGAAGTTCGGCACGGAGGATTCCTCTCCGGAGGGACGCAAGAAATTGCCATCGTGCATCAGCCCTTCAAAGATAAAGGGCAGTCGATTATTTCGGCAACGCGCGGGCCGAATACGGCAGGAGTGAGCGGGAGTGGAACGTTGATCGGAATCGTCGTCAAAGGACTGGCGCCCGGCTCATCGAACCTGTCGATCGTACAGGTGAATGCGAAAGATTCGCAGCAGAACCTGATACCGTTGGTGACCAGCGAAGCGACAGTGCAAGTCCAGCCATAGTCGAATTGTACGAGCGATGTTGCGCGACACTTCAAACCGCGAGGGAATTGGCAAGCGAATCCGACGTGCGCGGATTTCCGCCGACGCGGGGATGACGCTGCTGGAGTTGATCATTTCTTGCGCCATTCTGATGATTCTGTCCTCCGCCGCACTGCCCATTGCGAAATACTCCGTCGTCCGGCAAAAAGAAACGGAACTTCATCGCGATCTGCGCGAGATGCGTGATGCGATCGACCGGTACAAGGATGCGGCCGACCGGAACCAGATCCGCGTGGAAATCGGGAGCGAAGGATATCCACCGGACCTGGAAACGCTGGTGAAGGGAGTACAACTCGGCGCCAGCAGCGATCGGAAGATTCGTTTTCTGAGAAGGATTCCGGTGGATCCCACGACGGGGCGGGCCGAATGGGGACTACGGGCCGTTCAGGACGATCCCGATTCGACGAGCTGGGGCGGGAAAAATGTGTTCGACGTATACTCGAAGTCGACGAGTGCGGCACTCGACGGGACGAAATATTCGGATTGGTAGTTTTAGCGAGGAGTCGAGTTGAGAATGCTGTCACAAATTCGAGGCGGCAACTTGTCGTTGCGGAGACGGCATGGAGCCCTGCTGGAAACAGGATTCACGCTGATCGAGTTGATGATCGTCATTACGATCGTTCTCATCCTGATTGGCATGGCGGTAGCGAATTATACCAAGATCGTTCAGTACACAAAAGAAGCCGTGTTGAAATATGATCTCCGGACCATGCGAGAGATGATCGACCATTACACGGTGGACAAAGAAACTGCGCCGCAGTCGCTCGAAGATTTAAGCCAGGCCGGCTATCTGCACGAAGTTCCAGTGGATCCCGTTACCCATACCAAGGAATGGGCACCAAAGTATGACAGCGTGCCCCTGTTTCCAGATAAAGCTAGCACTGGAATTGTTGATGTAAACTCGAAATCCACGGCGACGGCGCTAGATGGGACGAAGTATTCAGATTGGTAGCTCGAATGAGGATTTGAATTGAGAACGCTTCCACGAATTCGGACCGGCAAGTCGTCGTTGCGGAGACGCTGCAGCGTCCTGCTGGAAAAAGGTTTTACGCTAATCGAGTTGATGATCGTCATTACGATCATCCTGATTTTGATCGGCATCGCGGCTGGACGCTATGAAAAATCTGTTATGCGGGCGAGAGAAGCGACGCTGAAGCAAGATCTGCAGGCCATGCGCCAATCGATCGACAATTACACGCTCGACAAGCAGGCCGCGCCACAGTCTCTAGACGATCTGGTGCAGGCGGGTTACCTCCGCATGGTTCCCAAGGACCCGATGACCGGCGTGGCGGATTGGGCGCAGCAATACGACAGCGTCGTGTTGAGCCCGGATCAATCGAGCACGGGATTAGTCGATGTTCACTCGAACTCGAGTAAGGTCTCACCTTTCGAGAGTACGCCGTACAACGAGTGGTAGATGATCCCTCCGAAAGCCGCAAAA
>WNFS01002408.1_pt1 | contig 16793 bp, 16 predicted proteins | sample 5400141 | NCBI WGS metagenome assembly WNFS01 (sample SAMN13153358, study PRJNA577476) | soil metagenome | isolation source: 60 cm saprolite under Madrone tree | place: USA:California | collected 2016-06-14
CAACTCCGACATGGGTCGCGAGCACGTGATTTTTATCGGCGTCCTTAGTGCGGGGGCATAGCTCAGTTGGTAGAGCGCCAGCTTTGCAAGCTGGAAGTCAGGGGTTCGAATCCCCTTGCCTCCATTTCAAGAGAAATGGAGGCGGGGATGAGAACGCAGTTCGACCGGCGGGGCGCGGAGCGCAGGGTTCGAAGCGAAGCTCTAAAACCGGAGCCAAAGCACAGCTTTGGATAATCCCCTTGCCTCCAAAGCTGAAAGCGTGGAGGCAACGTCTACAAACCGGGAACACTTTCGGGTCCCTGGCGAGAGCGTAATCCCCTGCCTCCAGTCTTCGCTCGCAGCGGTAGCGGAGAGCGAAGACTGTCGCGCGTAGCTTCAGCCAAGGCGGACGTTTTCACCTTGCAACCTCGGCGCAGCGAGCTACGACTCGGCGAGGCACGCCGCTAAAGATGACAAGTGATCAGTGAGCAGCACCGCGAGCGCTTCCGGTGTCGCTTGACCAATCACTGATCCCCGATCATTTTTCACTTCCGCGAAGCGGGCCTGTAGCTCAGTTGGTTAGAGCATGCGCTTGATAAGCGCAGGGTCACTGGTTCGAGCCCAGTCAGGCCCAATCAACGGATTTGCGATTGACGGTTGGTCGGCGGCCGAAGCGCGCGGTGCGTGAAGGACCAACCGATCATCAGCCCAATGATCGCTCCGATCATGTCGATGAGGACATCGCCAGCGGAAGCGCTTCGGGACGAGACAAATGACTGATGAAACTCATCTGATGCAGCAACCAGTATCGAAACAACCGAAGCGGTCACGAACACTATCGACATCTTTGTTTTCAGATTGGTTCCACGGTAAACTGCCCTCCATAAAAGTGTCGCGAGAATCGCGTATTCTGTCAGATGCGCGAGCTTGCGCACGAAAAACTGGACCTTCGCAATCGCGTCCGCGGTAATCTCCGGCTTCAACCAGCGCAAAAGCGGAATGAGAAAGCGCGACGTATGTTCCGTCGACATCAAATCGCTCGAGCCGAGAAAAATCACGCCCAGCCAAATCAACGCCGGAAGCCAGTACTTTAGAAGATTTCGTACACCCATTTACGGAATCGCGAGCTCAGACGGAAACCGCTTCTACACAAATTCGAAACCGAAGCACCACCCTACCCGCTAGCTCCGAAAAACAATCCCTCCTTTTCGGGAATGGTTTTTTATGCTACTTGGGACAATTCTGCGATGACAATTTCTCTTACGAAATTTCTCCCAGTGCTTCTACTGTTCGGGTTGACAGCTTTGATGGCGTCGCCGGAAGAGGGAAGCAAGGAGGCAGCAACGACCGAGGAACAAATCGACTGGACCGCACACAAGGTGACCGTACTTTTTTTCATTCTGCACGACTGCCCAATCTGTAACCGTTACATGCCGGAGATGAACCAAATCGTTCAGGCATACCGCAGCCGGGGCTTCGGCTTTATCGCGGTTTATCCGGAGAGAGATTTCTCGCGAGAAGACGCGCAAAAACATGCGCAGGAATATCACTTTGATTTCCCGATTGTGATTGATTCCGATCATCGGTTTGCGGCGCGATTTGGGATCAAAGTCGTGCCTGAGGTCGCAGTGCTAAATCCGAAGCGCCAGCTCCTTTACCGTGGAAGGATTGATGATCTCTATGCGGACGTTGATAAACAGCGACCCGCAGCGATTCACCACGATTTGCGGGAGACCCTCGATGATATCGCGGTTGGAATTAAACCGCACCGTGCGTGGGTGCCAGCCGTAGGCTGCCCAATTAGCTACGATCAGCCCGGTTCATGACAAGCCGCGGGTGGATAGCCGCGGCTCTGGCGATTCTGTTCACAGCCGCGCTCGGGATTGCGTTGCTCAAACACAAGACACGCTCGTCAACTACGCGTGAAGGCCAGACGACAGCCTATCGTCCTTGGAAAAAGCGCAAGCTGGAATTTAACAAGCAGATCGCGCCAATCGTTTTCGAGAAATGTGCGAGATGTCATTATGCCGGTAGCGCCGCTCCCTTCCCTTTAACAAGCTATCGAGACGTGCGAAACCATGCGCGTGCAATTGCTCGTGCGTTGGATCATGGATTGATGCCTCCATGGAAGCCAGAGCATGGTTTCGATGAATTTGTAGGGGATTACTCATTAGCGGATCAAGAAAAGGGGATGATCAAACAATGGCTGGCCGAGGGGTCCCGCGAAGGGAATCCATCAAAAGCCCCTGCGCCGCCGAAGCCTCCATTACAATGGCCCCTCGGACGACCCGATGACATTTTGCAGACTGCCGAGTCCTTTAAGATCCCGGCCGACGGTGAAGACATTTATCGCTGTTTCGTGATTCCCACCAACTATGCTGAAGACCGCTATGTGCGCGTGGCCGATGTCGTTCCGGGTAACCCCAGAGTGGTTCACCACGTAGTGAATTTTGTCGATACCTCGGGACGTGGTCGTGCTCGCGATGCGGCTGAACCAGGTCCAGGATTTACCGCGTTCGGCGCACTCGGATTTCCGACAGCAGGAGAACTCGGGGCGTGGGTTCCGGGGGCCGTTCCGAATCCGCTACCCGATGGGGTTGGCTACTTTCTGCCAAAAGGAGCCGATATTATCATGCAGGTCCACTACCATCCGACGGGGAAAGAGGAGACGGACCTTCCCCGAATTGGCCTTTACTTCTCTAAGCAACCGGTGAACAAGCGGCTCCGCGTGATGACGGTGGGGGTCTTACCAGGGTTCCTCCGTATTCCAGCCGGCGAGAACAATTGTGTGTTTTGGGCCGAGCAAAAGATGCCGGGCAACATCACCGTGCATCAAATTTTCCCGCACATGCATCTCGTGGGGCGCGAAATGGTCGCAGCTGCGACTTTGCCGAATCACACTTCCGTACCGATGGTGCGAATCCAATGTTTATACATTGAAAACTCCACTACATCTTTCGGCGGAGAGCCGCATCAGACTCGAGGCGCGGTTCGATAATTCGTCTGGCAATCCGCGCAATCCGAACAACCCTCCCAAGCTGGTTAAATTTGGCCTCACCGCGAAAGACGAGATGTGTATACTCTGGGTTCTTTACACGGTTGATTCGGAAATGCTCACTCTCAACGAACCCGCGTCGTCCAATTATCCAGATAGTTGGACCGACGGAGTGTGGGGACACCCTTCTTGGGGCCGAAAACAAGGCGGCGAGCCAAATGCGGGCAACCAAGTCCCGATGTCTCGGCTCCATGGGCTTAGGTAAAGACCCTCAATCAGCATCTCGCTTACGGAATTTGTCGCGGTCATTCTGCTGTTCGGGTTAACAGTTTTGATGACGTCGCCAGAGAGGAAGGGAGGAGCAATAACGGCGACGGAATAAATCGACTGGACCGTCCACTATGTGATCGTGGCCGTTTCACCGAGTGAAACGATAGACGCGGTAACCTCCCGAATTGAATACGGAGCTTTCCCTGAACGAAGTCGGCCAAGCAACTTCCGATTCAGGCCGAAGGATATACCAACCAATATTGTGTTGCCCGATGAATTCCGCCAAACTCGCTTCGTCTCCCATTTTCTTGAAAGCGGCAAGTCCGCCCAGGCGCTCGCGTAGCTCGACGGGGTTGTGGGCTATATAGTTTCCGGTTACCAGGTTTTTCCATATTTTGCCATCTACCGCAAAGTCCTGACGTTCGGCTAATGCCGTGATCACATATCGCGGATCGTTTTCCGAATCCTGAATAAGATCCTCAGGACGGCTATGTTTGCGAATGTAGATACAGGCTTTGATCAGAGCGGACGGCACTGAGTTAAACGCACGATAACTTTTGTAAGCTTCAAAAGTGGGAAAAGTTTGAATGTTGTGAGCATAAGCGGCAGGGACGGAAGAGCACAAAACTAGACATATCGCCGCGACAATGCGGGCACACTTGGTCCTCGGCGGACCATTCCCAACAAGAAACGCGTAAACGCCGGCGCCCGTCCAAGCGGCAAGAACAAAATATGCCCAGACGAACGGACGGTGCAAAAGTTCCTCCGGATGAGCAATTCCCTTGGCATCCAGCGCCAATCCAACAGACATGACAATATAGTTAACAATCACAAGGGGAGGGAAGAAAAACGCTGCTGCTCCAATTCTCCCTTTCAACAAGAAAGCAACGAAAAAGTAGACGATTGTCCAAACACCAAAGGTGGAGAGTAGAATCATAGTAGCCGCGGAGAGCCCGAAGATTGCGTTTGAGTGTTGGGCTAGAATTAGCGGTCCGTAAAACAAAGATTTAACAACTCCCGGCTCAGCGAGAAGCCATAGACCCTTCGCGTAAGGTCTGAGGGAACTCCCATCCAAACGCAACGTGGGAATGCCCTCCACATGTTGGGAAATCCCCACAACGAAACAGAATAAACTCGCTAACAAAATAGCGCTAAGAATTCGCCATTGTTTCCTCAGTCCGGGAAAGAACACGCACGGATAAATCATGAGCAGGAAGGCGTTAGCTACAAAGAACTGCGCTTTGTAACTCAGGCTGATTAAGAGGACGGCATAACCGCCCAAAATCGATGCGAATCTTTTTGCTTTACAACCTTCGAGGATGAAGATCCACGCGATGGTGACACACGCGACGCCGTAAAGTCCGCCGGGAGCTACTTGCTGACAAAAGTTGTAACTGAAAACCTTGCTTCCAAATCCTTGCTGATAAGCATCAGGGAGTAGCATCACAGCCGCCATCCCTGCAAGCCCTGGCCACATACCCCAGATCGAGCTTGATAGCGAAAATGCGGCAAGTCCGGTAAGGAGGATCCCGAACGGCACGAGGAAGCTCACAAACGTCGCGTAAGCACTGGAGTTCGTGCAGGACATAAGGGCGGCCGGTATCACGTAGTGTGCGTAATGGTACAGCTGGGTGGGGCGTCCGGACATCCGGATATCGGAAATGGTTTTCAAGCCATGGGATTGCGCGAAACTGCTTAGTTGCCTGGAATGGAAGAAACTATCAGGAAAAGTTTGATAGACCGTGGCTGGCCCCTCCGTCACGACGGGACGCAATGAATCGGTACACCATAATGTGGCGGCGATTCCACTTAGGAGAAGACAGAGAAAATCCGGAAGGTAATCAATAGGCTTGCGAATACCGTTGGTGGCTCCGGGAGAGACAAACAGAAGTAGTAGTCCAGCTCCAGAGAGAATGAAAACATTGGTGACAAGCCCAAAGGGTGTGAAAAGCGCGAGTAGAAACAGAAGTGTGTTTAATAGTAGATATCCACAAAGAAACTGGATTGACAAGCCGTGGGTGGCCTTGAAGGAGAACGACGTAAGCTTAATGAAGAGGCGACCGTAGATCAAAGAAAGGCCGCAGAGGACTAGGAATACGGCAAACGCTCGTAGAGAGAATCGATGGATAACTCGAGAGTGCCACACCGATAAGAACAGCGCTGCCGATAATAGATACGAAAAGAACCATTTGCTGCCTGGCAGGCGTTCTCTAAGCAAAGTTAAAGGACGAGCATTCCCCTGGCGAAGCCACGAATTTACAAATAAGCTATCGCCGTTCTTGGGAAGGTCGGTCCGATTCATACCTCTCCACGCGTTTTAATCCGACTGAATGTTCATAGCAGCTTCGAATCCACCAATAGCGTTCGATCACATAGGTGTCTCTGTATCGAGAGCGGATTGCGGCGTCGCGCGCGTAGCTTCCATAGCTACGCTATACTTTAATCTCGCGGACAGCGTCGATCACCCGGGACTGTTCCGCCTCGCTCATCTTATTATAAAAGGGGAGTCGAACGAGGCGATCGCTCAATTCTTCAGTGACCGGGCAGTCACCGCGTGTGCCACCGTAACGCCGGCCCATGTCGGAAGTGTGCAACGGCACGTAGTGGAAAACGCTGAGAATCTGACGCTCTTTCAGATGCGAGATGAACCGACGCCGTTGTTCGAGCGAAGGCAGCAGCAAGTAAAACATGTGGTAGGTCTGATCGCAGTGCGGCGGGACGATAGGCGGGCGAACGCTGTTGAGCCCCGCCCACTCACTCAGTTCGCGATAATAGCATTCCCAAATTCGCTGTCGGGACTCCTGGATTTGTTCGCGTGCCTCGAGCTGAGCAAGAAGGAATGCGGCAAGCATGTCGGAAGGAAGATAGCTCGATCCCACATCAACCCAGGAGTATTTGTCCACCTCGCCCCGCAAAAAGCGGGTGCGATCGGTGCCTTTCTGCCGTATGATCTCGGCGCGCTCGATATAGCGACGGTCGTTGATGAGCAGCGCGCCGCCTTCGCCACAGGTAAAGTTCTTCGTCTCGTGGAAGCTCTGCGTCGCTAGGCAGCCGAACGTTCCAAGAAATGTTCCGCGATATTTTCCAAACAAACCGTGCGCGTTGTCTTCAATGACCGGAATTCCGCGACGTTGCGCGATCCTGCAAATGGCATCCATTTCGCAGCCCACGCCTGCGTAATGCACCAAAACAATGGCTCGCGTTCGTCCTGTTGTTTTTTCTTCAAGTAAATGTTCATTCAAATTCAATGTGTCTTCGCGGATGTCGACGAAAACCGGTTTTGCGCCGCGCAGAACAAAGGCGTTGACTGTCGAAACGAAGGCGAAGGGCGGAAAAATAACCTCGTCGCCGGGTTTTAAATCCAGCAACAGCGCGCACATTTCCAGCGCATGGGTGCAGGATGTGGTGAGCAACGCTTTGCGCGCGCCGATTTCTTTTTCCAGAAAGGCCTGGCATTTTCTCGTGAACAATCCGTCGCCCGAAATGTGGCCTTGCGCGACGGCTTCCGCGATGTAGCTCTGTTCGCGGCCCACAAAACACGGACGATTAAAAGGAATCCTGTAAATCATCGCTTTCGAAATACGAAAAGCTTTTGGGTGCCGTAATCGCCCCACCACGGCAGTTGCGAAAAGAAACGGTTCCACTCCATTTCTGGGTCAGCGACATTTATATTTCCACCAAGCGCCCGGGCCAGCAGCGGTTTGATCACGCGCGTGCCGACAAAATAAGTGCTGGAAAAATTTGAAAGTTCGGCCAGTTCAAGTTGCGGCGCGAGCGATTCGATGACTTGTCCTTCGTCCAGATAATTGTTGAACGGAGGCATCGGAATTTCCGGCAATCCCCATTCGCCGCGAAATTTGTTCATTTGACGCCAGCCTTGTAGTGTCGCTTCGGACATCAGCAGCAAACCGCCCTGTTTTAGAACGCGCGTGCTTTGGCGCAATGCTTTGAGTTGATTGCTCCATTCGCCGAGATTGATGACGACACGAATGACAATGACTTTGTCATATTTTTCGTCCGGTTCATTCAACGAAGTGATGTTGCCGACGCCGAACGTCGCGTTTCCGCGCAGTTTTTCTGAAAGACTTTCCAATCGCGTGCGAGCTTGGGCGATCATTTCGGGAATGTAATCGAGACCGCGAATATCGATCCGTTTTTGCGAAGCGAATTGAATCGTTGAAAATCCATTGCCGCAACCGATGTCCAAAACGTTGTCTCCGTCACGCAGCCGCGCGAGAATTTCGCGGATTTCCATTTCGATGACCATTCGGTCCGACCACGAAGCGGACGGCGAAAGCCCGTGTTCGCGCGCTTGCTGCGTCCAAAAATCCCGAATCTGCTCAAGGCTAAATGGCTCTGTCATGGTTTGCGTTAGACGATTCGCTCAGGAGTTTCATTTTTCTGCAGGTGCCGCGTTTCGGATTGCGCGCCCACGACATACGGCGGCTTGTCCATCGAACGAAAGTGCATTCGCGCCAGATATTGACCGAGCACGCCGAGGGCGAACAATTGCACGCCGGAAAAAATGGCAATGATCGACGCGAGAAATGGAAAGCCAGCAACAGTGCTACCGTAGAGAGCAAAGCGTACTAAAACATAAATCAGAACAACAAAGCCCCCGAAGGAGAAGGCGAAACCGACGATACTGGCCAGCTGCAACGGCAGAACAGAGAAACCCGTCATCATGTTTAACGCATGGCGAATGAGTTTACCCAGCGTGTAGCTCGAGCGGCCTAGTTGTCGCTCATCATGTCGGACTCGTACCGCTCCAAACTTTGTTGTTCCCCACGTCAGGAGAACATCTAAGGAAACGAAAGGGCTCTGGTAGCTTTCAAACGCCTCTCTTGTCTGCGTGCGCAACGCGCGAAAGGCGCTGAAATCCCGGGGGACTTTGGAGCCGAGAGCCGACCGCAGCGTCCATCGGGTTATGAGTGCGCCTAGATTCCTCCACACGGCATGCTGCCTCTTCTCGGGTATCCCATAAACGACGTCGTAACCTTCAGCAAGCTTATGCACGAGTTTGGGTATTTCCTCGGGCGGATGTTGCAGATCGTCGTCGACTGTTAGGACAATCTCATGCTTCGCCGCTCGAATGCCGCATAACAGGGCATTGTGCTGGCCGTAATTGCGCATCAGATCGATACCGTACGTCCAACGATGCTCGGCAGTAAGTCGAGTAATAGTTTCCCAGCTACCGTCCTCGCTTCCGTCGTTGACAAGGATTAGTTCGTACTTTTCGCATAACGTTTGGAGAACGGGTTGCAGGCGTGAAACCAACTCTGGAAGCGAACCGCTTCCATTAAATACAGGGACAACTACCGAGATGTTCATGCGGTCTGCGCTTTCATCGGAGCAGGCAGTCAAAGGCACTTCACTTACTGTGGAAACCGAGCCGAGCCTAATAGATCTTGACCAGGAAGAAAACGAAAATCCAGCGTTGCTGCATTTACTGAGTAAGCGGTCTGGGATGCAAGACGCAACGAACTTCCAGTCTAAAACTGGAAGTAAACGAACGGAACTTGATCGGTAACGGGAAACAGTTCGAGCGCCAGAAATACGCAGACGTATGCCGGGACTTGGATGCGTGCCGGAGCCAGGGCTAGCCGGTCAATAAATTGATTACGTTCTTGAGCAACCGCCAAGAACAAAGAAATGAAAAAGAGGGCGATAGTGCCGGTGGTAAACAAGAATTCGCCAGTTACATGTTGGAGACCGAACATCCCACGCAAAATAAACCCGCTGTCCTGGAGAGTTCGGGCACGGAAGAAGGCGATACTTACAACGTAAGATAAAAACATCAGCCCGACGCTAAACGGCGCGAAGTAGCGACTTCTCATAACGCGAGCTACCGCTGTCTCCGCCGTTGCCCGATCGAAAAAACGGTAGCCAATTAATAGAATCCCGTGATAAGCGCCCCAAACAACAAACGTCCAGTTAGCGCCATGCCATAACCCTACCAGCACCATGACAAATATAAGGTTGCGGTATAAAGCGAATCGTCCTCTTCTCGCCCGACTAAGCGGCATGAACAAATAGTCCCGCAACCACAAAGAGAGCGTAATATGCCATCTCTGCCACAAGTCAGGTGGGTTCCTGGCCAAAGCTGGGCGAGCAAAATTAAGAGGGAACTCAAAGCCAAGCAATTTAGCGCAACCGCGAGCGATATCAGTATAACCAGAGAAATCGAAAAAAACCTGATTCGCAAAGGCAATACCGCCCGACCATGCGGCTAGCCAGCCGGGGTGCGCGCTCGGATCACTAAAGTAGCTGTCAGAAACAACAGCGAATCGATCGGCAAACACTATCTTTTTCAGAAGGCCACACAGGATAAGAACAATGCCGCTTTGGACAACGATCGCTGCCGGCCGGCGCCAGTATTGGATTTGAGAGATAAATTGCCGGGCACGGATGATCGGGCCTGCAATCAAGTGAGGGAAGAACGCGATAAAGAAGGCATAATCGATGAAGTTCCTGACGGCCTTCATCTTTCCCCAATAAACATCGATCGTATAAGAAAGGCTGGCAAAAGTGTAAAAGCTGATTCCAACAGGAAGAATAATTCGCAGAACGACCGATGACTGGGATAAATGGAGCAATGTAGCCAACGAGCCCGCGAAGAAGTTGTAATATTTGAAAAAGCCGAGAATTCCCAGGTTCACGACCAGGCTAACGACGAGCAAAAACTTTTTCCGACGATCGCTCGCCACCTCCAGCAGAATTCCCAGCCAATAGTCAACTACAGTGGAAGTAAGGATCAGTACGATAAATCGTGGATCCCACCACATGTAGAAGACATAGCTGGCACATAAGAGAAGAACTTTGCCGACGCGGAACGGCACACTGTAAAACAGCGCCAATACGATGAAGAAGAAAATCCAATATTGAAAACTGTTAAATAACATCAGGGATAGCCAGTTCGCAGCTACTCACGCTCGGAAGCAAAGCGCGTAGAATTAGTCAATTGTAAACGCTTGACTAATTCAGCCACCATTAGGTCGATCGGTCCAGCTAGATAGATCTTTTGGCTTTACCGAATAGCATTTCTTCCAGAGAGAATTTAACAACCATCGGCATTCGTTTTATCGTGTGTTTGTGCGGCAATATAGTCAACAATATCTTTAACTGTTTTGACACTGGAGAGCGCCTCATTCGGGATTTGAATCGCAAACTTCTCTTCTAGTTCAAAAGCGGTTTCCAATGCCCCAAAGGAGTCCAGTCGCAAATCTTCCGCCAATAACGCGTCGGCCTTTATATTGGCTACGTCCACTTTCGATTGTTTCGCTAGAACCTCTTTAACGGTTTGCTCAACCTGCGTGTAATGGTCCATTTGGGTCACTCCTTGAATTTTGAAAAGATCAGACAGGCATTGCAATTGCCGAATCCAAACGAATTAGATAAAACCGTGTTTAGCTTTGCCGGCCGGCCAACGCCCGGTACGTAATCGAGATCACATGCCGGATCTTTGTCTTTATAGTTTATCGTTGGTGGCACGAATTGGTCCTTGATGGCGAGCGCACATACTGCTGCTTCAATGGCTCCTGCCGCGCCAATTGTGTGACCGATCATGGACTTCGTCGACGAAACTGGAATGTCGTATGCGCGTTTGTCGAACACGGCCTTAATGGCTTTGGTCTCAGTGCGGTCGTTAACGCCAGTAGATGTGGCGTGGGCATTGATATAATCGATATCGTTAGCGCTGATTCCAGCGTCCTTAATAGCATCACCCATCGCCCGACTGGCATCGGTCCCTTCAGGTTCAGGTATGACGATATGGTATCCACCAGAATTGCTGGCGTAACCAATTACTTCCGCGTAGATCGGCGCATTTCTTTCTACGGCATGGCCCAATTCCTCGAGGATCAACACTGCTGCGCCTTCCCCCAAAACAAAGCCGTCGCGGTTTAGATCGAACGGCCGCGACGCCTCTTGGGGAGCATCATTTCTTCTCGATACAACTCTTAAACGGCAATACGCTCCAAAAGTGAAAAGTGTCAGCGGCGCTTCCACACCCCCGGAAATGCACACATCCATGTCACTGCTCTGGATCTTTCGAAAGGCTTCTCCGACGGCATGGGCGCCGGAGGCACAGGCGGTTGAGATCACCATATTTGGCCCAAGCACGCCATATTGAATGGCAATATGGCTGGAAACGGCATTCGGTGTAATACGCGGCACGCACGCAGGGCTCAAGCGAAGCGTGTCTCTTTCATACGCGGCCATCATCTGTTGTTCATGGAATAAGAGCCCACCCAAACCCGAGCCAATGACGGAGCCGACTCTGTATTTATCTTCCTTACTTAAATCCAATTTGCCGTCAGCCAAGGCCATCTGCGTGCAAGCCAAACCGAAATGCACGAAGCGGTCTACCCGGTCGACCAGATCCGGGGACATAAATTGCGACGGCTCGAAATCCCTGACTTCGCTGGCGACCTTAGAATCAAGGTCACGGTGGTCAAAGCGGGTGAGCGAACCAGTCCCGGAGACGCCCTGTTTATTCGCCTCCCAAAATGTCTGTGTCCCCACCCCATTGGAAGCAATAATCCCCAATCCGGTGATGACCACGCGCCGTTTCTTCATTTGCTACGTTTAGATTTTATTTGGAACAAAACAAATCCCTTCCTGCAAAGCGGTTTGCGTCCGGCGTTTTGGCGGTCATTTTATCGCGCCCGCTCTGCATCGGCAACCATAAGCAAAAGTTTTTCCCGGGACACGGAATGCACACTATAGAAGAGCCGTGCTGAACAATATCAGCGATGGCTCGTTAGCAGATATTCGGGGTCGGATGTAAACTGCGGAGAGTTCGCTGATTGCAAACGCCTGAGTAATTCCGCCACCATTGCTTCCGTAAACTTTTGCCGGCCTTTCATATTAAGGTGGTAGCCGTCAAAATAATATTCGGGCGCCTCGAGGAAATCGAACGTATGTTCTGGAAGCGAAAAAATGCTCTTGTTGGTCGGGATACCGCCGAAAAATGTATGATAGGCCATAGAAAGGCCCGAAAACCCGCCAAACGGACCACGGGGCGTAGGCATAAGTATGATTTCCGTCGGACTGCCTGAATATCGTTCCAGGATTCGTTGGATCCACTGACGCTGAAGTTCCAGTAGATGTTGCGTCTCCAATGCCGAGGGCGGCACCAGGCTATACCGGATGGCGTCTCTCTCAGCCTCAGTTAATCGTGGCGGAAACGTTACCTGCCCTGTCTTTGGGTCGTAGACGGTACCAACTATGTCGGCATCTCGACCCTTATAGACAGCCTTGGCAAGAAGCCTCTTTGGACCTAGCTGCACACTTTTTGCACGGATAATTGGATGCTCAAGAAGATCCACAACGTCGGTTTGAAATGCTGATCCTCGGAGTATGCATGCAGTGAAAGCTCGGAACCGATCCGACCATCCCGGAAAAGCAGTCGAAAAGTTGAAGCAGTCACTATAGCGCAACAGTGGCGCAGCCATGGCAACTTTCAAAAGTTGACCGCGGCTTTGCTGGTAGCCATAACCATAAGGAATGACAATGGCAAAGTAACGGTGCGTAGTAGGATCAACGTCTCGAAGCATATAGTGCCATATATCGATGGAAGAGGCTGGCTCCGCCACGCTCAGAAACTTGAGCCCGGCGGTGGAACCTACCTTATCAGCGGCGACGGCCGAGAACCCCTCTGCCATCCGAGAATCCCCAAGAACAAGCACTTCCTTTAAGCCAGATGAGACACGTTCCTTTTCCGCTCTCGTGAGGATCGCCATTCTTCCGGCGAACGAATCTGGAGCTAAAACCGATGTGTACAACCCTGTATGGAAGATCGCACCATCCAGACAGGCGAACACCGCCACGCCCAGGAGTAGATTCCGTGCAACGTGGAGCTGACGAGGCGAAGTAGTAGGCTCGGCAGGAAATCCCCTTGGGATTGCTCCCGGGGCGCTGAAGTAAACCGCGAAGTACAAGACCATCGCGACGACCGCTACCAGCAACCATCGCGCGTTGCTCTGCCATAGTGCGGCAAGTAGAGAGACTTTTGGCGAAGCTTTAGGCGAGATTTCGGGCGCTGCGATTCCAGAGACCGTCACTGCTGAGAGCAAAGTCCGCTGTTCCGCGTCCCTGTAGAGTTCGAAGAGGTAGTTAGCGCGTTGGATCCATGGGGCAGTCATGCTTCCGGTGGAACCCATGGCAAAAAGAGTACGTTTCCCGCCATTTGTGGATACGTAAACAAAACCGATTGATCCATCTCCTGTATCCCACCGAACTTCGCTGCGACCGGGCTCAACGCCGACTGTCACGCGATCCGGTGTCGCGGTAATGCTAGGGGCGTGTTTAACGTGATCGGTAGCGTTAGCCGTTCCGCTCGGTTGGTCAATCTCCCCTCTTATCGATGGAGATGCGAAACAAGCGCCAACGCAGATCACAAGGAGGAGCAATCCATACAGGATCTTCGATCTCGGGGAACTCTCGATCGACTCTTCTCCGCAGGAGAACGGTCGATTAGTGGAAAAATTATCTATCATCCTTATCGTGAGATACAACCTTAGAATCCGCGAGCGGGACACTTGCCATTAACTTGACGTTTCTCGATGCGTCTCGATACAGAGTCTAAATCGTCCAATTACGGTCTTCAGCAACATCCGAATCAAACGGATCGGGTCCTTCGCTTACGCAACAAACAGGCATAAGCTGATATTTCACCACGCCTCGATAAAAAGGCAAGGAAGTGGCAAATGATGCCGCGATCGATCTGTCGGTCGCACCATTTATCACGAAGCGACGCCAGTGCAATCGTAACCGGGACATCACTCCCGTCCTCCGGGTATTGAATGGCTTATCGTGAGAAATCCGAGGATTGGGTACATGATGATTTCGTACTGATTGAGACAAGCACTTTCGTTGTGCTCGAGTGCCGCTAAGTTCCTTACGGATCACAAAATTGATGGCGAACCTTAACCTCACGCAACCTATCATTTTTGAACCGCTCTTCAGGGAGCGACCCTGGGGCGGGCGACGACTCAAGACGCAGTTTGGCAAGCGATTGCCCCCAAAGGTGCGCATTGGCGAATCATGGGAGATTGTCGATCGACCCGAGGCTCAAAGCATCGTGCGCGACGGTCCGCTATACGCGAAAACTTTGCACGACCTCTGGACGCAGCACCAACAAGAAATTTTCGGCGATGTTGCGAAATTCTCCCGATTTCCGCTTTTGATTAAACTTCTCGACGCGCAGGAAAAGCTTTCGCTTCAAGTTCATCCGCCGGAAAATATCGCGAGGAAAGTCGGCGGCGAACCGAAAACTGAATTCTGGTATGTGGCTGTAACTGATTCGAACGCTGACCTGTTTATTGGCCTGCGAAAAGCGATTACGCGCAATCAATTTGAAGAGGCAGTGCGCGCAGGGACTATAGCAGATCACGTTCACAAGATTCCAGTAACTGCCGGTAATGCGATGTTTTTGCCTGCGGGACGATTGCATGCTGTGGGAGCCGGTAATCTGCTGGTCGAAATTCAGCAAAACAGCGACACGACTTATCGTGTCTTCGATTGGAACCGTGTCGATGAAAACGGGAAAGCGCGACAGTTACACGTCGATCAAGCGCTGCAATGCATCAACTTTGATGATATCGAACCAAAGTTGATCGAACCAAAAGGCGAACTGCTCGTTCGGCACGAGTTGTTTGAAATTCAAAAATGGGACTTGAATTCGCCGCGCGAAATCGCGCCGCTTGGTCAATTCGCCATCATCGGTTGCCTGACGGGCTTGCTTCGCTGCTCCGACATCGATTTTGCACCGGGGAAATTTTGTTTAGTTCCAGCCTCCTCACCCGATCGGCAAGTAAGCCCGCGAAGCGCCGAAACAAGTTTACTCCGTGTGACGATTCCCTAGGTAGTGGCGGTCATCCCCGAATTGCCGGGAGCATGGAGGCGGCATCGCACCTACCTACGCACGCAGCCAGATTCGATGGCGCACCTGATCGTTCAGGATAGGAGTCGCGCGCGATTTCTGTGGCCACATCTCCACCCGGGTCGATGAAGAGAAAATCGCGCCTACTCCGCAAGCGACCACACAAAAGAGAACGACAATCGATTTGGTTGTACGGCTCATCCCAATTGCTTCGAAAGACCCGCTTCGGCTAGGCGTCGCAGGTATTGAAAACTGTAAATGCCGGTTTTGTGTCCGTCCCGCCAACGCGGCTGCAGCGCGTAGCCGCCGACCATATCGAAACCCGCCAGCGCAAAACTTTCCGGCGAGTAAGTCACGTTCGGTCGGGAAATATTTCCGAGCACGTCCGGCTCGCCACCACATGCGGCGCATGGGCATGCGCGACGGAGGATTTCTAAATCGAAATAAGATTCCGTCCCGTCGTTCCAACGTATCGCGAATTCATTTCCGATTTGTTGGATGTTGGTCGGTTCTAGACGCACGAGTTGTCGATCCTAGCACGATGTCGACCTTGAGAGCAATTGGAAGATGGTGGACTTTGAAGGCCACTCACTGGCCGCGCAGACTTGTTTCATCACTCTCGTTTAAGGCGCCTGCGTTCGCCAAAAATTGCTGTTCCCACCCGCACCAGCGTCGCGCCCTCCTCCACGGCAATCGGAAAATCATTGGTCATGCCCATTGAAAGCTGTCCAAGATCGACATGAAACCCAGTTTGCAGGCGATCGCGTAATTCGTGGAGCTCGACAAAATATTTTCGGGAGGCCTCTACCTCTTCGGCAAGGGGCGGGATCGTCATTAGGCCCAGGATCGACAACCGCGGCAGTGCCAGAAGGGATTCCATTTCCGCGCGCAGCTTTTCGGGCGCGAACCCAAACTTACTCCCCTCGCCTGCCACGTTGACTTCGAGAAGAACTCGCGGATGCATCCCCTCCTCATCCGCGATCCGGTTCATCTCCTGCGCGAGCGCTAGCGAATCAACGCTGTGAAAAAGCTCGAAAAGTGGAAGGGCATGCCGGATTTTGTTCTTTTGTAAATGACCAACGAAATGCCAACGCAAGTTCGACGGCAACTCAGGAATCTTTATGCGTGCCTCCTGCACCCGGCTTTCACCGAACAATTTTTGCCCGGCTTCAATCGCTTCGCGCACTTTCTCAGCGGGATGAGTCTTCGTAATTGCAACCAGCTCGATGTCATCAGTCGCTCGACCGACTTTCGCCGCCGCCTGCGAGATCTGGTTGCGCACACGCTCGAGATTTTCAGCAACCGAACTCATGAGTTGTAGAGGCGCTTGTGCCAAGCATCTATTTACAAACTTCGGTGCTTGACACAAGCACCGCTACAACGCACAGCGCTTCGCCTGCCAATTTCAATTATTTCGGCAAGAGATGCCCTTGCCCTGGAGCGCTCCGGCCAAAGGGCCACGCCGGATAATACGGCTTACATCATTATTTGCTGGTTAATCGCAGCGTAATCGGACAGAACATGTTGCTCATGAAACGTTGCTTATTTCTTCTCGGATTTATCGTTGCAGCTGTCTGTTCCAGCTTGTCCGCTCAGACCGTTCTCAGCATCCTCCAGGAGAACACCGGTAAAACTGTCGAGTTGCATCTGCAAGCCGGTGACAAG
>WNFS01001647.1_pt1 | contig 16791 bp, 16 predicted proteins | sample 5400141 | NCBI WGS metagenome assembly WNFS01 (sample SAMN13153358, study PRJNA577476) | soil metagenome | isolation source: 60 cm saprolite under Madrone tree | place: USA:California | collected 2016-06-14
CCGATCGATGGCGCGTGAGACCGGCGCATCCTTCTCCAAAGATAAATGCGTCCGTATCTCGTTGTGGTAGTTCAGGTACGACAGCAGTATGTGACGGAGGTGTCGCTCGCCGAACACAACAACGTGGTCAAGGCATTCCCGTCGGATCGAACCGATCAGCCTTTCAGCATATGCGTTTTGCCACGGGGAACGCGGCGATGTTGGTCGGTCGCGAATGCCCATCGATCGAAGTCTGCGGATAAAGACCTCACCATAGGCCCGGTCCCGGTCACGAATGAGATAGCGGGGAGCCTGTTCCCAGCCGCATGCTTCCGTGACCTGATTTGCGATCCATTTTGCAGTTGGATGCGCTGTGACGCCAAACCACAGAATATGTCGTCGGCCGTGCCCCATGATCAGCAAGCCATAGAGCAGGCGGAACGAGATTGTCGGCACGACGAACAGATCCATCGCAGCGATCCCGTCGGCATGATTACGAAGGAACGTTCTCCAGCCTTGGGATGGCGGGTCTCTTCGTTTGGCCATGTACTTGGCCGCGCTGGTCTGTCCGATATCGATGCCGAGCTTGAGGAGTTCTCCATGGATCCGCGGCGCTCCCCACAGCGGATTGGCAATGCTCATCTCGCGGATAAGCTTGCGTATCTCAGGCGGTACAGTTGGTCGGCCACCACGGCGCCGCGACTTCCAGCGCCAGTACGATCTGAACCCGGCACGGTGCCATTTTATGATGGTCTCTGGCTTCACAATCGCCGGAGCGTTTCGGACCGTTGGGGCCAATCGATACAACCCGGCAAGATCAAACGGTCCGCGGTACTGAGGGTCTGCCAGGATCTCGGCTGCCAGCGAAGCTCGTGACCGGAACAACCCGACCAACGCCATCCAGATAAGGCTCCAAGCTTCCCTCATAGGACAGAAAGATTGCGTGATTCTGCCTCAGTTGTCAGCCCGATTGGGTTTGCGACAGGGACAGTTGAGGTAGACCCGGAAGTAGTTCTGGCGGACGGCTGCAAAAAGATCGATCAGTTTGAGCGGCACCGCGCGAGCCGGGTCGTCCTCGCCCAGGACAAGTTCTTTCCGATAAGCTGCTTCCACACGCTGATTGTGAAATTCTAGTCCCGGCAGCCGCATACCAATCAGTGCTAGAAACGCCGTTCCAAACATCGCCCAAAGTAACGCGGCCACAACCAGCGGATACGGAATTGCACCGATCAAAGGCAGTTCGGTCACGTTGCTCGAAAGCCTGACCAGGACGGGTAGAAACGCAATGAGCGTCATGATCGCATCGACAAGATTGACGCCCAGTCCTTCCATCGCGGCCGCAAACCGCATCGCATCTTCCTGAACACGCTGGGAGGCTCCCTCAACGGTGCGTAGCTGCGGCCAATGCACCACGTAGTAATCGTTCATCGCAGTACGCCAGCGAAAGATGTAATGACTGACGAAGAATCTGGTCAAGACTCCGACAGTTACGGCAACGAAGGCGATTTCGGCAAAAGTTGCAAGCTGGAGGTAGAATTGAAGCAGTGTGACGGGTTCGGCTTTCGAAAGCGCCGCCTGGACGAGATCGTAAAATGGCCCGTACCAGTCGTTGACCGCGACGCTAACCTGAACCTGGAAGTAGGAAGTGAACAAGATCAACGCTGATCCAAGAATCGACCAGCGTGACCACGGGTGGGGGGATAAAAGCATCCAGGTCGACGCGAACAACGCTACTGCCACGACAAAATAGAGATAGAACCAGAGGAATTGCGCCGACCAAAATGCAGCGGCTCCGACTGTCTTGGTGCCAGACGCTTGAAGGTGAAATCCCACCAACTCGCCGGTCTGAGAGCCGAACGTGTACCAGAAGCTAACCGCGAAGGCCCCCCACAGGGCGGCTGAGACTGTTAAAACCAACGGGCGAGGGAAGAACGATACGAACATGATTGGGTCCCGAAAACGGAAGACGCGCAAACTGCGCTAACTTTCATCGGGCCATTCCAGCAGAATAATATGTGAGCTGGCTGATCCGTCGTACTATTCGGTGCAAGGGGCGGTGCGAAGCCGACCACGCGATACCTTCCTCTTCCTTCAGAATGTTCTCCACCAGTTCATCCAAAACATTCGAACCGGTGGCATGGAACGAAGCAGAGCCACCCTCGGTCAGCTTCATTCCCAACGGCGTTCTTCGCCGGTAAATACTCCACGTGAAGCTAAACCAGTCCGTCGCTTTTGCAGCGGACACGGACATAGGTAACTTCGTGATTTGAATTGCGGACATCGCCTCATCTAGTCTGGCGCTTATGCCGAGCCTAGTGAAATTTCGGCAATCATCCTCCCGTTTCGTTCCGGGAGTTCAGATTAAAGCTTTGTAAGCAGGGTTGCCTCGTAAGGTGGAGCTTACTAATTCGCGCACAGATGTCTCGGAGAGCAGCTATCCGATTGCTCCCAGGCCGCGGTCGCAACCGGTCAGCCAGGCGTCCGCGATTACTCGCAATTACGAAAGCCGGTGCGCGATGTTTGAAGCGATTAAAGCGTTGATCCCAAATCTGTTTGAAAGTGCGAGACCGCGGACCGCGGCCAAAGGACACAGTAGCTGGCTCGCGACCGCGGCATTGCTCACGCGGGTGGCAACCGTTCACGACGAGATGTCTGCGGGGCGGCGGAAAAAGCTTTACGCATTATTGAAAGCTGCCTTTCAACTCGATGACCTCACCGTCGCTCAATTGATCGACCAGTCGGCCGAGGTCGCTCGGAATGCGGTTGATCTCTATCGTTTCACCCGGACGCTTGGGGAAGCTCTCGACAACGAGGGCCGCTACCAGACTGTCCGAATGATGTGGGAGATAGTTTACGCTGACGGGAAGCCAAATGAATTTGAAGCGAATATCATTTGGCGCGCGGCGGATCTGTTAGGAGTGTCATCGCGACAACGTGTCGCGCTTCGTCAACTGGTGTTGGCTGACAATGCTACCCTGGCGCGGGTGTCGGCGACTTCAGGCGCGAGCCGATCTACAACTCTGAGCCATTAGAATCAAAGACGCCTTGATGATTTGCGGCTTCACTAGAGGGCAGTTCTTGATAGCGGCCGTGATTTGATTTCTGAGCCAAGGTGGCCGTCTAGTTTTACGATTCATTTCGAAACGTTAATTCCTTGGCCAGCATTGTGTAATGCGAGAGCCCGTATCGGCAGCGGCATAAGGGCGCGCAACTGCGCGCTGAATCCTCAACCTGGAGCTCTCTTATGACGGACCAACGCAATTTTTCTTCATCCACTCATGGGCAGCAGAAGCGCTCCCTGTTCTCGGCACGAAAAGTGGCATTGATGGCATCGGTGGTGACCGGGCTAGCGGTGTACGGCTTTAGCCCTTCGTCCGATCGCTTTGAGATTTTTAGCAGCCCAGCTCACGCCCAAGTGGGTAATGCTGTGTCGAGCGCCGTCCAGCCCTTGGGCTTCGCCGATGTGGTGGAGCGGGTGAAGCCGTCGGTGATCTCGGTCAAAGTCACGACGAAGGGCAAGACTGCCGACGCGAGCAACAAGGACGATGCCGACGAGTCGGGCTCGCCCATGGAGCGCTTCTTTCGTCAGTTCGGCGGCCCGAATGGCGAATATCAAAATCCCGGGCGTAACGGTCGGCATGGCGAAATGATGGGACAAGGTTCCGGGTTCTTTATTTCATCCGATGGATACGCGGTCACCAACAACCACGTCGTCGAGGGAGCCGACAAAGTCGAGGTAACGACGGACGCCGGAAAGACTTATACGGCGAAAGTGGTCGGGACGGATCCTCGGACAGACCTTGCCTTGATCAAGGTCGAGGGCGGTTCAGATTTTTCATTTGCGAAGCTTGCTGAGGGCAAGGCCAGAATTGGTGATTGGGTACTTGCAGTCGGCAACCCGTTTGGCTTGGGTGGTACCGTAACCGCCGGCATCGTTTCGGCCAGCGGCCGTGACATCGGAAGCGGTCCCTACGACGATTTCATTCAGATCGACGCGCCCGTTAACAAGGGCAATTCGGGTGGCCCGGCTTTCAATATGCAGGGCGAGGTCGTCGGCGTAAACACAGCGATCTATTCGCCATCCGGCGGCAGCGTCGGCATCGCATTTTCGATCCCGGCAATGACTGTAAAGAACGTGATCGCTCAGCTGAAGGACAAGGGAAGCGTCAGCCGCGGTTGGATCGGTGTTCAGATTCAACCAGTAACCCAGGATATCGCCGACGGCATGGGTTTGAAGCAAGCGCAGGGTGCGTTGGTAGCTGACCCCCAGAAGGATGGACCTGCAGCAAAGGCCGGCGTCGAAGCGGGCGACGTCATTACTACGGCAAATGGTCAGTCGGTCAAGGATGCCCATGAACTTGCCCGCATCATCGGCAGCTTCGCACCTGGCAGCACTGTCAAGCTTGACATGCTGCGCAAGGGCCAGAGCAAGGTCGTCAGTCTGACCCTTGGTCAACTGCCAAATGCTCAGCAAGCGAAGGCCGACATTGAAGCAGATGGCAAAGGGTCTACCAAAGGTATCGATGTTCCGCATCTAGGCCTCACGCTTGCTCCGGCGGGCAAGGCAGACAACGCAGGCAAGGAAGGCGTCGTTATCACGAAGGTCGAACCGAAGAGCGCGGCTGCCGATCGCGGGCTTAAGAAGGGCGACGTGATTCTGGAGGTTGCCGGGAAGAACGTTACGAAACCCGGTGACGTTGGCGACGCGCTTGAAGCTGCGCGCACCGACAAGAAGAGCAGCGTGTTGATGCGCCTTCGCTCCGGCGACGCGTCTCGTTACGTCGCTGTGCCGCTCGCAAACGGCTAGGCAACTCAATGGCTGGCAGCGGCTTTCTTGTCGCTGCCAGCCATCCTTTTTGCCGCGGCGTCCAGTTCAGCGTCTTTCGGATATTGCAGGTCACTCATGGCCAACAGCAGCGAAACTGATTCTGCCGTTCGCTCGGATCTGCGACAGGGGTGGTCTGATGCTTGGCATCTCTGGCGGGTAATCATGCCGAGACGATCGATTGCCGGTCGGCTCGTTTGGGGAATGGTATGGCGGCGCAACCGTGGCGGACGCTGGGTGTACAAAAAATTCGTCGAGTATTCGGATGACCGTGATCAGAAACCTGTCTCCTAGATTGAGGCACAGGCCCCTGCCGGCCAGCTTAATATCATCTCCCGCGCGGCAGGCCATCTCTTGAAGAGAGGTCATCGTGCCGCGACGTAGCGATGATGGAAGTCATCAATATTCAACGCCGAGAATGATCGTGTGCAAAGCATCTGAGATCGAGTTCAGCAAATTGCGGATTACCCGGGCCTATATCAAGCTCTTGTGTATTCCGGAAGGCGCCGTGAAAATGGTTTCACTCGCGCGACTCGGAAATTACGAGGTTCGCATGCTTGAAATCTCGCAAAACGACTCTGACGCGGCTCCGCTATTTTCGATAGAATTGTTCGATCACGACACACAATCGTCGGTCGATAGTTGTACCTGCTATGGCATCGACGAGGGAGCAGCTGCGTTCCGAGATTTCATTTCGCGATGAAGTCATTCGAGAGAGCGGTCTTAAGGGGCGAACCGAAAAGTTGAACGAATTGTCTCCTTTCACGGACGGTATGGCTTATGCCCCCGCCGGTTCGGCGTCGTGCCAGATTGTGAGTGCTCTAATCCATGGCATCAACGAATGGCCCAAAAGCCGCGAGATGCCCAGCATACGAGAATGTCCGCGATCGGCAGATTTTGTCGCAAAAGTCTTTTCGGGGTGACGAACGACAATTCGACTTTTTCAACACTATCGGCACCAAGCGGACTGCCCGCCCGAGGCCAGGTGACATCGGCGGACGCTGCGTTGCACCATAACTTTAAATGGGGGCGCGCCTGTCGGCCGATATGCTGACCTCCAAGCGTTGAGTTCGTTGTCGCTGTTGATGCTGGCCGTGCTATGGGGCACGTTCTACACGGTCATCCCGCTTTTTAACGGACGACGAGATCGTGAGATTGCTCATGCGCTTCCTGCAACGCTCGGCGATTTTTGGTTTGGGCATTTTTAGTGTCTGGTTGATCGTCTTTGTGGTCTTTGAAACTGCGGACCGCAGGTTGCCCTGGATTTTGGCTTTGGGCATCACTTATGGATTTGCCGCGTATGTTTTTCTCCCGCGGGCCATTCGCTTGGGTCTCAAAATTCTACAGCGCAAGCGGGTGCCTAGTTACACAATTACAGGTGACGGACTGCCTGGAGACCCTGTCAACGTCGCACTCGTGGGTACGCTACAGCAGCTTCGATCGGCCTTCACAATCCTCGGCTGGTCGGAAGCAGATCGACTGGGACTGGCAAGCTCCTGGGGCATGATCCGAGCCTTCGTATTCAACTCGCCTTACCCCACCGCACCATTTAGCACCCTCTATCTTTTCGGACGTGGCCAGGACATCGGTTTCCAAAAGGCAATTGATAACAGCCCGCGGAAACGCCATCACATACGATTTTGGGCTTTGAGCGTAACGCGCGCTCAAGCCACTTGGGGCGCGGCGGGCTTCTGGCTAAACACTGACCGGCCGCCGGACAATGAACGTGTTCTGTGGGTCGGAGCCGGCACGAGAGATACCGGCCTATCCTTAACTCGACTCACTTTTCAGATCACCCACGCCACGGATTCGGACACAAATGCCGAGCGCGACCATATCATCGCCGAACTGACGAAAGGTCGAGCAATCGAAGCCGTGAAAGTCTATCAATCCGGTCAGGATCTCCTGACCGAGCATGTCAACCACTACGTTACCGATGGCGAGATCGCGCTGGCGAGTTTGGTGGTCAAAGACTCATGATAGCTCGCTTCGCGGCATTAGTGGCCTGCATGACCCTCGATTTGTCGCAAACTCGCATGCCATTCTGTCCACACATGTTCGCTGGGGGAACAAGTGTGCCGGCTCGGGCCCTAGAGGGAGTGGAAGTTATGTCCAGCGCTGATCATGATCCAGTCGGCCGTGACCGGCTCACAGCAACCTGGGTCGAGCTGGCTATCCGGCTCGGTGTCCTCGGACTGCTACTCTTTTTTCGTTCACCCTGATTCGTCCATTCATCACGATCGCCATCTGGAGTGTCGTGCTGACGGTCGCGCTCTATCCTGTGTATGACTGGATGGCCGGCCGGCTGGGTGGACGCCGTCGATTGGCGGCCCTCCTGCTTACCATCCTCAATCTACTGATCGTGATCGGACCGGCAACGTGGCTCACTCTGGGGCTGATCGATAGTATTCGAAATCTGTCAGAGCATCTCGATCTGTCGGCCCTAACGCTGTCACCGCCTCCCCATGCTGTGAAGACCTGGCCAATCATCGGCGCTTCGATTTATCAGTTTTGGGATTTGGCTTCGACCAATTTCCAGGCCGCATTCGCCAAAACCGCACCCCTGCTGAAGCCGCTCGGCGGCATCCTGCTTGGGTTCGCTGAGGGTGCTGGTATTGGTGTCATCAAGTTCTTTATCGCCATCGTATTGGCTGGCTTTTTGTTTTCGCCGGCGCCTTCACTGGTTAATGCAATTTTGCTGTTTTCACGCAGGCTCGCTTCGGGGCGAGGCGAGAGGTTCGTCCAGCTCGCCGGAGCCACCATCCGAGCCGTATCACGTGGAGTCATTGGCGTTTCAGCTCTGCAAGCGTTTCTAGCCGGAGTGGGGCTCGTGGCCGCTGGAATTCCGGGCGCCAGCTTGATCACCTCCGCCGTCCTCATCCTCGGAATCATTCAGATTGGTCCATCGGTCGTCCTCGTCCCAATCGTCATTTGGAGTTGGATCGCAATGGATCCAACGACGGCCGTCCTAATCACGATCTACTTGATCCCGGTCAGTCTGCTAGACAACATTCTTCGCCCGCTTGTCATGGCGCGGGGTCTGGACACTCCGATGCTGATCATTTTGATCGGAGTCCTGGGAGGTACCGTTTCCTACGGGATTACCGGCCTGTTTCTGGGACCTATCGTCTTGGCAGTGATCTGGGAACTGCTTGTGGCATGGACCAGGGAGCGCGAAAGCGCTTAGGCCACATCCAGGCTCTTCTGCTTATTGTGCTTTCGGAAATGAAGCGCCACGTTCACAATATCGAACGGATACCCCGAGGCGAGCTGCAAGGTGGCCCAGAGGGCAATATAATTCCAACGCTAGTACAAGAGCAAAAGATCTGCAGCTCACGCCGACACGATTGCGAGCAAGATCCGCTCTAGCAACTCCGAAAGGCCCAGGTGCCGAAATTGCATAGTCACTTGGCAGTTCTTGCTTCACTGTTCCCCGAAGGCTTCAGCACTTGCCCGCATCGGCATTTACGGAACGTCGATGAGGAGCAAGAGTCCGGTCCGTTCGCAACGCGTTAAACGCCATATCGACGGGACGAGGTTTAGCAGCCCAGAGTGTCGTTGATCAGTCTGAGAGGAGACCTAATCATGTCACGTCGAACCATCATTTCGCTCGCTGCATCCGTCATTATCGGCATCGGATTTGTCGGTACCATTTCAACTGACGCCTCCGCATATCGCGCTGGTGTCTATCGCGGTGGGGTTTACCGTGGCGGCGTTTACCGTGGCGGCATCTACCGTGGTGTGCGCCCGGGAGTGGCGGTGGGCATCGGTGCTGCTGCGGTCGGTGCTGCCGCCGCGGGTGCCTATTACGCGCCAGGTTATTACGGCGCTCCCGCCCCGGTCGGTTGTCCATATGGCTATTATTATTATCCCCCCTACAACCGCTGCGTACCCACGCCATAATCGCTGCAATACGGGCGGACATCGGAAGAGCAGAAGCAAATGGCTGCCGCTCTTTCGAACAATCTGAATGAATGTGCTCCTTGCGAAGCCGCTGCCCAAAAAGCAGAACACTGTTCCCACGTGCGCGAAAAACTCGAAAATCGCGGGGCTCCGATAATCTCGCAAATGCCGCATGTTGGCGATTTCAGCCGCTGCAAGGCCCTGTAGAATCGATACGAGCGCCAGCGGCCGCTTTTGCGGTGATTGATGTGGTCCCTCACATCGCAGCGAGTGAGACGCGCTAGCGGCTCTGAGAATGTTCGGTCATCAGCGTCAAAGCAGCCGTGGCGAATGTCGGCTTAAGGGGAAGCAGTCATCGTCCGCTGGCGAGCGGGTCGCATGCGAGAATCATTCGTACTCTAGCGTCGGCCGCCCGTCAGGCGCAGCATCATCATGAACAGGTTGATGAAGTTGAGGTAGAGCGACAGCGCGCCCATCACTGCCTTGCGGCCGGCCGAAGTGGCGTCATCGCCGGGGTCGTACATCCCCTTGATCCGCTGGGTATCGTAGGCCGTCAGGCCCGCAAAGACGCCGACGCCGATAATGGAAATCATCCAATCGAGCCCGCTCGATCTCAGAAACAGATTGACCAGGCTTGCGATAATGATGCCGATCAGGCCCATGAACAGGAAAGTTCCGAATCCCGACAAGCTTCGCTGGGTAGTGTAACCCCAGATGCTGAGCGCGCCGAAGGCCGCCGCCGAGATAAAGAACACCCGCGTGATCGAGGACTCCGTGTAGATGTGGAAGATGGTCGACAATGAAATCCCGACAAGGGCCGCATAGAGGAAAAACAATCCTCGCGCAGCTTCCACCGACAACGTGTTGATTCGGGCGCTGATAAAGAACACTAGTCCCAGCGGCGCCAGCATCAACACCCACATCAGCGGACTTTGAAGCAATTCAGGGCCGGTGAACTGGTAGGTCAAAAGCGCGGCAACGCCGGTCAAGCCAACGCCGGCGGCCATGTAATTATATACTCGCATCATGAATGCGCGAAGGCCGACGTCTATCGCCGTGGCGCCGTTTGCGGAGAAGCCGGGCGCAGCTGCATTTCGATCGTAGTTCGACATGGGTCGTATCCTTTTTGATAGGCTCCTGCGGGAAGTAGCGAGCCGCCGCTTAACTCCGACAAATGAGGTAGACGATCGCGCTTCCGTCGTATGAGCTAATCCTCGCGGAATATCAGCAGCTTCGTCAAAAGACTGCGACCTAGACCGACATGACAAATTAAAGCGGAACCCTGTGGAATGCTATGCGATTTCGGCAGCAAGCGGATAATTGCGCTCTAACGTCTGCAGGCCCAGTCAACCGCTTATGTCGCCTGTTGGACCCAGAGTGGACTTCGCGCCCACTGCAATCACAATCAACTCCCTGCCGAAATTGCATAGCGCGCGGAGCAGGTTGGAATATCTTTCCGGACAGACTCGGCGTCGTCGCATGATATTGATACGAGGCCTGCACCAGCTGAGGTTTCTGCAGAACATCAATGGAGCACTCAAATGACACACATGATACGAGCGTGTTCGGCATTGATTGTGGCCGCACTGGCATTGGTGGTTGCGGCGGCGCCCGCACGTGCCCAGAATGCTCCTCAGTGCGTGGTGTCGGGATCTTCACCAGCAGGCTGGGGCTCTAATTCGATTGGCTATATCGAGATCGCTTCCGGCGGGAGTTGCATGTTTTCGGTGAATATTACCGGCGAAATATTGAGTTCGAGCGTTTCACAGAATCCGGCACACGGCACCCTGCAACAGCTCAATGTATCTTCTTTTGTATACACATCGGAAGCTGGATACCGAGGTAGAGATACATTCTCCGTTCAGGCGACCGGCAAGAGTCAGACGAGTTCCGGCACGTCGGTAGTCACTATCAACACAACCCTCCAATAGCGTTGGTTCACTCCATCAGCTGACGGCCCGTTTGGCGAACCATGGCGGGCCGTTGTCGTCAGGCGGCATGCCGATCAAGCCATCAAATGATCCCGAGGGTGGTCAACGCGCGGCTGGAACGGGCATGCCGGTGGAGGCTCCTAGCGTTGTTGTCGCAACGCGCAAAACGACCAGATCCACCGCGGCGGTCGGACAAAGCAATCCAGCCGGGATTCCGACATCCGCATTGCTGACTTCGTCATCTACTACACCGATGTCTTCGGCGACGGCGTCAATATCTGTCGCCTAGCGAGCGAGGGAAGCGAATGACGCGAAACCCTGTTCTTCGCAAGCTGCCGGAACACGAGGAGCGGCGGTTCACCGTCGCTGATCCGACGTGGCAATGGGCCAGCTCGATCGGGCTCGCTGTAGCGGTTGGCATCGTCTATTTCCTGGCGGCGCGGTTTAGTCTTTCGCTACTGACAATTCCTGATGGCGTGGCAGTGTTTTGGCCGGCCTCCGGCGTTGCGGCAGGCGTCCTGATTGCCCTTGGTCCCCGCGCGAGATGGCCGGTGGCCATTGGAGCTGCCGCGGCAACGATCGCGGCAAATCTCTTGGGAGACAGGAGTTTCGCGGGCGCCGCCACCTTCGCCTTGTGCAATGCTGGAGAAGCGATGCTTGCGGCCGGCCTTATCGAGCGCCAGTTTGGTTCGGGTTTCACCCTCCACGGTCTTCGCCAGGTCTTAGGATTGCTAGCGGCAGCGGTGTTAGGGAGCGCTATCTCAGGAATCGGCGGAGTTGTGGGGTTCAAGTTGTTCCACTTCTCGACGGCGCCGAGTTTGACCATCTGGCAGCACTGGATCGCATCCGACGCGCTCGGTATTCTAACAGTTGCACCGCTGCTAATCGGAGCTGCCGCGGCCGCGCGCGACCCTCCGTCACCGAACGAACTCCTGGAAGGCGCTGTAGCACTTATCGCGATAACACTGACCAGCACACTAGTTATCTTTCTACCGCGCGCATCATTTGCGACTGTGGTGCCGATTGCCCTGTTGTTCCCCCTATTGCTCTGGCTAGCGGCTCGCTGCCGGCCGGTATTCGCCGCGGCGGCCGCGTTCGTCGTTGCGCTGACGATCGTGTGGACGACCACTCTTGGCATCGGATATTTCGGTGACCCCGAGCTTCCAATCGAAGACCGCATCGTGGGCGCCCAAGCGGGCATTTTGACGACGTCGCTCTGCACGCTCGTTCTTGCCGCGCTATTCGCAGAGCGGCGTCACCAGGAGGCTGCGCTCAGGGAGGGTGCGACGCGTTTGGAAAAGGCCCTTGCGGCCGGGGCGGTGATTGCTTTTGAGTGGGATGCCCGCACCGGTTCATCACATCGCAGCGAGAACGCGGCGAATATTCTCGGATACGATCCGCAAGCGCCCTTTTCGGGAGCTCGCTTTCTCGCGCTGATTCATCCGGATGACCGTGCGCACTTCAAAGCGCATGTGAGGGGTGTCCGACCTGACAACCCTTCCTATGCTGTCACATTCCGCTTGATTCGCTCCGACGCCCAAGAAATGTGGCTTGAGGAAACAGCAACAGCCGAGTTTGATGCTGATGGGAAATGCCTACGTATCGAGGGCCTGACCCGTGACATCACGAAAAGCAAGCGGGCTGAAGAGCACCAACGCTTGCTGGTCGCAGAGCTTGACCACCGTGTTAAGAACGTGCTTGCGCGCGTTGGCGTGGCCGCCATGTATACGCGCGAGGGTAGCGGCACAATCGACGAGTTTCTCGAAGCACTCGATAGACGCATCCAAAGCATGGCAGTTGCGCACGAACTATTAAGCCAAGGTAATTGGCTGGGCGTTCGTCTTGCGGATCTTGTTCGGCACCAGCTAGCTCCCTACGCGACAGACGCAAATACGGCGACCAGCGGCCCGGACATCGCGCTCAACGCCGCGGCAACTGAGGCGCTGGGAATGGTGCTGCACGAGCTTGTGACCAACGCCTCCAAATACGGCGCGCTGTCGATTCCCGAAGGTCGGGTGTCTGTAAGCTGGGAATGCCGGAACGGCTGCGATGCAACGTTTGGCCTGACAATCTTGTGGCGCGAGACGTGTGGCCCGCCCGCATCAGCTCCATGCAAAAGCGGGTACGGAATTAGCCTCATTTGCGAACTCATCCCCCACGAGCTTGGTGGGACTGTCGACCTCGCGTTTCCGCCCGAAGGCGTGTCCTGTACAATCGAAATACCCCTCAAGCAATTAGGTAACCCCGCGTAAGAGAATCATCTCATCGATCCGCCAGCCGAGCAATGATCGGGCGCAAGACCGCTAAAAAACGTTCCACGCTGACTGGCTTTTGCAAAATGGCCTCGACCTTTCCAGGAGGCAGAGAAACGGCCGTATAACCCGTAATGACGATGACCGGAATGCCTTCTTCCTGCAGCCGATCAAGCAACGGGTTGGCCTGCTCGCCGTCCCGCAGATTGATGTCTACGATGGCCACGTCGGGCTTGCGCTCGGCGATTAGGCGCTCGGCGTCAGTTATGGTGGCAGCCGGACCCGCCACGTCCGCTCCCAGTGAACGAAGTAGACGCTTGATGGCATTGCCGACGTGCCAGGAATCCTCGACTAGCAGAATACGCGCACCTTTCAGTTCCGACGATCCAGATGTGGGTGGGGTATGAGGGCTCGAGGTGTTTTTCATGGCTGCCATTTCAGCGGCACGAGGAGGAATGCTGATCCACCTCGTTCGCTGGACGTGGTGGGCTGCCCAAACGTCCCGGATGCTAGCTGCCACCGTAGCGGCTGCCTATGCAGAATAGGGCACTCCAAAGGCGGCTCGATGTTCGCTACGGCACTTAGCGGATGTGCCGTTCGCTCATAGGAACGTCTGTTTTCGGGGAGTTGGAGACATTGCACATTCGATTTGAGGCAGTCGCAAACTGAGGCAGTCCTCTAGCATCCCCGGCAGGTCCGCACCGGGCCTAGCCGGCCGAACTGGCGTTGTGTCTGATACGACAGCAACGATGACGGAACTAGAAGGGCTTGATTCGGCGCGGCTAAAGAGATGGCCCAACCTCGTTGTTGCCGAAAAGTCACCGCATCGAAAATTCCACGCTTGGTTTGATCCCGATCAATCAAGTCGGTTGGGGAGAGGTCCTACCCGCAATATGCTTCGGAGTCGTGGCCGGGCCTTCGGGAGGCGACAGTGCAGAAAACTTTTCTTGCCGGCATCGCCGCTGCAGGATTGTTAAGCGGGCCTGCTCTTGCTTCGGACTTGCCTGCCAAAGCCCCGGTGTACAAAGCTCCAATCGCAGCGCCGCCCTATAACTGGTCAGGGTTTTATGTGGGCGCCAACTTCGGCGGAGGATGGTCCAACGGCAGCCTGAACATTCCTGGCAACAATCTGTATGGCGGCCTGACCGAATTCATTGGCGGGGTGCAGGCGGGCTATAACTTCCAGGCCGGTCACTTTCTATTTGGTGTCGAAGGTGATTTCGATGGGGCCAGCTTTAGTCATCCGGTCCTTTCTACTCCGACATTGGTCTATGTAGACCAGCACTGGATCGGCACCGTGGCGGGCCGCGTCGGCCTCGTGAATGATCGATGGCTCGTATTCGCCAAGCTCGGCGGCGGCTGGGTGCACAGCAACGCTACTTTGAACCTCCCCGGCACAATTTGGAACGGGTCCAGCACCAGCAGCGGCTGGTTAGTTGGAGGTGGCATCGAATACGGCTTCAAGCCGCATTGGACGGTCAAACTCGAATACGATTATCTCGGGCTATCAAACTGGAATTCTCCCACGGTCCCTTCGGTGGCTTTGAGCCGCGATCTTCAAATGGTCAAAGCCGGGATCAATTATAAATTCCAGAGCGGCGTTTCCGCCACGGCCGAGCCATCGCGCGCTGGCGGTTCAGGTGAGCCGTCGGAAGACCTACAGAAGGCATCACAAAACCCGATCGCTGATCTGGTCAGCGTGCCGTTCCAGAGCAACACCAATTTCAACACTGGACCATTTAATCGCACCCAGGAAGTCTTCAACATTCAGCCCGTCGTGCCGATGCACCTGAGCGACGACTGGAACCTGATCTCACGTACCATCATTCCGTTGGTGAGCCAGCCGAGTCCGTTCTTCGACAGCAACACCAATGGGATTGGCGACGTTACTCAATCGTTGTTTTTTTCCCCCACGCACCCGGGCAAACTCATCTGGGGCGTTGGTCCAGTCTTCACCGTTCCGTCCGCCAACGATCCTATCCTCGGGACAGGCAAATTCCTGTTTGGACCAACAGCCGTATTCCTCACTACGCCGGGACATTGGGTGATCGGCGTATTGCTCAATAACCAGTGGTCGATCGGGGGCAATCCGCTGCGACCGCCCGTCAACGCCTTCCTCGCTCAGCCCTTCCTCAACTACAACATGGTGCACGGTTGGTACTTGACCACAGCCCCCATCATCACCTCGAACTGGCTGGCGCCATCGGGCCAGCAATGGATTGTGCCGATCGGCGGCGGCTTCGGTCGAGTTTTCAGAGTGGGTGACCAACCAGTGAACGCGTCGATTGCCGGCTATTACAACGCGATACGCCCGACGGGCACTCCTGCCTGGCAACTGCGGGCTTCTGTCGCGCTGTTGTTTCCTGTCAAATGACGGGGCGGCGCAAGCCGCAATAATGCAGGAAGCTTCGCGAGGACATACGCCGCAGTCTGGCAAATCTCGGTCGATCATCTCAAAATCAAAGTGCCGATTATGCATAGCGTATTGGCGGCGATTCGGCCAACTTCTCCAGAGAGCGACATTGAGTTCGCATAGGCGAGCGCCAGCCGGTTTGAGATAGTTTAACCGCAATCGCGTTTGACGACATTAGCGCAGCGCCGAGAGGTGCCGTTGATAAATGATCAACTTTCTCCGGGATTACCTTTTCACCATGCCGGTGCTCGCGAAGTTCGCGGTAGGGATGGTGATGCTCGTCGTTATCCCTCGCCTTTCCCGCCGAGTTCACGTTCCTTCAACTGTGGGGCTGCTACTCGGCGGCGTTATCGTCGGACCGTATGTTCTCGACATCTTTGGCAAGGTCCGGCCCGTCGCAGATTTCCTGGCGGAGCTCGGCAAACTGCTCCTGATGTTTTTCGCAGGCTTGGAGATCAATCTCGCGTTGTTTCGACGAGCCCGTCACCGCTCGATTGCCCTTGGCATCGCCACAACCGTGTTTCCTCTGTTGCTCGGCACCATCGTGGGGCTTTCTTTCGGCTACGGCGTGGTTCCGGCGATCGTGATCGGATCGTTGTTGGCTTCGCACACACTGCTTGGGTTAACCATCGTGAGCCGACTCGGCCTCGGAAACCTGGAGTCGGTAACAGTTGCGGTCGGCGCCACGGTGATGTCCGACACCCTGTCGCTCGTGGTATTTGCAATTTGCGTTTCGATTTACACGACCGGCTTCTCGCCGGCGGGGCTCGCGATCCTTCTAGCGGAAATCGTTGGTTATATCCTGCTGGTCTTGTTCGGCTTGAGCCGTCTTGGAGCCTACGTGCTTAAGCGAGTGGAAAATGAGGAGGACGCTTACTTCGTGCTTATGCTGAGCATTATGGCAATCGCAGGCGTGCTTGCGGATGCGATCCAGCTGCCGGGCATCGTCGGGGCGTTCCTCGCGGGACTCGCCATCAACGCTTCAGCACAAAGAGCGCCGGCAAGTCTCAAGCTCAAGTTTTTGAGCAAATCGTTCTTCATTCCCATCTTCTTCGTCGTTACCGGATTCTTGATCGATCCGATCAAGTTTCTTTTTGGGATTTTCGACGACTTCTTCCTCGTCGCCAGTATTGTCGGCGCCCTGCTTGTCGGCAAGTGGATCGCCGCCTGGGCCGTGGGTCACGTGTTCGGCTATAGTCCGGATGAACGACTAACCGTTTGGTCGCCCTCACACTGCCACAGGTCGCTGCCACGCTTGCCGCGACATTGGTCGCCCATGACACGCTCAACTCAGCCGGCCAGCGCCTGCTTGACGACCGTATGTTCAATGTCGTGCTTGTGCTTGTGCTTGTCACATCAGTGCTTGGTCCGGTGCTGACGGAGCGGTTTGCATCTCGTCTGAGCGTTCATGCGCACGTCCCGACTTGATCGCGCTGGTCGATTGAGCCTCAACGATTTACGGCCGCTTGATATGGCTGGCTATCTTGA
>WNFS01010914.1_pt1 | contig 16786 bp, 9 predicted proteins | sample 5400141 | NCBI WGS metagenome assembly WNFS01 (sample SAMN13153358, study PRJNA577476) | soil metagenome | isolation source: 60 cm saprolite under Madrone tree | place: USA:California | collected 2016-06-14
GTGCAGGGCTTCATAGAGAAGCCTTATAATCCCAACGACGTTGTCCGTATGTTGTGCGATACCTTTACAACGGATTAATGTTTACCCAGGCGGGCCGGCCTTTCCATACCCCCATTTCTAGTTCACTTGAACCCTGTTTGCGAGTCTATCGCGTCTGGCTGACGTCCGGCTCCGCTGCAATAGTTGATACTGGCTTTTATATAAGCCGGTCTCGGGGACATGACTTTGGCGAGCTTGGAGAGTGAAGTTCTTTGGCTGGATCGTACGAAATAGATTTCGTCTGATAATGCAGCTTGCGGGTGAAAAACTGGCTAGAGCATTTGTTCGGTAACTCTTTCCTTGCCTCACATCTTCTTGGCTCTTGGATATGGCGTCCGGACATAACGATCTTTGCGCTGTACTTCCTTCCAGGACATTAGCCCCTGCCGCAGATAATCGGGGTCTAGCTGTAAGATTTCGCAGACATTTTCAAAAGAGAGGAACCAATCGCTGTTTTTCTTAAGAATCCACTCTTCGGCCTCTTGAAATATATTCATTTCCTTTTCGTTTTGTGCGAGGACATACTTCTGAAAACATGCGATAGCATCTTCCAGCACCGCCAGTATAAGCGCTTCTTCTCCCTCGCGGATTGTTTTCTTGAATAACCCCTCTATATCCTGACAGTCCGTAGGGTCGAGTGAAACGTGTCCCTCGTTTATAAGAGATTTCTCTTGTACAGCTTTTCTTAGCATAGGCCTCCCCTCCTTTGAGACGGGATTCGCGGACGTTAGTCACATGGTTTTTCAAACATCCTAATCTGGGCCGACGTTCCAGTCGCTGCATTCACGTTTTTTGAACGCGCTGTGTACAAAAAACCACCCGATGGCGGATGGGACAGTCCACCTCAACATAATCTTTCGTGGGGCAATACTTGCAGTCATTGCAAAGTGCAGAACATGCTGTTGGCAAGCCTGCGTTCAATACACTTGACGGTTTTGAGCGGCGAGCAGCTCTTAGAAGATTTCTTTGCTCCGACCTTCAAATACTAGCTTAGCATTCTTCGAGGCGAAGCAAAGGCCATTCGTGGATTTTTCGCGCTGGCACTTAGCGATTACAGTCGGCGGAGGGTAGCGAACAAAATGAACAACACAGAAAGGGGCCGAGCGAATTAAGATAGAAGCTTTTTCGCGTGTTCAACGGTCGGGGAGTCGCTTCTCAGACGCGTGGCTCAATTGATGACCGCCCTGGCGGCGCCGCTTTACGACGATGCGAACAGTCCATTAGGCGTGGCCATATCTTTTCCCGACGTGTCTGCATATCACAGACTGCAGGAAGAGCTGCAGCGCGCCAGAGAGGAGATTCAAACCACCAACGAGGAACTTCAGTCGAGCAACGAAGAGCTGGAAACCACCAACGAAGAACTCGAAACCATGAACGAAGAATTACAATCTACCAATGAAGAGCTGCACACGGTGAATGAGGAGCTGCGCCAGCGCACGGACGAAGTTAACCGTGCCAATGCTTTTTTGCAATCCATTGTCAGCAGCCTGCGTTCCGGCGCAGTGGTCATCGATCAGCATTTCAACATCCTTGTCTGGAACCATCGGGCGGAGGATCTCTGGGGTTTGAAATAGACTGAGGTCAAAAGTCACTCGCTAGTGAGCCTGGACATTGGCCTGCCGGCCGCAGCGAATGGTAAAACAGGTTCACCTGGGAATAGGGTTTTTAGTGACCAAAAGCTCTGATCCGAAAAAAACTCGTGGGGGGGCCTGTCAGAAATAAGCAAAACGGCGGAAGACCTGCATAAGTCCTTAGATGAACACGAACCTTTTAAGGAAAACATATTAACGTTATTCCGCCGGCTTACGGATATAGAAACGAGAAAAAAATGAGACTCGGTAGCCTTGGACTAGTTACATGTTAGAATCAAATTATGCCCGCCGCGCCATAGTGATCGGCGCATCGAGCGGAGGTGCGAGACGCTTACAGAAATCACGGACTTTCAACTGCTCTTGCAAAATCGGTCTGTGCGCTTAGTTAGTGGCCAGAGAGAGAACAATCATCGGCCGGCGATCGGTCCGACGTTTCGAACGGCGGCACGGGCGCGCCAAAGTCAGCGGACTAATTCGGCTAAGATATTTGAGAAACGGACTCAAGCAATCGAACGTCAAGCGAAGGTTATCCAGCAGACGCTGTTAAGCGGAAAAAATGAGTACCCCATAGATCCGCTCAACAAATATTGCTCGTGTTCCCTGATTTGCAGACGGTAAAATGGCCACGGAAGTGAACGAAAGCAATCTGGGCGAGAAACTGGAAATCGCCCGCCGGCGCTTTGACGAGCTCTATGCCCGGTCCCTGAGTTCGCCTGGCGAGCTTACCCTTCTACCCGAAGCTTTGCACGAACTTTCCACTTCCATCGAAGAATTGACCGCAACCGCGGAAGAACTGAAACAGCAAAACGAGAAGTTGGCCGCCATGCGAGGTTTAGTGGAAGCCGAGCGGCGGCATTTTCAGGAACTCTTCGAATCAGCCCCGGACGGCTATTTAGTCACCGATACGCGGGGGATTATCCAGGAAGCTAACTCCAATGCGGCAAAACTGCTGCACATGCGCCAGGACTTTCTTGCCGGTAAACCGATCATTGTCTATCTCCCGCAACCAGCGCATGCATCCTTTCATCAGCTCCTCGCCCGCTTCCACCAGGGAGACCAGGTCTTGAGCTGGGAAACCGAAATGCAGCCACGAGAAGGAGCCGCTTTCCATGCTGCCTTAACAGTATCGGCTGTCCGCGAGCTGTCCGCCACTGACCAACGGCCGGTGGGCCTGCGTTGGCTTATCCGCGATGTTACGAAGCGCTGGACTGCGGAGCAGCAAATCGAGACCCAACTAACGCGCATCAGCGTCCTGCGCGACATCAATCTCGCCATTACCTCCACGTTGGATCTGCAAACCGTCTTGGACGTGCTCCTCGATAGACTGGCGTTACTCTTCCCATATCCCATTGTGACCACGGTCAGACTCATCGTGCCGGAGACGCAAAAATTGGCACACATAATCTCGAGAGGTCTCAACCGCCAGGAGTGGCAGGCACATGCGCCCTCATCACCGGCCCCGCGCACTGAAGAGCTGCTCCGGCGTAAGCTCCCCGTAGCGACGCGCAATGTCCAAACCGACCCGGATAGCCGATCGCCTGACTTTTATATTCGCAACGGCTTGGTTTCTTACCTGGGCGTTCCGTTAACCGTTCAGGGAGAAGCTCTGGGCGTCCTCGGCCTCTACACCAAAAGGGAGCATGAGTTCACTAAGGATGAGATCGACTCAGTTTCTTCGTTGGCGGTTCAGGCGGCCATAGCGATTCATAATTCGCAGCTCTACGAGAAGCTCAAAAGCCAGACGGTGGAGCTACAGAAAGCTCATGACGATCTGGAATTAAGGGTGGAGGAGCGCACTTCGGCGCTGGCGAAGACCAATGAGGTCCTTAGATCGGAGGTCAACGAACGCAAGCAGGTGGAAGAAAAGCTGCGCGAGAGCGAAGGCCGGTTGATGGCCTTTGCCCATCAATTGGAGGATCACCTCATTGCTAACGATCGATTGATTTCCGTGGGCGAATTGTCCGCGTCCATCGCCCATGAGTTTAACAATCCGTTGCAGATCATTCTCGGATTTGCGCAAAATCTAATTCAGGAAGAAAGCTTTTCTGAAGCCTGGCAGCAGGACTTGCGGATCATCGAAGATGAAGCCCGGCGCTGCCGAGGCATCATCAGAAATCTTCTCGATTTTGCCCGCCCGACCAGCAATGAGCCGATTCCCATCATCGTCGATGCCATTGTCCGCGATAGCATCAAGTTGGTTCGAGGCTACTTGGATAAATCCAATGTCGCTGCGGACATTCATATTCCACAGGATCTACCCAGCATTCGCGGCGATCCACAACCATTGAAACAGGTTCTGATCAATCTTTTTTTTAACGCGGTAGACGCCATGCCCGCCGGGGGAACCCTGAGCGTCGGAGCAGCCGCTGACGACGACAGCCATTTGACCATCGCGGTAACCGACACCGGTCAAGGCATTCATCCCCAAACCTTGCCTCATATCTTTCGCCCGTTTTTTACGACCAAACAAAAGCGAGGCACCGGCCTGGGACTTTCCGTGTGCGATCGAATCATCAAGGCCCATGGCGGCAGCATCACGGTCGAAAGCAGCCAGGAAGGCGGCACAACTTTCTTTCTTCATTTCCCATTGATGGAGGGCAAATCCGATGACCGAGTCCCATGAACGCATCCTTGTCGTCGATGACGAAAAGAATGTCCGTGTGCTTTTTAGTAGGATTCTGCAAAAAGAAGGGTACGAAGTGGAATGCGCCTCTTCTGGTAGTGAAGCCATCGAGAAATTGGCCAGAAGTTCGTTTGATTTGGTTGTCACCGACTTGAAGATGAATGGCGTCGATGGATTGGACGTGGTCAGAAGGGGAAAGACGGTGAACCACGCTGTGCCATTTATCTTGATAACCGGCTATGGCACTGCGCAGACAGCCGTGACGGCTGCCAAGGAAGGGGCCGACGTGTTCCTGATGAAGCCCATCGAGATAACAGATCTAAAGCTGGCGGTGAAAAAGGCTCTTCGAAAATAGGGCACTCGTACGGGCTTTGCAGTCGAAATTTTAAAGCGTATGGGAAAGATCTAGATCGCCAATCTCGCGGAGGGAACGCCCACAGCAATCTTGCAATAGTTTCCCGATTTGGGGACAGAAGGAGAGATGATCTATCAAGAGACAACCGATATACGACGCTTTTTCATACTCAATGTAAAGAAATATTCGATCCGCGGGTTCGTTTTTTGAGACTCTTGCTTCTTTGAGGACCCCGACCTCGCCTTTCGGGCGCTGGTTATCTGTCCCGCCTACCCACGTCCACACCGGAGTTATCTGACAACTTTTCTTTTGTGCTCAATCAATAAAAGATAACTATGCCCAGTTTCCCGTGCGAGTGGAAAAAATCGCTTTGCCAGTTTTTGGAGAGACTCGAACCAGAAGGGTGCCCGCTAGAGGTATTGGCGTCCTTCAAGGGGATCGGGGATTTTCAGGCCGATCTTTTCAATCAAAGGATTTACCTCTTGAATGAATTCTTCTCTCGCCTGAGTATTCGTCCTGCGTTTTAAGCCCCAGTAAAGGTAGCGTTGATCACGCGTGGAATTCGAGCGGCCAAACATATCGAGGGCCTTGACGTACCAAAAATTTAGCGCCTCCTGGACTTTCTCCCTCGCTTCGTCTCCCTTCGTGGCAAGCTCAGTTGTTTTGCTCTGGCCGTACCCGATATGTCCAATCTCCTCTTTTATGATCTGCGGCAAGATATTTTCCAAGGGCTTGTAAGTGCAGCCGATAAATTCTTCCAACTGGTAGCGGCCCACGCGGTCGATCAAAAACCCAAAAACTGCGAAATCCTCCCACGTGTTGATGATCCCTCGGAAAGCATCGAGGTAGCGCTTTTGATTTGGCTGACTGAGGACGAAAGAGACGTCCATGCCCATTTCTCCGGCAACGCGAGCTATTTTGCGAAAATGGTCCATCTCTTCGGCTGCGGTGCGGGCCACCATGAGCTGGTCCGTCTTACTCGGAGCCGAAGGCAAAATGTCTTTGACGTAGAGATGAGGGCCGCCGATCTCGCAATCCGCCTGTATAGTAACGACCCGTCCTAGAAGCTCCCGATACTCAGCGTCCATTTTTTCGAGATCTTTCAATTCGATTTTTTCGCGAAACATAATGACCTCCTACTTTAAGCCTATAACTATTAACTTCGATCTCAAGGGATGCGGGGGAAACTTATGAAAACCGTTCTGGCGAGCCAGCCATGGCGACTTGGCTTCATGTAGAGGTTCAAATCAGAGTTTCCCTCTGACAAAGGTGATTTTTTCAGAGATCTGAAACGGCGGTGACTGCAGAAATCTCCTCGGGGCCCGTCTTTTCCAGAGAAAAGAATAAAACTCCCCGCGGGATCAGGGAGAGTGGGTTAGAGTGAGGGCAGGGTTCACTAGAAGTGCAAAATCTTTAGAGATCAGAATTATTATCGTCTATAGGTGACGGTAGGGCTGGCGAAGCTGCAGATTTATGCAGAACTGTTGCTATTTTTTTGCGCATCTCACTGGGGCTATACGGTTTCATAATCACGACGCTCAAATCTTCTGTTTCCAAATGGGCTTCTATCTCAGGCGAGATAAAACCGGTGGCAAAGATTGCCTTGACGTTTGGGTGGGACTCTTTCATTAATTTGTAGGCTTCCCACCCATTTAGCTTCGGCAGGCCCAAGTCCAGAACCACTAGATCGATTTCTTTTTTATACCGAAGATACGTCTGGACAGCCTCGGGGCCGTCTTTGGCCGTCAAAACCCTATGACCTTCGGCTACAAGATGTTTCTGCATTAGATTCAGCTGATGGGTCTCGTCTTCTACGAACAGAATCGTTGCAGCGTTCCCGACAGCTTGTTCTGTTTTCTTTTCCTCGCCCCCGTCCCCCGGATTAATCAATTGCTCGGCATCGCTCGGGACGGGCAAGTAGATATCGAAAGTTGTGCCTCGGCTCGGCTCGCTCGCCACATCGATGAACCCGCCGTGGTTGGTAACGATGCCGTAAACTACCGAAAGCCCGAGGCCGCTTCCCTGTCCTTGGGATTTGGTTGTGAAAAAAGGCTCAAAAATACGTTTTCTGATCGCCTTGTCTATACCGTGACCCGTATCCGTCACGCTGATGCGTACATATTGTTCCTGCCGCGCTTCTTGAAAATGCTTGCGCAGCTCGATCCCGCTGATCGTTCCCGTCTTTAAAAGAAGCTCTCCACCCTCCGGCATGGCGTCCCGAGAATTCAGGCACAAGTTAAGGAATGCCTGATGGATTTGATTGGGATCGGCCGTCAAAGCCGGCAGATTCGGTTCCAAATGTAAGAAAACGTCGATTGGCTTAGGAAAAGTCTCCTGAAGCAGAGCCTGTAGGCCCTGCAACAAACCGTTAATTTCGATCCGTTCAAACTGCGTCTCGCTTTTGCGCGCCATCGCGAGGAGTTGACGGACCAAAGAGCTTCCCCGCGTCACGGTTTCTTTTATCACGTCGACGCCGGCGGAAACCTGGGTAGGATTCGCGGAGGATTGCTCGAGCAAAGAAGCGTATCCTAGAATTACGTTCAGAAGATTATTGAAGTCGTGGGCAATACCCCCGGCGAGAGTCCCGATACTTTCCATTTTTTGCGCTTGCAAAAGCTCTTCGTGCAGTTTTTCCCGCTGCGCGATCGTGCGAATCAGCTCTTCGGTTTGCTCCGCTATGTGCTTTTGCATCTCCGCGTTTAGCCTTTGCAGCTCGTCTTCAGCCCGCTTACGGTCGGTTACATCGCGGGTGACTGCGGAGAAACCGATCAGATCTCCCTTATCGTCCTTGACAGTGGAATAGACCACATTGGCCCAAAATCGTGACCCGTCCTTCCGGTCGCGCCATCCTTCCTCCTCATGGCGGCCGTGAGCCATGGTCTGCGACAGGGTGTAGTTAGGTTGGTTGGCGGCCTGATCCTTGGGTGAATAAAAGCGCGCAAAAGACTGGTCCAAAACCTCGTCCTGTTCCCATCCCCAGATCCGCTCGGCTCCTCGATTCCACAGCGTCACCCGGCCTTCCGGATTCATCATAAACACGGCATAGTCCTGCAAGCTTTCCACTATCAGGCGGAACCGTTCCTCGCTTTGCCGGACGGCTTGTTGCTTTAACCGCTCATTCATTTGAAATAGATCGACAAAAACCGAGACTTTGGTCTGCAAAACCTGAGGCACCACCGGTTTGAAAAGATAATCCACAGCTCCGCTGGCGACGCCTCTGAATACATCCGACTCCAGGGTGTCGATTGCAGAAATAAAAATGATCGGCGTATATCGAGAGCGCTCGCGCTGGCGAATGAGAGTCGCCGTTTCGAATCCGTCCATGTCGGGGATGCGCACGTCCAGTAAAATCAGCGCAAAGTCCCGGCGTAGGAGGCAACGGAGAGCTTCGGCCGCGGACGCAGCCTTTACGATCTCGCGTCCCGGACCTGCCAAAAGGGCTTCCATGGCCGTGAGTGAATTCACATCGTCGTCGACGATGAGAATATTAGCTGTGCAGTCGTTGTTCATGACGCGCTCGGGAGTTTTTCTGTTTGCCGAAGAGCCAGACCCGCAAAAGCGCGAGCAGCTCATCCGTGTTCACGGGCTTGGCAATATAATCCGAGGCGCCGGCTTCGAGGCATTTCTCGCGATCGCCTTTCATGGCTTTTGCCGTCAGGGCCAGTATCGTCAAGACTCGGTGCCGGCTGTTGCCGCGGATTTTGCGGATGGTTTCATAGCCGTCCATCTCCGGCATCATGATGTCCATGAGCACCGCATCGATATCGTCATCATGGTCGAGCAGTGAGATAGCTTCGGTTCCGGTCTCAGCGCTCACCACTTGCATGCCGTGCTGTTCGAGCAGGCTGGTCAAAGCAAAGATGTTACGCACATCATCGTCCACCACAAGTACTTTTCTGCCGCGCAAAGCTTCATCGGACTGGCGCAGCCGCTCCAACATCTCTCGTTTATTTGGCGGCAGCTCAGAAGCCAAGAGGTGCAGGAATAAAGCCGTCTCATCGAGGAGGCGCTCGGGAGATTGTACCCCTTTGAGCACGACGCTTTCCGCCATCTGAATCAGGCGAATCTCATCTTCCTCGGTCAGGTCTTTACCGGTAAATACCACGATGGGCAAATCGCGCAGCTCTGCATCCTGGCGGATGCGTTCCAATAATTCGTTGTCGAGCAGCTCGACAATGCTCTGGCGCTCGATCTCGTTGTCCTCGACGACGAGCAGGCGGCGGTGACGGGATTGAGCGTAATCCAGAACCCGATCAAAGGCTTTCTTCAATTCGTCGGTCGTGGCGGGTTTGATCAAGTAATTAAACGCGCCGTGTCCCAAGCCTTGCAGGCGCTCGTCTTCCACGCTGATGACCTGCACTGGGATGTGGCGGGTGGCCGGATCTTGCTTCAGATGATTCAACACAGTCCATCCGAGCATGTCCGGCAGAAAAATATCCAACATGATCGCCAGCGGATTGAATTGTCGGGTCAGCGAACGAGCATGGGCGCCGTAGGTGGTGACCACGCCTTTGAATCCTTTGTCCCGCACCATGTCCAACAGGACCCGACCGAAATGGGGATCGTCTTCGACAATCAGAACAACCGGATCACCAGGCAGCACGGATTCGCGGTCGTCATCGATCGCTTCCACTTTATGCGCTTGTTGGACGATCAAGGGAGCCGGAATGACCGCCGGTCGAGCATCGGTTGATGCCGTCACCACGGTGCCCAGATAAGTTTCCGGCAAATATAAGGTAAAGATGCTCCCTTCGTTCGGCATGCTGGAGAGACGGATTTCTCCTCCCAGAAGAGTCGCCAATTCCCGGCTGATCGCCAGGCCGAGACCGGTGCCGCCAAAGCGTCTGCTCGTGCCCGCATCGGCCTGGTGAAATGCCTCAAAAATAATTTTTTGTTTGTCCGGCGCGATGCCGATACCGGTATCGCTGACCTCAAAGGCGATAACCCTCGAAGCTCGGTTAAGCAAAGCGTGGTCGTAGCCCCAGCCGGTTGAGGCAATGCCAATGCGGAACGTGACGCCGCCGTGTGAAGTGAACTTGAAAGCGTTGGAAAGCAAATTCTTGAGGACCTGTTGGAGCCGTTTGATATCCGTATTCATGCTGCGGGAAAGCTCGGCGTCCATTTCAATATCGAAGGACAGATGCTTCGCATCGGCTACGTGGCGAAAACTGCGCTCCACCGCGTCCCGCAATCTCGCAAACGACACTTCCTCCGGCTCCACGGTGACGGTGCCGGACTCGATCTTGGATAGATCGAGAAAGTCGCTGATGAGATTCAAAAGATCGGCGCCAGAGGCGTGGATGTTCTTCGAGAACTCTACTTGCTTGGGATTCAGATTGCCTTGAGGGTTGGCCCCCAGCTGCTGCGCCAGGATCAAAATGCTGTTGAGCGGCGTGCGCAGCTCATGCGACATGTTGGCGAGGAATTCGGATTTGTATTTGGAGGCCAGCGCCAGTTCGGCGGCCTTTTCCTCCAACGCATGGCGGGCTTGTTCGATCTCGTGATTCTTGCGCTCGACCTCGGCGTTTTGCCAGGCCAACTGTTTAGCCTTGTTGCCGAGCTCATCGTTGGTCTGCTGCAGCTCCGTTTGCTGAGCTTGCAGCTCCGTCGCTAGTTTTTGCGACTGTTGCAGCAAGCCCTCGGTGCGCATCGTCGCCTCGATGGTATTCAGCACGATGCCGATACTTTCGGTGAGCTGCGAAAGAAAAGTCAGATGCGTGGGGGTAAACTCCGCCAAAGAGGCCAACTCGACCACGGCTTTGGTTTGCCCCTCAAAGATCACTGGCAAGACGATGAGACTCCGCGGACGGGATTCACCGAGACCCGAGCTGATGCGTACATAATCGCTGGGCATCTCTTGGAGCAGGATACGCCGTTTCTCCACCGCGCACTGGCCCACGAGCCCGAAGCCCAAGGGGAGCCGGGCCTGTTGGTTGACGTTCATGGGCAGCGCGTAACCCGCCAGCATTTTGAGATGTGAATCACCATTGCCGGAGTCCATCTGGTAAATAGCGCCGTATTGCGCGCTCACCAGCGGCGCCAACTCCGAAAGTAGCATCTGGCCGACGGTCATGAGATCGCGCTGTCCCTGGAGCATGCGCGTGAACTTGGCCAGGTTGGTTTTTAGCCAGTCCTGCTCGGTATTTTGGTCCGTCGTGGCGCGCAGGTTTTGGATCATGGCGTTGATGTTATCTTTGAGCTCAGCCACCTCGCCCCGCGCATCGACTTGAATCGAGCGAGTGAGGTCGCCCTTGGTAACGGCCGTCGCGACATCCGCGATAGCCCGCACCTGAGTAGTGAGATTAGCCGCCAACAAGTTGACGTTGTCCGTCAGATCTTTCCAGATGCCGGCAGCGCCGGGCACATTGGCTTGGCCGCCCAATCGCGCTTCGACGCCGACTTCGCGGGCGACAGTCGTCACCTGTTCGGCGAAGATCGCCAGCGTGTCCGTCATGTTATTGATGGTTTCTGCCAAGGCCGCGACCTCGCCTTTGGTCTCGACCGTCAGTTTCTCTTTAAGACTGCCGTTGGCGACGGCGGTCACGACCTTGACGATGCCGCGCACTTGAGCCGTAAGATTGGCCGCCATGACGTTGACGTTGTCGGTTAGGTCTTTCCATGTGCCGGCGACTCCCGGCACCGCTGCCTGGCCGCCAAGCTTTCCTTCGGTGCCGACTTCGCGGGCGACGCGGGTGACTTCAGCGGCAAAGGCGTTTAACTGATCGACCATGGTGTTGATCGCTTCCTTCAGCTGGAGAATCTCACCACGGACATCCACCGTGATCTTTTTGGAGAGATCGCCGTTGGCGACGGCAATGGTGACATCGGCGATGTTGCGCACTTCGCGTGCGACGCGGGTGACTTCGGCGGCGAAGGCGTTTAACTGGTCGACCATGGTGTTGATCGCTTCCTTCAGCTGGAGAATCTCACCACGGACATCCACCGTGATCTTTTTGGAGAGATCGCCGTTGGCGACGGCAATGGTGACATCGGCAATGTTGCGCACCTGGCCAGTCAAATTCCCGGCCATCATGTTGACGCTTTCCGTTAGATCCTTCCAAACGCCGCTCACGTCACGAACTTGCGCCTGACCGCCAAGCTTTCCTTCGGTACCGACCTCGCGTGCGACGCGAGTGACTTCGGCGGCAAAGGCGTTTAACTGATCGACCATGGTATTGATGGCTTCCTTCAGCTGGAGAATCTCACCGCGGACATCCACCGTAATCTTTTTGGAGAGATCGCCATTGGCGACGGCAATGGTGACATCGGCAATGTTGCGCACCTGGGCGGTGAGGTTACTGGCCATGGCGTTGACGCTGTCGGTCAAATCTTTCCAGGTGCCGGCGACGCCGGGAACCAGGGCCTGGCCACCAAGCTTTCCTTCAGTTCCCACTTCGCGTGCGACGCGGGTGACTTCGGCGGCGAAACTGCGCAGCTGGTCCACCATCGTATTGATCGTATCCTTGAGCTGTAAAATCTCACCGCGGACATCGACGGTGATTTTTTTGGACAGGTCGCCGTTGGCAACGGCGATGGTGACGTCGGCGATGTTGCGCACCTGGGCGGTCAAATTGCCGGCCATCAGGTTGACGTTGTCGGTGAGATCCTTCCACGTACCGGCAACGCCCGGCACCGCGGCCTGGCCACCGAGCTTTCCTTCGGTACCGACTTCGCGTGCGACACGGGTGACTTCAGCGGCGAAGGCGTTGAGCTGATCGACCATGGTATTGATGGCTTCTTTTAACTGCAAGATTTCGCCGCGGACGTCGACGGTGATTTTTTTAGACAGATCGCCGTTGGCGACGGCGATGGTGACATCGGCGATGTTGCGCACCTGGGCGGTCAAATTGCCGGCCATAATATTGACGCTTTCGGTCAGATCTTTCCAAACGCCGCTGACGTCACGAACCTGCGCCTGGCCGCCGAGCTTACCTTCGGTGCCGACCTCGCGTGCGACACGGGTGACTTCCGAGGCGAAACTGCGCAGCTGATCCACCATGGTGTTGATCGTGTCTTTGAGCTGGAGGATCTCGCCGCGGACATCGACGGTGATCTTTTTGGACAGATCGCCGTTGGCGACGGCGATAGTGACGTCAGCGATGTTGCGCACCTGGTCCGTCAAATTGCCGGCCATGAAGTTGACGCTGTCGGTAAGTTCTTTCCAGGTGCCGGCGACACCGGGAACCAAGGCCTGGCCGCCGCGGGTTACTTCCGAGGCGAAACTGCGCAACTGATCCACCATGGTGTTGATCGTATCCTTGAGCTGCAGAATCTCGCCTTTGACGTCCACCGTAATTTTTTTGGACAGGTCGCCATTGGCGACGGCGATGGTTACGTCGGCAATGTTGCGTACCTGCGCAGTCAAATTACCGGCCATGGCATTGACGCTGTCGGTGAGATCCTTCCAGGTGCCGGCGACTCCTGCCACCACCGCTTGCCCACCGAGTTTTCCGTCCGTACCGACCTCGCGTGCGACGCGGGTGACTTCGGAAGCGAAACTACGCAGCTGGTCCACCATAGTGTTGATGGCTTCCTTTAGCTGCAAAATCTCGCCGCGAACATCGACCGTGATCTTCTTGGAGAGATCGCCGTTGGCGACGGCGATGGTGACATCGGCGATGTTACGAACCTGGGCGGTCAAATTGCCGGCCATGAAGTTGACGCTGTCGGTGAGATCCTTCCAGGTGCCGGCGACTCCGGGCACCACGGCTTGACCGCCGAGTTTTCCTTCGGTGCCGACCTCGCGGGCGACACGGGTGACTTCGGCAGCGAAGGCATCCAGCTGTTTGACCATCGCATTGACCATTTTGGCGGTGCGCAAGAATTCGCCTCTGAGCGGTTGGCCCTCAGCTTCCAGTGCTACCGTTTGGGTTAGGTCGCCTTTGGCCACGCCACCGATGACCCGCGCCATTTCAGTGGTGGGACGAACGAGATCTTCAATTAGGTGGTTGACTGCATTGACCCTGCTTCTCCAGGCGCCACCGGCAGCCGGCAGCGTAGCCCGCTGGGTCAATCTCCCCTCCTTCCCCACCACGCGGCTCACTCGCTCCATTTCCGTCGCGCTGTCCGCCAGCAGGTCTATAATGTCGTTGAGGGCATCGGCGATTTTCCCATCGATGCCGGTCCATCCCGACGGTAATCGAACGGAAAAGTCGCCTTTTTTTACCGCGGTAAGGAGCTGAAGCAGTGCTTTGGTATCCAGCGCGTCACCATCGGCCATCGACACCACCTGTCTTGCCATAAGCTCCCCCCCCGGGCTTGGAGTAGTTTTTTTATTGATGCATTGGGGCCGCAAGCGATTAGCTGCGGCTGAGCGAATTAGATATCATTTTGTTCCATATTGGCGACTCGAAACTCGAACTCTATGACGGCACACTAATCGTCTTTCGTCGTAGCGGAGTCGTTGCCCGTGATCAAACGCGCCGCCCGGTTGCGACTGAAATAATACCAGCCCCACTGAACTAAAACCAGAACTTTATTTTCGAACTCAACCAAATTCATCAGATGGACAAAAAGCCAGGCCAGCCACGCCAAGAAGCCCGAGAACTTTAGTTTAGTTAAGTCGGCAACCGCCGACGCTCTTCCAATGATCGCCATATTGCCGCGATCACGGTACCGAAACGGGGATGAAGATGCGCCGGTAAGCCTACTGTGAATAAGTTTTGCCACATAACGGCCCTGCTGTATGGCCACCGGCGCCGTGCCCGGGAGAGGCTTTCCGGTTTGATGACTATAGTTGGCCAAATCGCCGATGACAAATATTTCCGGATGACCGGCAACGGTCAGGTCAGGTTCCACTAGAACCCTTCCGCTGCGATCGAGTCCGGCGCCGGTGGCCTGGGCAATAACTTTACCCAGAAAGGAGGCCTGAACTCCGGCCGCCCAAATGACCGTGGTGCAGGGAATGATTTTGACCGTGTCCCCATGTTTCACGGTAACAGCGTGCGCTTTAATGTCTGTTACAAGGGCCTGGGTTTGCACGGTCACTCCCAACCGATTCAAAGACATTTCCGCATGATACGACAAGTCAGCTGGATAGGAGGGGAGAATCCGATCGCCTCCTTCAATCAATAAGATCCGGGCTTTGGACGGATCGATATTACGAAAGTCGTGCTTGAGAGTGTCGTTGGCGATCTCTCCCAGAGCCCCAGCCAATTCGACTCCTGTAGGTCCTCCACCCACAATTACGAATGTTAGCAAAGCGCTGCGTTGTCCAATATCGATTTCCCGTTCGGCAGCCTCAAATGCGTAAAAAATGCGCCTTCGAATTTCAATGGCGTCTTCAACCGTCTTAAGGCCTGGGGCAAGCGCTTCCCAATGGTCGTTGCCAAAATAATAGTGCCGCGACCCGGCTGCAACGATCAAAGTATCGTAGGTCAGAGAGCCGGTGGTTAGCAGAACCCGTCGGGTGTCGACATCGATACCTATCGCTTTCGCAAGCAGGACATGGGTGTTTTTGTGGCGGTTGAGGGTGGCCCGCAGCGTCGCCGCGATGTTGGCCGGGGAAAGCCATCCGGTGGCGACTTGATAGAGCAAGGGTTGAAATAGGTGAAAATTACGGCGGTCGATCAAATGTACTTCTACGGGCACATTTTTCAGACACTGGGCTGCGTATAATCCTCCAAAGCCTCCTCCGATGATGACAACTTGATGATTCTTTGCCATGAATAAAATTTCACCAGCTAAGAATTTGGTTGAGGAGAATGTCAGTCATCCCTTGGGGGACCAAGGGTTTTTATGTAAGGGATGCCCTCGCTTTGATTATCAAAAGCGGAGAACAATCTAGGTGAAGTGGTCGGAGCCCTAGGTCGGAGCCCCTAGGATGCTAAGCGCAAGCCTACTGCCGGCAAATCTTGGCGTAACTCTTGGCTTGAAAGTTTGTTGAGCCGCTCATGCGGGTTATGCCTAAGAACGCGTCTGATGTAATCCGGGTCGATCTTTAACATTTCGCAAATATTCTCAAAACCAAAAAACCAATCATCATCTTGACTAAAGATCCACTGTTCCGCTTCACCGAAAATCCTTTTGCCGCGTCGAGTACTGACCGAGCCATTCTTAAGGTAGCAGTCGATCGCGTCTTCGAGCACGGCCGCGATTAGTCTCATCTCCGGTGTAGTTGCGGTATTGCTCTGATAGACCTGAAGATATTCGTGTATGAGTATGACGTCGGGTTGTCCGAATAGATTTCGTGTCTGTTCTCGACAGAGAAAATCGTCCGGGATCTCGTCCTTCATGATGTGCTCTTTCTCCAACATAAATGTTCCTCCCCCCGCAACCGTTGCTGACTTGCTGGTACAATCAAAAAATCACTCATCGAATTTTAGGTCGATCATAAATGTTTCTACTTCGATTGCGGTTGAGTGCAACTCCCGTACCACAGCCTTTGGCGTGAGCCACGTCCCCCCGAAGATACTGAGAATACGAGTAAAAATTTTTGTTGGGAGTGAAAGGGTGGAAGCTTGCGGCAGACAGCGTGAGGAAAATTCCTACAATTGGCTGCTCAACGAAGGAGCACGCAATCACTTGTACGACATATCCAACAAGAGACAGCTGGCTTCCTGCTGGCATTTTATTTGCGCTGATATTTCGAAGTTGCTTTTTCGAGACACTCAGCACATACCAGTCCGAAAACGACCTACATCGTCTCAAGAAATAAATTCGAGTGATTAATGACAATCTCGCGGATCTGCATCGAGGGAAAAAACTGCCGGTCGATTGCCCCGGCAAACCGAATGGCTTTCTTGGTAGATGGCGCTGCTTACTTCGCTACGCTGGCATCAACGCTCGAATCCGCTCAGCGGTTTATCCTGATCGCCGGCTGGCAACTTGATAGCCGGCTGCGTCTCAATCCGGAAGATCCAGTCTCGCCTTCCTTCGGCGATTTCCTGCACGATCTGGTGCGGCGAAATCGAAAGCTCCGTATCTACGTGCTGCTGTGGAATTTTGCCATGATTTACGCCGCTGATCGCGAAATTATTCCGCTTTACACCCATCCCTGGCGCACGCACCGCAGAATCCACTTTCGCCTCGATAGCAGTCATCCTCTGGGGGCATCGCATCATCAAAAGATTGTCGTTGTCGACGATAGGGTTGCGTTCGCCGGTGGGCTGGATATCGCGGAACATCGGTGGGATACAATTGATCACTGGCCACAGGATCCGCGTCGGGTGGATTCGC